>Ga0114931_10001918_pt1 | contig 26510 bp, 24 predicted proteins | sample 2SBtaG_FD_89579 | JGI IMG/M metagenome (GOLD analysis project Ga0114931, IMG submission 89579) | Deep subsurface microbial communities from Kolumbo volcano to uncover new lineages of life (NeLLi) - 2SBTROV14_V59a metaG | ecosystem: Environmental > Aquatic > Marine > Volcanic | place: Kolumbo... | reverse complement strand
GTCCTGCAAAACGGTTGAGGGCTTAAAAGTCCATCGCGGCGGCACATATATCTGTATGGAGGGTCCGGCATTTTCAACAAAAGCCGAATCAAATGTTTACCGAAAATGGGGAATGGATGTTATCGGCATGACAAATTTGCAGGAAGCCAAACTCGCCCGTGAAGCTGAAATCGCATATGCGACACTCGCGCTTGTCACCGATTACGATTGCTGGCATGAAGATCACGATTCGGTTTCGATTGATATGGTTGTGGAATACCTAACAAAGAATGTGCGTAATGCGCAGTTAGTTTTGAAAGAAGCGGTAAAACGCACCGACGCAAAAGAAACTCCGAATCCTTTTGAAGGAGCGACCCAAAGCGCGATTTTTACACAACCAGAACATTGGAACCCGAAAACGGCTAAGAAATTGGATGCTATTATTGGCAAATATAATTCGAATGGATAAAAAGAATTCACCACGAAGGTACGGAGGGCGTAGAGTTTTCAAGCACTTAAAAAGGAAAGAAAATAGTGATTGAATGGATTCAATGACTTTGCATCGACAGAAACCCTTTTTCTTCCTAAAGTCTTTTAAGAGTTTCTCTGCGCCCTCTGTGGTAAATTGATTCTTGCGTTTTAGATAATCTAAGGAGAACAAAATGAGTAAGTATTCAATTCAAAGTTTTTTAAACGAAACCGCGCAGGACGACGATGCGCGTGAACCATTTGAACTCGAAAACCCGTATCTTTTGGAGGTCAACCTCAAGGGGCAAGTTTGGGCAAAACTTGGCTCAATGATTGGCTACACTGGCGAGGTAAAATTTGAGCGTCAGAAAATGTTGGAAGGCGGCATCGGTAAGATGTTTAAGAAGGCACTAACGGGGGAAGCGAATCCGATGATGAAAGCAGAAGGACAGGGGCGCGTCTATTTTGCTGATAACGGTAAAAAAATTCGTATTCTGGATCTCAAAGACGAGATGCTTTTTGTAAATGGAAACAACGTTCTTGCCTTTGATGACTCTATAAAATGGGATATTAAGATGATGAAACGCATGGCTGGAATGGCTGCCGGCGGCTTATTTAATATGCAGTTGCAAGGTACCGGAAGAGTTGCAATAACAACCCATTTTGATCCGATTACTTTAGCAGTTACAGCCGACGAACCAATCTATACTGACCCAAATGCGACTATCGCTTGGTCAAGCACTCTCCAACCCGAAATTAAAACTGATATTTCTCTTAAAACACTTTTTGGGCGCGGCAGCGGAGAATCATTTCAACTCGCTTTTCGAGGACAAGGCTGGGTTGTCTTGCAGCCTTACGAGGAAGTATATTACGCTCAGACTTCGAGATAGATTGCATTATCCACTTTCGGCGGTAAACTTTTTGGCTTAATCGAACATCTCTAGAATGTTATGAAAAAAGTATTTTTTATATTTTCGTTGATATTTTTGACCCTTACTTTTTCGGCTTTTGCTCAAGGTCAAAAGAAGGCACTTCCATTTGATAAGATCCTGGAAATTGACGCCAAACATAATCTGAATGTTGCCTGGCAATATTTCAAGCTAAGGAAAGCCTATAAAGCTACTCTTTTACGGGTCGAAGAAACTATGGTGGCTCATCCTAAGTTTTCAAAGATGGACGAAATCCTATACCTTTCCGGAATGAGCAGCTACTATCTCTCAATCGGGAAAGGAAACCAGAAAATCAATTACGCTGCACTTTCAAAGGAAGATAAGGAGCGATTTGCGCCAAAGCGACTTCGAGAAGACGCCCTCGCAATACTATCGAAATTTGTCGAAGACTATCCCAAAAGTAAATACAAAAAGAAAGCGACAAAAGTCCTTAAGAAATTACAAAAAAAGGATTCCCCTTGATTTTTCGTAACTTTAACCAATACTTTTTTTAATCCCCAACTAAGATGGTGAGCGTTTTTGAGATTTGGCAAAAGCCTAGGAATAGGTCCTACAAATATTCCACTAGCTGAAGCTAGTGGCAATGTATTCGAATCGCTCCAACACCCAAAGCCAACACAACAAACTCTTAACGTTATTTTTGCCCTGGCACCGATTTTAAAACGTATAGCAGGGCTAAACGAGTTTCTGAATAGACCCTATCTAAAGTCTCCTCAGAAACTCGATTTCCTCCATTTGTCCAATAGCCTATAACGGATGTGGTTGAATCTCGAGAACACTCCGAATGGAAATCATGTTTCTTATCAATTGCCACTAGCTAAAGCGAGTGGCAAGTTATAAAAACCTCGATCAAGTGCACGCTTTTGGCACAGATTTAACCAAAAACCTTGCACCCATTTGAATCAAAAACCCCTTTTAACCCTTTTTATTGAACCGATTATACTTTTTGAGTAAGCCCTACCTACCTCGTAATAATACCGAGAAAAGCTCTTCACCTGCTTATACCTAGAAATAGAGAGCCGAGATCATTCGATTTTACCCATAAACAGACGAATGCAATTCAGTTTTCCTGCCAGATGTATTAGAATTATCGTTTTGTATTTATCAATCAGGAGAATTTAACAAATGTCTTTAACAGTAGTAGGTTCGGTTGCGTTTGACGCATTGGAAACGCCTTTCGGTAGTCGCGATAAAATTTTGGGCGGCGCGGCAACACACTTTTCTTTATCGGCGGGTTTTTTCAGCAATGTGAATGCTGTGGGTATTGTCGGAAATGACTTTGGCGACGAAGAATGGGATGTATTCAAACGCCACAATATAAACACCGATGACATTGAAATCGTAGAAGATGGAAAGACGTTTTTCTGGCGTGGGAAATATGAATACGACATGAACATGGCTCACACGCTTGATACCCAACTCAATGTTTTCGAAACATTTGATCCGAAATTATCTGAAAATTCTAAAAACTCAAGACTTCTCTTTCTCGCTAATATCGTTCCGATGCTCCAGAAGGGAGTTCGCGAGCAATCAAACGCGGAGTTTGTGGCGATGGACACAATGAACTTCTGGATTGATTCAATGAAAGACGCCGTAATCGACACGGTTAAGGTCGTAGATTGTGTAATCATAAACGATGCTGAAGCAAGGCAGCTTGCAGATGTCCCGAATGTAATTACAGCTGCCAAAAAAATCCTCGACATGGGACCAAAAGCGGTTGTAATAAAACGCGGCGAATATGGCGCAGCACTATTTACCAACGAGACTTTTTTTGCAATTCCCGCTTATCCTTTGGAGAAAGTTTTTGATCCCACGGGCGCAGGCGATACTTTTGCCGGCGGATTTATGGGGTATCTTGCGAGCGAAGAAAAAATCGACGAAAACTCAGTGCGCCGGGCGATGATTTATGGATCGGTGATGGCATCATTCAACGTTGAAAAATTTGGCACTGAGAGAGTTGATGCTTTAACCCACGCCGAAATAAATAAACGTTTTAGCGATTTCAAACGGTTTACGCACTTCGAAGAAATACCTTTTGAAAAGGCAATATCAGCTAAATAATCGTGCATAGACCGCCTATTGTTAAAGATAAATGGATTCTATTTGTAATTAGTGCTTTTTATTGTCATACCAAACCCCTGAAATTTTTCTTCAACTAAATGACAGAAAATAAAAACTCCAGTTTGATTGAATCAATAAACCCTGTGCGAAATTATCTAGTACTGATATTCGCGTTTGCGGTTTTGGTCTGTCTTTCAATTGTATTTTTGCTTGCAGTCGTCGGTTCTATTTTAGATCCAATGCAAACGTGGGTTTTGATAATATTTCTAGCTGGTTTTTCTATTTTTTCCTTAGTTGTGATTGCATGGATTGTGCTTAAACACGCGAAAGCGCTAGCTATCGCTTCAAATGATCAAAGCATTGGATGGGAAAATGTTTCTCCAGAAAGCCAAAAAAAGGCACTTAACGACGAGGTAAATGAACTCGCTTCGATAATGAACGTCCCCGTTGAGCAACTGAATGACCTCCGATCTGCTTACATTGTTGCCGAAGACTTAGCGCTCAGAAAGATTCAGCAAGAAGCAAATCGACCGCTCCTACGTCACGTCAGCCTCAATAGTGTCGGCTTTAATGGGTTAAATATCGAAGATGAATTAGTAACATGCGTACAAGTTTGTTTTGTTGCATCATCAAATATTCGGCAGGACAAAATTAATAAAGTTTTGAAGGGGCTCTCAAAAGCAAAAACCGCTTTATCCGATATTCGCAAAGGCTCCAAGATACGACTTCTCCTCGTGCTGGTTACACAACTTGATCGGGAAGCCGAAGCAAAACTCCGCTCCTCACTAGTTAGTAAATTTTCTTCAACGCCCGTAAATGTTGATATTCGCTTACTCGATTTTCAGTCCTTACAAAAAACCTACGCAGAATAATAGCGAGCAAGAAATCTATCGAAAATGACTTGATTTTTCGCCACTTCCCTCATAAACTTCCCATTCCTAAATATTATGCTTAAAAATAAAGTTGGATTGATTCTCGGGGTTGCAAACAAGCGTTCGATCGCTTGGGCTTGTGCGGATGCGTGCCGTAATGAAGGTGCCTCCCTTGTTTTTACCTACCAAGGCGAAAGGTTGGAGAGAAACTTAAAAAAGCTCACGGCAGATATGGATGACACTTTGCTTTTGACTTGCGATGTAACAAATCAAGCAGAGGTAGATGCCGCTTTTGAGGCGGTGGATAAAAAATACGGAAAGCTTGATTTTCTTATTCATTCGATCGCGTTTGCGCCTCGCGAAGCACTCGAAGGCGAATTTCTCGCGACAACCCGCGAAGCTTTCTTGACGGCACTAGAAATAAGCGCGTTTTCGCTTACCCAAGTTTCACTTGCCGCCGCCCCGCTTATGAAAAATGGTGGCAGTATTGTAACTATGAGCTACTACGGTGCGGAAAAGGTCGTCCAAAATTACAATGTTATGGGTGTCGCAAAAGCTGCCCTCGAATCATCTACGCGATACCTAGCAGAAGATTTAGGTAAAAATAATATTCGTGTTAACGCGATCAGTGCCGGACCTTTAAATACGCTTTCTGCCCGCGGCGTTAAGAATCTAGGAACCTTTCTCAGCCATGTAAAGGCGAAAGCACCTTTGAGAAGAAATGTAGAAGCGAGAGAAGTTGGAAACACCGCGCTATTTTTAGTTAGCGATTTGTCTTCAGCTATCACGGGCGAAACGATATACGTCGATTGCGGATACAACATCATGGGCATCTAGAAAACTAGTCGAATTTAATAAGTTTCTGAGTTGTGGAATTGTAACTTGCCTTGCAAAACTAACCGACTACGATTCAATCAAATTATAATTATGACCGAAAAGAAAAAAGAACCGATTTTACGACACAAAACCAAGGGCGAACCAACGACCATTGCTGATGCTAAAAAGAAACAAGCTTTGGTATGGGATTTCACGGAAGATGAAGCTCTTCTTAGATCACCCGAGCCTGACGATGTTTTTAAGAGCTCTGATTCTTGGCGTGTATTTCGGATTATGGGTGAGTGTGTTAATGGTTTTGACGCGATGGCGACCATTACTCGCGGAGTTTCGATTTTTGGATCGGCGCGAACGCAGGAAGATAGTGAGTATTATCAAGCTGCCCGTGAGACGGGAAAACTCCTTGCTGAAGCGGGGTTTGAAGTAATAACAGGCGGTGGGCCGGGAATAATGGAAGCTGGAAACCGCGGGGCGTTTGAAGCGGGCGGAATGTCGGTTGGAGTAAACATCGAATTACCTTTTGAGCAAGAACCAAACCCATACCAAACTCATGAACTTTCATTCAAATACTTCATGATCCGCAAAACAATGTTCATAAAGTATAGCAATGCTTACGTCATTTTCCCGGGTGGTTTTGGAACCATGGATGAAGTTTTTGAGGCTCTAACGCTTATTCAAACACGAAAAATCCGTAATTTCCCTGTTGTGATGTTTGGCTCGAGTTATTGGAAAGGATTACTATCCTGGCTGACATCTACGATGCTGTCCGAAAAAAATATCAACGCGGAAGATTTGGTACTGATGCATCTGACCGATTCCCCGAAAGATACAGTAGAATTTATTACAAAATGTTGCATCAGTAACGGAACGATGAAAAACGACAAATGAGCGGTTCGATAAATATATTAAATACCTATCTCTTCTTTACTCAAATCGCGTAATCCGATCTCTTCAGCCTTTTCCGCTTCAAGCGAAGCGAGCGTATTGAGAAGAAAAACCTTGTTGCTGGCTACGTTGATCACTTCTGGAAATTTCTCCTCCGATACTGAAAACTCGAAAGTGCCTTCTTTTAGCTCAATTATTTTTCGAAATGCGGCAATGCTATCAACGCCTTCGGCGCGGGCATCGACGATTTTTCCAAGATTAAAAGCTATACTTGCTGTTTGCATATCAGATTTGATCACAAGCAGCCCTGTAATTCGTGCATTTTCAATCGTTTGAACCGTATCGTAGATATCCATCAAGGCAATGTCTCCAGCGAGAGTCACCCCTTGCTCCGACTCTATATTCGATTTTGCTATATTCGTTTCAGTTTTCTGCCTGGCGGAGCGGATGGCTTCAAGTCCGGACGTTATAGATATTCGCGGATCAAGTGATTTTGCTTCGAGAAGGCGATCATATGCCAAATCAAACTGTCCATGATTTATATAGAGTCCCGCCAAAGCAGCACACTGCTCTGAAGCCTCTCCCAAATTCATGTGAGTTTTTGCTATTTCCCGCATCTTCTCCCGCAGAGAAATAGTATTAGAATGCCTATCGATCGTTTTCCTCAACAATTCAAAAGCTTTTTCGGGAGACTTATATTTCACAAGAAGATCAACATCAATCAAAATTGTCTCAATTGAATCTTCCAAAACATTTATGTCTTGTTCACTTAACACTTATTTGGAACCTCAGCTCAATAATAAAAATTGTTTAACAATTATAAACTACCATATTTGACACCGATTAGTCATCTGAAATCGTCAAAAATATCCATTTTCATCGCAACGAACTTGAGCTATTGCCCATCTTCTCCAATTGCTTCTACCGGACAAGCCATCAGAGCTTCCTCACAAAGTTCCTCCTCCTCGGCGGTCTCAGGTTGTTTATGAACATAAGAATAACCGTTTTCGTCATATCGCGTAAAATTTGCCGGTGAAGTGTCACGACAAACGTCACAATCAATACATTGATCATCGACGTAATATTTTCCGCCAACGTTCTCAGGTAATTTATCTTCTATTTCCGCCATTTTGGGTTTCCAATTATTAATTCGCTTTGTAGATATTCCGTTTTTTGAAATTTTGGTTAGTCAGGATATGCGCCGAGGCTTCTCGAAGAGGTTTCAAGTAGCCATGGTACTCAATCATTTTATCATTTATTAACCTATAAATACTAGAATTTGCGCACAACTCCTTTATCGATATTGGTGGAATCTGCCAAATGTATATTAGAAGTTATGAGTGAGGTTTTCTAAAAAATCAGGTTATATCTCAAATACTTATTCCTAGGAACCCGTCATCGAAATCATACGGTTAAGCGCAACCATGGAGAGTTCCTTTGTCTCACCATCGACCCTAATTTCGTTAACGGTTTTGCCATTCGCAAGATTTTCAAGAGCCCATGCAAGCGATTGAGGTGAAATACGATACATGGTTGCACACATGCAAAGGTCAGGAGCAAGAAGATGAATTTCCTTATCGGGAAAATCTTTAGCGAGCCGATTCACAAGATTAACCTCCGTTCCAATAGCCCATTTTGAGCCACTCGGGGCTTCAGCAACTGTTTTTATAATGAAAGATGTCGAGCCGTTGTAATCGCTTTTCTGAACGACTTCATATAAACATTCCGGATGAACTAGAACTTTTATTCCCGGAATCTCTTTTCGAATCTTGTCAACGTGCCAGTCCTTAAACCGCCCGTGAACAGAGCAATGTCCACGCCACAAAATTAATTTCGCATTGTGTAATTCCTCTTCCGTATTACCGCCCAATTCTTCTTTTGGATTCCAGACAACCATCTTATCAAGGGGAATTCCGAATTTCACACCCGTATTTCTGCCCAAGTGTTGGTCTGGAAAGAAAAACATTTTGTCAAAATTTTTGAGATAAATATCAAAAAGCTGCGTCGCATTTGATGATGTACAAACAACACCTTCATGCCGCCCACAAAAAGCTTTTATCTCGGCTGATGAGTTCATGTAAGTGATAGGTGCGACTCTTTTATCTGATCCAACAACGCCAATTTCTTTTAGTTGTTCCCACGCATCTTCGACCTGATCAATAGTCGCCATATCTGCCATCGAACAACCTGCGCCCATGTCAGGAAGAATTACAGTTTGGTGAGATTTACCCAAAATATCGGCAGATTCCGCCATAAAATGGACACCGCAGAAAACAATATATTCAGCATCGGTTTGGGAGGCTAAAACAGAAAGCTGGTAAGAGTCTCCTTTTAGATCAGCATGTTTAACGACATCTTCACGTTGGTAATGATGTCCCAAAATTACGAGTCGCGAGCCTAAAGCTTCCCGCGCGGCTTCTATCGTTTCGTCAATCTCTTCTTCAGACATCGACAAATACTCTTCAATCGGTTTTACGGCTTCTAAAACTGCTGACATTATTCCTCCGAGTTAAACATCCAAATTCTTAACATCGAGGGCATTTTTTTCGATAAACTCTCTTCTAGGCTCGACTTGATCGCCCATCAAAACCGTGAAAATCTCATCGGTTTCAACGGCATCTTCAATTCTAACTTGAAGAAGGGTACGTCCCTCCGGATCCATAGTTGTTTCCCAAAGCTGCTCGGGATTCATCTCTCCCAACCCTTTGTACCGTTGAATTGAAATATCATTCTTCGAAGACTCCATAATCGCGCCAAAGAACTCAACTCTATCTTCAAATCTTTGAGTTTCGCCCTTTTTGGTAAGAGTAAATGGAGAAGGAAAACTGTCGTCGAGAGTGGTTTTAAGTTGCAGAGACTTTTGAAAATCCACGTAACTCGCTAAATCCCAATTTAACACAATGCCGCCGCCGGATTCTAAGAAAATTTCTATCTCTTCAAGATTATGAACTTCATCGTGCTTAAGTTCTGTTTCATAACCTTCCGCTACGATCCTTTCTTCAATTTTCGCCATCAAATCGCGGTCGGAAAACACTTTGCGCAATCGAGTGTCATTCTTCTTCAAAACACCGTCTTCCCCGACAAATGCATCTAATACTGTATCTCGCAATTTTGAATCATTACCAAGCCGTCTTGCCAAACGTTCGGAATACCCTCTGAATTGCACGGTTTGCTGCAAAACCTTTTTCAGTTTTTTACCCTCAACCAAGTCGCCGTTTGAGGTTATCTCCGTGTTCGTACCTGCTTGATTAAATAAGTAATCGAACATCTCCTGCTCGTCCTTTATGTACTGCTCTTTTTTTCCGCGTTTTACTTTGTAAAGGGGTGGCTGAGCAATATAGATATATCCTCCTTCTACAAGCTCGGGCATTTGACGATAAAAGAACGTTAAAAGCAGCGTTCTGATATGGCTGCCATCGACATCCGCGTCGGTCATAATTACAATCTTGTGATAACGGAGTTTTTCAATGTCGAAATCCTCTTTGCCAATCCCTGTCCCTAGTGCAGTAATCAGTGCCTTAATTTCACCGTGTCCGAGCATCTTGTCAAACCGTGCCTTTTCGACATTCAATATCTTACCCTTAAGCGGCAACACAGCCTGATTCCTGCGGTCACGACCCTGCTTAGCCGATCCCCCTGCGGAATCCCCCTCAACTAGATAAACTTCAGATAGTGCCGGATCTTTTTCCTGACAATCCGCGAGTTTCCCGGGCAAGGTAGAACTCCCCAATGCACTCTTACGAACGATTTCACGTGCTTTACGAGCCGCTTCTCTTGCTCTGGCAGCATCTACTGACTTTCCGACAAGACGCTTCGCTATCTTTGGATTCTGCTCAAAATAATCGCTCAAATGCTCATACAGAAACGAACTCACTTCTCCATCAACGGGTGAGTTGAGCTTACCTTTTGTTTGTCCTTCAAATTGTGGTTGGGAAATCTTTACGGAAACAACCGCTACCATACCTTCGCGAACGTCGTCACCTGATAGTGACCCCTTAAAATTCTTCAAGAGTCCAGAATTTCTCGCGTAAGTGTTTACCGTCCTCGTTAAAGCACTTCTAAAACCGGAGAGATGGGTTCCACCGTCAACTGTATTAATGTTGTTCGCAAAGGTATAAACCTTTTCATCGTATGTATCGCTGTATTGCATCGCGATCTCGATTGAAATCTCATCGCTGACCTGTTCAAAATAAATCGGCTTATCATGAAGAGGGCTTTTGTTCTTGCTTAAGTGTTTAACAAATTCAGCAATTCCGCCCTTGTAATAAAACTCGTGAGATCTTTCTTCTTCAGAGCGTTCATCACGAATGTTAATTCGAATCCCTTTATTCAAAAAAGCCTTTTCGCGTAGGCGCTCAGATAACTTATCAAAACTATAAACCTCGGTCTCAAAAATATCGCCATCAGGCTTGAAAGTAACTTTTGTTCCGCGTTTCTTTGTTTTACCGGTTTCTTTAAGCGGCTCAACAGGAATTCCAGTATCATATTCCTGCTCGTAAGTCTTACCGTTTCGCCAAATTTCCAGCTTTACCCACTCGCTTAAAAAATTTACGCAAGACACACCAACACCGTGCAATCCGCCAGAAACCTTGTAAGAATTTGAATCAAACTTTCCGCCGGCATGAAGCACGGTCATTACGACCTCCGCGGCTGACCTATTCTCTTTCTTGTGTATATCGACAGGAATGCCGCGTCCGTTATCGATGACCGTTACGGAATTGTCCAAATGAATCGCAACCTCAATCGTGTCACAAAAACCCGCCAGAGCCTCATCAACAGAATTATCGACCACCTCATATACAAGGTGATGTAAACCTATATCTCCGGTTGAACCGATATACATCGCAGGGCGTTTTCTTACCGCTTCCCGACCTTCGAGAACCGTGATCGACTCCGCACCATAATGACCTTTTTTTGCCTTCGTTTTCGTTGCTTCTACCAATGTGTTTCCTCTTGAGTTTTAACAGAATTGCTATTGTGGCTAAACTCCTTTATTTTACACTATTTCCTGCGATTTAGACAGCCATTAGGAACCCATTTTCTATTAGTAAGTTCAGTACAAAAACCCGATATATTTTGGTGTCCAGGTTTCAGTTTCACCGGATGTTTATGTTACTCTTTAATCCTCTCAAAATCCTATGCGATTTACAGTCCTTGGAAGCGGATCAACAGGCAATTCAGTTTTAATTTCTACCGAAAAAACAAGAGTTTTGGTGGATGCGGGTCTTAGTGCCAAACAAACTATGCTGAGACTTGCCGAAGTAGGAGAAGACTTTGAAAAACTGGATGGAATTTTAATCACTCACGAACACGGAGATCACGCCGGCGGCTTAAGAGTCTTGCTAAAAACAGTCGAATGCCCGGTATTCATTTCCGAAGCAACAAAAGACGCCTATTTGACCCCAAAACGATCTAAAAATGGTGAAAAGGAAGCACGTCTGCGTGCCGAAATGCTCAGGAATAACACGGTTGGCATTGAGTCTGGTAGAGAGTTCCGAATTGGCGATATTGATTTTGAACCGTTCTCAGTCCCTCACGACGCCGCGGATAATTTTGGTTTTGCAGCAAAAAATAGAGGCTGTAAAATTGCGACTTTAATGGATTTCGGATATTTCACAACGCTTATTAAAGACAAGCTCAGGGAATGTGATGGGATAATCGTTGAGTCCAATCACAGCCTGGATATGCTAAAGGCGTGTCCTGTATATTCCTGGGAACTAAAACAAAGAATCTCGTCAAACACAGGGCACCTTTCTAATGAAGATTTATCAGAATGGTTAACAAATGATTTTGATGGAAGTGCAAGAGAAATCGTTTTGACACACTTATCACAAAAAGCCAATGATCCGCACCTTGCGAAATTGACAGCCGAAGCCGCGCTCGACACGCGTTCAGGAATCTTCCATGCCGATACAAACGTCTCGCTTTCGTATCACCACACACCTACCGATTGGGTTGAGTTTTAAAGCAAGATATATCGCCCTCGAAATACACGAAACATACGAAAGAAAGAAATTTGATTGAAGCATCGATCTTTCTGATTCTCGTTACTATTCTTAAATCTCATTGCTGATTTGAAAGTAATTGCAATTCAACAATATTCTTATCTTTACCTAAGAATCTTTTTTTCGTGTCCTTTCGTGTGTTTCGCGGGCAAACCTCTTATGCCGTTTTGAAATATCTTGGCGATTTCCCAATAGCAAAAACCTTAATCAAAACCACCCCAGCAACAAAACCACCTATGTGCGCCGCGTAAGCAACGCCTCCTCCGACACCGGAATTCATATAACCCATCACAAGTTGGTAACCTATCCAAAGTCCAACAGCAACGAAAGCTGGAACCGTCGTGTACATATTAAAAAGCAATGCCCGCACTTTTCGCTTTGGAAACAGCAACATGTATCCGCCCAAAATACCCGAGATCGCGCCTGATGCCCCCAGCATAGGAATTATCGAGCTAGTATCCATAAACACTTGCGCAAAAGCCGCACCAAAACCACAGACCAAATAAAACACACCATAGCGAATATGTCCGATCAGATTTTCAATATTGTCGCCAAAAATCCATAAGAAGAGCATATTCCCAAAAATGTGAGATATGCCGCCATGCATAAACATCGAGCTCAAAAAGTTGAAATATACACCGAAAGTGGCTGGGTAATGCATCATCTCAGCCGACTGTTGCCCAACAGTGATGGTCTGTGGTCCGACAAGATCAATCCCGGTCACGACTTCCTTAGGAACAAGCGAAAACGCATAAGTAAAAGCATCATTTCCGCCAAACCTTTGAAGCAACACAAAGACAAGGATATTTAGTGCTATAAAGATGTAATTGACATAGGGAATAATTACAACATCTGAATTGTCATCGCCGATTGGAAACATTTGCACGCTCCTTTCAAATCAATATAAAATGACCCTTTTCTAATAAAACTATTGCGATTTTGCATTACGCAAGAGGCTATATCCTTCGCTCCGTGCTACAAAGGTTGCCGCCGTAATATCCCCCACAACATTTAGAGTTGTACGACACATATCGAGAAGCCGATCAACGCCCAGAATAATCGCAATCAATGCAGGATCAATACCAATCATAGCAAGAATTCCGATGATAAACGGAATCGAACCGCTTGGAACACCTGCCGTCCCTATACCGCCGAGAATTGCCAGATATACAACCATTAACTGCTGCGCAAGAGTCAGATCAAACCCCGCAAGCTGCGCAATAAATAAAACCGTAATCCCTTCATACAAAGCAGTTCCGTTTTGATTTGCTGTAGCTCCAACCGTCAAAACAAAACTATTTATCTCCTTCGGGACGCCCAAATTTTCTTCTGAAACCCGCAACGCAGTCGGTAAAGTTGCGTTCGAGGAAGATGTCGAAAAGGCAGTTAAAATCACCGTGCGAACTCGCTTAAAGAATTCGATTGGGCTGAGCTTTGAAAAGAAATAAATCGAAAGCGAGTAAACTCCAAAAAAGTGAATCCCCAACCCCAACAAAACCGTCGCAACAAACCAAAACAACGACTTAAGTAAATCAACCCCAAAAACGGCAATATTATTAAACAGCAAACAAGCAACTGCGTAGGGAGCAAATTTCATTATGATGTCAATGATTTTTGACGTAATCGCAAAAACCGCATCCATGAAACCGACAAATGGTGCCGAAACAGGTGACGGAATCAGGGTTATCGCGATCCCAACAATCAGAGCAAAAAACATTATGTGGAGCATGTTGGGGTTCGTTCCGGCAATCGAATGAAATACATTCCTCGGAACAATTGTTTCAACCACCTGCATAAGCGGCGTCTTCACACTCGCTTTTGCGGCTATAATGCTTGATTTAAAACTTTTCGTGGCTTTTGAAAATTTTTCCGCTTCAAATGCTAAAAGGTCAGTTCTCAAAGCGACTTTATCCGCCTCAGCAGTAATATCATCTGCCAGCCTGGTAAAACTATCGGTAGTGTCAAATGATTGGGTTACTTCTTTTGAAAAAATTGTCGCGATTTTCGAAAACCTCGCAACATTATCCGCGAATTCGTTTGCCGTTTTGGTTTCGGTCGCAACTTTTTCGGCAACCCCTTTAATTTTCGCAGCAGCTTTCTCAGTATTTTTCGCATACACTTCTGAAACCGCACCGACATTAATCGCACTTGAGACACGGCTTCCCGCCGCTGAGCTAAATTTCTTTTCGAGCTTTGCTCTCGTCTCGCTATCGACTCTCTTTCCCGGCTTGATCGTATTCGCCAGTGTTAGACCAATGACAACCGAAATTGCCGAAATCACAAGCGTATAACCAAACGACTTCGCCCCAATTCTCCCAAGCTTACGTATGTCTCCAATTCCCGCAATACCGACGACTAACGATGAAAAAACAAGAGGAACAACTATCATCAATAATAAATTTAAAAATAATTGTCCTATCGGGCGGGTAAAATTCTCGACGATCCAAGACACGTCCGGGTTCTCGCCTCCGAGAGTTTGATTAACGATTAGCCCGGAAACCACTCCTAAAATTAGTCCAATCAAAATCTTGGTATGAAGCGGCATTCCTTTCGGTTTATCCGGCGTTTCATCATCCAAATCGGTTCCTAATTCTTGCGAATAAGCGTCGTCCGGAATCAAATCATTTTGCTCATTATTCTCTTCGTTATTATCAGCCATTGGTTTTTTATCTTCCCCACTTTAGCTTGTTTCTTAAAACGTCAAAATAATTTCTGTTCGTCGGCTGCACGAGATTAAATGTCGTTTCACTCTTACGAATTTTTACCATGTCCTTTGTCTTCATGGTGTGTCCGATTTGTCCGTCAAGCGTAAGCACAACACCCTGATTCTTATTTAACAATTTCAGTCTAATTTCAGAATCATCTGGCACAACAATCGGACGGTTCGTCAATGAAAACGGGCAAATCGGCGTTAAAACCACCGCGTTCATAGACGGAAAAACAATTGGACCACCAGCCGAAAGGTTATATGCTGTCGATCCTGTCGGTGTCGAAACAATCAGCCCATCCGCGCGAAATGAATTTACGTAAAACTCGTTTAATTCAACTTTAATTTCAATAATCCTAGCTAGTGCCGCCTTGTTGATGACAACATCGTTCAAAACCCTTCCGGTGGCGAGCCGCTGTTCGCCTCGCCAGTGCTCGGCATCCAGCATCACCCGCTTATCGACCTTAAAATCTCCTTCAAGAATCGATTCGAGGGCATCATATAATTCTTCAATCCGAAATTCGGATAAATAACCAAGACTCCCGTAATTTACCCCTAAAACAAGGACTTCTCTTTTGCTTGTCAATCTCGAAGAGGAAATCATCGTCCCGTCGCCCCCGAGGACAACAATCAAATCCGTTTCATCCTTGAATTTCCTAATTTCTTCAGAATCGGCGGTTCCGACTTCTTTTGCTTGCTGAGGCTCTGCAACCAACCTGACTCCTCGTTTTTCAAACCACTTTGCAACCTCGCACGCAGTTTCCCAAGCCTCTTTGTGATTAGGCTTTACAACTACTCCGACGCATTTTATCTCCCTATTTGTCATGTATTAACGAAAAGTATTCCGTAAATAATTAACTAAATGGTGTAAAACTGCAAGCAAAACCCCCGAAATCTCTTTTGAATTATCGCAAAATTTATTTTGTTTCACGTCTATACTTTACAATGACACAAATGATTTAAATTTTTACAGCTTAACCCAAAATGGAGATTTGAAATATGACGTTAGTGATGAAGAACAAGGTAGATGTTTATCTTAAGCATCCAGAGAGATTTCAGCTAGATTTACTTAATCAAAAGAGCATTTGGATGGACAACGTTGTTCGCCCATTAGGCAGCCATTACGAGGCTAGTAAAAAACAGATTGACACAGTTTTACTGATCGCTGATGATCGAAGAAAGAAACACGCTGCTGCGCTTGCAAAAATTCAACTCATTCAGGATATCGCAATGGGAATTCTGCTGGTTGGTGTCGATATCATCGCGGCGGGTGCAATGCGAAACGTTTCTCTTCTTTCTAAAAAATTCAGCTCGGCAAAGAGCTTTGATCAAGTTCTTGATTCTTCAAGCTCATTTGAAGCCGCTGTGAAGAGTTTTTTTAACCAAAAAACTACATTCACCGATGCTATCGTTGCCAATTTTGACGATAAAATAAAGGGTCTGGTTTCGACCGGCACTGCTAAATCAGCGATAAAAACGGGGAAAGCCCTTACGGCGAAGATTTCAACTAAAATGCCACTCGGAAGTAACGTAACTTGGTCCGGACCTCAGAAATTTCAGAACACACTCGAGACGTTTTATTCTACAACCTGCCGCCTTATAAACGAACAATTTGTAAATCTCGTTCGCGATTCAGCTGAGTCTGAAACATTTAAGAAAAGCGTCGTCGAATATTTTGTGAATCTTCCTTTTGTTATGCCGCCGACTCTTAGCCTGAATTCGTTTGAAGCACAGTTCGCAAATTATTTTGAATTGTGCTACTGGATTCGTCTGATCGAACAAACATCGAAAGCAAAGGGGAATTTTGGCTTGCTGCAGGATCGTTTTAACGCCGAAACGATAAACGGAAGGATTTACGCGCTTACAGGTCGTCAACTCACGAATACGGGTGGGAAAATAGGCGGTGCCTCTGGTATTAAGACATTAAGAGGACTTAGGGTGGCGACATATTTTGGACAGGGCTCGCAATACTGGTGGCGCGGATATTGTTCCGGAGCACAAAACCGTTACGGAAATAGTATTGTGAAAGCAGGCGGACAACTTATAAATCCGTTTTTTATTTCGCAAGGTATCAGTTGTCAACAGGCATATAAATAAGGCTTCGGTTAGTATTCCGTAGAAAGAAGGGGCGGTGCCGGAATCCGGCACCCATTTTGTTTTGGAAACAGACTTCCGATTTTCGGAACTTACTATATATGGTTTTTCGTAATATATTATGAGAAAACAAATACAATTTCGGTTTAATTGAATTCGTTTTGGAGGCGTGAAATGAACACTCTCTTAACAATCTTTATTGCAATCGGCTCGATTGGATTACTGTTTCTTTTGATCTCGCTTGTGGTTGGGGATTTATTCGACTCTCTCGATTTAGATTTCGATGCCGACCATGACTTTGATTTTGATCACGATTTAGATGCAAGTGATGGCGGTGGTGTCAGCTTTTTTAATAGCCGCGTAATAAGCGTATTTTTAACGGCTTTCGGCGGCATTGGTGCGGTCGCTCTTCAGTTTGGTTACGGCGGATTGATAAGTGGATTGTTTGGTGTTGTCAGTGGTTTTGTGCTTGGCGCAATTGTATTCGCGTTTGGATATTTTCTTCATACGCAACAAGCTTCGAGTTCTGTTACTGACAGAGATTTGGTTGGACGAACGGCAAAGGTTGTCGTAAAAATCCAGAAAGGAACCGTCGGGCAAATATCCTGCCGCATAGGAGACGAGAGCGTAGAAAAACTAGCTCGTTCAAGAGATGGTTCGGTAATAAAACGCGGTGACACTGTCTTTATTGAAGAAGCAACAAAGGATGCTTTTATTGTGAGTCCGATGGAAGATTATTCGATGATTGAAGAGTAAACTCGGCAAATTTCATTCGCCCAACTCGTCATCGTTTTTAACCGAAATTAGTATTTCTCAACAATACTGTTTAGCCCATGCGTTAAAATGCGTGGTTGAAAGACAAACACATGAAAAGTGTTTGCTAAACATAGGGGTTATTGGTGTCTTTCAAACCAGACATTTCCTTAAGATAAATGAGGTAAATATAAATGTTCGAATTCCCTATTTTATTAGGTATCGTGGTAGCAATTCTCATCGTTATCGCAATCTTTGCTGCGTTTTCAATCATTAGTAGAAATTATGTAAAAGTCTCACCAAACCAAGCTGCGGTTATCTCCGGACGCAGAAAAAAGTTGCCGGATGGAACGGTAGTTGGCTATAGACTTGTCCGAGGAGGCGCAACCCTCGTACTCCCGTTTCTCGAAAAGGTCGAATATCTTGACCTAAATGTTCTAACTGTGCCGCTCACAACAACGCGGGCTTATACGGTTGAAGGTGTGCCGGTATCGGTAAAAGCAGTTGCAAACGTTAAAATCAAAGGCGACAATCGGTCGCTCCGTTCGGCGGCTGAGCGTTTCCTTGGAATGGACGATCGGGAGTTTCATCAACTTGTTTTCCAGACCCTTGAAGGGCACTTGCGCGCGATTCTTGGCACGTTAACCGTCGAAGAAATCAATAATGATCGCTTAAGTTTCGCGCAAAAACTGACTACTGAAGCCACCGGCGATCTTGAAAAAATGGGAATCGGCTTGGATGCTCTGACGATTCAAGAAATTTCCGATGAAGAAGGTTATCTTGACGCCCTTGGTAAACGCCGAACCGCCGAAGTGAAACGCGACGCAGAAATTGGTGAAGCCGAAGCAAAACGCGATTCGAAAATTAAGGCGTCCTTGGCACTTCAGGAAGGCGAAAAAGTTCGTCTCGCCACGGAAGCTCAAATCGCTCAATCAAATCGCGAAACTGAGATTCAAAAAGCTCAGGTTGCGGCGGAAATTGAAAAAGAACGCGCAAAAGCTAGGCAAGCGGGACCGCTCTCTGAAGCCAAAGCAAAACAAGAGGTTGTCGCCGAGGAAGTTCGTATCAATCGAATTCGCACACAGGAACAAATCGCGGTGCAGGAGCAAGAAGTTCTGCGTAAACAAAATGAACTTGAAGCAACGGTCGTAAAACAAGCAGAAGCCGAGAGACAGGCTTCCGTATTAAGAGCAAAAGGTGAGCAGGAATCACAAATTCTTCAAGCCGAAGGGCGCAAACAAGCGCAAATTGCTCAGGCGCAAGCCGAAGCTGAAAAACTAAAACAAGAAGGTGAAGGGCGCGCGACTGCTGTCGAAGTGGAGGGTAGAGCAAACGCTGAAAAAGTTCGCGCTTTAGGGCTTGCGGAGGCTGAAAAACTTGAAGCCGCAGGGCTTGCGGAAGCAAAAGCGACCGAAGCACAGGGGCTTGCGGAGGCAAAAGCCATCATGGAAAAAGCGTCGGCGTGGCGTGAATTTAATGATGCCGCGCGCCTCCAAACAATCCTTGAAAAACTGCCGGAAATCATCGAGTCATCCGCGCCCGTTTTCCAAGCGGTTGCCGAACCGCTCGGTTCGATTGATAAAGTTGTAATGATCGATAATGGCAGCGGAAATGGCGACAAAAATGGAAGCGGCTCTGGAATAAATCGTTTTGCGCAAACGAGTCCGAATCTGATCTTCAATCTGCTTCAGCAAATGCAGGCTTTGGGCTTGAGTCTTCCCGAAGTGCTTTCGCAACTCGGAATTGAGCAAAAAGACGGTAAATTTTCGCTTTCCTCAAATGGAGATGACAACAAAGCGGAATCCAATTCCAAGAATACCGATGAGAACGATAGCGTAGATCTTAAAATTGAGGATTAATCAAAAGATAATTTGATAAGATCATTAAGGCTGCTCTCAAAATGAGCAGCCTTTTTTTATGCCTCCGCCTAGAAATGATATTCTAATAAATTATTAGAAATTTTTGCGTAGTTGGCGAAGGACAATAATTTTTACTATGAAATATTTATATTCATTGCTGCTTTTAACATTTTCAATACTAATGACGACCTGTACAAAGCCAAGTCAAGACCCCAATCAAACGATGGAAAACAAACCTGAATCCCCGAAATCTAAGGCTCCTGAATTTGACCAAAAGAAAGCACTATACTTATACAAGTTTGGCTTCGAATGTATTGACAAAGAATACCCAAACAAACTGGGACAAGTGCTTGGCGACAAAAGTTATTTGAAGAGCCCAAAAGAGTTGCACCCTGCTTTTTACGGCTGTTTTGATTGGCATTCTTCAGTTCACGGACATTGGACACTCGTAACAATTCTCAATAAATTCTCCGATTTTGAAAAGCGCGACCAGATCATTGAAAAACTCAAAAAAAACATCACAAAAGAAAATATCGAAACGGAAGTTAAGTATTTCGACGACAAACACAATAAAAATTACGAAAGAACATATGGCTGGGCATGGGCACTAAAGCTTTCCGAAGCACTTCAGGAATCAAAGAATTCTGATCTGAACAAACTTGCTGAATACCTAAGACCCTTAACCAACCTAATTTCTAGGAAATACCAGGAGTTTCTTCCCAAATTGGTCTATCCAATTCGCGTCGGTGAACACACAAATACGGCTTTTGGTTTATCCTTCGCCCTCGACTACGCAAAAAAATACGATAAAAACCTCGAAGAGATAATAATTGCGCGCTCAAAAGAATATTACTTAAAGGATAAGAGTTGCCCATTAACGTGGGAGCCGAGTGGTTTTGACTTCCTTTCGCCCTGTTTGCAGGAAGCGGATCTGATGCTAAAAGTTCTACCCAAAGATGAGTACGAAAAGTGGCTTGCTCGGTTCTTACCTGATTTTAGCGTTCAGCCCGAGAAGTTCATCAAACCCGCCAAAGTAAGTGACTCTTCTGACGGAAAATTAGCTCATCTTGATGGATTGAATTTCAGTCGCGCATGGTGCCTCTATGAAATGGGAAAAACACTCGAAAATAAGAAAATGATTAGTCTCGCAAATCAGCACCTTGACTATAGCTACAAAAAAATTGACTCGGGAGAATATGCCGGAACTCATTGGCTTGCATCCTTTGCTGCTTATTCACTTATAAAAGGAAGCAAATGACCTCGATCAATTTGACTACACCCTATGTTTTCCCTATACTTTGATGTTTTCGACTGGTGAAAATATTTCACCCTCAGCTTAGGAGATTTTTTGGAAAATGAGTTACGCAATTATTAAAACGGGCGGGAAGCAATTTAACGTAGAAACCGGACAGGTTTTGCGTGTTCCTACTATTGAAGAAGAAGCTGGCAAAAAGATTGAAATTGATGCCCTCTTAACAGGCGATGGAAAGAAAACAAATCTTGATGGTGCAAAAGTAAAAGCAACCATTGTGAAACACGGTCGCGGCGACAAGATTATCGTTTTCAAGAAAAAGCGCCGTAAGCAATATAAACGCAGATACGGTCATCGTCAGGGTTTTACGGAAATTAAGATTGACAAGATTTAGGAGGAATCAAATTTATAATTTGGATCTCGGAATCAACTTGAATCTGAGTTCTGAAACTTTAAGATTTGAAATCTAGTTATGGCACATAAAAAAGGGGTTGGATCCTCAAGAAACGGACGCGATTCGAATGCGAAACGCTTAGGTTTAAAGAAATTTGCCGGACAAACCGTGCGCGGTGGCAATATTATCGCTCGTCAGCGCGGCACAAAATGGAAGCCCGGCAATAATGTCGGAAAAGGCAAAGATGATACGCTATTTTCACTCATTGACGGAATCGTAAAATTCGAAAACAAAGGACGCAAAGGTAAATTCGTTAGTGTTTACGAAAAAGGTGCGGCTGAACTTGCCCCCGTAGTGAGTTAAATTTCTCATTTTTACAGAATATTTTTTGAATTAGAAAGCTGATATTGGTATTTCCAATGTTGGCTTTTTTTAATTCTTGGCTAAAAAAAACGTCGTATTTCCCAATACTTTAAGAAAATAAAAAAAAATTTTTAAGCTTTTCAAAAACTACCCGAAATTCTAAATCTTGCACCTAAAATACTTACTGAGTTTTCCACATCTTTTTCCACAGAGAGCCCGTAGAATAAGGGCAATACCTAAAGCATTTTCTACTTGACTTCTTGAAAAACGGGTGTAAGATACGTGCATAAGTCGAAAACATTACGGTGATTTTGACCGATTGAAAGAAGAGATAGACAGAGGCGGTGACGCACTGTTATAAGAGCAACATCATCTTAGCGGAAAGTAGTTGCTATACGCTTTGAATTGAAACCGAAAGGTTTTGCTAAAGGGAATCGCAAGATTTCTGAAGTTATTTGAATAAAAACAGATAGCGCCTTATTGGAATTGATCAGCCAAAAAGGAAGCGAAAGTCGCTCGATGCTTCGGCATAGAGCCTCGTTGCCGGGAACGTAACCGGTGGTGGAGGAAAAGCCACCTAGACAAAGACCTAAAGGTATCGCATCGTAAAGGATGCAACAATTTGGTTAATTTATTAGTTAAATTGGATACTGACCGGAAAAAGACAGACCGCTTGTTTTGATTCGGAATAACAAATCGGTAATGGATCGTGTACATGTGAAATTACCACCTTTTTCGAATACTTCGGTATTCAAAGAAGAAAAGAAAATGCCAGTTTGAGTAATCAAGCTGGCATTTTTTTGCCGTGTAGGGATTTTTATTTCAAGCTGGTGTCATGATTTTCAAGTTCGAATACTCTCTGTTTTCCGAATCCGAAATATCCGCTTGGCTCGATTTCGAAGGTCGGTGCGTATAATGGGCAGAAATGCGCTTGCTAAGGAGCGTGCCCGCTGTCATCCGAGTTTTCGCCGATGGAAAGTAGGTGGTTGAGCCTTCCGGAAACATCATTTGAAATCAACGCGCGCGCACTCACTTATGGATCGTGTTTTCACCTGTTTGATTATCTCTCATTATTATAGAAATAGACCGAAGTAAAATAACTAACAAATCGCTACACTAGTGTAAAGAACCGTTAGTTCGCTTACTAAAAACTCATGTTTGTAAAAGAAGGCTTTTCAAGCAATAAATCGGGCGACACGCCCCAATTTATTAACTGATATCGAACTAAAAAAATGTCTAGCCCCTGTCGGGACTATTGTTAATTGGAGAATGTCTCAAAAGTCCGCTCTTGTCGCTGAATGCGACGGATTTAATAGCATCGGGTGAAACCCGACGTTGAAGAGAACGGACTCGCTGTCCCTGAAAGGTACAAACAACCCCTTGTGTACACATGACTTAAAGCGTTGAGATGTCTTTTGTAGCTGGGGTACAAAATCTATGAGTCGGTATCCAATTTGTCCGTTGTTTTTTGCTCGACAGGCTTTTGAGACAGCCTCGTTTTAGAAGATGAATCCCTATAGTCCCATCGGGACGACAGATTCTCCAGCACATCAACCGTCCCGATGGGACTATAATACATCTGCACATTTACCTGCGGATAAATCGGCAGGCTTCTATCAAGCCGCCCCTTCCGGGACTTTTGATAAAAAACAACTGACTTTTCAACCAGAATCCGTTTTCTTTTCAAAGTAAATGAATTAACAACTCTCCTCACTAGATGACATTTAATTAGAATTATTCGATTGTTCCACACTGCAAGATGCGAATCGTCGCCATCGTTAAAACACGTCGACCACTCGCGACACTAACCTCTTTATCTTACAATTAGTTTTTATGTTTATTGACCGCGTAAAAATTCGTGTTACTGCTGGTGACGGTGGAAATGGTGTAACGGCATTTCGTCGCGAAAAATTTGTCGCGCGTGGCGGTCCTTCTGGAGGTGACGGCGGTAAAGGCGGCGATATTTGGCTGGAGGCTAGCGAGGGCTACAATACACTTTTGCATCTACGCTATAACCCCGAACACAAAGCCGAACGCGGAAAACACGGCGAAGGTTCACGGAAATTCGGTAAAGATGGCGAAGACAAAACAATTTTTGTTCCTGTCGGCACACAGGTTTACGATGAAGAGACGAATGACTTGCTTTTTGACTTTACTAAAAATGGTCAAAAATTCTTAGCAGCAGAGGGCGGACGCGGCGGTTTTGGCAATGTCCATTTCAAAAGCTCAACGAATCAGGCACCGCGTTATCATCAAGATGGCAGTGAGGGGGACTACCGGGAGTTTCAGCTCGAGCTAAAATTAATCGCTGATGTTGGGTTAGTGGGGTTTCCAAATGCCGGAAAATCGACATTAATATCCGTGATTTCCGCGGCAAAACCAAAAATCGCGGACTACCCATTTACAACACTTGAGCCAAATTTAGGTGTTGTAAGCGTTTCTGATTACAAGACTTTCGTTATTGCCGACATACCTGGAATTATCGAGGGCGCCTCAGAAGGAACCGGACTTGGTTTTCAGTTTCTTCGCCATCTTGAGCGGACAAAAATGCTTCTTCATCTCGTCGATGTTTCATCAATTGATGGACGAGATCCCGTAGAAGATTACAAAACAATCAATCGTGAACTTCTTAATTATGACGCGGATTTAGCAAAACGTCCTCAAATGGTTGTTGCTACAAAATTAGACGCTCTTGACGATCCTGAAAGATTGGAAGCACTGCGAAAATGTGCAAAAGATGACGGTAAAGAATTTCTTGAAATATCTGCAGTCACAAAACTAGGCACCCAAGAACTTATTTTTGCGGTTTCAGAAAAACTAGATTCAATAACTAGAGCGGAATTGGAGTTAGACGAAGACGATGAAATTGCTTGACGAATTAAAAGACAAATTAGGTGACGATGCGAGGCATTTTGTGGATTTTCCTGAAGTTATTTTCTTTGACGAGTTTCACGATCATTTGGAAGCCCTTAGCGGAACCGAAATCAAGGAATTTGAGGTGGACGGAATTCTTGAAATGTGGCTTGAATTCACATTCCGCGAGCACACCTTTTTCGTAAATAATCGAATGGGTGATTATTGGTTTTTTGTCAGTGACCCGAAATGTCCTGACGAAATTCTTATGGAAATCGCAGACCACTTTCGTAAACTCTTGGAAAAAGACGAGACAAATGTTCAGGAACTTGAAATCGATGCAATGTGATCGGACAAAAATAATCACTAATGGGAGGTCACATCTAAACTCATGAAAAGAATTGCTTTTTATGGAGGAAGCTTTGACCCTGTGCATCGTGGGCATTTGGAGATCGCGCAAAAACTCACAAAAGATTTCGCCTTTGATGAATTCGTTTTTATCCCGGCTTTTCATGCCCCGCACAAAAAGGATTTGAAACCGACTTCAGCTTTTCATCGCTACGCAATGCTTTGTTTGGCAACAAGAAATACCGAAAAAATTAGTGTTTCAAAAATGGAGCTAGAGGCACCTCAAATGCCTTACACGATCGAAACTTTAATGCGATTGAAAAAAGAAAATCCCAAAGACAAGATCTTTTTCGTAATGGGGGCGGATTCCTGGACCGAAATCACAAGCTGGAAAGAATGGGAAAAAGTTTTAACCACCGTAAATATTATCGCAGTTACGCGCCCCGAATATGAGATTGGAGTTTCACATATTACCGATGAAATCCGAGATAGAATTATCGATGTTAGAGGAAAAAATGCGCATAGCGAAAAACAAGACAACGCAATTTATTTTACAGATGCCGTTCAAATAAATATCTCATCAAGACATATTCGCAAGAATGTGCAAGACGGTAGTGACCCTTGGGAGAAACTCGTTTCGGTTGAGGTAGCAAAATATATAAAAAAATATGATCTTTATGGCTGATTTAATCTTGCGATTTTGAGATAAATGTTAAAAGATAATTACCTAAATATGGAAGAAATAGCTAAAAATAAATCACTCGCACGTGATGAAACAGAAGACACCCTTGAAGTAACTGTTGGTACTACACCTTTTGAAGATTTAGATGCTGAGGTAAAGCTCGCCCTCAAATGTGCTTCTGAAAAAAAAGCGGTTGATATTATCGGGCTTGATTTGAGAGATATCACGAGTTTCGCCGAATTCTTTTTGATCGCCAGCGGGACGAATAAGCGACAGGTTCAGGCGATTGCCGATGAGATTTCACAAAAGCTTCGTAAAGACTTAAAAACGAAACCAAATCGCATCGAAGGATACCAAGGTGCCGAGTGGGTTTTGCTCGACTATGGAGATTTTATTTTCCACATTTTTAATAAAAAGTCGCGGACATTCTACGATCTCGAAAGACTCTGGCGCGACGCGAAACGAGTCAAACTACCCAAAGACATGTAAAAAAGATAGGAATAATTATGTTCTCCAAAATTTCTATACCGTTGCTGATACTATTTGCCTCTGTTTCAAATTTCTCTCAAGACTCCTTTCCTACACAAAAAGGCGTCTCCCAAAAACTCGCAGTATGGCGCTCAGAAAACTATTCCGATATTCGTTATAAGCTGAACCTAATAATCAAAAAAAAAGCACCAACGCTAAAGGGTACGATAGAAATTTCTCTAATCAACAAAGCTGACAAGATTATTCTGGATTGGCGAAAAATCAGAGGACAGGAACACCTTTCAAAAATCTATAACGTTTCAATCAACGGCAAAAAGCTTCTGGCAAACCCACATCGACCGGGTGCGCCCCGTGAACAGCCGCCAATGTATTCATATTATTTTGAACACTTAATATTTGAAAATGGTGTAAAAAAAGGCGAAAACGTCATTAAGCTTGATTTTGAATCCCCGATCTTAAAATCCGGCAGCGCGATCACACGCTACGTTGATAAAGAAGACGGCTCCGAGTATATCTATTCGCTTTTTGTTCCGTCCGATGCAAGCACAGCTTTTCCTGTTTTTGACCAACCTGATTTGAAAACGAAATTTGAATTAATACTGGAGACGCCTACAGGCTGGTCTGCGGTCAGTAATACGGCAGAGCGCGGGTTTGCATGGAAG
>Ga0114931_10001917_pt1 | contig 26514 bp, 18 predicted proteins | sample 2SBtaG_FD_89579 | JGI IMG/M metagenome (GOLD analysis project Ga0114931, IMG submission 89579) | Deep subsurface microbial communities from Kolumbo volcano to uncover new lineages of life (NeLLi) - 2SBTROV14_V59a metaG | ecosystem: Environmental > Aquatic > Marine > Volcanic | place: Kolumbo... | reverse complement strand
GATGTAGTCCCACGCTCCGAGGCGAAGGGCCTCGATGCTCGACGAGACCGTCGGGTTGCCGGTCATCACCACCGCCAGCGTGGCGGGGTTCGTCGCGAGGCACGTTTTGAGGAGTTCCAGCCCTGGCACCTGGCCCATGTACAGATCCAGCAGGGCGATGTCGAACGGGCGCGTCCTCAACAGCTTTCTCGCCTCTTCGCCCTTCCCGCACACCGTGACCTGGTACCCCTCGGCCTCGAGGAAGCTGGCACAGCTCTCCCGGAGCGTGCGTTCGTCGTCCACCACCACGATCCGCATGGTGGCCCGAATCTCGGGAGGAACCGGAAGGTGTTCGTGCATCGCCGCCGCGGGATCGCTGACACGCCCCGCCGGTGCGTTGTTGGGTACGGCCGTACTCGACATGTGGTGTTCCCTGGAGCCGTGGTGATCGACGTGAGAATTCCGAGGGCGCTCCCCGCCTCTCCTGCAGAGATTGGGCCGGTTCCCAAACTGCCACGATTGAGGGGCTTGCGGGTATCAGTCCGTGAAAGGCGTGGCATTTTGAGGTGTTTGTTGCAGGTAGTCTACACGATTGGCAGAACTGTGGATTATTGCTGCGAGGATGCAACGCAGTGGGCCGGGACCGGTGACGCCGGATCAACGACGGCGCGAACGAGCCCTTGTCTTCCCGGTCTGCGAATCGTAAAGTACTTTGTAGTGTAAAGAACACTGGCGGTTAGCCCGGTTCTTGCTTTCCCAACCGGTGGGTCACGGTGAACCGCGGCCCGGGTGCCTCACGAGAGTTCGGAGGGAACAGGTCGACGTGGCAGATGTGAACAACGAGATGCCAGTCCCGGCGGGGTCGCCAGGGCCAGAATCCCAGGTGCCGGGCTACGGCGCCGCCGGCCCCGTCGCTCCGTTCGATCCCCAGTCGGCCGGCATGGCCTGGGCGGATTCGGAATCCCCTGATCAGGGTGGTGCCGGCTGGAAGCGCTACGTCTCGGCCCTCCTCCGCTACAAGTGGCTCGTCCTCGGCATCACGCTCGTCGGCTCGGTGGCCGGGGTGGGAGTGGCGCGTTTCCTTCCCCCGGAATACCAGGCCACCGGGACGGTGTGGATTGAGGGGGGCATCGGGCCGGGTGGGCCCATCCGGCAGGGGCAGCTTCTCGATTCCTATTCGTGGATCGAACTGCTGCGTTCCTTTGAAGTGCTCGATCGGGTGGCCAACGAACGCCGGTTGTGGCTGTCCGCCCCGCCCGCCGGGGCCCTCGCCCTGTCCTCCCTGCAACTGACCGATTCCATCCTGACCGGCACCTTCCGGCTCCGGGTCGATGACAGCGGCGATCAGGTCACGTTGACCCGGAACGACGGGCTGTATTCGGAGACAGTCAAACGGGGCGAACCCCTCGGTCGGGCGGCGGGATTCCTCTGGCCCGTCCAGCCCGAGAACCTGCCGCCGGGACTCGATCTCGAGTTCAGTGTCACCACGCCCCATCAGGCTGCGCTGGCGCTCCAGCAGCGTCTGGATGCCAAGGTGGACCGGGAAGGCAACTTCATGCGGCTTGCCTTCACCGGCACCGACCCGGTGACCCTCGCCCCGACGTTGAACGCGATCATGGATCGCTACGTCACCTTCGCGGCGGACCTCAAGCGGGATCGGCTCACCGAGACGACGAGAATCCTCTTCGAACAGATGGAATCGGCCCGCCGGAACATGGAACAGGCGGAAACCCGGCTGGAGCAGTTCAGGATCCGGACGATTACGCTGCCATCGGAACAGCCGGCACTGGTGGGTACCGGCCTGCAGACGACGCTTCCGCCGGCCATGACCAACTTCTTTCAGATGAAGGTGGAGCAGGAACAGTTGCAGCAGGACCGCGAGGCGTTGGCCGCCGTCCTCGATGCTGCCCGTGACTCCGCCATCTCCATCGACGCGCTGGAGATCATCGGTTCGGCCCGCAGCTCTTCGCAACTGGCCGGCCTGATCGGCGACCTGACCAACGACCGAACCGCCCTGCGGGTTCTCCTCAAACGATACACGAACGACAACCCCCAGGTTCAGACCCTCCGCGACCAGATCCGGGAGATGGAAACCGAGATCCTGCCCCGGCAGATTCGCGGGCTGATGGCGGAGTTGAGTAATCGGGAATCAGCACTCAACGCCCAGATCGGGGTGGCCGCCGCCGACCTGGAGCGGATTCCGCAACGGAAGATCGAAGAGGATCGTCTCACCCGCCAGGTGACGTTGGCCTCCGCGGTGTACACCGATCTCCAGACCCGCCACCAGCAGGCCGTGCTGGCCGAAAAGTCGAGCATCCCGGATGTCCGGATCCTCGACCGCGCCGTCGAACCTCGGCGGCCAACCGTGAACCAGGCACCGCGCGTGATGCTGATGGGGTTTGCCGGGAGCTTCGGGTTCGCCCTGGCCCTCGCCATTCTGCTCGATCGCCTCGACCGCCGCGTCCGCTATCCGGAACAGGTCACGAAGGAACTCGGCTTGCCGATCCTCGGGGCCATTCCCCGGGTCGCCAATGGGCGGGGCAGTCGGGGCGGGGTCAAGATGGACCAGGTGATCGAGGCCCTGCGCGGCATACGCCTCAACCTGATCCACTCCTACGCCGGCAACGGGCCCCTGCTGTTGACCGTCACCAGCCCGGGCGGAGGAGACGGCAAGTCGTTCACGTCATCCAACCTGGCGCTCGCGTTTGCCGAGGCGGGACATCGGACGCTCCTGATCGATGGCGATATCCGGCGGGGCCAGTTGCACCGGTTGTTCGAGGTGGCCCGCAAGCCCGGACTCACCGACGTCCTGCGTTCGGAGGCCTCACGGGACGAGGCAATTCGGGAGACCGATTTTCCCTCGCTCCACTTCATCCCGTGCGGAACGCGGACGCACACGGCGCCCGAACTGCTCGGGTCCGCCGCCATGTCCCAACTGCTCAACCAGTGCCGGTCCACCTACAGCGTCATCATTGTGGACAGTCCGCCCATGACCGCCGGCATCGACCCGTTTGCGCTGGGGGCGTTGACCGGCAACATGCTCCTGGTCATTCGGACCGGCACGACGAACAAGGACATGGCCGGAGCCAAACTCGATACGGTCGACCGGTTGCCGATCCGGGTGCTGGGAGCGGTGCTGAACGATGTGCGGCCGGGCGCCGGCGGTGGCTACTACTACGGGTACTACTCGTACTATCTGCCCGGGTACGGCGCCGATGATGAACTCGTCGACGAAGACGAAACGGCGGAGCAGGCGGGACGGGTGCTGGAACAGACCGGGGACGTCACGACCGGCGGTTGAACCGGGTGGCCCAAAGCCGATCGAACTTCGTGGTGCCCGGTTAGTTCAGCTCGATGGCATCTTCGAACGGATGGATCGGCGTCTCGCTCGCCCCGGTGCCGGACCGCGAAAGCCGAAGGGCCGTGGTGGCCCGGGCCAGCATGTCCATCAACTCCACCGGGCTCTCGTGATAGTCCTCCACCGCATCGTATCCGATCCGGAGGCGGGTTCCGGCCAGGACCTCGGCGGCCTCTGAGGCCTCGAGGGCGCTGAGGAGGCGTTTGGCCAGCCGGACCGCCCCGTCGGCGTCGGTGCCGGGAGCGATCACGGCGAACTCCGATTCGCCGAGACGCCCGATGGCGTCCGAGACCCGGAACAGGTTCTTGCACGCACTGGCAATCCGGTCGGATGCATCCTGATCTTCCGACCCCGCTGCGCCCGCGTCCGGGGCGATGACCACGCACGCCAGGGGCCAGTGGTTCCGGTAGGCGTGAGAACCGAGTTCCCGGGCCCGCCGCTCGAGGCCGCGCAGGTTGTAGAGCCCGGTCTCTTCGTCGACCAGGGTTTCTTCCCGGGCCCGATCGGCGTCGAACTTGGCCCGCATGTATCCGTCGAGTCGGAGCATCAGCTCCTCCGCATCGAGCGGATAACTCAGGTATTCCCACGCCCCGGCCCGGAGCGCGTCCAGTCGCTGCTGCCGGGAGGGACGCACCGGGGCCGTCATGAGGATGGGGGTGCTGTCCCGGGTGCTCCCATCCCGCCGCAGGAGCGCACACAGCTCCAGGGAATCCATGTCCGGAAGGCTGGCGTCGATAATGATCAGGTCCGGTTGCGCACTCCGGGCCCGCTCGATGGTCTTCCGGCCCGTGTACGCGCGCAGCACAGCGTATCCGTGGGGCCACAGAATGCTTTCCAGCGATCGGGTGGACCACTCCTGATCGTTGGCGATGAGGACGAGGGGCGGGCGGCTGGGAGGCGTGCGGTCGGTCATGAATCCGTCTCGGGTTGAGGGAGGCCCGTGCCAATCGAAAACATGCCGCCCGGGCCCACGGTTCCACCGGTCGCCGGCGTCACTGCAAGTTTTGTGCTGAAAACAACTTACGGTGTGTGAGAGCCGAGGGGTCACAGAGGGGGAGGCCGTCGGGTTCCTGAACCGGAACCCGGTCAACGGGTTACGGATGTGCCGACCGTTCGGGGAGGGGGGACCGGTGGCATGGCATGGCCCGGGGAACACCAGGCCTGTCGCGCCCTCGCAACGTCTGTGGAACGACCCTTGCGCCGGGGAAGCCCGTTCGACAAGGGTTGAATGGCATAAGCGATTGTATTACAATGTCTTACGTATCATGGACCGGTCGGACGCCTCTTGGGTACCGAACTTGTACTTTGCCGGGTGCCCGCTGAATCGCCTGACCGGCGATCCAAGTTGCTCTCCCACCTGGAAGGTCCGTGGACCTGCTGTGCCGCCGATGTGAAGCCCTCGCTTCGGAGTCCGGCCCCATCATGAATCGGGTCCGGAACGCAACGCGCCGCAACGCCTGCGCACGGTGTGGGGGAGCGCTTCCCCTGGTGGATGGGGGGGAATCGGTGTCGGATGCGATGTCCGGGTTGGCTCGATGCGGGCTGACCGCGGCCGGTCGCCCCCTTTTGCGAAGGAACGAGGCCTGACGGCATGTGTGGCATAGTCGGATACACGGGGGCCAGGGAGGCCTGCCCTATCCTGGTGGAAGGCCTGCGACGTCTCGAATACCGCGGGTACGATTCCGCTGGGGTCGCTATTCAGAACGGTTCCGGGGTGGCGGTTCGGAAGCTTGCGGGCCGGGTCGAAGCGCTTTCCGAAGTCCTGGACCGGAAGCCGATCATCGGATCGAGCGGCATCGCCCACACCCGGTGGGCCACCCACGGGGCTCCCAACACCCTCAATGCCCATCCTCACGTCGATTGCACCGGGGAGTTGGCGCTCGTCCACAACGGGATCATCGAAAACGCCGATGTCCTTCGTGAAGGGCTCATTCGGGCGGGGCACACCCTCCGCACCGAGACGGACACGGAGACCCTCGTTCACCTGATCGAGGAGGCTGAGGGCGAAACCCTCGAGGGCCGCGTGATCTCGGCCCTCGCCCACGTGGAGGGGGCGTTCGGTCTGGTCGTCATCTCGTCGAACGAGCCGGGCAAGATGGTGGTGGCCCGCCGGGGTTCACCCGTCCTCCTCGGTGTGGGGGACGGGGAGCACTTCGTGGCGTCCGATGCGTCGGCCCTGCTCGAGCACACCCGGTCGGTGGTCTATCTGGACGACGGGGACCTGGCCGTCGTCACTCCCGGCGGATATCGGGTCCTCGATGTTCACGCGGTCGAACAGGATCGGGCCGTCAACGACATCGACTGGGATCTCGAGGCCATCGAGCTGGCCGGATATCCGCATTTCATGCTGAAGGAGATCTGCGAACAGCCGGAGACGCTCCGCAACACACTCCGGGGGCGCATGCTGTTCGACGAAGGTTCTGCCCGCCTCGACGGCCTGGGCATCGGGCCCGAGGAGGTGGCCGACATCCGGCGGATTGTGATCCTCGCCTGCGGGACGTCGTGGCACTCCGGCCTGGTGGGGCGGTACGTCATCGAGTCCCTCGCCGGCATTCCCTGCGAAGTGGAGTACGCGTCGGAGTACCGCTACCGGCCGCAGCTCGAAGTGCCCGGTACCCTGACCGTCGCGGTGTCCCAGTCGGGTGAAACGGCGGACACGCTCGAAGCGATGCGCACCGCGCGGAAAAACGGTTCCACCATCGTCGGAGTGGTGAACGTCGTCGGCAGCACCATTGCCCGGGACGCGGACGGCGGAATCTACCTCCACGCCGGACCCGAGATCGGGGTCGCCTCCACCAAGGCGTTTACCTCGCAGATCGTGTCTCTCGTCCTGCTGGCCCTCTACCTCGGTCGCCACCGGGGTCTGTCCCGGGACACCGGCCGGGAATTGGTGCATGCCCTGGCCCGGCTGCCCGAACTCGTGTCCCGCACGCTGGAACTCGAACCCCAGATCCGGGAACTCGCCGCTGAATACCGGGACGCCCAGAACTTCCTCTACCTCGGCCGCGGCGTGAACTTCCCGGTGGCCCTCGAAGGGGCCCTGAAGCTCAAGGAGATCAGCTACATTCACGCGGAAGGGTACCCGGCCGCCGAGATGAAACACGGCCCGATCGCGCTGATCGACGAGAACATGCCGGTGGTGTTCGTGGCCCCGGATGACGACCTCTACCAGAAGGTGCTCTCCAACATGCAGGAAGTAAAAGCGCGTGGAGGGCGCATTATCGCGATCACAACCGAGGGCAGCGGGGATCTCGGCTCGCTCGTCGATCACCAGTTGCGCGTGCCGGGGACGGCGGCGCTCCTCACCCCCGTCCTGACCGTGATCCCCCTGCAGCAACTCGCCTACTACATTGCCGTTGAGCGCGGATGTGACGTGGACAAACCCCGTAACCTCGCCAAGAGTGTAACCGTCGAGTGATGCCCTCTCCCCGCTTGTCGTTCCGGTTTCCGGCTCTCGTCTCCCTGCTTCTGCTGGGTGCAGGCTGGCTCATCCCTGCGGTCGCGTCCGCGCAGGACGACCTCGATCCCGAACGCGCCTATGTCTCTCGCGAACGGCTCGAGGAACTGCTTTCCCGCTGGGAACGGGCCGCGGCCTCCCCGGCCTACTCCGAACAGTTGCGCGATCAGGCCCGCCAGGAGGCCGAAGCCATTCAGGATCGGCTGGAGAACGGCGATTTCCGGGTCGGAGACCAGATCTTCCTCAACGTCGAGGAAGAAACGGCCCTGACCGACTCGTTCGTGGTGGGCGAAGGCCCCGCCGTGACCCTGCCCGAGATCGGCGAGATCTCCCTGGCCGGGGTGCTCCGCTACGAACTGGGGCCGTACATGGAGGAACAGTTGGGCCGGTTCATCCGCGAGCCGAAGGTACGGGCCATCTCGGTGTTGCGCATTACGGTGCGCGGCGGGGCCGCCCGACCCGGGTTTTATGCGTTCCCGGCCCAGTTACCCTTTACCCAGGCCCTCATGACGGCGGGCGGCCCGGGACAGAGCGATCTGGCCGATATCCGGGTGCAACGCCGGGGCGTGACCCTCTGGGAGGGCGAGCGGATCGAAGAGGCGATTGCCAACGGATACACCCTGGACCAGATGAATCTCCGTCCGGGCGATGAAATCATCTTCCCCAGCACCAATCAGTTCCTCGGATTGGGGGGAGGAGGCCGCGGAGGCCTCGGTGGGCTCGGGGGCCGGCGGGGAGGTAGCGGAAACATGATCCGGACCGTCACGCTCCTGCTCAGCGTGCCGTTCACGATTTTTGGAATCTTCCGTATCCTCAATTGACTGCGCGCCGGCCGCTCCGATGCCCGGCCCTGAGCCCTCGATGACCGTGCGTCCCTTCCGGCGGGTGCTCTCCGTGGTGGGAGCGCGACCCAACTTCATGAAACTCGCCCCGGTAGCGCGTGCCCTCGCCGCGCGGGACGTGCCGCACTGCATCGTGCACACCGGACAGCACTACGATCGGGCGATGTCCGCGAGCTTCTTCGATGACCTCGCGATTCCCGCCCCCGACGAGAATCTCGAAGTCGGATCGGCGAGTCACGCCCGCCAGACCGCCGCCATCATGGAACGGCTGGAGCCGGTTCTCCTGGACCGTCGGCCGGATGCGGTGCTCGTGTACGGGGATGTCAATTCGACCGTGGCCGCGGCTTTGGTGGCGGCCAAGCTCGGTGTGGCCGTCGGCCACGTGGAGGCGGGGCTCCGGAGTCGCGACTGGTCGATGCCCGAAGAGATCAATCGGGTGGTGACCGATCGCCTCTCCGATCTGCTCTTTGCCCCCTCCCCCGATGCCGTAGAGAATCTGCTGGCCGAAGGCGTCCCCGCCGGCCGGATTCACCGGGTCGGCAACGTGATGATCGATACGCTCGTTCACGCGCTCCCCCGGGCCGAGGCGCTCGGCGCGCCCGCCCGTCACGGTCTGAACGGGGCAGGGTATGCCCTCGTGACGCTGCACCGTCCCGCGAACGTCGACGATCCCGAGACGCTGAAGGTGTTGCTCGACGCCCTCCAGGGGGTTGGCACCAGCCTTCCCGTGGTCTTTCCCATGCATCCCCGCACCCGGGAACGCATCCGGTCGCTCGGTTGGGAGTCGTCGTCCTCGGCGTTGCGGGTGATCGACCCCGTTCCCTATGTCGAGATGCTCGGTCTCGTCCGATCGGCGCGGGTGGTCATCACCGACTCCGGCGGTCTCCAGGAAGAGACCAGCTATCTTGGTATTCCCTGCCTCACGGTTCGACCCAATACCGAACGCCCGATCACCTGCCGTGAGGGCACCAACCGGTTGGTGCCCGGGTCCGGACTGACCGAGGCGGTGGAGGGGGTATTGGCCGGCCGCGGTGTGGAGGGTGGGCCGGCCGCAATCGATCGATGGGACGGCCGGGCCGGGGAGCGCATCGCGGAGGTCCTGCTGGGGGACGCCGGGTATGTGGACGCTCCCGCCGCCGGCGCGGACTGAGCCGGCCGGGATCCGACGAATGGAACGACAATCATGATTGAGCGGGTCATTGCGGCGGCGGAAGCGGCCGGGAGGGTCATCGAGGAGGTCCAGCGCCGGGGCTTCTCCGTGGAACAGAAGGGCGATCAGGGTCCCGTGACCGAGGCGGACCGGGGAGCGGACGCGCTGTTGAAGGACCAGCTGCTCTCGATCGAGCCGTGTGCGTGGCTCTCGGAAGAGACCGCTGACGATCCGGTGCGGCTCGAAGCATCCCGGCTCTGGGTGGTCGACCCCCTGGACGGGACGAAGGAGTTCGTGCAGGGCATTCCGGAGTACACGGTGGCGATCGGGCTGGTGGAGGATGGCGCCGCCGTCCTCGGGGTCGTCCACAACCCCGCCACCGGGGACACCGTGTGGGCGGAACGGGATCGTGGGGCGTGGCGGGGCGCCGACCGGTTGGGGGTGCGGGAGGGATGGGGACTCCTCGCCTCCCGCTCCGAGATCCGCCGGGGCGAGTTCGCCTCGTTCATGGACGAGTGGGAGATCACGCATCTGGGCAGCATCGAGTACAAGCTGGCCCGCATCGCCGAGGGGGCCGCGGCCGTCACCCTGTCGCGGGGACCCAAGTGGGAATGGGATGTCTGCGCGGGGGCGTTGATCGTGGAGGAGGCGGGGGGGGTGGCCACGGACGTGTTCGGGAACCCCCTGCAATACAATCAGCCGTTTCCCAAGGTCCGGGGCGTCATGGCCGGGGCGCGGGAAGCGTGGGAACGGGCCCTGGCCGAGGTCGGGCGGATGGGGGCTTCGGAGCGCATGAACGAATTCGCCGACCTGGACCGTGCCTGACGCCCGGTCGTCTACCATGTCGTTCCCCGTCCTGGGGGAACGGCCCCGCATACCACTCCGGTGAGGAGAACACACGTTGACTGAGCATCTGATCGCCCCGCACGGCGGGACGCTGGTGGATATCATGGCCGGGCCCGAGCGTGCCGGCGAGCTGAAAGGCGCCTCGCGCGACTGGCCTTCCTGGGATCTGACCGGGCGGCAGGTCTGCGATCTCGAGCTCCTGCTGAATGGGGGGTTTTCGCCGCTCACCGGGTTCATGACCCGAAAGGACTACGACAGCGTCTGTGCCTCGATGCGTCTCGCCGACGGAACCCTCTGGCCGATGCCCATCACGCTCGATGTCGGGGCAGCGTTTGCCGAGGGCCTGGAGGCTGGGGCCCATGTCGCCCTGCGCGACCTCGAAGGCGTGATGGTCGCCGCGCTGGAGGTCGAGGACGTCTGGCAGCCCGACCGAGAGGCGGAGGCCCGGGCCGTGTTCGGCACCGCCGATCCCGCCCACCCCGGGGTCGCCTATCTCCTCCAGCAGGCGAACCCGTGGTACGTGGGCGGGCGACTGGAGGGCGTTCAGCCCGTCGGTCACTACGACTATCGGCTCCTGCGTCACACGCCGGCCGAGCTTCGGGCCGAATTCGCCAAACTGGGGTGGCGGCGCGTGGTCGCCTTCCAGACCCGCAACCCGATGCACCGCGCGCACCAGGAACTGACCCTCCGGGCGGCCAAGGAGGTGCAGGCGAATCTCCTGATCCACCCGGTGGTGGGCATGACCAAACCGGGCGATGTGGATCACTACACCCGGGTGCGGTGCTATCAGGCCCTGATCCCGCGCTATCCGGCAAAGACCGCCAAGCTCTCTCTGCTTCCGCTGGCCATGCGGATGGGTGGTCCCCGCGAGGCGCTCTGGCACGCCATCATCCGCAAGAACTACGGGTGTACCCACCTGGTGGTGGGTCGCGACCACGCGGGCCCCGGCTCGGATGCACAGGGCAATCCGTTCTACGGTCCCTACGATGCCCAGGAACTCATGCGGGAACACCAGGAAGAGTTGGGCGTCACCATGGTGCCGTTCCGGATGATGGTGTACGTGGAAGATCTGGATGCGTACGTACCGATCGACGAAGTGGCCGAGGGCCAGCGCTCGCTCAGCATCTCGGGGACGGAACTGCGGAAGCGGTTGGCCGAGGGGCGGGAGATCCCGGAGTGGTTCACCTATCGGGATGTCGCGGAGGAACTGCGCCGCAGTCACCCGCCGCGGCATCGTCAGGGGGTGACGGTGTTCATGACCGGCCTGTCGGGGTCGGGCAAATCGACCGTGGCCAATGTGCTGCTGGTCAAGCTGCTCGAGATGGGCGGCCGGCCCGTCACCCTGCTCGACGGCGACCTTGTCCGCAAACATCTTTCGTCGGAACTCGGGTTCTCGAAGGAACATCGCGACATCAATATCCGCCGGATCGGGTTCGTCGCGTCCGAGATCACGAAGAACGGGGGTGTGGCCATCTGTGCGCCGATCGCCCCGTACGACGTGACCAGGAAACAGGTGCGCGACATGATCGCGCCTCGGGGCGGGTTCGTTCTGGTGCACATCGCCACTCCGCTCGAGACCTGCGAGGTGCGCGACCGGAAGGGGCTCTACGCCAAGGCCCGCGCCGGGATCATCAAGGAGTTCACCGGCATTTCGGATCCCTACGAAGAGCCAACCGATGCCGAGGTGGTCATCGATACGACCGATATCACTCCCGAGGAGGCGGCGCAGCAAATCATCCTCTACCTCGAGAAGGAAGGGTACGTGGGGGTCGATGCCTGACCCGCGACCGGAGTACCCCGGCGACCGATGACCTGGGAGGCGTGGCTGACCCTGGCCGTCCTGGTCGGGACCCTGGTGTTCCTGGCCCGCGAGGTCATGCCGCCCTCGGTCACCGTCCTGTCGGCCGGTGTGGTGCTCCTGGTGGCCGGCGTGCTCACGCCGGAGCAGGCGTTCTCCGGCTTCAGTAACCCGGCGCCGATTACCGTCGCCGCCCTGTTCGTTCTGGCCCGGGCGGTGGACAAGACGGGCGCGCTCCAGCCCCTGGTGGCCGGCACGCTGGGGCGGGGCCGGAGCGCGCGGGGCGCCCTGACCAGGGTCCTGTTCCCGACCGCTGCGGCGTCGGCGTTTCTCAACAACACCCCGATCGTCGCCATGCTCGTGCCGCAGGTCTCGGACTGGGCGCAGCGCCACGGGCTCTCGCCGTCGCGCTTCCTCATGCCCATCAGTTACGCCGCCATCCTGGGTGGTGTGGTCACGGCCATCGGCACCTCGACCAACCTGGTGGTGTCCGGTCTGCTGGAAGCCAACGGGCTCGAGCCGCTCGGCATGTTCGAACTCTCCCGGATCGGCCTGCCGCTCGCGGTGGCTGGAGTGATCCTGCTGATTCTGCTGGCCCCCGTGCTGCTGACCGAGCGACGGCCGGCCCGACTCCCCATCGGGGAAGAGATGCGGGAGTTTGCCGTCAGCATGCGGGTGAAAACGGGCGGGCCGCTGGACGGCGTGACGGTGGAGGAAGGGGGCCTGCGGCACCTCGAGGGGGTGTTCCTGGTCGAGATCGAGCGGGACGGGGAGATCATCGCCCCCGTCACCCCCACGACCGTCCTGCACGGGGGGGACCGGCTCGTGTTCGTGGGGCGGGTGGATCTGATCGTGGACCTCCAGGCCACCAGGGGGCTCGTCTCCAGTGAAGAACCCCACCTGAGCGATCTCGACACGGCGCGCCACACCTTCTTCGAGGTCGTCGTCGGGCCGGCGTCGCCGCTCGTTGGCAAAACCCTCCGGGAGGTGCAGTTCCGGAGCCGGTTCCAGGCCGCGGTCATCGCCATTCACCGGGCCGGCGAGCGGGTCCGGGCCAAACTGGGAGGAGTGCGGCTCAGGGTGGGCGATACGCTGGTGCTGCTCTCGGACCGTGACTTCCGGGAACGGTGGCGGGAGCGGAACGTCTTTCTCCTGGTCTCGCGGCTCGGCGGCACCCCGCCCACGGCCACCACCCATGCCGCCCTGGTAGGCGTCGTCACCCTGGCCATCGTCCTGGGGGCCGCGGCGGGGGTCCTCCCGATCCTCCACCTCTCCCTGCTCGGGGCTATGGGGCTCGTCCTGATGGGGGTCCTGACCCCGGGAGAAGCGCGCAACAGCGTCGACCTCGACGTGATCCTGGTGATCGCCGGAGCGTTCGGGCTCGGGGCCGCCATGGAGGTGTCCGGGCTGGCGGCCACCGTGGCCGATCTCCTGGTGCGGGTGTTGGGCAGGTACGGTTCCCTTGGCGGGCTGCTCGGGGTGGTGCTGGCCACCGTGGCCCTCTCCAACGTCATCAGCAATAACGCCACCGCGGTCCTCATGTTTCCCGTGGCCTTGGCGACCGCTGCGGAGCTGGGCGCGAACCCGAGGGCGTTTGCCGTGGCGGTGGCGGTGACCGCCTCGGCCTCGTTTCTGAGTCCCATCGCCTACCAGACCAACCTCATGGTCTACGGGCCGGGCGGGTACCGGTTCGGGGATTACGCCCGGCTCGGCGCCCCGCTCACCGTCCTGGTGATCCTGGGGGTGGTGCTGGTCGTCCCCTGGGCCTGGGGGCTCTAGAGTCGCTTCGTTCTTCTTCATTCAATTTCCCGCCACCTTCATCCCGGTCGATAAACATTCACGACCGGGTGGCGTCGAACTCGTGCCCTGTGCGGTGCCGGTCCACCCACCCCGGCCATGGGTCAGATGCCTTATGGTTTCTTGCGGAATCCGGGACCATCTCAAGTGGCCCCGGTATCGGTGCCGATCATTGGAGGTGAGTCAGCGCACGGCCTTGAGCGTGAGCCCCGCCACCGCGCGAAGCGACGTTGCGTCCTAACTATGGGCACCACCCTCCAGCCCGGCCGATTCGGTCCCGCGAGGGCCCCGGAATCGGCGGGGTGAGGCCGTGACACAACGCCAACAATGGTTTTCTCGGCTAAACCATTGACATAAATGGACTTCAGTATGACATTACGCGCGTCAACGACTCTCCGGCCGCCAACGATGCAGGCGGTCTACACCGATCAACCGGCGGACCTCATCCGGGCTCCGATGATTTCGTCCGTGGCTTCGTTCTCTCCGATCCCCGAACGCGGGAAGATCCCGTGTCGTTGACCTCCTCAGCCACCGCCGTTCAGGCGCCACCGTCCGGATACGACGCGCTTCCCGAGTCGATCCGGGACTTGGTGGTGGCCAGCGGTTCCCGGAACATCCGCCGCCACTGGGTCCGGAACGCCATCCGCGTGACGGTGCTGGTGGCCGCCGACGTCGTCACCGTCAGCGCCGTGCGGGCGGTGATTGCGGCGGCGGTGCTCGGGAGTCTCGGGCCGGACGTGGCCCGATTCGCCGGGTGGGCGTTCCCCATCGGCATCGTTCTGTCGTGGACCGTTGTTCCCGCCGTGCTGTTGGGGCTGGTCTTCGCCGGGGCGTACGGCGCCGGCGACCGACGACGGGATACGGCGCGGGTGGTGACCGGCGCCACCCTGGCCGGCCTGTTCACCCTGTACGCCTTCGTGTGGACCGGGGCCTGGGTGATGGTGGGCCGGGAACTCGCGGCCACGATCGCCGTCCTGTCGTCCGGGGTCATGGTTTCGCGCTGGGCGGTGGACCGGCTGGTGAGCAACCTCGGGCCCCTGTTCGGGCCGAGCCGGGTGATCATCGTGGGGGATACGAGCCTGACGCTGGACCCCACCGCGGTCACCGACCGGGTCTTTGCCGGGGCCGCCCTGTCGGTGGTCGGGTCGGTGGGGGTGGTGGACGATGGCGGGGAACCGACCGGCCCTCCTGTCACCGACCTGGGGCGACTCATTCACGAGACGCACGCCGACACGGTCATCGTGCGGCGGCCGCTGGCGGCCCCGGATTTCGAGTTCGTGGTGGACCAGGCGCTGGCCAGCGGATGTCGCCTCCTGGCGGGGGCGCGGACCACCCGGGCCACGGCGGTGGAACCGCGGTCGGTGTGGCTGAACGGCGAGGCGTTTGTCGAGCTGACCACCCCGCATCTCAAGGCGTGGCAGCTCGCCATGAAGCGGTCGATCGATTTCCTGGGAGCAGCGGCGGGACTGGTGGTGCTCTCTCCCCTCCTGGCGCTGATCGCCGTTTGGGTCAAGCTGGATTCGCCGGGTCCGGTGGTGTTTGGTCACAACCGACTTGGTGTCAAGGGGCGGACGTTCCGGTGCTACAAGTTCCGTTCGATGCATCAGGATGCCGAGCGGATGCTGCGGGCCAACCCGGAACTCTACCGGACCTATGTCGAAAACCACTTCAAGCTTCCGCCGGAGATCGACCCCCGGCTCACCCGGGCGGGACGGTTTCTCCGGGCGACGAGTCTGGACGAGCTGCCCCAGCTCGTGAACGTGCTGCTGGGACAGATGTCGCTCGTAGGACCACGACCCATTGTGCCGGCCGAGCTCGACCACTACGGCAAGTGCGCGCCGCTGTTTCTGTCCCTGAAGCCCGGGATCACGGGGATGTGGGCGGTGAGTGGGCGGAGCCGGGTCGGGTACCCGCAGCGGGCGCAGATGGAACTCGAGTACGTGCGATGCTGGTCGCTGATTGCCGATCTTGCCCTGTTGGCCCGAACCGTTCCGGCCGTGCTCGGACAGCGGGGTGCGCACTGATCCCTCTCTCCTCTCCGTACGGCGGTTCCGTCGTGCCCCCAACAACCGACGCTCTTCCATGAAACGCCACGTGGCCGTCATCATGTCGAATTTCTGGCCAGAGCCTACCGGTGGCAGTCCCACGGCGACGGAGTTTGCAGTATTTTTCCAGCGGGCGGGGGTGCCGGTACGCGTGGCGACCTCGATGCCCTATTACCCGCAATGGGAAATCTGGCCGGAATACCGCGGGGCCCTCTGGCGGCGGGAGTTTCATGAAGGCGTCGAAATCAATCGCTCCTGGCACCGTGTGTCTCCCAGGGTCAACACGCTGATGCGGATGCTGCAGGAAGCGACCTTGTCCCTGTTTGCACTGCCGAGCTTCGTGCGAGTCCTGCGTGGAGCGCGGAAGGTGTACCTGTTCACCCCGGCGCTGAGTTTTGCCTGGGTGGGTTCCCTGTGGGCTCGGCTGTTCAGGATACCGAGAGTGGTGGTGGTCAAGGATGTGATGCCGGATGCGGCCATCGAATTGGGGATGCTGTCGAATCCGTTCATGATCGGTCTGTCCCGGATGATGGCCAGGTCGTTGTACCGTCATGCTGAGGAGATCCACACCCTCGGGGAGGGGATGCGGTCGCGGATCGCGCGGCTGTGTAACGATCCGACCAAGATCCGTCTTGTTCCCGATACGGTCGACGGATCGGAATTGTATCCCGTGCCGCTCGAGGACAACGCCTTTCGGGCACGGTTCGTTCCGCCCGGTACCTTCGCGGTCCTGCACACGGGCAATATGGGAAAGAAGCAGGACCTGTTTCTGGTTCTGAGGGCGGCGGCGTTGCTTCGGGACGACCCGGGGATTCACTTTTATGTGTTTGGTGACGGCGCCGTCAAGAATGCGTTTCTGAAGGAACGACATCGATTGGGCCTCGATAACGTGTCGCACCATCCGCTCCAGGATCGCCCGATGCTGAAGCACATGTTGTCGGGCGCGGATGTCGTCCTCGTCAGCCAGCTGCGGGAGGTGGTGGACATTGTCGTGCCCTCCAAGCTCCTGACCTCCATGGTCTCCGGGGCGATGATCATCGCGGCCTGCCCGCCCGACAGCGAACCGCACCGAATCCTGACGGAGAGTGGTGGTGGGGTGGTGATCCCCGCGGAGGACGAGGAGGCCCTCGTGGGGGCGATTCGCGACATTCGTGCGGAGAAAACCGATGTGGAAGCGTGCCGGCGGGCCGCGCGTGAATACGCCCTGGAGCACTTTGATCGTGATGCCGTGTACGGTCGGTTGCTGGCCGAATACGGCGTCGAGGCGGTGCCGGGATCTGCGGGGGAGACCGTACCGACCTGAACCATCGAAACCGCGCGGTATTTGAAGAAAGGAAACAGGACGGATGAAGCGTGTTCTTGTGACGGGGGCGGGAGGCTTTATCGGCCATCACCTGGTTGGGTACCTGGTAGACAAGGGCTACTGGGTTCGAGGGGTGGACATCAAGATGCCCGAGTACGCCGAGAGCCGGGCTCACGAGTTTGAGCTGCTCGATCTGCGCCGGTGGCCAAACTGCCTGCAGGCAACTCGCGGCATCGACGAAGTATACGGTTTGGCGGCCAACATGGGCGGCATCGGATTCATCGAGAGCAACAAGGCCGTCATCATGCACGACAGTGCGCTCATCAACCTGCACACACTGGAGGCGGCGCGGCTGAACGGGGCTCAGCGATACCTGTTTACCTCGTCGGCCTGCATCTATCCGGGTTACAAGCAACAGTCTCCCGACGTGACGCCGTTGCGGGAGGAAGACGCCTATCCGGCGGATGCCGAGGACGGGTACGGCTGGGAGAAGCTGTTCATGGAGCGGCAGTGTCGCCATTACCGTGAGGATTACGGCCTGGAGACGAGGATCGTGCGGTTCCACAACATCTACGGACCGCTGGGGACCTACGATGGCGGTCGCGAAAAATCGCCCGCCGCGATGTGCCGCAAGATCGCGCTGGTGGAAGATGGAGGAGAGATCGAGGTGTGGGGTGACGGTGAGCAGACCCGGTCGTACTGTTACATCGACGATTGTGTCGAGGGCATCTATCGCCTCATGCGGTCCGATTACCACGAGCCACTTAACCTGGGGTCGGACCGAATGGTATCCATCAACGAGTTGGTGGATATTGTGGCGGCTGTCGCCGGTAAGGAAGTGACCCGTCGTCACGATCTCACCAAACCTCAGGGTGTTCGGGGCCGCAATTCGGACAACACCCGGTTGCGTGAGGTGCTGGATTGGGAACCGGACACGACCCTTGAGGATGGGCTCCGCGCCACGTATGAATGGATTATGGAGCAACTCGTAATGACCGGACGGCAGCCGGTGCAAGGTGTTTTGTCAGGTCGTTAACGCTGGCCCGGAGATCCGAGTTGGTCGATCGTCAGAGAATGATCTCGGCAATTCCGAGGGATCGAACCGCTGGCCGTCGCCTACCGGTCGTGTGGGTGGAGAGAAGAGTAACGCGGGGCTCAGTTTGCATCGGGGAACCGAGCCCCGCCCCCTCATGGGGATGTGTCAATTCGGGTTGGCCCTGCGACGGCGGCCCCTTGGGGCCACCTGCCTCCACATGGTTGCCAATTCCTGGTAACTTCCCGGGAACCTCGCGCGTTCCACCATGACGTATTCCGAGAGGAGAACCACGACGAGACTTCCTGTTAAGCCGACAAGGATGCCCAGGATTCCCGCCGACGCGAGCCGCCCCTCCGGTCGCGCCGACCCTTCTGGGTGATCGACCACGCTGATAGTCGGTGTGTCGCGTACCTCTTCGATGCGGGCTTCCTCAAGCGATTGGGCCAGCGACATGAAGACCTGCTGCGCCAAATCGATTCGCCGTTGGAGCTTCGCCGCTTGAAACCGCAGCTGCGGTGATTGGCTGTAGTCGCGATTCTGTTCCATGAACGACTGCAATTCGTTTTCAGCCTTGTCCAAGTCGGTTGCCGCTTCAAGGATTCTACTCTCGATGAACTTCCGCTCGTTGGCCGCGCGACTTTGACGTTTGGCGTTGTTAAACTCATCCAGCAACGCTATGAGCTGGGCATTCATCTGCTCTGCCAACTCTGGCCACGGCGCACGCGTTGCAATGCTCACTGTCCCCGCGTCGTAGTTGATGTCGACAGATATGCGGCGTTGGAGGTCCTTGACTGCTCGTTGGAACAACTTGGCGGAATCCGTCCCGTCCAACTCCAAGAGATCGATGAGCGTCCCTTCGCGAACCTGGTTCTTGGACCCCCCAGTCGAGAACCGGAAACTGTGCTTTGCAAGATCAACCAGCACCTCGCGGGACAACAACAGTTCGGCGTAAAAATCTACGGATTCCCCTCCGGTCAATCCGCTCAGCGCAGAGCCGAGACCGAACTGGGCGGCCAACCCGGAAAGCGGAAGGTTCGACGACCGTGATCGACTGGGCACAAAGCGGGAGTAGGCTACGTTCTGTCTGGTCAAGGCCCGTACGCCAACGAAGAAAACGAAACCGGTCACCACGCCAATCACTAGAATCCGCCGGTGCCGGAGGATCGCGGCGGCGACGGACGCCAGGGTGATCTGTTCGGTCCAGCCGCTTGCTCGATCACGCTCCGTTGTATTCAATTGCGCTGGTGGTGATCCGACGACGTTATCCATGGCCATCCTGTTTGCACTGCAATGGTGTGGTTAGCGAGTCATACCGAATCCGACAGTCGTAGGACACAGTATCCAACGACCGTGGAATCTTGGTGCTCCTGCGTTCTGAGACGGAACGGAAGCATGGCGGGTTCAGGCATTCCGCTTCAGTTGGACTGTTGGTTCCCATGTCCACAGTTATTGCGTCAAGGATCTGACGTTGTTGAGGAAAACTTTTCCGGCAACGCCCCAGTTGTACGATTCAGCGACGGCGGCCCGCCCGCGTGATCCCATGGCTTCCCGGAGACGATGGTCCGTGAGGGTTCGAAGGGAATCTACAAGGCTCTGAACGGAACCATCGTAGATCAAACCGCAACCCGCGTCCTGGACGATCCTTTTGACTGGAACCATTGGGGATGCGAGGATGGGTAAACCGAAGCTCATATAGTCGAAGAGTTTATTGGGAACCGTAGTGTTGGTGAAGGCGTTGACCCAGTGTGGAATAATACCAATGTGGGCGGCGCGAATGTATTCGTCTGCTTGATCCTGATGCAGCCACCCCAGCAGGCGACACACTCCTTCCTGGATTGCGGGTGCGGCATGTTCCTTCAGGGCGTTGAGATGGGGTCCATCACCAACGATGGTAAGGATGGCGCGGGACTGTGGTGCCCGGCGATTGAACTCCCGAACGGCCGAGACGGCCGTATCCAGGCCCCGATCCTCCGTTACCAATCCCACATACACCATGCGAAGCGGTTCGTGTTGGTCGGCCTTGGGCGTTCTTGCGATGGGAACTCGTTGCTTGGTGTGGCCCACTCGTACGGCGGGATAGTTGGAGACGACGGAGATGTGGCGGCGGTGGCGCCAGCCGCGATCGACCATTGATTGTCGCCGCTCTTCAACAACCACCTGAACGGTGTCCGCATGACGGACGGCCCACCGTTCAAGCATGCCGACATGCGGTCCGCTCCGGAGAAACCGTTTGAGGGGTGGGTCGTGGCGTGCCCAGATCTTGGTGGCCGCGGCGAAATTCTCGCCGAGGTCCAGAATGACAGGTGTTCCGCTGGATCGTGCCGCGCGGATTCCGGGGAAGGAGAGTCTGAGATCGCTGACGACGAGACATGCGATCGACTGGTGTGCTAGCGTATCGCGGATGTCACGGTACCATCGCCCGCTGAAAGGCGAGGGATGGATTCCACGTCCATGGCGGTCGCGGACAGCGACGACGTTGATTGGACCATTCACTTGCGATGGGTTGCGATCTTGGGGCGCGGGCGTCAGAATGGTCGCACGGTAGCCAGCGGCCACCGCACTGCCAACCATCTTGACGATGCGAACGGCCCGCGCCGACGGGTAGGGATGTTGTAGAACGAACACCAGATGCGGCGTTCCGGTGCCGGTTGCCCTACCCATGGAGCAGTGCCTCGATTGCGTCCGCGCTGTAGACGGCCGCCAGCCCATCGCCGTAGGGATTGACTGCCTCCGCCATCCGCCGGTACGCGTCGGGGTCCAACAAGAGGCGGGAGGTTTCGGCAAGAATCGTATCGGCTTGCGTTCCCACGAGCCGTGCGCCGCCAGCTTCCACGACCTCCTGACGTTCGGTATGGTCGCGCATGACCAACACGGGTTTGTTGAGCGACGGTGCCTCCTCTTGTACGCCTCCGGAATCGGTGAGAATCAATTCGCAATGACCCATCAACCACACGAATGCATCGTAATCCAGCGGATCGATGAGATGGATATTGTTGGGATGCTTCAATTGCTCGAAAACGACCTCACGCACACGGGGATTCAAGTGCACAGGGTAAATGATGTCGATTTGCGGAAAATCACGGGCGATCCGTGACAGGCCATCGCAGATTGCCCGGAAGCCTGCTCCGAAACTTTCGCGGCGATGGCCCGTGACCAGTACGGTACGTCGCGACGACGGTCGAAAACCGAGGATTACCGACAGATTGTGGTCGATGCGGCGAGACGTGTGGGGTTCGCGCACCCTGTCCCATGCGAGCAGCAGGGCGTCGATCACGGTGTTGCCGGTTACCACGATGGAGCTTGCCGGCACCCGTTCATCTAGGAGATGCCACTTGGCAATATCGGTGGGGACTAGGTACAGGTCGGCTACGAGATCCGCGATCCGTCGATTGATCTCCTCCGGAAACGGGTTGAGGCGATCGTGTGTCCGCAGACCGGCTTCCAAGTGAACGACTGGGATTCGACAAAAGAATGCTGCGAGGCTCACCGCCATGGTCGTAGCTGTATCTCCCTGGACGACGATGGCATTGGGATGCACCTGGTTGATGACAGCGGTGGTACCGGTGAGCACGGACGCCACGACGGCAGCCAAACCCTGGTCGGTCTGCATGATACGGAGGTCGTGCTCGGGGACAATCTCGAAAAACCTCAAGACTTGATCGAGCATCTCGCGGTGTTGACCCGTGACGCAGGTCACGGTTCGGAGCGATGGACGCTTTGACATCTCTCGTATCAACGGGGCAAGTTTGATGGCTTCCGGTCGGGTGCCGAAGACCGTGAGAAGGCATGGCGTGGTCATAGGGTCGCCCCGTAGTCGGTGTTGTGACTCACATGGGGCGAATACAATCGATCGTGTTGGGATCCGGCCGTCGGAAGGAACGTGCGATTTGCAACCAGTAGCGCAGCAAAGCCGAAGAACCACACCCGCATACCGACGAACGCTCCGGAGCCGATGGTCAGTCCCACCACGGCCGGGAGCACGAACGGCAGGTGGGTGGTGCCGTTCCGCCTCGCTATGCCGACAAGAACAAGGATCATCATCAAACCGGCGCCGAGGCCATAGTAAATGAGGAATAGGAAGGGCGCACTAACCATGGCATTAGGATCGTGAATGAGAAATCCGAAACCGCGAAATACCTTGCTGAGGTCACCGACGATAAATTCCTTGCCGGTGATGCCAGCCCCGACCAGTGGATAGTGCTGTATGACATATACGCTCAGCAGTGCAGGCACAACAATGCGGACCAGTGTGCTGAGTTCTCCCCCGGACAACACGAGCTCCAACCGACTCCGGAGGATAGTCTGGAACGCGAGGACCAGCCCAGCAATTGCCACCACGAAGAATGCTCCGAACCGAGCAGGTGAGGTGTGTAGAGTCCCGCCGCCAAGCTTGGGCCGTAGAAAGACCTCGATCAGAATGGCCAACGGTATGGCGATGAGAATGATTGGACTGCGAACGAAGAAAAACGCCGTGCCAACGGCAGCGACAAATCGCCACCTGCGTTGGGGGTGGTCGGACATTGCGTACCAGACAAAAGCCGACAGTAGGAAAAAGAGCGCGACGTGAGCGGGTTCTTTAGTGAAGAATTTGGGGCGGATTTGCCCGAACACACGCAGGTCGCGGCGATTGGCAAAATAAAGAAAGCTCGGATCGAATACGAGTTTACGAAACGCGTCACTGACCGGCTGGAGGCCTCCGTACGTTTCCAACGCCGTACCGACAATAATGATAACGGCGCACCAACCGAAGAGACGGGCGAGTGCCGACCTTGTCCACGTGCTGCGCAGATGAGAGAATACCGCGAAAGACACGGTCACGGAATACACAAGCTGAGCGAACCCTTTCAGACGTTCGACCAGGAAGGTGCGAGGTTGGGGAGAGAGGAATACGGTGAGCAAGGTGATCGCGAAAAGACCCGCGAAGAGGAGGATGTCGGCAGTTCGAATGCGGGGGAGAAACCATATGAGGAAGTACGAACCGGCCAGACCGCAAACAACATAAGGGACAAGAACGGCTCCGCCCACTCTGAGGTCAATCCCCGTGTAAAGTCCGAAGAGAAAGACGTACACGAACGCACGGCTCGCAAGCGAGCGTCCGACGTGTTGTCCCGGCTCGACGGGCGGCCCGCCGGTTGGTGAGGACAGGGGCAGGTGGTCAGTCATGAGCACTCGGGTTCCGGTGCGTTCAGGAGGGCGGAAGCAAACCCTCGCGCATCCTGCGTGGCGACGAACGAGTCCATGCCGTCGGTTGGCCATGGGCACGGACCATCGGCTGCCACGACCATCTGTGACATGGAGGTTGAGATGGCGGACGGGTCGGTGGTGTCAATGGCGATGCCGAGCTGGTACTGACGAACGAGAGCGCCGACCAACCCGTAGTCCTGGGTGATGACCGGCCGGTGCGCCGCGGCGGCCGAGACGAGCACTCCACTAGAGCCCACAAAACGTTGGTACGGCGCTAGGACCACGTCTGCGTTCCGGATAAGGGAAGCGAGAGTCGGGTCATCGATGAATGCGTCCCGGATCTGAATAGCCAGATGGGGCTTTGTGGCCCGGAGGTGGACGACGCGCTGCGATACCTCCGCCCGGATATCATCGGCCATTCGGCCCGCAAAGACCACGGCGATTCTGTCAATAACGGGTGGCGGCGTGACCGCCAAAGCGTCGAGGGTCTGCAGGAGGCCCTTGCGGCGCGCGAGAGCGCCAAACAACAGAAACACCACGCGGCCACTCGGAATCGCATTCAGGATTCGGGTTGCTTCGGGCGTCGGTGGGTGAGTACTGATCCTCGGAGCAGGGTCGGGGATTGCGCAGGCCTTGAATCCCTGTGGATATTTGATCCTCGCGTAATCGGAGAATGCGTGGTCGAAAGTAAAAACCCGATGGAGAACGGGGTTACGAAACATCAGTCGGTACGCGACGCGCTTACGAAGGTCGCGCAGCCGTTCTTTGGGGGTACAGGCCGTATGCAATGTCTGCCGATAATGGACCGATGGGCGAAAGAGCAACCCAGAGACAGACGATGGCGCCATAGCCCACACCGGCCAGGCCAACGGTACCTGCAGGTGGTCGAGGTGGAGGAATACTCCATGCATGGCACGGCATTCACCCATAATGGTTCGCATGGTCGACCAGCATGCAAAGGCACGCGCCACGAGATGGCCGCTGGTACACTTGGTTGTGACGTCGGGTGGGATCGAAACAATCGACGCCCCCGCGGCGGATGCGGCCATCCACCAATCAGTGTCGCGGATCCGCGCGGCAAGGGTGTCGTTGATCGCGAAGACAATGGAACGAATGTGGCAATCCTGAACCCACTCCTCAGTCAGGTGTCGTACGTAGGAGAGTTGATGCCCCCCGTGCTCAGGCTCAAAAAAAACGAGCGGAGACGGGCGGGAAGATGGGAAGCGTGTCTTTGCCAACGTCATTGGGGTACGGGGATAAACCACCAATTCTCAACACGGGGGCGGCACACAGCGTCGCGTGTGATGTTTGGGACGTCCACGATTCGGCGCGACATGAGAAGTTTGACCCGGTAATGCCCGATGCTATCGACGAGGAAGGATACAATATCGAAGGGATCGTAGCCAAATGCACTCGCTGTCGTGTCGTTGTATTCGCAGATAACGTGTGGTCGGAAGGTCGTCAGTGTTCGTTGTGCTCCGCGGAGAGCAGGAAGTTCGGCGCCCTCAATGTCGAGCTTTATCAGGCGGGGAGCGACGGGATGGCGCGCGATCCATTCGTCCAACGTTACCGTGGCGATTGTGTCGACGTGGCAGTCACGGTCCTTGACCGGTCGCATGGATGCCAAGCCAGGGTCAGCGGCTTCCCCGGAGGGCACGAAGAGCTGTTCTTCCGTGGCCGCATGATTCAGGCCGAGGGGTACGACCTCGACGGTACGGATGGCGTTGTTTCGTCGTACGCCATGGTTCAGGCGGGTTCGAACTGTCGCATTCGGCTCGAAAGCGACGACGCGGCCCGTCGATCCGACCATGCGGGCGGCCAGCAGGGCGAAGAAACCGATGTTGGCTCCGACGTCGATCGCGATATCGCCCGGTCGAAGGATGGAGCGAAAGGCCGAGACGGTCGTAAACTCGAATGCACTGAAGTAGATGGCACGGTCGACATACCGATCCAGGTTGAGGTCCATGACGACGCCGTCTGAGACAGGGACGTTGTGAACGGTGCACCCGGATGGGAGGCATCGTGTCCCCCACTGTGCAACGCGTTTTCGCCCGAATGCTCCTGGATAGACACGATTGATGTGGCGACACATCCTTGCTAGGAACATGGCAGAACGACGCGATGTTGTGGTCATGAATTAGATCGGGGAGGTCACGGTGGTCCACGCAGCCGACTGCCGAAGGCGATGATAGAAGGCGGCAGCGGCGCTCAACGTGATGATGGCGGCCGCGATTGCACCGATACGGAAAAAGAGCAACGCGTCAGAAACGGTTGTGGCGGCGGGAAGGAACGCCAACGACGTGACAGCGATCCAAGTAGCGGACCCGACGGCGTTCATGAGGCGACCACGATGGACGGTCTCGATGATGTGGTACGCGGCGACATGAGGGAGCGTGAACGCGACGGCGGCCAGCAGATCCTCGGCGATGGGTTGGACCCTTGGTGCTGCATCGCCGATCCACGACGAAAGGAGGACTGGAAGTGACACATGGAGCACCAGGTAGAATGCGAAAGAGGATGCAATAGACAAGGCCGTACCGCGGACGAGAATCGGGCGCACGGCACTCCATTGGTGTGTTGCGATAAGATGATTGGCCTTCGCGAACAACGGCACGAAAGCGGCGGCGATGAACCGGCGGAAAGCGAACAGGATACGGCGTGAGATGTCGACCAGCCCATTGGCCTCGAGGCCGAACCGGGCACCAACGACGGTTTGGAGGACAGGAAAGGTGAGGGCGTTGAGAAGTGCCTGGAGGGAGAACCCTGCGCTTTCCTTCAGGAAAAGGGTGAATGGCGCCTGGGGGGCGTCCGGGGACGGAGGAATCGATGGCTCCGTACGGCGCAGGATCAGTAAGTGGATGGAGAGGACAATGCATGAGAAGCCGAATGCCGCGAACAGGGCTATCCCCAAGTCAGGAATGCTGGCATAGGTGGCCGCCGCAACAATTTGCGGACCGAGATTGCGCGTCAGATTAAAGGTGTTGAGGTGGCCGTACCGGAGTCGCGCGACAAGAGATGTGTTGTACGAATTCCCAATCAGCAACAGGATCGTGTGACCGCCAGCTCCCAACACGGCAAGCTGCAGGTTCACGATGGTTGTAAGGTGAATCCATGATGCCCAATGGTGGGCGGTAACGGTGGCTGCCGTGATTGCGATCACTCCAGCGCCGAGGAAAAAACCCACGATGGTCCGGCGCAGGCGGTAATAGGTGGAGTCACCATCGGCCGTGCGATGGTAATACCGGACGAGCGCATTGCTGAACCCAAGGTCGAGAACCGCAAAGTATTGGGCCAACGCCGTCAGCAGTGTGAGCGCACCATAAACCTCCAGGCCGTAGACCCGAAGGAAAAAGGGAACAAGAAGGAGGCTCGCGACCGAGCCGGTAAAGCTGAAGGCGCTATTGACAACGCCAGCTCTTACCACGTTCATTCGGTACCGTCGGTCATATCAGATCCGTGACAACACGAGAATAATGGTCGTCACCGCGGACAGAATCTGCGCAATCCCCCCGAACAATACCGCAAAGTCGATCCCCCGATCGCGCGGATCCTTGCCGGGAACCACGACTATGGCGCCCGGCTGCGGACGGAAGTTTTTGCGCTGAATGAGGCCGTTGGGCTGCTGCACAAACGTCCGACCCTTGTCCGCCAGCTTCACGTAGCCCCCGGCGGCATCCACGTAATACTCGGTCTTGGCGCCGGGGACATAGGTGACGCTC
>Ga0114931_10001916_pt1 | contig 26525 bp, 24 predicted proteins | sample 2SBtaG_FD_89579 | JGI IMG/M metagenome (GOLD analysis project Ga0114931, IMG submission 89579) | Deep subsurface microbial communities from Kolumbo volcano to uncover new lineages of life (NeLLi) - 2SBTROV14_V59a metaG | ecosystem: Environmental > Aquatic > Marine > Volcanic | place: Kolumbo... | reverse complement strand
TCGAACTGAAAATCGTGACGAATGATGGCCTCGGTCCGGCGGCATATTTCACGACCGTAGTCGGTCCACAGCCCCTGTCCCCAATAACGATAGCAGCTGGTCTGCTAGGACATCAGGTGTAAGAGGGCGTTGCGATAGCGGGCATCCGATGTCGGGATGCCTGCCTTTAGCACTTTGTCGGAAAACAGTACGCTGGCCTCTTCCATCGGACCGAGCACGTTTTCATAGCCATCGACCCAGGAGAGGTCACTGGTCCAGCTGCCTCCTTCCACGTGGAACCGGTGATCCTCTTTGCCGAGCGTTTCGATGACCTGCGCCAGTTTCTCGGGGCCATCGCCCGGCTTGATGCGATCCCAGATCATTTTTTGAAACAGCGGCTGAACTGCCGGAAAATCCGCTTCGCCAAGGCCCAAGGCCGACAGGTGCTCGAGATATTCGGTCACGTTCATCATCGGCGTTGCCGAGCCGGTGGCTTCACGCGCGACCTCCATGAACTTTGGTGGAAACTCGTTCATCATCACACCGCCGTTCTCGCCGTCGGCGATCTGAGTGACCAGCGGCGGCACCGATTTGCCCGCCAGTTGCCAGCGCGACAGGCTCTTGGCTTCATAGTAAGGCTGCATCTGCGCCACCAGCTTGGTGTCGCTGCCTTGCGTCTTGATGATGGCGATGATACTGACCGTTTCGCCTTTCGAGTTGGTGCAGACCAGACGGTGCGGGAGATGCGCCAGTTCCGGGCCGTGGCCGTTTTCCGGCTGTTCCACCGTGTGTTCCTGTACCAGAACCCAATCGAAGCCGCATTCTTTCAGTGTTTTGACGAATTCATAGGCGACATCTGGGTGGTTCGGCAGTGCCATCTCCGAAGGGGAGAACCCGCGCACACGGGTGAGCGCCTCGAAACCGAAAATGGCGGCAAAATGGTGCTGCCAGGCTTTCACATGCAGACGGTAATCCTGGACCGGAGTCGATGGCGCCACTGCGTGACCCCAAGGGGCACCGAGCCATTCCACGGCGTTCCAATAATCCGGATTGCACGTGACCCCTTTCAGGGTGTCGAAGACATCGTCCAGACCCATCTTGCGCAAGCCATGAAACAGTGTGCCGGAATATTCCAGCATCACCCGCGGCTGCTTGCCCTCACCGATCAGCTGTGGAACGAACTCGCCGATGCGCTTGTAGCACCAATGGAACACCGACGCATTGTGGTTGTCGCCGATATCCGGGTGCTCCATCATATATTGCAGATTGCTGATGATTTCAGCCGTTTGCAGATCATCGCCCCCTGCCGGGATCAGTGGTTGGTGCATGTGCAGTGCGATGGCGCAGGCTGCATCGATGTGGCTGAAATCGGCCGTCGGGCCGTTCAGGTAGACCGTTGGCGGCCGGTTTTTGATCACTTCTTCGATTGTGCCTTCCGAGCCGCAAATGTTTGGAAGACCGTCGATGTATTCGGGGATTTCACTCATTGATTTTCATCCTATCGGTTGTAACTAAAAACTCGACAATCGTGTCTTGTTTTCAGGGATCGAGTGCCGCTGTGCGGCACGGTTGTCTAAAACGGTTTTGCGCGAAGCGCATTCAACTCCCGGTCTGTTCCAGCCGGGGATCGATGGCGTAGGCACGATCCAAGGCCGCCCAAGCGGCATCGAGATCTTCATGGCAGCGATCGACCCATGCTGCGCCCCAGTAAAAGTTGCAGCTGGTCTCACCGCGCAGCAGATGCCATAGCGCATTTTCCAACTCATAATCGAGCTCCGGGTTCTGGATATGCAGCTCCCCGGCTTTCCAACGCGCGTCATGAATCGCCTTGCTGGTATCGAAAACACGCGCCAGGGCGTCTTTTTGTGCCTGCGAGCCGGTCCACTGGACAAATCCTTTGCCATGGTGCCAGCCGGTGTTCCAGGCTGCTTTTTTGACATGAACCTTGCCGTGCGCACCATGTTTTTTCAGATAATCTTTTATGAAACAGGGTTTGATGTCGCTGCGGCCGTCCCGTGCCTGCTCCATCAGCTCTCGATAAAAGGAGCCCCAGAAGTTGCCCGCTTCGGCCGTATTTCTGAACCATCCGCCATTGTCGCCGTCGGTCGCCGTCGTCACCAGAGGCGGAAAATCACACCATTTGGTTCGTTCATGCACTTCCTTGGCGAACCAGTCATATTCCATGCCGGATTCCTGCGCATCCGACAGCTGCCGGTCGCGAACGACGACAGTAATCGTTTCACCGTCATATTCCGCCGTATGGGGGCGGTAGCGGACTTCATGCCAACGCATGGGGGTCAGCGGCTCGACATTTTCGCTGTCGACGATCACATAGCGGTAGCCCATACGCTTGAGCAGCGGAATCATGTCCATGGAAAAGCTCATTTCAGGCGGCCAGAAACCGTCGAAATTCTTCCGCCACAACAGGTGCCGGCCGATCCCCAGCCACCGCTCCAGATGTTCCACACGATCCGGCGGCGGAATCAGAGGCAAGACCGGGTGATAGTAGCCGGTGCCGAGAATATCGATGATTTTCTGGTTCTGCAGGTGCCAGAGCAGCGCTCCGCAATCCACGATTCCGTACACACGGCGCTGAAAGTCGGCGCTGTTCAGGGTTTCCAACAACGTGCCTGAGATCGCCAAGTGCACCCGCCCGACATCTTCGTACGCCCACAACGACCGGGGGATACGATCGAGCGCCAGCAGGATTTCCCTGGCTTCCCATTCGTTGTGTTCCAGAAGGTCTTCGAGATTCCCGGTCGGCTGATGCAGATTCAAGACCAAGGCATGATGAATATCCGACATTACGCAAACCTCTAATGTATCAGGGATCAGGGATCAGGAATCAGGGATCAGGAATCAGACTGGCGGTGTTTGCTTCGCAAACGTTTTTTGAATACCGTCCGCGAAGCGGACTCCACCAGCCTGTTCCCTGTTTCCTGATCCCTGAACGGCGACATTGAAATCGATCACCACGCCGGCTTTCCAGCCGGCGGCGCACAGATAATTCAGCAGCTGGTGACGTTCGATCGTACCCGCCGTATCGGCGCCTTCGATGATCACGATCAGCTTGTCGGCGAGCAGGAGATTCGCTCGATACCCGCTGTCGACCGGCCGGTCTTCGAACTTCACCAGGATCGGAGCGCGGCGTGTGAACGAAATCGCCCGGCGCTCGCATTCCTGGGATAGGCACTCTTCGTATACCGAAGCGGGGAGTCCCGGTCCCAGCGATCGATGGACCACAGTTGCCACTGCACGAATCGTGTCTTTTAGGCTCCGCAATGAATCGGCCGGTGCTGTTTCTGGCGGCTTGGCAGGATCTTCGGCCTGGCGGCGTCTCGTCGCCGCTTTGCCGATCGTCTCGATGAGCGCCTCGATCCGAAGCCCTATCCTGCCACGCTGCCGGTGCTCGGTACAGGCATCCTCCAGCCAGACGATCAGCCCTTCCGACTCGCCGGGTCGATGCATGATGCGCTCCGGCATGCTTCCCCTGGTCAAGGCCTGCAGCAGACGGCGGCCTGTTGCAGCCACCGGCGAAGGTGGATGCGCACGCTCCCGCTCCCGCTCAGGCTGCGCTTGATCGCTTCGCTCCAACACGACGGCTCCTGTCGTCGGTATCGCGCCGAGCGTTTCGTGTTGGCGAAAAAACGGGCGCAGCGCCGACGCCAAGGGGGTTCGATGCAGCATCATTGCTCGATCCAGTGCTACTTCGGCGTCATCGACAGACCCTTCGGAAAAACAGTGCAGCGCCCGCTGCAGCCATTGCTTCGCCGTGGTTTCCGCCTGCAGCGCCAGGGTTAGATCCGTCCCGCAGCGGTGGCAAAGTGGTTGCCCTTTCAGGCGGGCGCGACAGGTCGGACAACGCTCCATCGATCAGGATTCCAGGTAATAGATGATATCGGACAACTCGTCCACAGGCGCCGTCAATGTTTCGGCATCGCCGCTTTCCAGCGCATCCTGTATTGCCTCGATCAGATTGGCAATCTCTTCGCGGTCTTCTTCGGTGGCTTTTTCCAGCAGGTGTTCCGCTTTCTCGACCAGCGCCTTGGCCTCGACGACAGCCTTTGGCTCGCCTTCCGGTTGGTTCAGCTCCGCCGGCTCGGTGGCTTGTTCACCAAACAGCGCATCGACCCGTTCACGTGAAGCATCGACCTCGCCCTGATCCATTCGGGCCATAGCGTTTTCGATGGTAATGCTTTTTTTCAGGCCGGTCTTTTTCTCGATTGCGGTGGCCTGGAGAACACCGTTGACATCGAGCGACAACTCCATGACGATCGGGCTGTTCGCCGGCGCTTTACTCAATCCTTTGATGATGAACTCGCCGATCAGAATATTCTTTTTGGCATCCCGCTCTTCTCCCTGATAGATTTCGACGTCGACCTGCGACTGGTTTTCCACGACAGTGAAGAACACTTCGCTTCTGGTGACCGGGATCGGCGTGTTTCTTTTGATGATCGGCGCGTAGACGAAGGGGTAGGGCATGCCGTCGAGCTCACCGAGCACACTGGTGCCGAAGGTGTAAGGCGTGACGTCGACCAGCACTGCGGAGACCTCCTCTCCAGCCAGCATCCCGGCCTGAATCGCCGCGCCGGTGGCGACGCAAAGATCCGGATCGACCTCGCCCCGCGGCTCCAGGCCGACTTCGGCCCCCAGCATCTGGGAGACCAGAGGGGTGCGCGTGGAGCCGCCCACCAGCAGGATCTCTTCGATATCGGACACTTTGAGGCCGGCATCCTTCAGGGCGACATGCAGTGCATCCAGCGTCTCGTCGATGAACGGCATGATCATCTCTTCATACGCCGAGCGCGACAGTTCGACCGACAGATGGACCGGCACTTCGTTCCTCGATGTCAGATACTCTTCTTCGATCTTGACGAACGGGCGGCTCGACAGCGTGATCTTGGCGGCGGTCGCAGCGCGCAGCAATCGGGCTTTGATCTGGTCGGCATCATCCAGCTCATCCACCCGGATGCCGTGCTGCTCGGCAAGCGTATCGCATAAAAACCCGACGATCTTCTGATCGAAATCATCGCCGCCGAGATGATTGTTGCCATGACTGGCGACCACCTCGACCACGCCTTGCTGAATTTCCACGATCGACACATCGAAGGTGCCGCCGCCCAAGTCATAGACCAGGATGCGTTTACCTTCCTGATGGCCGGTTTCATACGAGAGGGCGGCGGCGGTCGGTTCGTTGATCATCCGCACCACTTCGAGCCCGGCGATCTCCCCGGCTTCACGGGTCGCCTGACGCTGGGCATCGTTGAAATAGGCCGGAACCGTAATCACGGCCTTGTCGACCGGCTGGCCGAGATCCGCTTCGGCGATCTCCTTGAGCCGCTTCAGAATCATGCCGGAGATCTCCTGCGGCCGATATTCCGTACCGGCCATGGTGACGGCCTCGTCACTGCCCATTTTCCGTTTGATCGATTTGATCGTTCGCTCCGGAAAGACGGTGTATTGATTGCGGGCCGCCTCGCCAACCAGGATGGCGCCGTCGTTGGCCAGGCCGACAAACGAGGGCAGAATTTTATTGCCCGCCGCATCGGCGATCACCACCGGTTGCCCTTCTTTGATAACGGCCACTTCGGAGTTGGTCGTTCCTAAATCGATTCCTACAATAATCTCGTTCATTTGCTTTCTATTCACGTTTGTAAGTTTTCAGTCACCACGAAAGACACGAACGGTGCGAATCCTTTCGTGTCTCGGTCGGCAGCGTAGCCGATTTCTAGTACAACGATGCACAAATTTCTAGCAATAAATGTAGGTTGGGTTAGGTGCGCTTCATCCCGACATATCAAGCTTCCACTGGATTATGAGCGCACCGTAACCCAACAACGTTCTGACAGTTATTTATGCATCGGCGTACTAGTCTCCAATTTCCAGCTTGTTGACTCGGACCTCTGCCGTTCGCAGCACCGAGTCACCCCAATAAAAACCCTTGCGCAGTTCGGCGGTCACCGCGCCGTTCTTTTTGTCCGGTTAATGGTCGATCTCCGCCGCTAGCATGGTGTGGGGGTCCAGTTCGAGATCCAGCACCGGAATCGGGCGCACTTCGTTGGCGGTCAGCAGATTGTCCAGCCGCCGCAAGGACAGCGCCTGACCTTCCCGCATGGCCTGGATCAGATCCGCTTCGCGGCGCCGACTGCGTGTTGCGAAGCGCTTCGGCCGATAGCGCTCGGCCGCATGCAGTCCCGCTTCGAGTCGGTCACGCAGTTCCAGCAATTCGAGCAACAAAGGCTTCAACACCGCCCGGCTGCGCTGTTCAGCATCCTCACGGGCCCGGGCCAGCTGCTCTTTCCACGCTTCGCGGTCGGCCTCCCGTGCGTTGGCCACATCGCCGAACCGCTCAAGAGCGGTTTTGAACTGGCGCGCCTCGAGATGCACTTCACTCTTCAATGCGGCCAGCTCGGAAAAGAGGGAAAAAAGATCGGTTTGATGCTCTGCTTCGGCAGCGCCGCCGTACGCTACGGAGGCATCGGTCTCTTCCTCGAGCGCGGCCCGAAACGCTTCGAGCAGCATCGATTTCTTTGCTTCTTCCAAGGGCATCACCGCAATCGGTCCATCGGCAGCCGGTATTGTTTCGACGTTTCGGCCAACATCTCCTTGAACAGTGTGGAATCGGGGCGCCGCGGTGGCGGGTGACCGACCAGGTCGTGCCACAGTGACGCGATGTCCACGGACGGTTGGTGGAATAGCTCATAAGCCAGTCGCGCCTTCTCCGTCTTGATCGCTTCATAAGCCGCTCGGACGGCTTGAAATTCGTCAGGCGCATGATCGGGGGGGAAGGCCCGCACTTTTTTCAGGTAGGCTTTTTTGATCGTCTCGTCATCGGCGGACGGCTCCACGCCAAGCAGATCGAAGGGCTCAGCCACGGCTACCACTCCTCGTCGTCATCGAAATCATCGAAATCACCAAAACCAATGGGAAGATCCAGCGGGAGGTTGTGAACCATAAAGGCATGAATGCGTGTGACAGTATCGGTTTCATTGCGCTCCATCGCCAACAGCATGGCGTCCTTTATCATGTCCAGCTCGGTCAGTCGCAGCAGAAACTGGTTGCCGCTGCATTTGCCGTAGAGCCGGTAGTATACGAACAAGGGTTCGTCAGCCCACTTTTTGAGTGCTTGTTGCGCATAGGCCTGAAGCAGATCGTGCTCTTCCAGCCGCTCGAGCATCGAACAGAGGGCCGCCACTTCTTCCTGCTGATAATCGAGACCGGCGCCCTTTTTCAGATATTTTGCGATCAATGCCGTCGCGCGCTCCAATGGCGCTTCGTTTTCGATGGCATAGGAATCGATTATCCGCATTAAAGCTAGAATACCTTCTTTGTCAGGGGCTGCTGCGGCGCTCTGTTTCAGCAGTGTGTGGTATTGCTTGACGGCACGTGTCGACAGGCCCATGCGTTCCGCTTCGACAACGACACGGAGGTAAGTCGTCACGTGGCTGCCCGCACGCCGACAGGCCTCTTCGATCGCTGCTTCCCCTGCTTCGACGTCATTTCGAGCAAAAGCGAGCAGTCCACGGTGGATTTGGATGATGCCGGTCGAGCGGCCTTCGCGTTCGATTGCTTCGGCCTCATGCAACTCTTTCTCGGCAAGATGAAACTTTTTTGCTTTGATCTGTTTGCGCGCATGCGAAAGATGGGCGCGGATCAGCGCACCGCGCACGTGCGGGTTGATCGGATCCAGCCGCAGCAGCGTTTTGGCATAGCCCGCCGCTTTTTTGAAGGTATTGCGCGCCAGCGCTAGCTCGATGGCTTCCATCAGGATGTCGCTGTCTTCCGGAAACTGCTTGACGGCGCGGTCCATGCATTTTCGGTAGAGGTCATCCTCCTCCATCTCTTCGTAATATTCCAGAAGTGCCAAATGACTGGGCTTGTCGTCCGGATCGAGCCTCAGGCTGAACAGCAGCATTTTTTCCATTTTTTCCCGTGTCGTGGGACTGGGCGGGAAATGCTTTTTCAGTATGTCGGCCAGGCGTCGTGCGATCAGGGCGGAACGCAAACGATTGTGTTCATCGGCTTCGCTGACGATCTTCAACAGCTCGTGCCAGCAGTGGAAAGCTTTCTCCCAATCGCTCTGCTGTTCGGCAATCAGTGCATTGATGCGCGCATCATCGTACTCGGATGGTCGACCGAATTGTTTGGTGTAGCGCTTGGCGCCGGCCGGATAGGCAGGCAGCAGGCCGGCGCAGACTTGGCGCACGGTTTCGGCATCGAACAACTTGGTGTTGGCGATCAGCAGATTGAACAGTTCTTTGGCGGAGCGCGCTCCGTTTTGCATCCGGCTGAAGAGGGCAAAGACCTTGTCGTCGACGCCCTTGCTTGCCACGGCGTACTTTTTGGCGGCCGGACCCAGGTCCGAGACCGCGGCCAGCCATTTCGGACCATCCGGTGCGGCCAGACGCATGACCTGCATGACGCCGGCAAAAGGAGAATCCTGGTCGACCCTGGAAAACAGTTCGCGAGCCGCCTGCTCGTCGGAGGATTGCAGCAGCGCGGCGGTCAGGATCGTGCGCAGATCGCGATAGGGCGAACGATAGGGAATGGTCTTGAGCAGCCGCCGGGCCTCTTCATCGTTGCCGGCACACCAGGCATTCAATGCTTCATTGACCGGCCGGTAGTGTTTGACGATGGGCGACTCTTCCGGAAATGTCTGCAGCAGCTCCTCGTCACCGGCGATCAATCGGGCGGCGAACAGCGACTGCAAAAGGTCATCCTGTTGACGCGGCAAGGCCTGTTTCGAATCCAGATAGAGTTGCACCGCCTGCTGCGTCTTCTCAGCAAGGAGCAGGCAGGCGGCCTGCAGCGTTGCCGTTTCGCGCTGGCACCCGAGCGTCGACAGGTTCTCCAGAAAAACCAGGGATTCCTTGTACATCCCTTTGCCGGCCAGCTCCGCGGCTCGGCCAAGGTAGGCGTCCGCCAACCTTCCGCGCCATTCGTCGCGGGGTTCGGTTTTCAGCAGGCGCTTGTAGGCATCGATCGCTTCCTTCCAGCGTGCGTTCGTCAAAGCGCGTCGAGCGCGCTCGATCCGCTCCTCCAGCGGGAGGGGAGGCGTCTGTTGCTGCCGGGATTGGGTTTTTCTCTTACTGCGCTTTTTTGCCATCAGGAAACAGGAATCAGGAATCAGGAATCAGAGGCTCATTGCGAGAGTTTCTGTTTGAGCAGCTTGTTGACTTCCTGTGGATTGGCTTTGCCTTGGGTTGCCTTCATCACCTGGCCGACAAAGAAGCCGAACAGCTTCTCCTTGCCGCTTCGGTACTTCTCGAGAGGGGCGGGATTATTGCCGATCACTGCGTCGATGATCTTTTCGATCGCGGCGCTGTCGGTAATCTGCTTAGCCCCTGCTGTTCGATGACCACATCGGCGGAGAGCCTTTCATCCCACATCCGATTGAAGACCTCTTTGGCAATTTTGCCGGAAATGGTGTTGTCCTCGATGCGGGTGAGCAGGCCGCCCAACTGCTCAGGGCTGAGCGGGCTCTGGTCGATGCTGAGACCGGACCGGTTGAGGGCTGCCGCCAGCTCGCCCATGACCCAGTTGGCGCACAGCTTCGGTTCGGCCCCGGCAGCAGTCACCGTTGCTTCGAAAAAATCGGCCAGTTCGCGGGAATCGGTCAGTGTCGCCGCATCGTCGTCGCTCAAACCATACTGCTCCCGGAAACGTGTTCTTTTTTCATCGGGCAGCTCCGGCAGTTCCCGCTTGACCGCCTCGATCAAGGACGCATCGATTTCCAGCGGCAGCAGATCCGGGTCGGGAAAGTAGCGGTAATCGTTGGCCTCCTCTTTACTCCGCATCGGCCGCGTCTCGTCTTTGTTCGAATCGTACAAACGGGTTTCCTGAATGACCGTCCCGCCGCTTTCCAGCAGCTCGATCTGGCGCTCGATTTCGTAGTTGATCGCTTTCTCGACGAAACGAAACGAGTTCAGGTTCTTGGTTTCGGTACGGGTTCCAAGAGCCGTCTCGCCTTTCGGGCGGACCGAGACGTTGGCATCGCAGCGAAACGAGCCTTCCTGCATGTTGCCGTCGCAGATTTCGAGATAGCGCACCAGGACGTGCAGCTTCTTCATGTAGGCGACCGCTTCCGCCGCCGAGCGTATGTCGGGTTCGGAGACGATCTCCAGCAAAGGCGTCCCGGCACGGTTCAGATCGATCCCGGTCAGCCCGTGAAAATCTTCGTGCAGCGATTTGCCGGCATCCTCTTCGAGGTGAGCGCGGGTCACGCCAATGGTTCGCTCTTCACCATCGACAAAAATGTTCAATCGGCCCTTCGCCACCACCGGCAGTTCATACTGGCTGATCTGATACCCTTTCGGCAGATCCGGATAGAAGTAATTCTTGCGTGCAAAGATCGAGCAGGGGGCGATCGTCGCCTCGATCGCCAGGCCGAACTTTACCGCCATGCGCACCGCCTCCCGGTTCAGCACCGGCAGTACGCCCGGCAGACCCAGGTCGACTGCGCAGGCCTGGGTATTCGGAGCCGCGCCATAAGCGGTCGAAGCGCCGGAAAATATTTTCGACCGTGTCGCCAGCTGAGCGTGAATCTCCAAGCCGATCACGACTTCCCATTGCATCTCGTTCATCACTCGAACCCCTGCGGCATGCGGGTATGCCAGTCGGTTGCCTGCTGGTAGCGATGGGCCCAGTTCAACAGGCGCTCTTCGGCAAAATAATCGCCGATCAGCTGCATCCCGACCGGCTTGTTGTCGACGAAGCCCGCCGGTATCGAGATTGCCGGCACGCCGGCCAGGTTGGCGCCGATGGTAAAGATGTCGGAGAGATACATGGCAATCGGGTCGCCCGTTTTTTCGCCGAGACCGAATGCGGCCGATGGAGCGGTCGGTCCGACCAGCACGTCCACTTGTTCGAACGCCTTCTTGAAATCGTCGCTGATTCGATGACGGACTTTTTGTGCTTTCAGGTAATAGGCATCGTAATAGCCGGCCGATAGCGCATAAGTTCCGATCAGAATCCGTCGCTTCACTTCGGCGCCAAAGCCTTCGCCGCGTGAGCGGGTATAAAGATCGGCCAGATCTTTGGGCTCTTCGCAGCGATAGCCGAAGCGAACGCCGTCATAGCGGGAGAGGTTGGCGGAGCACTCGGCAGGTGCCACGACGTAATAGGCGGGTACCGACAGATGCATGTTGGGCAGCGAAATCGAATGGATCCGGGCGCCCAGGCGTCGGTATTCGTCGATTGCCGATTCGATCCGTGCGGCAATTTCCGGGTTCAGCCCGTGCTCGAAAAATTCTTCGGGAATACCGACTTTCAAGCCGTCCAGTGGGGCGTCCAGCGCCGCCCGGTAATCGGGAACCGGACGGTCGACGCTGGTGGAGTCTTTCTCGTCGAACCCCGCCATCACCTGCAGCAACAAAGCCGCATCTTCCGCGGTGCGTGTCATCGGCCCGCCCTGATCGAGGCTGGAAGCGAAGGCGATCATGCCATAGCGGGAGACACGGCCGTAGGTCGGTTTCAAGCCGGTGATGCCGCAAAACGAAGCCGGCTGGCGGATCGAGCCGCCGGTATCGGTTCCGGTCGCCGCCGGGCTCAATCGGGCCGCGACTGCTGCCGCCGAACCGCCCGACGAGCCGCCCGGGACCGAATCGGCATCCCAGGGATTTTTGACCGGGCCGTACCAGCTGGTTTCATTCGATGAGCCCATTGCTAACTCATCCATATTGAGTTTGCCGAGCAGCACCATGCCGGCGGTACGGCAGCGATTCACCACGGTGGCATCGTAAGGCGCGACGAAGTTGTCCAGCATTTTCGAGCCGCAGCTGGTTTTGATGCCTTTGGTACAGAAAATATCCTTGTGGGCCAGGGGTATCCCTGTCAACGGGCCGGCCTGTCCCTTGCTCCGCGCCAAATCGGCCGCGTCCGCATCCGCAAAGGCCCGCTCCTCGCTCACCGTGACGAAGCAGTTGAGCTGCTCGCCGTATTGGCGGATGCGGGAGAGGAAGCGCTCGGTCAATTCCAGGCTGCTGTATTCACCGGCCTTGAGACCCGCGGACAGTTCCGCAATCGTTTGATTATGCATGCGCAATAAAAAGTTTTTAACAATACCCATCCATCGCCCGACATCAGGCAAAAGGGCGGATTATGGGGCTGGGATGATCCGAGCTACTCGATGACCTTGGGCACCAGATAGAGCCTGGATTCTACCTGCGGGGCCAGCGACTGAAAGAGGTCGCGCTGATTTTCTTCGGTGACGACATCGGGGCGCAGCCGCTGCGCCTGAGCCAGAGGATGGGCCATCGGGGTCACAGCGGATGTATCCGCTGCGTTCATCTGTTCGATGAGATCCAGTATTCCGGAAAGATCCCGGCCGTAGGCGGCAATAGCGTCCTCCTTGATTTCGATCCGGGCAAGCCATGCAATTTTTCGTACTTCGGCGTCACTCAATGACATCTCGGCATTTCCTGTTCTTTCATTCGGAGTAATTTCTCAATAAGTCGAGGCAGGAAGCGGGTGGGCCGATACAAGACACGCGGTGAATACGGTCCTTGTACGCTCGGCTGCAGCATCCCTACGGCAGGCGACATTGTCTCGGCCCACCCGCTTCCTGCTTGAATACATGCGTTGCCAGGAGTCATTGAGAAGTTACCATTCGGATTTGCAATTTCTTGTTGGCTTCCAGGTGTACCGTGGCCGAATTCCGGTCGCGATCCTGGTTTATCAAGAGGTTGCGTCAAATTCGATGAACCCTTCGGTTCAATGAGAAAAATATGATCGCAGACATCTTGCCGAGAACCCCGTCGGATTGTTAAAGTAGCGTAATTTTATCATCAAAAGCGACGAAAATGTTCAAACGACTGCGCGGTTTTTTTTCCAACGATCTGTCGATCGACTTGGGAACAGCCAACACATTGATTTATATTCCCGGAGAAGGCATCGTTCTCAACGAGCCGTCTGTTGTTGCCATTCGCGAAGATCGTTTGCACAATTCCAAGACGATCGCTGCTGTCGGTGCCAACGCCAAGCAGATGCTGGGGCGAACGCCCGGCAATATCACTGCGATTCGGCCGCTCAAGGACGGTGTGATCGCCGATTTTACCGTGACCGAGAAAATGCTCCAGTTTTTCATCCACAAGGTTCACGAAAGTCAGCTGTTGCGGCCCAGTCCGCGCGTGCTGATTTGCGTGCCGTGCGGATCGACCCAGGTCGAGCGGCGCGCGATCAAAGAGTCCGCAGCCGGTGCCGGCGCCCGTGAAGTCTACCTGATCGAAGAACCGATGGCGGCGGCTGTCGGCGCCGGGCTGCCGGTGGATGAGCCCCGTGGGTCCATGGTTCTGGATATCGGTGGCGGCACGTCCGAAGTGGCGGTCATTTCGTTGAACGGCATCGTCTATTCCGCCTCGGTCCGCATCGGCGGCGATCACTTCGACGAAGCGATCATCAATTATGTCCGTCGAAACTATGGAACCTTGATCGGTGAAGCCACGGCGGAACGCATCAAGCATGAAATCGGCAGCGCCTACCCTGGCAGCGAGGTCAAGGAGATCGAAGTCAAAGGACGCAATCTCGCGGAAGGCGTCCCCCGCGCCTTTACGCTCAACAGCAACGAAATTCTCGAGGCTTTGCAGGAGCCTGTTTCCGGCATTGTCAGTGCTGTCAAAGTCGCATTGGAACAGACGCCCCCGGAGCTGGGCGCCGATGTTGCCGAAAGTGGCATCGTTCTGACCGGGGGCGGTGCTTTGTTGAAAGACATCGACCGGCTCATTTCCGAAGATACGGGCCTGCCGGTCGTCATCGCAGAAGACCCGATGACCTGTGTTGCCCGCGGCGGTGGCCGTATTCTGGAGATGATGGACGAAAAAGGCGCCGCCGCCTTTTCGCTCGAGTAAAATAGCTAGGAGACTGTCCGAGAACAGACTGATCTACTGCGGACAAGCCTGCTTGGCCAGATTTCCCGATCATTTTCGTTAAATAGGCCCACTATTCGCCTCAAATGATCGAAAAATCTGACTCAATCAGTCTTGCCTTCGCTACGATCGCTATTCTCGGACAGCCTCCCAGCGGGTTTTTCAATGATCGGCAGACGAAGAGGCCATTCGCTCGGCCCCTGTCATCTGTCTTCTGGTACAGCGGAGTATTGCGCCATTAAACTGATATTTGCCGCAGCCCCCTCGATCAACACGCGCGTTGTGGCGGCGGTCCTTGCTTCGGTCCTGTTGATGGTTGCCGATCATCGGCACGACTACATGGAAAAGGTCCGTGGAGCCCTCTCGGTTGCAGTGTATCCGATTCAATATCTTGCCAGTCTTCCTGATACACTTCGGAATACAGTGTTCGAATCGGTATCGAGCTACAGCAATCTGGTTGCTGAGAACCGGCGTTTGAAACGGGAGCAGCTGGTCGATAAAACCCGGTTGTTGAAATTTTCCGAACTGGAAAAAGAGAACGTTCGTTTGCGGGCACTGCTGGAAAGTTCCTTCAAACTGGGCGAACAGGTCCTTATCGCAGAACTGCTTTCGGTCAATCTCGCGCCCTATGAACAGATCGTCGTTGTCAATAAAGGCGCCCGCTTCGGCGTTTATAAGGGACAGCCGGTATTGGATGCCAATGGCGTCGTCGGTCAGGTCGTCCGGGCCAACCCGCTGAGTGCCGAAGTGATGCTGATCACTGATCCCAATCATGGTATTCCGGTTCAGGTCAACCGCAATGGCATTCGTACCATCGCGGTCGGAAGCGGGCGGATCGATACGCTGATTCTGCCGCTGCTGCCGAATAATACCGACATCAAACCGGGGGATCTGCTCATTACCTCCGGTCTCGGCGGGACTTTCCCATACGGCTATCCGGTGGGAACGGTCACCAGCGTGGCGCCGCAGCCGGACAAACCATTTGCCAGCATTAGCGCCAAACCGATTGCGCATCTCGATCGCAGCCGGGAACTGTTGCTGGTCTGGAGCAATACGACACCCATTCCGCTGTTCCCGGACTCCGAAAAAACCGCCCAGAAAAAGGACGCCCCCGATGGCAATGATTAGCGGCCCGGCAACGATGATTATCATCAGCGTCCTCGGCGCAATGGCATTGAGAGTGTTCCCATGGCCATTGGGTCTTTCCCTCTACAGCCCCGACTGGGTGCTTTTTGTGATCATCTACTGGTGTCTGGCCGCTCCGGAACGCTTCGGTGTCGGTGCGGCCTTCCTCATCGGCCTGGTGACCGATGTGTTGACCGGCCAGCTGCTCGGCCAGCATGCTTTTGCCTATTCGATCATCGCCTGGCTGAGCGTGAAACTGCACTTGCGGTTGCGGCTGTTTCCGTTGTCGCAGCAGGCGTTGTCGGTTCTGGCGATGCTGGCCGCGGCGCAGCTGCTGATTCTTTGGACCGAAGAGATGCAGGGAACGCCGCACATCGGTTGGATCTATTGGGTTCCATCACTCACCGGTGCTTTGCTTTGGCCGCCGGTTGAACTGTTGTTGAGCAAATGGACCGGTCGACATGAAATCCGCTGATTCTGTTGCGCTGCCCGGGAGCGACAACGACCGTCGTCCCTTGACGCTCAGGAAATATCGTGTTGCCGGCAACCTCTTTCTGAATCGCATTACCGCCACGCTGGCTGTCATTATCCTGCTGTCACTGGGGCTGGTGGCTCGTCTGATCTATCTGCAGGTGATGGGGCATGAGCACTACACGTCACTTTCGCGCAACAATCGCATCAAGATTTCACCGGTGGTGCCGACGCGCGGCCTGATCTATGATCGCAACGGCGTCATGCTGGCTGAAAATCTTCCGACCTACAGCCTTGATATTACCCCCGAGCAGGTCGAGGATCTCGACGAAACGCTGGTTCGACTGCAGTCCCTGTTGGGGATCACCGATGAAGAGATCGAGCAGTTTCATGCGCAAAGGAAAAGGCACAGAGGGTTCGCCAGCATACCGCTGCACCTGCGCCTGACCGATGAGGAGCTGGCCCGCTTCTTTGTCAACCGCCCCTATTTTCCGGGTGTCGAAGTCCATGCCCGACTGGTCCGTCACTACCCCGCCAATGAACTCACATCGCATGTGGTGGGTTACGTGGGGCGTATCAACGAGCGGGAACTGAAAAGGCTGGACCCGGGAAATTACCGGGGTACCCAGCATATCGGCAAGATCGGGGTCGAACAGAGCTACGAAACCGCGCTGCACGGTAAAGCCGGCTATCAGGAAATCGAAACCAATGCCCAGGGTCGCTTTATCAAGGTCATCAAGACCGTTCCTGCCTCACAGGGCAAAGACCTGTATCTGACCCTCGATATCGGCCTGCAGCAAACCGCCTATGACGCGCTCGGCGAGCACAACGGCGCTGTCGCCGCCATCGCAGTGGAGACCGGCGATGTACTGGCTCTGGTCAGCAAACCCGGTTTCGATCCGAACCCCTTCGTCTATGGCATTTCCACGAAGGCGTACCGCGCGCTGCAAACATCGGGGGACCGCCCGCTGTTCAATCGGGCTCTGCGCGGCCAGTATCCGCCGGGTTCGACGATCAAGCCTTTCGTCGGCCTGGCGGGGCTCGAATATTCCGCGACTACCGCACGACGCGCGAAGTATTGCCCGGGATTCTATCAACTGCCCAATCTCAGTCACCGCTACCGGGATTGGAAAAAATGGGGCCATGGGAACGTCGATCTGACCAAGGCGATCGTGCAATCCTGCGATGTTTACTTTTATGACCTGGCGCACACGTTGGGCATCGACCGTTTGCACGACTTTCTCCAACGACTCGGATTCGGCGAAAAATCGGGCATCGATCTTATCGGTGAAAAGTCGGGTCTGTTGCCCTCGCGCGAATGGAAGCGCCGGGCGCGAAATCAGGTCTGGTATCCCGGCGAGACGCTGATTGTCGGCATCGGCCAGGGGTATACACAGGTGACGCCTCTGCAGCTTGCCAGAGCGACTGCCATTCTGGCCAGCCGGGGACGGATGGTCTACCCGCACATCGTCAGTCGTACCAGAACGCTCGACGGCATCACACCGTGGCAGCAGGCAAAGGAAGAGCGACTCAGCCTCAATCCGAAACATGTCAATACCGTCATCCGGGCGATGGTGGACGTCGTTCACAGCGCGCGCGGAACCGCTCGCCGGATAGGCGTCGACATACCCTATCAGATTGCCGGAAAGACCGGTACCGCCCAGGTCTTTACGGTGAAGCAGACGGAGAGTTACCAGGAAAGCAAGGTCGCCAAAAAGCTGCGGGATCACGCGCTTTTCATCGCCTTTGCACCGGCTGACCATCCCCGCATCGTGATCGCGGTCGTTGTCGAAAATGGCGGCCACGGCGGCTCGGTCGCGGCACCCATCGCGGCTCAAGTCATTGCGCGATATCTGGAGGAATCCTGATGTCCCTGCAGTCTCATTCCCAGCCGCATCACCTGACCATGCAGCCCAATCCGACCGGCAAACTGCTGCAGAAATTTCATATCGACGCGCCCTTGATGGCGGGGTTGATCCTGTTGTGCGGAATAGGCTTTCTCATTCTTTATAGCGCGGGCGGCCAGAATGCCGACCTGCTGGTCCGGCAATCCGTCCGGCTCGGCGTTGCCTTCGTGCTGATGCTGGGCCTGGCGCAAGTTCCGCCGGCAACTTTGAAGCGCTATTCGCCGGCGCTGTTTGTGGTCGGCATCGTGCTGCTCCTGGCTGTTCTGGTCATCGGCACGATCGGCAAGGGCGCTCAGCGCTGGCTCGATTTGGGTTTTTTCCGTTTTCAACCGTCTGAAATGCTGAAGATCGCAGCCCCGATGATGATCGCCTGGTACCTGGCTGCACGCCCGCTGCCGCCGCGCTGGCCGCACCTTGCCTGCGCTCTGATATTGATTCTCATCCCGACTGCGTTGATCGCCAAACAGCCGGACCTAGGAACTGCGCTGCTCATCGCCTGCTCCGGCGCTGCCGTGTTGTTCGTCGCCGGCATCTCCTGGCGCCTGCTGATCGGAGTGGCCGTTGTGTGCGTCAGTTCGACGCCGGTGCTGTGGCATTTCATGCACGATTATCAGCGCGACCGGGTGAAAACGTTTTTGGACCCGGAAAACGATCCGCTGGGACGGGGCTATCATATCATCCAGTCGAAAATCGCCATCGGCTCCGGCGGACTTTACGGGAAAGGGTGGCTGAACGGCACGCAGTCGCACCTCGATTTCCTGCCGGAGCGCTCCACCGATTTCATCTTCGCCGTTTTCGCCGAGGAGTTCGGGCTGTTGGGCTGCGTGACCCTGCTGGTAGTGTATCTGCTCATCACCGTCCGCTGCCTTTTTATTGCCGCCCAAGCCAACGATACCTACAGCCGGCTGCTGGCCGGCGGGCTGACCATCACCTTTTTCGTCTATGTTTTCGTCAATATCGGCATGGTCATCGGTATCCTGCCCGTGGTTGGCGTACCCCTGCCGCTGATCAGCTACGGCGGAACCTCGATGGTGACCTTGCTGGCCGGGTTCGGCATCCTGATGTCGATCCGGACGCACCCGAAGCTGATTCCGGGGTGATCGGGTGATTGCTGGATCAGCCGCGGCCACGGATCCCGCAGGGCATTGTCGGTTTCTCTGTGGTGGTCGGAGCGATCAACGGATGGTAACAAGTTTTTTTACTTTTCCCGGGAATGCTATAGTGCTAATGCGCATCCGGTGCAACGCCTTTCCAAATCTATCCCAACACGATGAAATATCTGCGTTCTTTTTGCATGGCATCGGCTATGCTGTGTCTGTTTGTCCTCATCCCCGCTGCGGCGAGACCGATCTCGGAGCGTCCCGACGTGACCGCATTCATCGATGAAATGGTCCAGGAGCACCGCTTCAACCGGCGGACTCTGAACGCTGTGTTTGGCGACGTCGAGACCAAGCAAGGCATACTGAAAGCCATTTCCAGACCGGCCGAAGCCAAGCCTTGGCACGCCTACCGCAAGATTTTCGTGACCGGCGCCAGGGTCGATGGCGGCGCCAAATTCTGGCGCAATAATCGACAAACGCTGAGTGTCGTGCAGAAGCATTTCGGAGTGCCTGCCGAAATCATCGTCGCCATCATCGGTGTCGAGACCCGCTATGGCGGCAATACCGGTTCATACCGGGTGATCGACGCTTTGTCGACCCTGGCATTCGACTACCCCAAGCGCAGCGCCTTTTTTCGCGAAGAGTTGGAGCAGTTTCTGCTGCTGTGCCGGGAAGAGGGGATCGTGCCTGCGGCACCGAAAGGTTCCTATGCCGGCGCCATGGGTCTGCCGCAGTTCATGCCGAGCAGCTTCCGCCGCTATGCCGCCGATTTCGAGGGTGACGGCAAGCGCGATATCTGGCATAACCGTGCCGATGTGATCGCCAGTGTCGGCAACTACTTCGACAAGCATGGATGGCGCAAAGGAGAGCCAATCGCCTACCGGACCACCGTGAGCGGCAGCGAGTATCGAAAAGCCTTGACCGAGGGGCTTGAACCCAGTGAGACCTTGGCGCAATTGGCCAAATGGGGCATCGACGTTCCACCCCGCCAGCCGTCCGCGACCAAAGCCAAGCTGCTTCGGCTCGATGGTGCACACGGCCCTGAGTATTGGCTGGCATTGCATAATTTTTATGTTATCACCCGTTACAACCACAGTCGGCTGTACGCAATGGCGGTCTACCAGCTCAGCGAGGCGATTCGATCCCGGTTCGATAAGACGACGCGTTGGTGAGATCGGGCGCATGCCGGTCTCCACTGTGGTGACACGTATCTGCATGCGATTGAGCGGCCACGCTCGGTCGGCGAATAACCGGGATCACCAGCGGCCATGATACAATAACGCCACTCAAATCCATTCGAAAAATTAGTGCAGCACCTATTTCTAGGTTAACGGATAAATGCCACAATATAAATCTTGGTTTCAATTGCTTATCTGGTTTGCAAATCGAGCCAGTAAAATAGGTGCTGCAAAAGCGGCTGATAAACCGGTGAAAACAACTCGACTCGCACTATCACTGCTGTTTATATCCTTCCTGACGTTACCCGCTCACGTTCTCGGTGGCCAGAAAATATTGATTCCACCACCACCCAAGCTTGCGGCAACGAGTTATCTCCTCGAAGATGCGAACAGCACCAAGGTGCTCGCGGAAAAAAATGCGGATGAACGGCTGGCGCCTGCCAGCCTGACGAAGATCATGACCGTGTATGTCGTGTTCCGCGAGCTTGCCGCCGGCAACCTGCAGTTGACGGATCAAGTGCTCGTTAGCAAAAATGCCTGGAAAATGCCAGGCTCGCGCATGTTCATCGAAGTCAACAAGCAGGTGGGGCTGGAGGACCTTTTGAAAGGGATCATCATCGCATCGGGCAATGACGCCAGCGTTGCCGTGGCCGAACACGTCGCCGGAGATGAAGCGACCTTCGCTCAAATGATGAACCAGCAGGCCGAACGCTTGGGGATGAAGGACACTCATTACAGCAACGCAACCGGGCTGCCGGCGGAGGAGCATTACACCACCGCCCGTGATCTTGCGATTCTCACCCGGGCGCTGATCAAAGAGTTTCCCGAACATTATGGATGGCACTCGGAACAGGAGTTCACCTACAACAATATCAAGCAACATAACCGCAATAAACTGTTGTGGCGGAACAAGGCGGTCGACGGCGTCAAAACCGGCCATACCGAAGAGGCGGGTTATTGCCTCGTCGCTTCGGCCAAACGGGATGACATGCGTTTGATCTCGGTGGTGATGGGAACCCGAAGCGAAAGTGCGCGGGCCGGTGAAACGCAGGCGCTCCTCAACTACGGTTTTCGCTTTTTCGAAACGCACCGGTTGTACGGAGCCAACGAAAAACTTTCCGAAGCGAGAGTCTGGAAAGGCGACGTCACCGAGTTGCCGCTTGGTCTGCAGGAGGCGCTCTATGTGACGATTCCCCGGCGCCAATTCAAAAACCTGAATGCTACGTTGGACATCGATCAACCGATCATCGCGCCGGTGGCGCAGGCCCAGCCGCTCGGCACACTGACCATCACGCTGAGCGACGAAGAGATCGCGCAGAAACCCCTGACTGCATTGCGATCGGTGCCGGAAGGCAATCTGTTTCGCCGGCTGTACGATCGGGCTCTCCTGCTTTTGGAGTAAAAGAGTCGAGCGCTTTGTTTGTATCGGTTTACCCCCCCGTGTCCTCCTTTGGCTCCAGCACAGCGGTGCGTCGGTTTCCAGCAAAAATGTAGGTTGGGTTAGGTGCGCTTTTTACTGATATATCAAGCTTTCACGGGATTATGAGCGCACCGTAACCCAACAATGTTCTGAGTAATTGCCTTCGTTCGAAATGACAACCGAAAACGACATCGTATACCTCAACGGCCGATTTCTACCGCTCGAAGAGGCACGGATCTCCGTGCTCGACCGCGGTTTTCTTTTTGGCGACGGCGTCTATGAGGTCATTCCGGCCTATGGCGGTCGGCTGTTCCGACTGAACGAGCACCTCGCCCGCCTGGAAAGCAGCCTCGATCAGATTCGGATCCGGCCACCGCTGACGCATCAGCAGTGGCGGGCGATTCTCGAGCGGCTGCTGCCCGATGACCGTGATCGCTCGGTCTATCTGCAGGTCACACGCGGCGTCGCCGAAAAAAGAGACCATGCAATGCCGGCGCAGCCGACGCCGACCGTGTTTGCGATGAGCTCCGAGCTGGAGAGCCCTTTCGATGTTCATGCTGGAGTCGGCGCGATCACGCTCGACGACACCCGCTGGAAATTGTGTCAGATCAAGGCGATCACGTTGCTGGCCAACATCCTGCTGCGCCAGCAAGCCCTCGATCGGAACTGTGCGGAAGCGATTCTGATTCGCGATGGGTTCGTCTCCGAAGGCGCGGCAAGCAATGTTTTTGCGGTGAGCGACGGCGTGCTCGTCACTCCACCGAAAAGCCACGACCTTCTGCCCGGAATCACCAGAGACCTGGTACTGGAGCTGGCGCAGGCCAATGCCATCAAGGCCCGGGAAGCGCCCATTTCGGCCGAAACATTGTCCGCTGCAGATGAAATCTGGCTGACCAGCTCGACCCGTGAAATTTTGCCGGTAGTCGAACTGGACGGCAAGCGCGTCGGCGGTGGTGTGCCCGGCCCCATCTGGCGCCGTATGCACGACATCTACCAGACCTATAAGCAATTGCTGCGATCGTCATGAGCCAGGAGCGGAAAACAAGCGCAGAGACCTTGCTGGATTTTCCCTGCCGGTTTCCCATCAAGGCGATGGGACGTGCCGACTGCGAACTCGATCTTCGGGTCGTCGAAATCATCCGCAAACATGTTCCCGACCTGGGTGAAGGGGCGGTCAAAAGCCGTTCCAGCTCGGGCGGCAAATATGTCTCGGTGACCGTCACCATCACCGCCACCAGCTTGGGGCAGATCCATGCTATCTATCGCGAATTGAAGGAATGCGCCGACGTTCTCATGACGCTTTAAGAATACAGCTTCGATAGCGATGGAACTGATCGTCCGCGCTCTGGGGCAGCAGGATTATGTCGAAACCTGGCAGGCGATGAAGCGCTTCGTCGACACTCGAAGCGACGACGCCCTGGATGAAATCTGGCTGCTGGAGCATCCACCGGTTTATACTCAAGGACTCAACGGGCGCGCGGAGCACATTATCGATCCGGGCGGTATCCCGGTGGTTGGTGCGGACCGGGGCGGACAGGTAACCTATCATGGCCCCGGTCAGCTGATCGTCTACACGATGATTGACCTGCAGCGCAAACGGCTGGGCGTTCGTCGCTTGGTCAGTGCGCTGGAGGCGGCGACGGTCGGCGTCTTGAAACAGTACGGTCTGACTGCCAAAAGTCGCCACGATGCGCCCGGCGTCTATATCGACGACGCCAAGATCGCTTCGGTTGGCCTGCGCATACGCCGTGGCTGCAGCTATCATGGACTCAGCCTCAATGTGTGCATGGATCTGGCGCCTTTTTCCGGCATCGATCCCTGCGGCTTCAGCGGTTTGCGGATGACCCAGTTGAGCGATCTGGTCGGGCCTATCGCTGTCCATGAGGTAACGATTCCGCTGATCGGTCAATTGATGGATGTGCTCGATTACACCGAACTGGTCGCTGCGCAATCGGCGGCAGCCGTCGTGGCCGGCTCATGACCGCCAAAGATACGATTTTTCGGCATCAGGAGGGCCTCGAAGCGTTCCGTTTCGATGCGCGTGTCGCCCGCGTTTTCGATGACATGATCGCCCGCAGCGTGCCGTACTACGACGAAATCCAGCGGATGCAGGCCGAGCTGGTGTTGGATTTGCTGCCCGACGAAGAGAGTCTGACCTGCGACCTTGGCTGTTCCACCGGCACCACCATCGATCGGATCGCACGGCACGAACGGTGTCCCGCCTCCGCCCGTTTTTACGGCATCGACAATTCGCCGCACATGCTGGCGCAGGCGCGTGTCAAATTGGCCGATGACATCGGTGCGGGGCGGGTCGTGTTGGCGGAAGCCGATCTGGATGCCGGCCTGCAGCTGCCGGCATGCGATGTCGTGCTGATGAACTGGACGCTGCAGTTCGTCAGACCGATTCACCGGGAAACACTGGTACGTACCATTTATTCGGGGCTGCGGCCGGGCGGCGCACTGTTTCTGTCCGAGAAAGTGCTGGTGGCGGACGGTTTGCTGAACCGGCTCTACATCGAACACTATCTGCGCCACAAGGCGGGCCGCAGCGGCTACAGCGACGAAGAGATTCGCAACAAGCGTGAAGCGTTGGAAAACGTGCTGGTGCCTTATCGAATCGAAGAAAACCATACGCTTCTGGAACGCTGCGGCTTCAGCGCGATCGACACCTATTTCCGCTGGTTCAATTTTGCCTGTATGATTGCATTCAAGCGCTGATATGAGAAGAACGTAGGGTGGAACAAGCGCAGCGGTTCCACCGCCAGGAAACAGGGATCAGGAAACAGGAAACAGGAAACAGAACGGGTGAAGCGATTTTCTTATCCCCCGATTCTTGAACCCTGAATATGTGGGGCGGAACGCACAGCGGTTCCGCCACAGCCCAACACTCCAGAAAGAACTCTGATATGACCGACCCGGACACCGACCAAGCCCCATCGCGCAAGGCCCCCGATACCCATCAGCGAAACGCCGCCAAGTTGGCACGGATTCCGATCAAGGTGGCGCCCACCACGCAGCCTTTGCGCAAACCGGCCTGGATACGAGCCAAAGCACCGGTCGGCGCCAACGTCAGCCGGATCAAAAAGGCCCTGCGCCAAAACAACCTCTTCACCGTCTGCGAAGAGGCTGCCTGCCCCAATTTGGGGGAATGCTTCAACAAAGGAACGGCCACCTTCATGATCATGGGTGACCTCTGCACCCGCCGCTGCCCTTTCTGCGATGTCGCCCACGGCCGGCCGCAGCCGCTCGACAGCGAAGAACCACAGCACCTGGCACAGACCATTCATTCCATGCAGCTGCGCTATGTGGTGATCACATCGGTCGACCGTGACGATCTGCGCGATGGCGGGGCCGAACACTTTGCCGACTGCATACGGGCGATACGGCAAACGACTCCGGCAACGAAAATCGAAGTTCTGGTACCGGATTTTCGCGGCCGAATGCAGGTCGCGCTCGATCTTTTGAATGAAGCACCGCCGGACGTATTCAACCACAACCTCGAAACCGTTCCGCGTCTCTACAAACAGGCCCGGCCCGGGGCCGACTATGATCACTCGCTGAAACTGCTGCGGGCGTTCAAGCAACGGCAGCCGGGCGTTCCTACCAAATCCGGTTTGATGCTTGGGCTTGGTGAAGACCCGGAGGAGATCGAGCAGGTGATGGGGGATCTGCGCCGCCATGATGTCGACATGTTGACGCTCGGCCAATATCTGCAGCCCAGCCTTCACCATCTTCCGGTCAGCCGATACGTTCCGCCGGCGGAATTCGACCGGCTGGCGCTGCTCGGAAAAAAGATGGGGTTTTCCCATACTGCCAGCGGACCGTTGGTCCGCTCCTCCTATCATGCGGATTTGCAGGCGGAGGCGGTGATCTAGCCTTGTAACCCGACGGGTCGGATCATACGTCCGTGAACGAATGGAAACCGTTTGGTGCGCACGGCGCACCCTACATTTGGCCCCGTCGAAAAATCGGGGTGTAGGGTGCGCCGTGCGCACCATTTCGAACCAACCCGATTTCACTGATTTTCATTCGGCCGCGTAGGTCGGATTAGGCGCGCTCCTATGGGAGTCGAATTGGACGCCGAATCTTATGCGCGCCGTAATCCGACATGAATCTTGCCTGTTTGTGCCGCGCTGAACCGATTCCATCGATTTTCATCCAGCCTCCTGCAAGCTGCTGGCAACAAAGGCCCATGGAATACATCCTGACTCGCACCGTCGAAGCGTTGATCCTGCCCCCAGGCTGCCCCATGGTGTTGCTCGCGCTCAGCGTGATACCCTGGTTCAAGAAAAAAGCCGGACTGCTCGTCACGCTGGGTCTGGGCATGCTGTATCTGTCCAGTATCGCCGTCACGACGCAGTGGCTCTGGTCCTGTCTGGATGTGCCGGAACCGCTCGACCCGGAGCGTCTCGAGGCTCAGGCCATCGTCGTGTTGGGTGCATCCCGTCATGCCGATGCACCCGAATACGGGACCGATACGGTGACTGCCGCGGGGCTGGAGCGGATCCGTTATGCCGCCTGGCTGCAAAAAAGAACCGGGCTGCCCATCCTTGTCAGCGGCGGCAGCCCTTCAGGCAGGCTCACCCCCTCAGAAGCCCGGATTATGCACGATATTTTGCAGCAGGAGTTTTCAGCGTATGTTCCCTGGCTGGAAGAGACCAGCCGCAACACGTACGAAAACGCCATTCGGTCCAGCGTGATTCTAAAAAAGCTAGGGATTCGCCGCATTGCCCTTGTCACTCAGGCAAACCACATGCAGCGCGCAGCGGAGGCGTTCCGCTCGACCGGGCTAGAAGTCACAGCGGCTCCCACCGGCTATTTTATCGACGACGTTCAACGACCCGAACACCTGTTGCGCTGGCTGCCCAGTGCCCGTGCCCTCTATCGCAATCGGCTGATCCTGCACGAACTGCTGGGGCGGTTATGGTACCGGATGTGGGGGAGGTTGTCCGGGAATGGCGGTCGCAACGAGGGTCGGACTCGCCCTCATTACGATCGCTGGTCGCGGACAGCCTCCCAGCCTTTGGGAATGCTAACGAGGCTCAGATATCCGAGGCCAATGAGCTCAGAGCCCCGCTACGGAATACTCGCGGCGCTTTGATTGTTGGCCTCTACGCTTTCCGGCACCGTATCCGCGCTGTCCACCACCAGCAGAAAGAATCCACGGGGCCGATTTGAACGCTTTTTGACGTTGGCGCGGAGTTGCACGTCGATCCCGGCTCCCAGACCCGCCGGAATATTCCACGATTTCAACAAGGCATCGCCGGAACCGAACACGGCATCCGCCGATTGCCACGCTTGCACCGTAAACGCTTGATCTGCGGGGCCTTGGCCGATATTCTTCACGATGACCTTGAAGGCGAATCGGTATTTGCCTTTCTTGGCGCGTATCCGCAGCCTGGAGATTTCACCCGTAAAATCGGCCGCGCCGTTGACGTGGGTTTGAGCCGTGGCGATGTTGTTGGCGCTGGTGGGATCGATCT
>Ga0114931_10001915_pt1 | contig 26528 bp, 16 predicted proteins | sample 2SBtaG_FD_89579 | JGI IMG/M metagenome (GOLD analysis project Ga0114931, IMG submission 89579) | Deep subsurface microbial communities from Kolumbo volcano to uncover new lineages of life (NeLLi) - 2SBTROV14_V59a metaG | ecosystem: Environmental > Aquatic > Marine > Volcanic | place: Kolumbo... | reverse complement strand
TCTCGGCGGTTCAACTTGGCGCTGTGGTACTAAGCTGCGAGAGGCTAATTTGGGCTGTCGTCCGGTCGCCTGGCACCACCGCCAAGGCGGCTTTTGCCTTTGAAAGGCCGTCCAAAACAACGCTTCCTCGACAACGCGTCCAAGGCCGCGCCACGACGCTGGGATTCCGTCCACGCCGAAGCGATGATAGCGCTGGCCGTCCCGAAGAACAGCAAGCCAATAGCACAGCCGCTGGACAATTCTCGACTCACAAAGAAATTGGCTTACCCCCATGGATTCTGGCCAGGCACCATCGATCGAGGCGGTTGACGCTAGAAATTCGATCCAGTAGACTGCGGAACCTCATAAACACGCCTGAATCAATGGCTTGCGACCAAAAAACGGTTTTGATGTGCCGGTGGCGCGAAGCAGGATTTCAACATCCCCGCCGATGGGGGGAATTGAAGTGACGGTGGATTTGACGCTGGTGGGGAGAATGGATCAGCCAATCCTCCGACAATCATCATGCCGGTTCTCTTTTCACGCGGATCGACCCTTGATCGGGCCCGCCGCCTTGATCCGTGTTGGTTGTGCCGGTTTCAAAGAACAGTTTGTCTTGTCGCAGTTGCAGCCTGCGTTGCTTGGTCCGGGCGGCGCGGAGCATGACGCGCGGATCGCTCTCTAGTTGGAAGATACCTGACGAAAGAAGGTTGGATCGAAGATGAAGCTCTTGTCGTTTGTTCGCTCGAAGGCGATCCGGTTGCCGGTTGTCATCGGGGTGATGTTGGCAGGCCTAGCAGTATTGAATTCGGCGGCGGGTTTTGGACCATGGGCTACAACGGCTCAAGTACAAGCCGGCGAGCAACCGGCCGCTCATGCCGCGACCGATGCGGCTGACACACAGGCCCAAAAGAGCACGGATGGCAGTGGTGGTTTCATGTTCATGGTCATCTGGCTTATTGCACTAACAGGTTCGATCGCGGCGCTTTGGCAGGCCTGGCAGTTCTACCGCGAAATGATTGCCGCCGACGAAGGTAATCCGACGATGGTCGAGATTGCTTCCTATGTTCGCCAGGGAGCCAATACCTACCTCTGGCAGCAATATAAAGTTGTCGCGGCCTTCTTCGTCGTCATCTTTATCCTATTGGGCATCCTTGCCTTTGCTATGCACGCGCAAAGCCGATGGGTGCCGTTTGCATTCTTGACCGGAGGTTTCTTCTCCGGTCTGGCCGGATGGTTCGGCATGAAAACTGCCACCTGGGCCAGCAGTCGCACGGCGGCCGGCGCGCAGAAGTCGCTCAACCAAGGTCTTCAAGTCGCGTTCCGCTCGGGTGCCGTGATGGGCCTTACCGTGGTCGGCCTGGGCCTGTTGGACATCACGCTTTGGTTCCTCGTGCTCTACTGGATTGTGCCACTGTTCGCAGAACCGCTGACGCTCGAAGAGATCACCGTCACGATGCTCTGCTTCGGCATGGGGGCCAGTAGCCAGGCACTTTTCGCTCGCGTCGGAGGTGGTATTTTCACCAAGGCTGCCGACGTGGGTGCCGACCTGGTCGGTAAGGTCGAACAGGGCATCCCGGAAGACGACGCCCGGAACCCAGCCACGATTGCCGATAACGTGGGCGACAACGTCGGCGACGTGGCCGGCATGGGGGCCGACCTTTACGAATCCTACTGCGGCTCGATTCTGGCAACCGCCGCGCTGGGCGTGGCCGCCTTTGCCGGCATCTCCGAAGGCGATCAACTGCGGGCCCTGTTTTTGCCCATGGCCATCGCCGGCGTGGGCATCTTTCTTTCGATCCTGGGAATCTACCTCGTTCGCACCGAAGAGGATGCCACCCAAAAGGCACTCTTGGCGGCCCTGGGACGGGGGATTAACGGTTCAACGGCTCTGGTGGCCATTGCCGCAGTGATCCTTTCCATGGTGCTGATGCCACGAAACCAGATGACAGAGGATACCTGGGTTCTGGGGTTCATTCCGGGTGTCTCATTAAGCGTGATCACCGGGCTTTTGGCGGGCTGGCTGATCGGTAAATGGACTGAATACGTCACGAGCGATGAGTACTCGCCGACACAAAAACTCGCGGATCAAGCACTGACCGGTCCGGCAACGGTGATCATCGGCGGTGTGGCCGACGGCATGCTGAGCGTCTGGGCACCGGTTATCACCGTGTGTTGCGCCACGCTGCTGGCGTTCGGATTCGCCAACGGATGGCACTTTGGCGACGTCAATTTATTCGCGCTCGGTCTGTATGGCGTGGGCATCGCCGCGGTGGGTATGCTCAGCACGCTTGGCATCACACTGGCAACCGATGCTTACGGGCCGATCGCCGACAACGCGGGCGGCAATGCCGAGATGGCCCACCTGGAACCGATCGTCCGCCAACGCACCGACGCGTTGGACAGCCTTGGCAACACGACGGCGGCCACGGGCAAGGGATTCGCCATCGGGTCGGCCGCGCTGACGGCCTTGGCCCTGCTGGCGGCTTATGCCGAGGAAGTACGCGTCGGTTTCGATCGCTGGGGCGATGCGGCGGTGATCAGCAGCGACGCTGCCGACGGATCCCTATTCAAGGTTTCACGCCAGTTTATCGTTCAGGTCAAGACCGACGAGCACGGCGAGGCGGTTCGCGAAAAATGGCTCATGTTTCCTCGCGATGCCCAGTTCGATCCGTGGGCCGAGAAAAACTTCCGCTCGGCACCTGTTCGCGTCGATGACCAATTCCAACTTCAGTCGAAGGCGGGACGCTCGTTTCTTGTCGATCGCGAAACGGGCCATGAACTGACCGTTGTTAATTTGCGCCGGGCCACATTGCCCGACTTCACGACATACTACGACGCCAGCCTGATGAACCCCAAGGTTCTGGTCGGTGTATTTCTTGGCGCCATGGCGACGTTCGTCTTTTGCGCCTTGACGATGAAGGCCGTGGGGCGTGCCGCCCGGGGAATGGTCGAAGAGGTTCGACGCCAGTTCCGCGAAAAGCCGGGGATCATGGAAGGAACCGACAAACCGGACTACAGGACTCCCGTGGCGATTAGCACCCGGGCTGCCCAGCGCGAGATGATTCTGCCGTCGATCCTGGGTTTGGCGACCCCGGTTGCTACCGGCTTTCTGTTGGGCGTCGGTGGTGTGATGGGGCTTTTGGTGGGCGCCCTGACGTGCGGTTTCTGTGTCGCCGTGTTTATGGCTAACGCGGGCGGTTCGTGGGACAACGCCAAGAAATACGTCGAAGCCGGTGCCCACGGCGGCAAAGGCACCGAAGCCCACAAAGCGGCGGTCGTGGGCGATACGGTCGGCGATCCGTTCAAAGACACCAGCGGCCCGAGCCTGAACATTCTTATCAAGCTGATGAGCATGGTCAGCGTCGTGGCGGCGGGATTCGTGGTCCGCTACAGCCTGATGGCCATGGGAATCTTTTAGTCGCCGATAGGCATGATCAGCGTTGCACATCGGGATTCGTGGTCCGCTACAGCCTGATGGCCATGGGAACCGTTTAATACCGGTACTATTATGCCGGGCAAGCGGTGTTCAACGCATCCAACGAGCAGCGGCCGTGCCGGAAAACGTTTCGGTGCGGCCGTTTTCGCTGCGCGGCGAATCAAAACGCGGACAGCGTGAACCGGCAACGTGTCAACGGCGTCCTGGTAGAGTAGAATCAACCATAAGTGTAAGAGATTGATACCTCCTTACCCGCTTCGGATCCGTGGAGAGGGCGTTCGTGGAATCCGCTTCAACAAATCGGCCGCTTGCGGATGAAAACCAAGCCGAGCGAAGGCGGCGGCTAGCAATTAGGGCGGCGCGAACCGCCGCCGAAAATCGTGGTCAGGATGTCGTCGTTCTCGACGTCCGCGAGTTGACCGCCATTCTTGACTATTTCGTCATCGCCACCGGCACGAGTCGGCGGCAACTGCACGCCATGAGCGATGAGATCGCCCGAGCGCTTCGCGAGCAATTGGGAAGCCGACGTTTGGGGATCGAGGGCTACGATGGCAGTCGCTGGATCTTGCTCGACTTCGGCGAGGTCGTCGTTCATCTGTTCGACGAAGAAACCCGCGCGTACTACGATCTGGAAAACCTGTGGTGCGATGCAAAACAAGTGCCGTGGGAACCCCCCCCGGCGGCCGGCACCTTGTAACGCGGGCAAAAGAAGGCAAGGCTCGCCGGGCGGCTTTTCGGTACCAATCAGCGGGAGCGGTGGTTGCCGCGCCGAGTCCGCCTTGCGAGACTGATCGGCCACGGGCGGCGTAAAGTCGCCTCGCTTGCTTGTCCGAGGAACATGGCCCTTCTCCTAGGCTTTTCTCGACCCCATGAACGTGCTTTCCGAATTGCGTTTGCGTTTCGCGGCGATGTTGGCTTCATATGTCGACGATCCGACCGAGCTGCTCGAATTGATTCGACGCAGCCAGGACGCGAAGTTTGGTGATTACCAGGCCAATTGCGCCATGCCGTTGGGCAAGCGGCTTTCGCGTTCCCCACGCGAGGTGGCTGCCGAGTTGGTCGAACGCTTGGACGTGAGCGATCTGTGCCAACCGCCCGAGATCGCCGGTCCGGGCTTTATCAATCTGCGCGTCCGCGACGACGTGCTCACCGACGCGCTGATGTCGACCTTGGCCGATCGCCGCTTGGGTGTCTCGGCGATTCAGTCGCCGCGAACTTATATCGTGGATTACTCGGCGCCCAATGTGGCCAAACCGATGCACGTGGGGCATATTCGTTCGACCGTCATCGGCGATGCCCTGGTTCGCACGTTGCGGCTGCTCGGACATCACGTCATCGGCGATAACCACATCGGCGACTGGGGCACGCAATTCGGCATGATCATCTACGGCTATCGCCATTTTCGCGACGAGGCGGCCTATCGCCAAAGCGCGGTCAGCGAGCTGGCGCGGCTGTATCGTCTGGTTCATCAATTGGTCGACTATCACCAGTGCGTGGCGAGGTTGCCGGAGCTCGCGGATGAAATCGAAGAGGCCCAACTATCGGTCGCTCGCCTACGGTCGGCCGCCGAATCGGGCGACAAAAAAGCAAAAAAAGAATGCCGCCGGGCCGAATCGCGGTTGAACCAATTGCGGGAAGAACACGCCGCCGCGATTGAGAAGATCGACGCCGTCCGGAACGATCCGAACCTGTCAAAACAGGCCGCCGAACATCCACGCATCGCCGAAGCCGTGCTGCACGAAACAGCCAAGCTGCACGAGGGTGACGAGGAAAACCTGCGCCTTTGGCGTGAGTTCATGCCGGCTTGCCAGCGTGAGATCGATCGCATCTATAATCGACTGGGCGTGACGTTCGACGTGGCGCTGGGGGAAAGTTTCTATCACGATCAGCTTCGTGACGTGGTCGTTGATTTGAAGTCGCGGGGCATCGCCGAATCGAGCGAGGGCGCGGTGTGCGTGTTCCTGGAAAACAGCTCCGTGCCGATGATCGTTCAAAAAAAAGACGGCGCTTTTCTCTACGCCACCACGGATCTGGCAACGATCCGCTACCGCATGCGCACCTGGTCGCCCGACGCCATGCTTTATGTGGTCGACCATCGGCAAAGCCTGCACTTCGAGCAGCTTTTCGCCGTGGCGCGGAAGTGGGGCTACGACAACGTCGAACTGACCCACGTCAGTTTTGGCACCGTGTTGGGCGAAGATGGCCGCCCCTTCAAAACCCGATCCGGCGAGACGGTCGGGCTCGAGGGCTTGCTTAATGAAGCGGTTCGCCGGGCTCGTGAGGTCGTGGCAGCCAACGACGACGCCAAGCCGCAAGGGGCAGAGCTTTCCAATGCCGAGCGGGATGAAATCGCCGAGGTGGTTGGCATCGGCGCGCTGAAATACGCCGATCTGATGCACAACCGCACCAGCGACTATGTATTCAGCTACGAGAAGATGCTCAACGACCGAGGCGATTCTGCCACGTATTTGCAGTACGCATATGCACGCGTGCGGAGCATCTTCGCGCGAGGCAAGGTCGACCTCGAGACGCTGCGTGGATCGGGTGCCCGCATCCTTCTTGATACGCCACAGGAGCGCGGGCTGGGAATGCAGCTTTTGCGATTCCCTGAAGCCCTGGAGCAGATGTTGGCCGATTTTCGGCCCAACGTGCTGACCGCCTATTTGTTCGAGCTGGCGGACCGCTACTTCTCGCCCTTCTATCAAAGCTGCCCTGTCTTGAAAGCCGAAAGCGATCCGCAACGCGACAGCCGCCTGCTGCTCTGCGACCTAACGGCCCAAGTGCTAAAACAAGGGCTCGATCTGCTGGGAATCAAGGTCGTGGAGAAGATGTAAATTCGCCCGACGGTCGTGATCCTTCTCGGAGCTGCTTTCTCGTGCCGAGCAAGCGTCGCCGATTTGCCTGTGAAGATCAGCTACCGGGAATCGCGCTGAGCGCCGGTCGGGGCGCGGTCTTCCGATGGGCGGTTCATCCGGGTTCATCTTCCGCGGACTATTTGCCGCGCGACGTCCGGGCTGAAGTTTGTTCGTTGCCAGGATGATAGGTGGTCACGGCGCCCGCTCGAACGTCGTCCCAGTAGAACAGCTCCTTTTTGAGCTTTCGCTGAGACAGAAGCTCGGCCTGATCCATGAAGTGCGGCGAATCCGCGTGCCCGCTCGAACCAAACTGCAGCAGCGTTGCGGCGCGGATTTTGGGGCCGAATTCGATCACGCTGATGTAAGTGCAGCCGACCACGCCGTAATGTTTCTTCATGCTGCGTCCCAACGGCAGTCGGATGGGCGGCGTATAGTAAGTCACGAACACGACTCCCATCGGGCCGGGCATTCCTTCCGAGGGTAGGCTGGGCAGGTTGTCGTTAAACGGGATGCTGAAAAAATCGGCCACGTCGGCGTGCCGCTGAATGCGGTAAACCTCGCCCCAGGGGATTTTCCAACTGCCGTACAAGGTTTTCAGTTTGCCCGCCGCGCTGATCAGGGCCCTGAACTTCAGCGCGGGATCTTTGAGATACCTTGGCTTGAGCGTTTCGGCCGGATAGGTGCCGCCATACAGCTCTTCGTACCAGGCGGCACAAAGCGTGGCTTGGGTCGAAGCGGCGTTGCCGCGGCAGTCCCAGTCGAGCAGATGGTCGAGGAACGGGCGAGCTCGCTTGGCCAGTTCGGGCTTCTTGTCCGCCAGGCGGCGAAGCTCGCGATCCAAACGCGGCAATTCGGTTTTCGCCCAGTAAACCCGCGTGTCGAAGGCCAACCGCTGAACGTCTTCGAACGTCGCATTTTTCAACTGACGAAGAATCTGCCGGCTGACTTTGGCTCGCCGCTTGTCGTCGTTTTTGTCCTCGACCATGTAGGACGGAAAATCGCCAATCTGCGGATTGCCCACGTCGGTGGTCGTAAACGGCGAGGAGTTGCAACTCTGCACATAACCCGACGGCGGATTGAGCACCTGGGGTAATTCGCCGATCGAGTGCAATCCCTGCCATTCGGTTCGTGGATCGCTGCCATCGACCGGCTTGCTCCAGTCGAAACGCGGGTCGCGCCGCGGCACCGTGCCGTTGTAAAGATAGAAGATATTGCCCTTGCGGTCGGCATAGACCGTGTTCATGAATTGGAAATTCATCATCGCCATGCCGTCGCGAAACTGCTCGAAATTCTTAGCCCGCGCGAGGCGCAAGAGCTGCCGCATGAGCATGGCGTCGTACAGTCGGGCGATGCGGGCCGAGATGTAGTGCTGATCGTCTTTCTTGATCACGCAGGGGCCGTGATGCGTTTTGCGGAAGGTGTAGCGATGCTCATTCATCTTTTTGCCGACACGGACCTTGATGGTTTCGGTCCACTCCTCGGCCTGCCGATAGCCGTCGCCATAGCGGTATTTCAGCGGATCGTCGGGATGGTCGAACGTTTCGATCCATGCGTCGGCGATGTCCGGTTCGTTGACCGTAAAGGCCCAGCCCAAATCGTCATTGTGCCCCAACCCCGGCAGAGGCGTGCCGAAGAACGTGCCGCCGGTCAGGTTCCAGCCCTCGCCGCTGCGCAGGTGGGCTTCGTAAAATTGGCCGAAGCCGTACCACGGCTGATGCGGATTGATGAACAACATGGCGTGCCCGTTTTTCGTCCGCTTGGGAGCGATGGCCCACGCGTTCGGTCCGCGGCGGGCATCGATGCGGTTATACGATCGCGGCAAAAATCCTTCGGACAGCCGCGTGTAGCGATAGCCCATTTCAACGATCAAGTGCCGCCCAAAAGCAAGCAAGTGCCAGGGCTCGAACCGCGTGATCAGCCGCGGCTTGGTTTCTGGGTGATGTGCCAGATAGTAGTTCAGCCCGGCGGCGAACGCCTGGCAGATGCGCTGCACCTTGGGTTCGAGTCGCGGATAGTCGCGCTTCGCCGAGGGGACGATCTCAAAAGCCCGGTTCAAGAGATCCGAGTTGAGCCCCCGGGGGCCAAACACTTCGCTATACCGGCCGAGCGCCAGAATGTACGTATCTTCGACCTGCCAGAAAAAGTCTTCCGCTTGCGCATAAGCCAAGCCGAACACGACACTCTCATCGGTCGGCCCGTCGATGTGCGGCGTGCCGAAACTGTCGCGGTAGATGGTCACCGATCGGGCCAGCGCTTCGGCATCGACCGTCGAAATCGGCGAATCGGCGGCCGCCGGCGAACATGCCATTGCCAGCAGCGAGATGAACCAGGCCATCGGAACGAAGCGTCGACATCGAAAACCCTTTGGGCAAGACATGGAGAACGCAACTCCCTGACGGGTTGACTTAAAATCTGCGCCGACAGCAACCGCTTGCCGTGGCTTCGACACAATCCTACCGGCACGACGGGGTTCAACGCAAAGCGCGTCGGGCGAGGGGCCAGAGCGTGCGAGAAGCGCGTTGTCTCAGGAGGGGGCAGAGGCGTGCTGGAAGTTAGCCAGGGTGTTGACGCACCTTGACCGCCGGTAGCGCGTGGTTCACGAACTTGCCATCTCGCCGAGTCAGGGCGAATCCGCCCGGTCATGGCGATCGGCGTGCTCGCGGCGCAGAGTCGCGGCAAAACGTGCCTGTTGGCTGAAATGCCGCTTCATGGTTTGCGACATAAATGACCGCGTCGCGACCATGTCGGCAAGCGCCAGCAGCAAAATCCAGACGACGATGATCGTTACGGCAAGCCAGGTGAAAACGAACAGTGACGGCTGCTCTTTTGGTGGGATGACCCCGCCGAAAAAGACTCCCAGCCCGCTGAGCCCCAACATCGAACTAGCCTGAATCCGCCGCCGAAACTGCCGCCAGGCAAAATCATGCTCATGCTCGGCCAACCGGCTTCGCCGCGCCCCCTGCCAGCGGCGCATGTGCGTCCAGACCAGCACCGCGGAAATCAACAGCAGCACGACCGACAGCACGAGACACGGTAAAAAGAAACTCATCACGGCGTCGCCTCCGTGTCGCTTTGATTCAAACGCGCGGGAAACCGGTCCATCGACCGCAAAATTCAACCGTTCGCGGCAAGTTTACGCTCCACGGGAACCAAGCATCTCGGGGACGGCAGATCGCGGGCGTCGGGCCAGGAGCGGCTACTTAAGCTGCCGCAGCCACGCGACAATCACCCGACCGACCTTGTCGAGGCTTTCCGCCGAGCAGTGTTCGGGCGTATCGCCTTCGGTGTGCCACCATGGGTAGTCAAAGTCGATCAAGTCGCAAGTGGGAATCCGCCCGATCTGCCGCAACTTCAAGTGATCGTCGCGAATCTCGTATTTCGGCCGGGCGACGAATTCGGTAACGCCCAGTTGGCGGGCCACGTTCCAAATGTCGTTGACCAGCGGCCGCGTATCGCGCCAACGCGTGCTGTTCACCTCTTGAAACAGTTGCAAATCCGTGTCGGCTACCATATCGAACAGCACCCCCCAACGATAGCGAAACGATGGCGGGTTTCCGGCATAGCTGCGGGCGAAATATTCCGAGCCGACAAAGTACGGGTCGCGGTCGCTAAAGACAAATTCTTCGCCATCGAACAGGACGAAATCAATGCCGTAGCGACCCTTGAGCCGCGCCGCCACGTGGCCTAGCTCCATCAGCAATGCCACGCCGCTGCCGCCGTCATTGGCGCCGACAAACCGCCCACGAGGGTTCACCTTGTCGCGATCCGGGAACGGTCGCGTGTCGTAGTGCGCGCAGAGCAAAATTCGCTGTTTACGTTGGGGATGCCACTGTACGAACAGATTCGCCATCGGTACGGTCGAACCGTCGATCGGGTGGCGATGACGAAACGCCTGAAACGACACCTTGCCGCCTTGAGCACGGAAGTGCGCGGCCAACAGTTTCTGTTGCGCGCGCATGCCCGCCGAACCGCTCGGTCGCGGGCCAAGGGCGACTACCTGTTTCAAGTAATCGTAAGCCCTCCGGCCGTCGAATTTGGTATCCGGTTCGGTCGCGACCGGCTCGTTTTCACCCGGCTCCGAGGCGTGGCCCGGAACCGTGACCACGAGATACGTCGCCAGCAAAAGACCGACGGCGAAGGAAACCGCCAGCAGCAGGACAAGACGAATCGAAAAACGACGCACCCGCGTTCCCTCGCATGCAAACGGTCACGTGAATTCAATGCGACCGTGCCAAGTACCGTTTTACGGCCACGCTTGCACGGCGCGTCTCGGGTCTAGCACCAGCAGGACGGTCTTTTGCCAGCGGGAAACGTCTACTGCCGGCGGTGAACAAGTTGGGATGCAAAAGAAGCTATCGCTAATATCCTTAAACCATTCTACTCACGCCGTCGCGACACGTCAGGCACGTTTGAGATCGCTTCGCCTGCCAAGAGGCGATTGTCGACCCATTCGCGCGCGAAAAAAAGTGGCCGCTAGGCAGAAAAAGGCAAGCCGCCCGCCGAACGGTCGCCCGCACCCGTGGCTCAAGGCTCAACGAACTCCAGCTCCGCCCACAGCATCGGGTGATCCGATGCCCCCCGATCGACCATCCCCGCATCAAGGCACTTCAGGCCGCGAACAAGAATCCAGTCGATGCTAGGCGGCGTCTGACTGCCATATTTTTGTTCGAATGGATCCTTGACGCCGGGATGCTTGAGTAGCCGCTTGATTTCCGGATCGGTTCGGCGGGAGTTCATGTCGCCCATCAAAATGGCCGGTTCTTCAAGCGACAAGAATAACTCGGCGACCGTTCTTAACTGTGCCGCGCGAGCCCGATCATCGCTGCGGTCGATGTGCGTCAATAAGACGTTGATCCGCCGCCCCTGATGCGTGGCAATCGTGAGCACGGCGTTACGAGGGCTTTTCCCCGGCCCGCGAACCAGCGGAATCTGCTGCCACCCTACGACGGGCATTGAACTGAGCAGGGCATTGCCGAAACGGACGTGCCACCACCGTTGTTCGGCCGGCGTGAACAGCCAGGCTTGCTTCAACAGTTCGCCCAACCGCTCGGCCTGATTTTCGGATTTCCATATCCCGCCCCCACTCACCTCGTTTAGACAAACTAGCTGCGCGCCGATCGTTTCAAGCGTCTTGGCGGTTCGCTGAAGATCAAAACGATCGTCGGTACCCTTGCCACGATGAATGTTGAACGTGGCGACACGAAACCGTTTTTCCGACACTTCGCCGGTGAGCATGGATTCGCCATGAAGATGGCTGCCAGCCGCCGGACCAAGATCGGCGCGGCGCGGACCGAACCACGCCACACTGAGCAGAACCGCGATGATGAGCAGCGGCCAGGGTACATGCCATCGCCGCGACGTCGCGGCTTTGGTCCGAGGGTTTTCAGCAAGTGTGCCGATGCTCATGCCGACCTCCGGCGTCGCGGCGCACCGCGAGGGTCACTGGCTTGCCCGATTTGTCGGAGAACCGCCGCTTCGACCGCATCAACGCTGAGCTCCGCCATGCAGCGCGGCGGATCGTACTTCAACGGGCAACGTCGAGCAAAGCATGGCGCGCAATCGAGCGTCTGACGCAACACGATCGCATCTTCGGCATACGGCCCCGTGCGCAGCGGGTTGGCCGGCCCGAACAACGCCACCACACGCACGCCCACGGCCACGGCCATGTGCATCGGCCCGGTGTCGCCGGTAACCGCCACCGAAGCACGCGACAAAAGAGCCATCGAAGCCCGCAGGCCAAACTGTCCGTCGGCCCGCCAAACACGATTCGCATCGCTTTCCGACGCCGCCGCCGCACACACGTCCCGTGACGCGGGGCCTCCACAGATCACGACCCGTATCTCGGGCCGTTGTGTCAAACGCCGCGCGAGTTCGGCAAACCGCTCAGCCAGCCAGCGATTGGCCTCTTTTCGGCAATCGGGACAGAAGGCGACCAGCCGATGTGTTTCCCGGTCGAAGCCCTGCCGGGCAAGCCAGGCGTCGACCGCAAGCTGCTCTTCGTCGCCAAGATGCACCGGAAACCGCGACGGCGAACTCAACCCGGCAGCCGGCGCGGCGCCGCGAAGATAGGGTCGATCAAGGGGCTCGTCGATCGAGACCCCTTCGAGCCGCGCCGCGAGCGCAAGGTTTCGTTCCACGGCATGACGATCCATCGTCACCCGTGGTATCCGCTCGGTGTAGAACCAATGGGCCCGCTCGCCCGTGGGACGATATCCAATTCGCCGCCGCGCGCCGCTAAGAAAAGCAACCACGCCACTGCGCAGCAAACCTTGAAAATCAATCGCCACGTCCCAGTGATGTCGCCGGATCTGCCGCACAAACTCCAGCAGCCCTCGCGCGCTGCCGCGGTCCCACTCGATCACATGGTCGATCATCGGATGGTCTCGCACCAAGTCGGCGTGCGCGCGTTCGATCGCCCAACCGATCTTTGCCCGTGGCAGCGCACGGCGAATGGCGGCGGCGGCGGGCAGCGTATGAATGACGTCACCCATCGAACTGAGTTTGACGATCAAGATGCTCGGCGCCATGACGCGCTGCGGGCCTTGCTCTGAATGCGCTGAATGATCGAAGTCGTCGAATATCCCGGCGTCAGTGGCAGCGACATCACACGCCCCCCCTTGGACCGCACGACGTCGGCGCCCACGATGCTGTCGACGGGCCAATCTCCTCCCTTAATCAGTACGTCGGGCAGAATCTCCGCGATCAGGCGTTCCGGCGTCGGTTCGTCGAACAAGATCACCTCGTCCACGGCCTTCAGCGCCTTGAGCATCGCCAGGCGATCTTGTTCACCCATCAAAGGGCGATCGGGCCCCTTGAGACATCGCACCGAAACATCGCTGTTCAGCCCCACGACCAAGCGGTCGCCCAAAGCGCGACATCGCTGCAGCAGGCCGACGTGCCCGGGATGCAACAGGTCAAAACAACCATTGGTGAAAACAATCTTCGACGCGCCGGCCATCGAGATACCCCGATCCTACGAATCCCCCGAAGCACGGTTCGCCCCGGGAAATGCTATCGTGGCAATGTCAAATACGGGGCGGCATCATAGTGGCTCACGCTCAAGGCACCAATAGACGTTACATCCAGGGCGAAAGGCCAAATTGCCCCCAAAAGGGTGGGCGGGCCTTGCAAAGGGAAGCCAAGCAGAGGAGCGGGGCGGCGGGAAAGTTCGCGCATGATTCAGAGTTCGTGTAACATTTCAGCCGCCTTGGACTCGAACTGCTTCTGCCACTCCGGGGCTAGCAAGCAGTCGCTGTCTTCCTGCGCCCCGCCCACATTTCGCAGCTGTTCCGCGGTGGGGGCGTAATAGATATAGCCATTGGTGTAGCCGGCCACGAAGGTAAGTTCATGGGGAGAGGCCTGCTTGATGTTCAGCCCGATGCGCACCGTCAATTCGCCGGGAAACGTGAGCAAAACGAAATCTCCGATTCGCAGGCACGACACTTCGACATCGATCGTGTTCTTTCCGGCGACGCGCTGCGCTTGGTGTTTGCGCAGTAAGGCCAGATTGGTTTGGTTTCTCGTCAGTTGCTCCATCGTGTGGATGTTGTGAATGTACTGCCGGATATTGCGCCGGTTCTCCGCATCGAGATGCCGCAGGCCATCTCGCCCCATCGCTTGCTCGTGCAAGTAGCCATGGGCGTAATAGGAGGGGTATTCTAGCGAGAGGCGGTACTTGACGATCAACGGGAGGAACGTCTTCAGATTGAGGCTCGTGCCTTGCAGGGAATGCAGCAGATGAGTCTGTTCGGTTTCGAGCGAGGCGATTCGCGCCGCGAGATCGGCCCGGGGCAGCGCGATGACTTCATGGTGAATCTGAAGCCGGCCGTCTTCCCGGGTCCGTAGCTTGTTGAGTGCCCGCAAGGTGCTCAGCCCCAGCATGTTTCCTAGCGGCTCCGCGCTGCGTGGGTGGTCGACCGCTTTATAGAAAATCGGATTGATGTCCCCGGCACATCCTTGCACGAAGAGGGCAATCGCGCCGTCGCTCAAATTTTCTTCAATGGTCTTGGATGCAAACCCGCTGAGGTCCGCCGTGTTTCCGCCACCGGGAACTCCCTGAATGGGGTGGCAGGCGAAGTTGTACACCACCGCGACGGTCCGCCCATCCTTTTTTCTGTCGAGCCGCAGGATGCCGATTTCCGGGTCGATCGGCCCCACGCCGGCGACCTCTTCATCGGGCGGCAAAGAGTACGCGTGGCGAACGTCGGCCTCTTTCCCGCTCTTCAGCTTCAGACGCCGGTTCACCATGATCCGATCTTCATGACCGACCCCTGCGGCCACACGTACGGGAACCATGTTCCGGGTGGCTTGCTCCACCGCCTGAAAAGTCCGTTGGTCGACATCGGCACAGACCACCCCATGGCAATGGCTGGCATTGACCAGAACATGCGTTTGCGGGATGTGGAGTTCCTTTTCGATCCGCGAGCGGACTTTTTCCAGGTAGTCATTGCCGATCGGGCCAATCTCGCCGATGGCCACGACATCGACGGTGATCAGGACCACCGTCGTGGTGTCGTTCTTCAGCACGAGCGCTTTGGCGTATAACGGATCATTGACCGGGCCGGCCTCAGTATTGGTAACCTCTACCTTGGCGGCGCCGGCCCACAGTTGCGACGCCCGGACTTCATCCGCCGGGATCGATACCACGGCAACGAGGATCCATAACACGGGCATGGCCAACTCAAGAGCCCGCGACAAACTTTCGCGATAGAGGTTGGGGTGATTCCGTGGCAAGTCGGATCGGCCCACCGGGCGGCTTGCCATGATCGAGTGTTTCATCGTGCGTCCCTATCGAAAAGTCTGCCGAAAACTACGTGGCCGTACTCCCTAACGACTGTACCACGAACGGGCTATAGCGGGTAACTTAGCGAAAGTAGAGCGTGAACCCAGGGTAACCGTCCCCGTCGTAGAATTAACGATTCCCGCCGAATTTCCGATTTTTCACCACCTACGACTGATCTTCGCCCACGAGCAGCGGCACTCTATAATCCGCGGGCTTTCGTCTCGGTGGGGAGATCGACCCCGCCGGTTTTCTGTCTTCCGGAACACAAGGAGGTGGCCGGTATGCGGTGTTTTCCTGCGATGCGAAGAGGGATGTTTCTGTGCGCGGCGTTGCTTGCGTGCGTTGCCGGCGTTGCAATCGGCCAATCGTTGGAGGTGGCCCCGCCGGACGCGGCTTCCGCGGATTCCTGCAAGGCCTGCCAAGCGGCCTGCCGGGCGACCGGCGACCCCGCCGAATCGGCGACGTGCCAACCGGCGACCACCACCTGCAAGCGGTCTACGGCCGCATGCCCGAAAGATCTATGGCTCGACTTGCTCGGTCGTATCGGCCGGCCGAACCAATCCGCGCGACCGTCGTGCATCGATATCTTCGAGGTCTCTCCGAACAACAACGCGTTGTATCCCATTTTCTTTGCTGCCGAAGTGCCGGTGTTTCAAGGTGTCTCGGGCACAAACGTGAGAGTGCTCATCAATGATCTCGGGCTAACTTGCCAGGACGACGGCGACCATGCCGTGACGTGCCGCGCGGCTTGCACCTCGCATGGGGATAACTGTCACGGCAACGACCAAACCGTGGTGGTCGGCGAGAATGGGCATTTGAGGTGTCATGACGCGGTTGCCGAGAACGATTGCCCTTGTGGTTGCCCCGGCGAAAGCGCCGAGTACGTCACGGCGTGCGAGAACGATTTCGACGAAAGTGCATGCCCGGCGGAAAGCAAAGTGTCATTGCCGTCCGAATCGGCGCAGACCATTCTCGATGTGATTGATCAGCTTGGCGGCAGCGTGACCGAGTCGCCGCTGTTCAACCTCGACTTGATTGATCCAAACGCGTCTACGGACACCGCGCCTCGAAAGCAAACACGCCGCCGAGTTCGCGACGCGCTGGCTGGCTACCTCAGCCGCATGGATCGCCGACATCGACAAGAGCGCCTTGCATCGCACGACGAGTTAGCCGAGCCGGCACCGGTCGAAACGCATCCGCAGTTGTCGCCCGAGATGATCGGCGTGCTCCGCGAAGCGGCGATGCAATTGGAAGACACCGCCGACTTCCTCGAACATCACGATCTGTTCGAGCAAGCCGACCAACTGCGCGGGCAAGCCGACGGACTGCGGCAAGAAGCCCGCGAGACGGTCCGCGATCTGCAACGTACGTCACAATCTCCGTTCACCTCGTCGCCCGAGGCTCGCGAGGTCGTCGAGCAAGAGATACTTCGCATGCAACGCGAGTTGGCCGAACTCGAAGCGTTTGTCGAGCCGGCACCGCAGCGTGCTCGTTTGCGACGCTAAAAGTCGATCGACCTCGCTTCGCAAACGACCGAACTTCCGCCACGCAGCGCCACCCGGAACGGATTAAGTTCCGGGTGGCATTTTTTGTGGATGGTTTATTGCAAACGCGTCGTTCACGGATAGTTTCCATCAAGAAAGGTGCGTTCGGGCGAAGGCAAGGGACCGCCGGACTGCCTGAAGTGCCGCGTGTTATGGCATGGGACTCACCGCGGGCCGATTCTTGATCTCAAACCTTCCCTGACGCGCCTTCCTTGACGTGCCTTGATGACAGAGTCCGGCCGTAAATCTTTCTCGACCACGGATCGCCCCGCGAGTTTCATTGATACGGGGACGCCTGTAAAATGGCACGCCGTAGCTCATGATCGACCTCGCAGGGGAGGGGTGATTGTGCAATCAGACGACCGCGCGGATGGAGCCTCCGGTTGAGTTGCTACCGCCGAAAGGGTCCGTTGAATGATGAATGTTCGACGATCTCGTTCTGTTGCAGTTCTTGCTCTTCTGTTGGTCACGCGGTGCCCGGCGGAACAATCGTATGCGGATCAGAATCTTGTCGCGGCCGAGTTGCAGCGGTCCCGCAAGGAATATCGCACGGCCGAATCGTGGGCTCGCCGGCGGGACGAATTGCGCGAAGGATTCTTGAAAGGGGCTGGGCTCTTTCCGCTTTTCGAACGGCCGCCACTCAAGATCATCCGTCACAGCCGCCGCGAGTATGATGATTACTCGGTCGAAAACGTGGCGTTGGAAACCTTGCCCGGTTTCTACTGCACGGGAAATCTTTACCGGCCGATTCGCCACGATGGCCCGGGGCCGGCTATCCTCTGTCCGCACGGCCACTTTCGGCCGCTCGGCCGGTTTCGCGCGGATCAGCAAATCCGCTGTGCGCACTTTGCCCGCATGGGAGCGACCGTCTTTTCCTACAGCATGGTCGGTTGGCAGGACTCACGGCAAACGACGCATGACGATCCAATGCTGCTGGCCCTGCAAACCTGGAACAGCCTGCGGGTCGTCGATTTTCTCACCGGCTTGGATGGCGTCGACCAAGCGCGGATCGGCGTGACCGGGGCTTCGGGCGGCGGCACGCAGGCAATGTACTTGGCGCTAATCGACGATCGCGTCAAGGTCACCGCACCGCTAGTGATTGTCTATCCTTGGATCGCGCCCGAGGGTTGTCGCTGCGAAGGCGGCATGCCGGTGATGCAGGCCGCGCGAACCAACGCCATCGAGTTGGCCGCGGCGGCGGCACCTCGCCCGCAACTAATCATTTCGGTGGGAAACGACCCTACGCAGAACTTTCCCACGTTCGGATTTCCTTTTATTCAGCGGATGTACGCGGTTGCCGGGCACGCTGAGCGGGTCGAGAACATCCACTTCGCCGATGAAGCGCACGACTTTGGCCCCTCGAAGCGCAAGGCGGTTTACGAGTTCTTTGCCCGGCACCTTAACATGCCGCCGCGATCCGAGCAGTTGGACCGCATCACGATCGAACGGCCCCGGCGGATGGAGGTCTTCAACTCCTCTCACCCTCTTCCGGAACACGCAATTCACGGTAGCGAAGCAGTCGACCGAGCGTTAACGCGGTTGTTTGCCCAACGCCAGAGCGCCGCATCGCCGCCGCCCGCGATCCTCGATGTGGCCAACGCACCGCAGGCCGAATATTCCTTCAAGAAAGCCGGACCGGCCGACGAGGCACTGATTTTCACCCCGCCGGGTTTCCATCATGTGGGCGTTCCCGCGGTGGCTCAAGCCCCCACGTCAGGCCAATTGCGGATCACGATTCGTGATCAGAGCACCGGTCAGCCAACAGGTTGCCGGGTGAATGTCGTCGGCGCGGACGGCAATTACTATCAACCGGCCGAGAACCATCTTAAAGAATACAGCCTGACGGGGCAGTGGCCCAAAAAGGGTTGGGGTAACCGTCCGGGCAAAGCGCCGATTCGATACTTTGGCCGCTTCTTCTACTGTGACGGCCATGCCACCGTCAAAGTGCCCGCCGGAGCGGTGCGCGTGGAAGTGTGGAAAGGTTTTGAATATCGGCCCGAAACACGATCGACCACGATTGAAACCGGCCAAACGCGCCAGCTCGAATTGACGATGACCCACACGCTGCCGGCGCCGGAATATGGCTATTGGTCGGGCGATCCGCACATTCATATTCCTCGCCAAAACGCCGACGACGAAAGACTGATTTTCAACCTCCTAGAAGCCGAAGACACGCACTTCGGCTCGATCCTGGCCTACAACGATCCGGCCGGTCCGTATGCAGGATTCATGCAGCGCATGGCCTCGCCGCAGCTTCGCGGCTTGGGCAAGCGCTCCGTGCTGTCGCGCGGCGACTACGGCATCATGTCGGGGCAGGAATATCGCAGCTCCTCATATGGACACCTGAATCTATTCATGCTCGATCATCTGGTGCTCGATGGTCAGGCGGTCAATGCCGACCATTGGCCACCCTATGGCCAGATCGAACGGGCGACCCACCAAGCCGGCGGTTTGGCCATGTATGCCCACGGCGGCTATGCCAAGGAGATCTACGCCGACGTCGTGCAGGGAAACCTTGATGCCGTTGAGCTATTGCAGTTCGGTGTTTACCGGGGCATCGGGCTGATCGATTGGTACCACCTGCTGAACACCGGCTTTCGTCTGCCGGCCACCGGCGCGTGCGATTACCCGGCTTGTCGTAAACTCGGCGATTGTAAGACCTTTGTTTACGGCAAGAAGAAACCTTCGTTTGATACGTGGCTTCGCCGGGCGGCTCAAGGACAAAGCTTCGTTTCGACCGGACCGGTTCTGCTGCTCGAAGTCGACGGCAAACGTCCCGGTGCCACGATCGCCAAGCAGGGTCCGGGGCCGCACAAGGTTTCGGTGCGTGTCCGGGTGCGGTGCGAAGTTGCTCCCGTGACCGATCTGCAACTTGTCGCCAACGGCCGCATCCTTCGTGAATTGAAAATTCAACCTGAAAAGAGTCGGCAGACATGGCACGAACTCAAGCTCGACGTTGCCCTGCGCAAGTCGACTTGGATTGCCGCCCGGGCTTTTTCCCGGTCTCGCTTGGGCACGCCTGACGCCGAATCGCACACGAACCCCGTGTACGTTGATATCGATGGTCGGGCGCCGTACGATCGCGAATCACTCGACGTCATTTTGGCCCGCATCGATGGTCAGATCGCATTTCACAAAAAACGTCCGTTTGCCGAACAGGCTCGAGTCATTGCCTACTTTGAACGTTCCCGCGATATCTTGGTGAAGATTCGCCAGGCCGGCGGAATGCCTTCGGGCGGCGACCCGGCGACGATCGCCGCGAGCGTGCCGGCGCTAAAAGACCCCGGCGCGCGTACCCATTCGGAAGAAGAGCTCAAAGAGTTCCTCAAACCGGTTCCGCCGAAGCCGATCGACGAGGCGCTCAACTCTTTTGAAACCGTCGATGGGTTCGAGATGCAACTCGTCGCGCGTGAGCCGGCGGTGACCGACCCGATTGCCGCGGCATTCGACGAACGGGGAAACCTGTACGTCTGCCAGATGAGCGACTACCCCTACAAACCCCGCTCCGGACAGCGCCCGATCGGTAGTGTACGGCTTTTGAAAGACCGCGACGGCGACGGTCGTTTCGACGAAAGTCACGTGTTTGCCGACCACCTGCTGTGGGCCGCGGGCGTCGCGCCGTGGAAGGAGGGGGTGTTCGTCGCAGCGCCGCCGGACATCTGGTACCTCAAAGATTCCGATGGGGATGATCACGCCGATGTGCGGCGGAAAGTTTTCACCGGTTTCGGCACGCAAAACCAACAGGCGATGGTCAACAACCTCAAATGGGGCTTGGACCATAAAATCTACGGCTCCACGGCCGGCAACGGTGGCATCATTCATTCAGGGGACGATGGAGATGGTGTGGGCATCAATCTCGATGGACACGACTTTCGTTTCGATCCGGCGACCGGCAAGCTAGAAGCGATCACCGGCACGGTCCAGTTCGGCAACACGTTCGATGATTGGGGTCATCGGTTTGTTTGCAGCCAAGCCAACCCGCTGCGACACGTGGTGCTGCCTCATCGCCCGTTGGCGCGCAATCCGTACCTTTTGGTGCCCAGCGCCATTAAAGACTTGGCCCCAGCGCCGGTACCGATCTTTCGCATCAGCCCGACCGAGCGTTGGCGGCAGATCCGCTCCAGCCGCCGTATCGCGCACGCTCAGCGATCGGCCACTTCGTCCGGCGCGAGTCACCACGTGATCGACGCGGCAGCCGGTGTGACGATCTATCGCGGTGGGGCGTATCCCAAGGCGTATTACGGCAATGTTTTTATCGGCGGCGCGCAGAACAACTTGATCCACCGCCGCATTCTTTCGCCCCACGGAGTGACGTTCACCTCACGGCGGGCCGATGCGAATACGGAATTCGTGCGCTCCTCGGACAACTGGTTTCGGCCGGTGAATTTCGTCAACTCGCCAGATGGCACGCTCTACGTGCTTGATATGAACCGCGAGGTTCTCGAGGCCATTCACATTCCGCTCGACGTAGTCAAGCATCTCGATCTGAAAAGCGGCCGCAACTATGGTCGTATCTACCGGTTGGCGCCGCCGGGTTTCAAATTCCCCGGACCGCCGTCGCTTGGCAATGCCAGCACCCAAGCGTTGGTCGCCGCGTTGGAAAGCCCACACGGTTGGTGGCGTGATACGGCACATCGCTTGCTTTACGAACGGCAAGATCCCGCGGCGATCGAACCGCTCAGGCGACTGCTTGCCGAAAACGCCATGCCTCAGGCACGTCTGCACGCCTTATGGTCGCTCGACGGATTGAACTCCCTGACCAACGAAGACCTTGCCCGCGGCTTGGCCGATCGTTCGCCGCACCTGCGCGAACACGCGGTTCGCCTGGCCGAATCTCGGCTTGACGAAGCACCACGACTGCTAAACAAGGTGCTCTCGCTGGCCGACGACGCCAACGCGAGAGTGCGTTTTCAGGTCGCTTTTTCACTGGGTGAAGTACGCGACCGACGAGCCGCCGGTGCCTTGGCTCGAATCGCAAGGTCGTCGGCGTCGGACGTGTGGATTCGCACCGCGCTGCTGAGCTCCGTGACACGATGCGCTGAAGCCGTGTTTGCCGAACTTGCCGCCGACCAACCGTTCGTAACTTCGGCCGCTGGAGCCGACTTCCTCGAGCAACTGGCCCGCGTTGTCGGCGCGAGGAACCAAAAGCACGAAGTCGAAACGATGCTGTCGACGTTGGCCACCGCGACCTCGATGTCGGGGGTGCCGGAACTTCAACGGCGGCTGGTTCTCGCGCTGGGAAGCGGCCTTCGGCAAACGGACCAGCGGCTTCAACCCGAGACATTAAGCCAGCCGGCGTCGCGCGGCTTGTTGCAATCGATGTTCGATGCCGCCAAGAAGAAAGCGACCGACTCCGGCGCGGCGGAAAAAGAGCGGGTTCGCGCGATCGAGCTTCTCGGCAACGCCACGTTCGAACGCTCGGGGGAAACGCTTGTCAGCTTGCTCGACATTCAACAGCCCGAGCAAATTCAGATTGCGGCCGTGCGGTCCTTGTCGGGCTATCCCGATCCGCGGATCGCGGCCCTGCTCATCGATGGTTGGCGGCGTTACGCTCCCGCCGTCCGGCAGCAGGCTATCGAAGCGCTGCTTTCGCGCGGCGGGCGGACTGAAAAGTTCCTCGTGGCCATCGAGCAAGGAAAGGCCTCGATCGCGGAGATTTCACCGACCTATCGCGCGCTGCTTCTAAAACACGGCAACGCGGCGATTCGTGCGATCGCGCGAAAATTGTTCGGTACCCAGGCGTCTGGCTCACGAGCCGAAATTATCGCGCGCTACAAATCGGCGCTCGGGCAAGAGGGCGACCTCTCCCGCGGCGAGAAGGTGTTTCGACGCGAATGTCAGGCCTGCCATCGTGTCGGCGATGTGGGGCATTCGATCGGACCTGATCTCGCTTCGTCGCCCTCGCGCGATGCCCAGGCTTTGCTGGTCCATGTGCTCGACCCGAACCGCTACGTCCTGCCGACCTTTGAGCAGTACATCCTGGTCGACACCAGCGGGCGGACCTACACGGGAATCATCGTCTCGCAGACGGCCACTAGCATCACGCTAAAACGCGAGGAAGAAAAGACCGATACCATTCTACGCAACCATATCGATCAGCTTCAAAGCACGGGCAACTCGCTGATGCCCGAGGGATTCGAGAAGAAAATCTTGCCGCGGGAAATGGCCGATCTGCTGGCTTTTCTGCAATCGGCCCAAGCATCCTCGCCCGCCGCGGCACCGCTGGACATCGGCACGCTGCCGGGGCTTATCGAACCGGAAAAGTAGCGCGTATCATGCGGGCGTCTCGCCAGTTTCGAGCGTTGGCAGACATCCTGAAGCACTGGGTCGATGTAGCCAGCGGGGTTCAGAGTACACCGATTTCGACATCCGCCGGGGTGAAGCGATCGGCCAGGTAGTGGATTTCGAGCCGAGCCAGTTCGTCGGCCACTTCGCGCGGCGAAGAGGGTCGCCTGAGGGGTTCGCGGGCAAGCATGCGATCGACCAGTCTGGCCACGTCGGCGGGAACCTCCGCGGCCACGCGGCGAACGCATGGTGGTGGTCCCTGGCGATGCAAACGAACCAGTTGCCCCAGCTCTTCCGTCTCGAAAGGCCGGTGGCCGGTGAGCAACTCGAACAGCACCGCGCCGAGGCTGTAAATGTCGCTTTGCAGACTTGATCCCAGTGCGGAAGTCAGTGTCTCGGGCGCCATATAGGCCGGCGTGCCCACGACCAGTCGTTCCGCGATCGAACCGGTTTCGTCCATCCGCCGCGCTAGTCCAAGATCCAACAGCGTGACATGCCCACGAGGCGAAACCATTAAATTGTCGGGCTTGACGTCGGCGTGCATCCAACCGGCTTCGGCCAGCGCGGCCAACGCTTCAGCCGTTTGTCGCATCCACCACAAGGCCACGGCCAGCGGAACCCGCTCGGGCTCACGTATACGGTCGCCGAGCGACCTACCGTCGAGCCACGGCATGACGAGGTAATACGGAGGTCGCTCGACCTGCGCCGCTAAAACGGCGATCAGATGGGAGTGACACAACGATCGGCCGATCAGGGCTTCGCGCTGAAAGTGGAGTACCGCCTGCGGCATCTCGTGCCAACGCGCACACAATCGCTTAACGGCATAGAGGCCGACTTGATCGTCGGGTGCCGTGGCCGAGGCGGCGCGAAAGATTTCGGCCATCGTGCCTTGGGCAACCGGCGCGATGAGCCGCCACGAACCAAGCCGGTCGGCAGGCTCGACTTTCGCCCGACCGAAAGTTCGGCCGGCAACGAAAGTCGATACCCCATCTGCGGTTTGGGACATCGATCCGTGCGGGAAATGGGTCAAATCGGTCGTGGTAGAACGTGCGGGTCTTATCGTTTATATCGACCGATCGCGGCACCTGGTTCAATCGATGATGAGTGATTTTCCGATCCACGCCGTTTCCCGAAGTCGCATTCATGCGAACGCCGGGAGGCAAAGAAGGTTTGTTCACCGATCGGATCCACCGCCACCTTGTATCTGGAGCGGCTTGCCGCACGATGCCACGTCGGCCCGGCGATCTGCGGTCGCGTGGTACTTGCTCGCGCGCATGGGTCGTTTTAGAATCGGCGGTTTGTTGACTTACGGTAAAAACAAACTTTTCAACTTTGCTTGATGGAGACCGCTATGTTGCTGCGGAAGATCGTGGTTGTTTGCGTGTTGGTGATCGGTTGTGCGAGCGTTTTGGTGGGCTGTAGCGGAGGCCAAGGCGGCGGCGCCCCGGCCGGCGGAACCGGCGGCGAGTAATATCGCTCTCGAACCGCGCCGTCGCGATTCCGTAAATCGATCGCTGAAAATTCGGCCGCCGCCGTGTTTCGGCCATCAAGGGGCACGCCATCACTGGTTTCATACGCCACGAGCAAATGCCATGATTCAATCACGGTTGTGGGCAAACGTGATGCTGGTTGCCTTCGCGGGCCTTTGCGGGTGTGCGTCGCGGAGCCAGCCGAGAATGATCATCCTGATGAACGGCAACTCGCCATTCTGGGATGCGGTCGGCGTTGGCATGGCCGACGAAGCCAAGGCGCTCGGCGTAAACGCCACGCTGGAAACCAACGATGGCACGCCTCAAGGTCAAATCAACAAGCTGCGCCAATTCCGTAGCCAATCGGGTATCTTGGCCGTGGCCCTCTCGGCCACCGACGCGGCGAACGCGGCCATCGCCGACGAGATGCGCAAGTTGCAAGAGCAAGGGGTTTACGTCATCACGGTCGATTCGGACCTCGACCGTACCCGCTTTCGCGACGCCCGATTTGCGTTCATCGGCACCGACAATTTCGACGGCGGCCGCCAGCTTGGCACCGCCGTGCGAAATTTGAAACCCGAGGGCGGGGTCTGCGCGACCTTTGTCGGACGGACCGGCGCACAGAACGCCATCGAGCGCATCGGCGGCTTTCGCCAGGGGGCCGGTGAAAAATTCAAGCAGCTTGAACCGGCTGGAGATGAGAACGACCGCACGCGAGCACGACAAAACGTGCGCAGCGCCATCAAGAACCACCCGGACCTTGATGTGCTGGTGGGAATCTGGAGCTACAACGCGCCTGCCATCGTGGACATCGTACGCGAAATGAACAATCGCAACCGCTTCACCATCGCCACGTTCGATGCCGAACCCTTGGCCGTCGAGCAAATGGCGGCCGGCGACATCGATGTGATGGTCGTGCAGAACCCGTTCAAAATGGGATACCATGCCGTACGGCTGATGAAGGCCTTGGTCGACGATGATCAGGCGGTCATCAAGGAGATGTTTCCCAATCTTGACAAAGAAGATGGAGACCTTTTCAGCACGGGGCTGAAGGTCGTCGTGCCCGACGAACAGTCGCCGCTAAAGGCCGAGATGTTCGGCGAATCGACCGAATTCTTTACGCTCGAGGCGTTCAAGGCCTGGATGGCCAAATACGGGCTGAAGGGATCATGAGCGGGCAGGGCTCCCATTCCGAGGGCTCTAACCTTCAGCTCTCCAGTCGACGTTCTGGCTTCCGGGCCTGGATACCGCTGGAACCCAACGAATGGGGTTTGCTGGCGGCCATCGTCTTGGTGCTGCTTCTAACGACGGCAATTGATCCGGAGCATGATTACTTTTTCCGTCCGTTGGACAGCGCGGTCGACATTCTGCGACGCACCAGCATGTTGGGCATTTTTGCGCTCGGCAGCGCGATGGTCATCATTGCCGGGGGAATCGACCTATCCAGTGGATCGGTGATTGCCTTCAGCGGCACGGTCTGCGGCACGGCCATGCTGCTCTTGGCGCCGAACGCGATGCAGGGCGTCGGCACGCCGCTCGGCTTGGGCGTGATTTCCGCCGGCCTGGCTGCCGCCATGGTGGCGGGGTTATTGATCGGAAGTTTGCACGCCTGGCTGATCACGGTGATCGAGCTGCCCCCGTTCGTGGCCACGTTGGCCACCCTGGTGGGCCTCAGAAGCCTGGGCCGCGCCATCATTCCCGAAGTGACCGGCAGCATGTGGGGGCGGCAGAGCAACCAGATTCAAATCTTCGACGATCAGTTTCGCTATCTGTCGACGGCGCCTTATGCGTGGGTGCCCTTCGTCGTGTTTCTCATCCTGTCGCTGGTGGCCTACGTCATGCTAAGCCACATGGTGGTCGGGCGACATCTTTACGCGCTAGGCGGGAATGAAGAGGCCGCGCGACTTAGCGGCATTCGTACCGACCGCTTGAAATGGCTGGCCTACTGCTTCAGCGCCGTTCTAGCCTCCGTGGCCGGTGTGTTGTATATCGCCGAGCAGTCGGTGGCCGATCCTCAGACGCTGGGTCGCGGTTATGAACTCAACGCCATCGCGGCGGCCGTGGTCGGCGGATGCAGCCTTCGCGGCGGCAAAGGGGGGGTCTTGGGAACGGTGCTGGGCTGTCTGTTCCTTTCGGTCGTGATCGACGGCGTCTATAAGATCATTGCTTCCGGGG
>Ga0114931_10001914_pt1 | contig 26538 bp, 26 predicted proteins | sample 2SBtaG_FD_89579 | JGI IMG/M metagenome (GOLD analysis project Ga0114931, IMG submission 89579) | Deep subsurface microbial communities from Kolumbo volcano to uncover new lineages of life (NeLLi) - 2SBTROV14_V59a metaG | ecosystem: Environmental > Aquatic > Marine > Volcanic | place: Kolumbo... | reverse complement strand
GTGGACGAGGGCGTGGGTACCCGGATCGTGGTGGAGGGGGGGCGCATCACGGCGATCGATGACTTTGCGCGGCAACGCGGAACCACCGTCGACGTGCGGCATCTGTTCTTCAATGCGCCGGCGCGCGCCAAGTTCCTCAAGTCCGTCGGCGCCGAGACCCGGGCGATCGGCGAAGCGCTGACCTCACTCGCGCTGGCACACCCCGGTGTGGTGTTCACGCTCCAGTCCGACCGCAGGACCCTGCTCGATCTCTCTCGCGCGACCGACGCCGGGACGCGTGTGGCGCAGCTCTGGGAACGTGAGGCGGCCGCGACGCTCATTCCCATCGCCGGCGGCGATGGCGGCATGGAGGTCCGGGGGCTCATCCAGCGTCCCGACGCTGCGCGTCCCGGACTGCGGCGGGCCCACCTCTTCGTCAACGGAAGGCCGTTCCGCGCACCCGAATTGATCCGGGCGGCCGACCGCGGTTACCGGACCACGATTCCGGCCGCGGCGCGTCCCTGGCTCTTCCTGTACGTGCGGGTCACCGAAGGCGACGTGGACGTCAACGTCCATCCGGCCAAGGCCGAGGTCCGCTTCCGCGAGGCCGCGCGGGTGGAAGCGCTCGTCGAGGAGACGGTGCGCCGCGCGCTCGAGGGCTCGGCCAGCGCGGCGACCTTCGACACGCAGCTCGCGGGTCCCAGGCTCGAGGTGCGCGAATCCGGCCCGCCGGAGGCGGGGTCGATCCCGGACGCCCAGATGGCGCTCTTCGTGGCGGGCGCGGATGCATCGGCGAGGCCATCCGCGAGTGAAGTCGCGGGCGAAGCTTCGGCGGCCCCGGCCGTGGAAGTCCGGCGGCCGCGACTCTGGCAGGTGCACCGCACGTACATCCTGGCGGAGACGCGTGACGGTCTGCTCATCGTCGACCAGCACTCCGCGCACGAGCGGGTGCTCTTCGAGCGATTGATGGAAGCCTACGCGCGCGGCGGTCAGGACGGGCAGCGGCTGCTGTTTCCGCTCACGCTCAAGCTCACCGCCGCCGAGTACGCCGTGGTCGAGGAGTTGAGTGGCCTCCTGGCGCGGGCGGGATTCGAGGTGGAGGGCTTCGGGGGCGATACGGTCATCGTCCACGCGGTACCGAACCCCCACCCGTACTTCGATGCCGAGCGGGCGTTCCGCGAGATGGTGCACGAGCTGACCCACGGCTCGGAGCTGGTGCGCTCGGCGCACAACCAGCACGAGCGGATTGCCAAGACGTTCGCCTGCAAGGCCGCCGTCAAGGCGGGCCAGCGTCTCTCGGAGCGCGAGATGCAGGAGCTCTTCGAAGAGCTCTTCGCCACCGAGCTTCCCATGCACGACGTGCACGGGCGCCCGACCGTGGTGCGGCTGTCGACGGCGGAGCTGGAGCGCAAGTTTCTCCGCTCCGGCACGGGAGGAGCGGGAGGTGCCTGAACGCGTTCCCGGTCCGCCCCGCTTTCTGGCGCTGACGGGCCCGACGGCATCGGGCAAGACCGAGCTGTCGCTTGCGGTGGCCGAGCACCTGCCGGTCGAGATCATCTCGATGGATTCCCGCCAGATCTACCGGGGCATGGACATCGGCACGGATAAGGTGGATGCCGCCGCCCGGGCCCGAGTGCCCCATCACGGCCTCGACGTGGCGGATCCGGATGAGCGGTATTCCGCCGGGCGGTTCGCGCGTGACGCGCGTCGCTGGATCGCCCGGATCCGCCGGCGGGGCCAGGTGCCGCTGCTGGTCGGCGGAACCGGGTTCTTCCTCCGGGCCGTCATCGATCCGATCTTCGAGGAGCCCTCGCCCGATCCCTGCCGTCTCGACGCACTGCGCCGTTACCTGGGGCGCCAGCCGGCGAACCGACTCGCGCGCTGGACCGAGCGTCTGGATCCATCGCGTGCTCCCATCGCGCTCGAGGGCGGCCCGCAGAGGATGAGCCGCACCGTGGAGGTCGCGCTCCTTACCGGCAGACCTCTGTCGTGGTGGCACCGTCACGCCCCGGCGGAAGGACCGGGAGTTCCCGGTCTGATCGTGCTCCTCGAGATCCCGCGCGAGGAGATGGACCGGCGCATCGACGCTCGGGTGGACCGGATGCTGGAACGCGGTCTCGTCGACGAAGTACGCAATCTGCTGATGGCCGGCTACGGTCCCGGAGATCCCGGCATGACCGGAACCGGCTACCGCGAGGTGGCGCGCTACCTCGCCGGCGAGATGACGCTCGAGGAAGCGGCCGACCGTATCCGGCGCGACACAAGGCGGTACGCGCGCCGTCAGCTCACCTGGTTCCGCCATCAGCTTCCGGAAGGTGTCGTGCGTATCGATGCCACCCGGCCGCTGTCGGGACAGGCGGAGCGGGTGCTCCAGGCATGGCGGAAAGCAGGTGGCAGCCCCACAGGCGGAGTGGAGGGAGGCGAGGAGTGAAGATCGGTGTAAGCTGCTATCCAACGTACGGCGGGTCGGGCGTCGTAGCGTCCGAGCTGGGAATGGCGCTGGCGGAGCGCGGCCACGAGGTGCACTTCATCTCGTACGCGCAGCCGTTCCGCCTGGGACACTTCCGCGAGCGGATCTTCTTCCACGAAGTGGAGATGGAGCACTACCCGCTCTTCAAGCACGCGCCGTATTCGCTGGCGCTGGCCGTGGCCATCCACGACACCGCCCGCAAGGAAGAGCTGGACCTCGTCCACGTCCACTACGCGATTCCTCATGCGACGTCGGCGTGGATCGCGCGCAAGATGATGGAAGACGCCGGCGAGGACCTGAAAATCATCACGACCCTGCACGGCACGGACATCACGCTGGTCGGGCTGCACCCCTCCTTCCAGGCGATCACCCGCTTCTCGATCCTGCATTCTCAGGGGGTGACCGCGGTGTCGGAGTTCCTCCGGCGTGAGACGGTGCGAGGGTTCGCGATTCCCGAGGAGCGCATCGACGTGATTCCCAACTTCGTCGACACGCGGGTCTGGAGACCCGGCCTGGAGCCGTGCCACCGCGCCACGCTCGCCCCGGCGGGCGAGAAGATCATCATGCACATCTCCAACTTCCGGCCGGTCAAGCGCGTGCCGGACGCGGTCGACGTGTTCGCCAGGATCAACCGTGCGGTGCCTGCGCGGCTGGTCATGGTCGGAGACGGCCCGGAGCGCCCACGGGTGCGGGAGCGGGCCCAGGAGATCGGCGTGGGTGATCGCGTGACCTTCCTGGGAAAACACGCGTCGGTCGAGGAGCTGCTCTCCTGCGCGGATCTCGTGCTCCTCCCCTCCGCGTCGGAGTCCTTCGGCCTGGCGGCGCTGGAGGCGATGGCGTGCGGCGCCCCGGTCGTGGCCACACGGATCGGCGGGCTGCCGGAGGTGATCCCGGACGGCGAGGCGGGATACCTCTTTCGGGTCGGGGCCATCGAAGAGATGGCCGAAGCGGGCATCCGCCTCCTGACGGACGAGGCGCTACACGCCCGTCACCGTCAGGCGGGTCTCGAGCTGGCCCGCAGCCGGTTCTCGGCGGAAGCGGTGGTGCCCCGCTACGAAGCTCTGTATGAGCGTGTGTGCGGGCGGGAGCCGACCCCGTGAGTCCCGGGGAGGCGCTGCTGCTCGGTCTGATCCAGGGCGCCACGGAGTTCCTGCCGGTCTCCAGCTCCGGATATCTGGTCATGGCCCAGACGGTGCTGGGAATCTCGGTGCAGGGGGTGCTCTTCGAGGTCGCGACCCATGTGGCGACGCTGATCTCGGTCGTTGTGGTGTACCGCGCGCGGCTGGCCTCGCTGGCGGTAGGTGCGGTGCGAGGAGAACGTGACGCGTGGAGCTACGTGGGGCTGCTCGCGCTCGCAACCCTTCCGGCCGCCGTCATCGGCCTCGTCTTCGAGCACAGGATCGAGGCGATGTTCGAGGATCCCGTGGCGCCGGGCTTCGCGCTCCTCGTGACCGGCGCGGTGCTGTGGTCGGCCCGGAGCGTGGTCGCGCGCGCGGCCGCCGAGCGCCCGGGGGTCGTGGCCGCCCTGCTGATCGGCTTTGCCCAGGCGTTCGCGCTGATTCCGGGGATCTCGCGGTCAGGGAGCACCGTGGTCGCGGCGCTCTGGCTGGGCGTCGAGGCGCGCGAGGCCGCGGCGTTCTCGTTCCTGATGGCGATCCCGGCGATCGGCGGCGCTGCGCTCCTCCAGATCCTCGCGCTCGAGCCGGGCGCGGGGCCTGGCTCGGTGCCGCTGCTCGTGGGCGGCGTCGTGGCGGCGGTGACCGGCGTGGTGGCGATCCGCACCTTCGTGGCGATGCTGGCCCGTCGCTCCTTCCACCTGTTTGCGCCATATTGCTGGGCGGTGGCGTCGGCGTACCTCGTGTATCTGGCGTGGCGATGAACGAGACGGAGTGGCTCGAGCGCCTTGTCCGCGCCGCGCTCGAGGAGGACGTCGGCGCAGGCGACTGGACGAGCAGGTGGACGATTCCCGCGGACGAGCGGACGCGGGCCGTGGTGGTGCCCAAGGAGCGGATGGTCGTCGCCGGCCTCGGGGCCGTGCGGGTCGTCTTCTCCGAGGTGGACCGGTCCGTGGCGGTCCGGGCGGCGTGCGCCGAGGGCGACGAGGTCGGGCCGGACGGGGTCCTGCTACGGCTCGAAGGCCCGACCCGCTCGATCCTGACGGCCGAGCGGACCGCGCTCAACTTCCTGGGTCGTCTCTCTGCATCGCGACGCTGACCAGGCGCTTCGTGGAGGCGGTGCGGGGCACCGGCGCGCGCATCGTCGACACGCGCAAGACCACGCCGGGGTGGCGCGCGCTCGAGAAGGCGGCGGTGCGGGTCGGCGGGGGCACCAACCACCGCATGGGCCTCTACGACATGGTGCTGATCAAGGACAACCACATCGACGCGGCGGGAGGCGTGGTCGAGGCCATCGAGGCCGTGCGCGCGCATAACCGACGTGGCCTGCCTGTCGAGGTCGAGGTTCGCACGCTCGAAGAGCTCGAGGCGGTGCTTCCGCTTGGCGTCGACCGTGTGCTGCTCGACAACATGGCGCCCGACATGCTGCGGCGGGCCGTGGCCCTCGCGCGCGCGTCACGTGGCGCGGACGGCGCGGCACCCCTCCTGGAGGCTTCGGGCAACGTGACGCTCTCGACGGTCCGCGAGATCGCCGAGACCGGCGTGGACCTGATCAGCGTCGGGGCGCTGACCCACTCGGCTCCGTCCGCCGACGTCTCGCTCAGGGTGGAGGGGCGGGAGGCGTAGCGTGAACTCGCTCCGGGACGACGACGGCGTACGCGCGTGGGAAGGCCGGCCGGTGGAGGCATGGGCCGCCCGATGGGGTGTGGCCGGCGTCGAGGCGTACGGGGTGCTGGACTCCACGAACGACCGCGCGCGCGCGTTGCTCGAAAGAGCCCCGCCGGATTCGGGCGTGTGGGTGGTCCTCGCCGACGAACAGCTCCGGGGACGCGGGCGGGGCGGCTCCGTCTGGCACTCTCCGGCGGGCGCGGGGCTCTGGCTGTCGCTGGCCGTACCCGGCGCGCAGCCCGCGCCGAAGCTTCCCCTGCGGATCGGCATGGCGGTGGCTCACGCGGTAGAGGCGTGCGCGCCGGGGGTGCGCGCCGGTATCAAGTGGCCCAACGACATCTTCGTAGAAGGGCGCAAGCTGGGCGGTGTGCTCTGTGAGGGGGTGGGCCGGGGGGTGATCGTGGGCGTGGGCGTCAACGTGCGGCCCGTACGGGGCGCGCTGCCCGACGAGGTCGCCACCCGGGCGATCTCGCTGGAAGAGGCGGTGGGGCGGCCGGTGTCGAGGGCGGAGCTGGCCACAGAGCTCATCACCCGCGCGCGCGACGCCGCGCGCCGGACGGGAAAGCCTCTGAGCTCCGGGTTTCTCGAGGAGATGGCGGGGCGCGACGTGTTGCGTGGTGTGGCGGTCGTCACCAGCCTGGGAGCGAAGGGGATCGCGTGTGGGGTGGCGCCGGACGGCGCCCTGCTCGTGGAGCGCACGGACGGCACGAGGGTACCGATCCGCGCGGGCAGCGTGCGTCCGGCGGAGGAACCGAGTTGAGGACGTCGTCCCGCATCGGTGTGCGCCGCCCGTGGACGGAGGCCGCAGGCCGCGAAGGAGGCTGACATGCAGTTGGTCGTGGACGTAGGAAACACGGAGACGGTACTGGGTCTCGCCACGGGTCGTGCGGCGCTGGCTGCCCACTGGCGTCTGAGCACGTCGGTTCCCCGCACACGGGACGAGCTGACCGTTCTGCTCCGCCAGTTGCTGAGCGGAGCGGACGTCGCAGCCGACAGGATCGCGCGGTGCGTCGTGGGCTCGGTGGTGCCCTCCTTCACGCCCGTGCTCGTCGAGACGCTCGATCGCCTGATCGGCGCCCCGGTCGTGGTCGTGGGTCCCGCCTCTCCGCTGCCGATCCGGCTGGACGTCGAGGAACCCCTGACGGTGGGGGCGGACCGGATCGTCAACACGCTGGCTGCGCGCGAGCTTTATCACCGCGATACGATCGCGGTCGACCTGGGCACGGCGACGACGTACGACTGCATCACGGGCGACGGCGTGTTCCTGGGAGGCGTCATCTCTCCGGGGCTGCCCGCGGGGCTCGAATGGCTGGAGAAGCGCACCGCCAAGCTTCCACGCGTCGAGCTCGAGCCCCCCGAGCGCGTGATCGGCCGCCGGACGGAGGCGTGCATCCAGAGCGGGGTCTATCTGTCCGCGATCGAGGCGGTCAACGGGGTGGTGCGACGCATCAAGGAAGAATGGCAGCGGCCGGACGCCCTCGTGGTGGCCACGGGCGGGTACGCCTCCGCCCTCGGGTCCCGGCTCGAATGCGTCGACGAGGTCGAGCCGTTCCTTACGTTGTACGGGCTGGCGATGGCCGGGGAGTACATCGAGGGGGCGTGACGCCCGCGCGGCGCCGGGCACACGGCGGCTACGCCGAGGACCGACCGTCCGGACCGGCGAGCCGAGCCGCGTAGCCCCGTAACCACCGGTTCGAGGGAGCGAGCAGCCGGGTCCGCAGCGCGATCGCCCGGACCTCCGGACGCGAGAGCTTGACCTCGCCGGTGAACACGTCGGGGTTGTGGCGGCTGAGCGCGAGGGTCCGCACCGCGAAGAAGAGCGGTAGCATGCAGAAGACCCGGATGCCCCACTGCCTCCGCGGGACAGCCTCGACGTACCGCACGGCGGCGTCGAGGTGCCCAGCGGCCTTGTCCGCCAGACGGCGCAGGACGACCATCGCGTCGTCGGAGGGGGGCACGCGCACCAGCTCTCCGGGGGAACGCGCGCCGGGCACGAAGTCGGCGGGGATGAAGAGCCATCCGCGGTGGGGATCCGAGCTGAGACCGCGGATCACGTTGACGGTCTGGAGGCCGAGCCCGAACTCGCGCCCCAGCTCCATCAGCTCCGGCTTCCTCCGCCGCACGGAAGGCGAACGCAGCGAGAAGAGGTCGGTCAGGAGATGGCCCACGCGTCCGGCGACCTCGAACATGTAGTCGTCGAGGTCCGCCTCCGTGTCGAAGCGCGGGCCGCGCTCGACCCACCGCGCCATCCCCAGAGAGGACGCCGCGACGTGCGTGGTGAGAAGGCCGCGGTCCTCTTCCGGCAGCGCCTGGAAGGCGTTCCAGATCTCATCCGCATGACGCGCCGCCTGAACGTCGGGCAGCGCGTCGTCCATGTCCACCAGCGCGGCGAGGAAGGCGCGCACGTCCTCCTGGTCCTGAAGCACCGCCGCCCACTGGCGGAGCAGCCGGATCTTGGTGGCCGGCTGCATCACCTCGTTGTCTTCCAGGTAGTCCGCGACGCGCAGCAGGAGGTAGGCGACGCCGACGGAATCCCTGAGCGTGCCGGGAAGCTGGCGGATGCCCAGGGCGAAGGTGCGGCTCGTCTGGTCGAGGAGGCCGGAGACCGTGGTCACGAGGCTGCCTGTGCGAAGCGCATCGGGTTTGCGGGCACCGCACGGGTGGCGCGGACGGACGGAGGAAGGATGGCACGCCGGGGTCGCCGAGGCCAGCCCTGCTCGGAGAAAGTCGGGGAGGCGCAGTGCGGTTGAGGGGCCGGGCCGAATCGAACTCGGACGCGTCGCAGGGGAACGCGCCGGGCGCCTGGCTCCACGCTTGACTCGGCGCGGCAGTTCCGTAGATTTGCCTCGTATGTTAGCACTCAGCGAAGTTGAGTGCTAACACCGTGAGCTTTCACAGGTTGTGGCCTTTTGTCACAGGAGGAAGGCTAGATGGGTACTACGATTGCTACGAAGATCCAGCCTCTGGCGGACCGCGTGGTCGTCAAGCCTCTCGAGGAGGCCGAGCAGATGCGCGGCGGGCTCTACATTCCCGATACCGCCAAGGAGAAGCCGCAGCAGGGCGAAGTCGTTGCGGTGGGCCCAGGCAAGATCTCGGACGAGGGCGAGAGGCTGGAAATGGATGTGAGCGTCGGCGACAAGGTGCTCTACGGGAAGTACAGCGGTACGGACGTCACGCTGGATGGCGACGAGTACCTGATCCTCAGGGAATCCGACATTCTCGCGATCATCAAGTGAACCGCGGGGGTGTGCGCCCCGGCCCGAGATCCGCGGCGGTGGCGATGCACCCCGGGCGGAACCCGACGACAGTAAAACAAGACGATCCCAGGAGATACGATTATGGCAGCGAAGGAGCTCGGATTCGACGTTGAGGCGCGGGCTCGCCTCAAGACGGGTGTCGACAAGCTCGCCCAGGCCGTCAAGGTCACGCTCGGCCCCAAGGGCCGCAATGTGGTCCTCGACCGGAAGTTCGGCTCGCCGACCGTGACGAAGGACGGCGTGTCGGTGGCCAAGGAAGTGGAGCTCGAGGATCCCGTCGAGAACATGGGAGCCCAGATGGTCAAGGAGGTCGCCACCAAGACCTCCGACGTGGCCGGTGACGGCACCACGACGGCCACGGTTCTGGCGCAGGCGATCTTCGCCGAGGGGCTCAAGAACGTGACCGCCGGCTCCGACCCGATGGCGATCCGCCGCGGGATCGACCGGGGCGTCGAGGTCGTCGTCGAGGCGCTCAAGGGTCTCTCGACCGAAACCAAGGGCAAGAAGGAGATCGCCCAGGTCGGCGCGATCTCGGCCAACAACAACGTCGAGATCGGCGATCTGATCTCCGACGCGATGGAAAAGGTCGGCAAGGACGGCGTCATCACCGTCGAGGAGGCCCGCGGGCTGGAGACGACGCTCGAGACCGTCGACGGCATGCAGTTCGACCGCGGATACCTGTCGCCCTACTTCGTGACCGACCCCGAGCGGATGGAGGCGGTCCTCGAAGAGCCCATGATCCTCATCCACGACAAGAAGATCTCGTCGATGAAGGATCTACTGCCGATCCTCGAGAAGGTCGCGCAGATGGGCAAGCCGCTCCTGATCATCGCGGAGGACGTCGAGGGTGAGGCGCTCGCGACGCTGGTCGTCAACAAGTTGCGCGGCACCCTGAAGGTCGCGGCCGTCAAGGCGCCCGGCTTCGGCGACCGGCGCAAGGCGATGCTGCAGGACATCGCGATCCTGACCGGCGGCCAGGTGATCTCCGAGGAGGTCGGCTTCAAGCTCGAGAACACGGTGGTGAGCGATCTCGGCAACGCCAAGCGCGTGGTCATCGACAAGGACGATACGACGATCATCGACGGCGCGGGTGAGCAGGAGAAGATCAAGGGCCGCATCGAGGAGATCAAAGTCTCCATCGACAAGAGCACGTCCGACTACGACCGCGAGAAGCTCCAGGAGCGGCTCGCCAAGCTGGCCGGGGGTGTGGCGGTGATCCATGTCGGCGCCGCGACCGAGACCGAGATGAAGGAGAAGAAGGCGCTCGTCGAGGATGCGCTGCACGCGACCCGGGCCGCGGTCGAGGTAGGCATCGTGCCCGGTGGCGGTGTGGCGCTGCTGAGTGCGCAGGCCCAGCTCGACGCGCTGGAGCTCGAGCGCGAGGACGAGCAGATCGGCGTGCGAATCCTGCGTCGGGCGCTCGAGCACCCCATCCGACAGATCGCGACGAACGCGGGTGTCGAAGGCAGCATCGTCGTCGAGAAGGTCCGCAACGCCGACGAGCAGAGCTTCGGCTACAACGCCCAGACCGACGAGTTCATGAACCTGGTGGACGCCGGCGTCATCGATCCGACCAAGGTCGTGCGTACGGCGCTGCAGAACGCCGCCTCCATCGCCGGGCTCCTTCTGACCACGGAAGCCGTCGTGGTCGAGAGGCCCGAAGAGGAGAAGGCCCCGCCGATGCCCGGCGGCGGCATGGGCGGCATGTATTAGCGAACGCGGCTTCGCGAAAGGCCCGGTCACCTTCGGGTGGCCGGGCCTTTTTCGCGAAGGCCCTCCTTCCACGGGTAGTGCATCTCGCGTGTAGCTCAGCTTCCACGACGCTGCAGCGTGAGAAGGTGGTGCCGCAGGCCCGCGGACGGGTGTTCGGGATCGGCATGGGGTCGGGATTGAACCTCCCGTTCTACGATCCTGACAAGGTCTCGACGGTGTGGGGCCTCGATCCTTGTTTCGAGATGGCCAGGTTGGCGGAACGGGAGATCCGGTGGCGGCCCGCCAGCTTCAATTGCTGGGGCTCGGCGGTCCCGCGCTGAGCGCGGACCATTGACCCGCGCCCCCCGCTTGGCGTTCTTTCCAGATCCGCCACGGCGCCCGGTATGCGCCTGGTGCGTCTCAAACTGAACACACACCATGTCCGACGCCGTCATCCGTCTCACGCTGCCCAACGGTGACGTTCTGGAACGCCCCCGCGGGACCACGCCCGGTGACGTAGCCGCTTCGATCGGGCCTGGCCTGGCCAAGGCGGCGGTCGCCGCGGTGGTCGATGGCCGGATCACCGATCTGATGACGCCGATCGAGGCGGACGCTGAGGTGCGGATCCTCACGGAAAAGGACCCCGAGGCGCTCTCCGTGCTGCGGCACTCCGCGGCCCACGTGCTGGCCACCGCGGTCCGCGAGCTCCGGCCGGGCGCGGGCATCGGGTTCGGTCCGGCGATCGACGAGGGCTTCTACTACGACTTCGATGTCAGTGCGCCGTTCACGCCCGAGGACCTCGAAGCCTTCGAGGGGCGCATGCGCGAGGTCATCGAACAGGACTACCCGTTCGAGCGCCGCCGGGTGACCAAGGAGGAGGCCCGGGAGCTGTTCGCGGACGATCCCCTGAAGCTGGAACGCCTCGAGGAGTTCTCCGACGACGAGGTGATCACGGTCTATCAGGACGGCCCGTTTCTCGACCTGTGCCGGGGCCCGCACGTGCCGAGCACCGGGCGGCTCAAGCACTTCAAGCTGCTTTCGGGCGCGGGAGCGTACTGGCGCGGCGATGAGCGCCGCCAGATGTTGCAGCGCATCTACGGCACCGCGTTCTTCCGCCGCTCGGACCTCGAGGAGCACCTGCACCGGCTCGAGGAGGCCAGGCGGAGGGACCACCGCATCCTCGGCAAGGCGCTGGATCTCTTCTCGATCCAGGAAGAGGTGGGCTCGGGGCTCGTGCTGTGGCACCCGCGCGGGGGAATCATCCGCTACACGGTCCAGGAGTTCCTGCGCGAGACGCTGCTCGAGCACGGCTACGACCTGGTATTCACGCCGCACATCGCCAGCGAGGAGCTCTACCGTATCAGCGGCCACCTGGAGGTCTTCCAGGAAAACATGTTTCCGGCGATGGACGACGAAGGTGTGCGCTTCCGTCTCAAGCCGATGAACTGCCCGCACCACTTCATGATCTACAAGTCGCGCACGCGCTCGTACCGCGACCTTCCTCTGCGCTTCTCCGAGCTGGGCACGTGCTACCGCTACGAGCGGTCGGGTACGCTCCACGGGATGCTGCGTGTCCGCTCCTTCACCCAGGACGACGCGCACATCTTCGTGCGCGAGGATCAGATCGCGGAGGAGTACGATCGGCTTCTGGATCTGACCGACTACCTGCTGGGTGTGTTCGGGTACGAGTACCGGTTGGCGCTCTCCACCCGGCCGGACAAGGCGATCGGAGATCCCGCGATCTACGACGCCGCCACGGAGCAGCTCCACGGCGTGCTGGAGCACCGGGGCGTGCCGTACGAGGTCGACGAGGGCGGCGGCGCCTTCTACGGCCCCAAGATCGACGTGCTCCTCGTCGACGCGCTGGGCCGGGAGTGGCAGGGCCCCACCTTCCAGTTGGACTTTCTGATGCCCGAGCGCTTCGGGCTCGAGTACGTGGGGGCCGACAACGCCCGCCACAACGCCGTGGTGATCCACCGGACGCTCCTCGGCTCGATGGAACGCTTCATCGGGGGTCTGATCGAGCACTACGCCGGGGCGTTTCCGACCTGGCTGGCGCCCGAGCAGGTACGGGTGCTGCCGGTCTCCGAGCAGTGGGACCGCAGCGCGGCCTCGCTTCTCGCGGATCTGAAGCTGGCGGGAGTGCGCGCGAGCATGGAAAGCCGAGATACGCTGGGCTACCGCATCCGCGAGGCCGAGACGCTCAAGATTCCCTACATGGCGGTGATCGGGGAACGGGAAGCGGTCGACGACACCGTAGCGGTGCGCAGGCGCGGCGCGGGGCGCAAACAGGAGGTCATGGACCGGCCGGTCTTCGTCGACCGGATCCGCCGTGAGATCGCCGAGCGTGCGCGGGATTGAGGCCCCGCCGTGACGCCGCCACGAGCGTCGGGCGCTGCGGTGCTTGACCTTCCTGTGGCCTTGCAACATCTTCCATTTCCGTCTCACGAGACGGGATGATGGATGAAGTGAGCCGCTGGACCGGCGGCTCCACATTCCGGAGCGCAGGGCGCTCCCAAGAGGGTCGCGTGGGTCGGCATCTCCGCAGCGTGAGTTGTATTCCCGAGGGCGGCCCGAGACGCGTCTCGGGTCTTTTTCATGGCGGGTCGGCAGCCGGGGGGGTGGCCGGCCGCGAATCACAGCAGCGGAGGTAGGGACATCAGCGAGCGAAAAGTCCGCGTCAACGAGCAGATCCGGATCAGCCCTATTCGCCTGATCTCGGACGACGGTGAGCAGATCGGGATCGTCTCCATCGACGAAGCCCGTGAGCGAGCCGCCGACCGGGGACTGGATCTCGTTGAAGTGGCGCCCGAGGCCCGTCCTCCCGTGGTCAAGATGATGGACTACGGGAAGTACAAGTACGAGGCGGCGCGGGCGGCGCGAGAAGCGCGGAAGAAGCAGCACACGATCCAGGTCAAGGAGGTGAAGTTCAGGCCCGGTATCGAGGACCACGACTACGAGTTCAAGACGCGCCATGCCCGCCGCTTTCTCGAGGAAGGGAACAAGGTCAAGCTGACCATGATGTTCCGTGGCCGGCAGGTGACCCATCCCGAGCTGGGGCTGGAGGTTCTGGCTCGGGTTACCGAGGACCTGGACGACGTGGGCAAGGTCGAGTCACAGCCCAGTTTCGAGGGCAGGACCATGTCGATGGTGCTGGCCCCATTGCAGAGCCCATAGGGTCCGAGGGGACCCGGGATCCCCCGGCGGATGGCGGGGACGCAGGGAGAATGTCATGCCCAAGATGAAGACGCACCGTGGCGCCGCGAAGCGGCTGAAACGGACCGGCACGGGCCGGTTGAAGCGCAATAAGGCGTACAAGAGCCACATCCTGACGAAGAAGACCACCAAACGGAAGCGCCGTCTGCGCCATTCCGGCATGGTGGCCAAGGCCGATGTGAAGCGCGCCCGCCGCATGCTTCCTTACGGCGGCTGAGGAGAAGAAACGATGCCACGTGCAACCTCTGCCGTCGCGCGTAACAAGCGCAAGAAGAAGATTTTCAAGGCGGCGAAAGGCTACTTCGGAGGACGCAAGAACCTCTACAAGACCGCGAAGGACGCGGTGGAGAAGGGGTGGGAGCACGCGTATCGCGACCGGAAGAAGAAGAAGAGGACCTTCCGGCGGCTGTGGATCAGCCGGATCAACGCCGCGGTGCGCGAGCACGACCTCTCATACTCGCGGTTCGTCAACGGGCTCAAGGTTACCGGCATCGAGCTCGACCGGAAGGCGCTGGCGGATCTGGCCGTCCGTGATCCGGCGGCGTTCGGCGCCCTGGTCGAGAAGGTCAAGGAAGGGCTGGCCGCCGGCGCCGGCTGAGCCGGGCCGGGAGGAAGAGGCGCCCGCCCGGCACCCACCCCCGAACCGACGCGATGGACATGACCGGTGCAACGCCACTCGAAGCGCTGAAGGCCCTCGAGCGTGAGGCTCTGGGCGCCATCTCCGCGGCGTCCGATCCGGCGGCGCTGGAGGCGGTCCGGGTGACTTACCTGGGGCGCAAGGACGGCAGGATTTCCCTGATCCTCCGTGGGCTCGGTGAGCTGCCGCCGGACGAGCGTCCGGCCGTGGGCCAGGAAGCCAATCGAGTGAAGCGCGCGGTGCAGGGTGCGCTCGAGGCCAGGGAAGCGGAGATGGCGGCGCCGAGCGAGGCCACCTCCGAGGACCTCACGCTGCCCTCGCGCCCCGCGTGGAAGGGTGCGATCCACCCGGTTTCGCGCGCGATGGACGAGATCTGGGAGATCTTCCGCGCGCTGGGCTTCTCGCGCGCCCGGGGGCCCGAGGCGGACACCGAGTGGTACAACTTCGAGGCGCTCAACACGCCGCTCGATCACCCGGCCGCGGACGAGCAGGACACACTCTACCTCGAGGGTGGAGGGCTCCTGAGGAGCCATACCTCGCCGGTACAGATCCGCACCATGGAGCGCTATCCGCCGCCGGTCCGCATCCTCGCGCCCGGATGGGTCTACCGCCGCGACACGTATGATGCCACGCACACGCCCGTCTTCCTGCAGATCGAAGGGCTCGTCGTGGACGAGGGCGTCACCTTCGTCGACTTCAAGGCGACGCTGACGGAGTTCGCCCGCCGCTACTGGGGCCCGGGCACGCGCACGCGCTTCCGCCCGTCGTTCTTCCCCTTCACGGAGCCGAGCGCGGAGGTCGACGTGAAGCGGGTCATCACCCGTCCGGACGGCACGACCGAGGAGACCGACTGGCTCGAGATCATGGGCGCGGGAATGGTCGATCCCGCCGTGCTGCGCAACGCCGGCTACGACGCGGAGCGCTACACCGGCTTCGCGTTCGGGATGGGGCCGGCGCGTATCGCCATGCTCAAGTACGGCGTGAAGGATCTGCGCACCTTCTTCGAGAACGACATGCGCTTCCTGGCACAGTTCTCCCGATGAACATCTCGTATCACTGGCTCCGGGCTGTGGTCCCGGGCCTCGATCTCGATCCCGACGCGCTGGCGGAGCGCCTCGCGCTTCGGGGGGCGCCGGTCGAGGACATGGTTCGCCTCGCGGAAGGACTCGAGGACATCGTGGTGGGGCGCGTGGTCACCTCCGAGCGCCACCCCGACGCCGACCGGCTCTCTGTGTGCACGGTCGACGACGGCGAAGGCCTCTCTCACGTCGTGTGCGGCGCGCCCAACGTCCGGGCGGGCGGGTGGTATCCCTTCGCGCGCGTCGGTGCCCGGCTGCCCGGGGGCACGAAGATCAAGAAAGCGAAGATCCGGGGACAGCGCTCCGTGGGTATGCTGTGCTCGGCCCGGGAGCTGGGGTTGGGTGCCGACCATACCGGTATCCTCGAACTGGAGGGCGACTTCCGTCCCGGACAGCCGCTCGTCGACGCGCTCGACCTCGACGACGTGCGGCTCGACGTCGAGGTCACGGCGAACCGGGGAGACCTGCTCAGCCACGTCGGCGTGGCGCGCGAGGTGGCCCCGGGGGGCGTCGCGGGCATCCGGCTACCGGACGTGCCGGGAGCGCCCGCGCTCGAGCTGGCCTACGCGGAGGACGCGCGGGAGGTCGAAGCCGGCGGCGTGCACATCCGGATCGAGGATCCGGAGCTGTGCGCGCGCTACCTCGGTGCGGTCATCCGGGGCGTCGACGTCGGGCCGTCTCCCGCATGGCTGCAGGATCGGCTGCGCGCGGCCGGCGCCCGGCCGATCAACAACGTGGTCGACGCGACGAACTACGTGCTGCTCGAACTCGGCCAGCCCCTGCACGCCTTCGACCTGGCCCGGCTCGAGGGCCCGGCGATCATCGTGCGGCGCGCCGGGAACGAGGCCTCGTTCACCACGCTCGACGGCGAGCGGCGAACGCTTCGCCCGGACATGCTCATGATCTGCGACGCACGCCGACCGGTGGCCGCGGCGGGCGTGATGGGCGGGCTGGACTCCGAGGTCGACGACGCCACGACGGACGTGCTGCTCGAGTGCGCGCTCTTCGATCCTCCGTCGATTCGGGCCACGCGCAAGGCGCTCGGGCTCTCGACCGACGCCAGCTACCGCTTCGAGCGGGGCGTCGATCCCGAGGCGATGCGCCGCGCGCTCGAGCGCGCCGTCGAGATCATCCTGGCCACCGCGGGCGGCACGGTGGACGGCCCGGTGCTCGACGTCTGCCCGAGGCCCTGGACGCCGGCCTTGATTCCGCTGCGCCTCTCGCGCGTCGAGCACGTCCTGGGTGTGCCCTTCACGGCCGACGCGGTGCGGGCCCTCCTGGAGCCGCTTGGCTTCGAGGTGCGGGCATCCGACGAGGAAGGTGTGGTGGACGTGCGGGTACCGGGCTTTCGGAGCTACGACGTCACGCGCGAGATCGATCTGATCGAGGAGGTCGCCCGCACGCACGGCTACGACGCGTTTCCCGACGAGCTGGGGCCGTTTCGCGCCGGCACGGTGCCCGATCATCCGCTCTTCCGTCTCGAGGACGACCTGCGCGACCTGCTGGCGGCGCGCGGCTTCATGGAGGCGCAGACCCCCGCGTTCGTTGGGGCGAGGGAGGGCGAGGTCAGGGTGGCCAATCCACTCAACGTCGAGGAGCCCTACGTGCGGCAGACACTCCTGCCGTCGTTGCTCAGGCGCGTGGAGTACAACCTTGCCCGCGGCAACCGCGACGTGCGCCTCTTCGAGATCGGTACCTCGTTCAGGCGGGGCGAGGAGGGCCGACTTCCTCTGGAGGAAAGCCATCTGGTGGTGGCGTTCACGGGGCGGCGCGAGCCGCCTCACTGGTCCGCGCCGGACGAGGCGTTCACGATCTGGGACCTCAAGGCCGTGGCGGAGGACGTGGCGCGCACCGCGTGGGGCGCGGAGGCGTCGGTGACGCCGGCCGGAGAGGCGCCCATGGATCCGATCCGGCCGGACGAGGGGTTCGCGCTGCTGCGCCCCGACGGCGCCACGGTCGGGCGGGGCGGCCGGATCACGGACGGAGCGCTGGACGTCCCCGCCTGGGCCGGCGCCATCTGGGGAATCGAGTTGGCGCTTCCGGCCGAGCCGGAGCCCGCCCCACCGCCCGTATTCGCGGCGCTGCCCCAGCACCCCGCGGTCGAACGCGATCTGGCGCTGCTCGTGCCGGAAGGCGTGCCGGCCGTCGAGGTGGATCGCGCGATTCGCGCCGCGGCGGGCAAGCTGCTCGAGGCCGTCGAGCTCTTCGATCTCTACCCGGGCGAGGCACTCGGCGCGGCGGGCCGGTCGCTTGCCTACCGCTTGCGTTTTCGCGCGCCCGACCGAACCCTACGGGACAAGGAAGCCGACAGGGCGGTGCGCTCCGTACTCGAGCGTCTCGCGAGGGATCTGGGAATCAAGCAGCGGGGTGGATGACCATGGCCGCAGCAAGCGCGGGACCCGGCAGCGCGGAGCACCCGGAACGGGCCGCGCTCCACCGGCTCGAAGGCGCGGTCGACGATCTCCTGGAGCGCCTGGCGAAGCTGCGGCGCCGACTCGAGGAATGCACCTCGGCGCGTGCGGAAGCGGAGGAGTTGGTGCGGCGCTTCACGGGCGACGAGGAAGAGGCCGCCCGCCTTCTCTCTCGTATCCGCACCCTGCACGAAGAGAATGCCGAGCTACGGCACCGGCTCGGGCAGGGAAGGGCCACGGTCGAGCGGCTTCTGGCGAGGCTGAGATTCCTGGAGGATCAACGGTGAGCACGGATCGCAAGGTGTCGGTAACCGTCCGCATCGCGGGAGAGGAGCATACGATCCGGGCCAACGCCGAGCCGGAGTACACGCGCCGGTGCGCGGAGCTGGTCGACGCCAGGATCTCGGAGATCCGCGCCGCGGCGGGACTCATCGAAGGACACAAGGCGGCGATCCTGGCCGCGCTGTCCATCGCCGACGAGTTCCTGCAGGCCAGGGCGGATCTCGATCGCCTCGAGAAGGAAATCGCGTCGCGCGCCACCAACCTCGTGCGGCGGATCCAGGCCGACCTGCCCCCGCGCTCGGACGCGTAGAAGTCCGGTCGGCGCCCGCGCTTGCGTGGGAGCGACCCTGGTTCCTATCGTACGTGCATCACGGGGGACCCTCCCACCCCTTCCACGCTGCATCGGCAGGGTCGGGGGGATCCGCACTTTGCCCACCTTCGGCCGCTCCGCGCGGTCGATTTCGGAGTGGATACATGAGCGTCCCGCTGGCAATCGCGCTGGCGGCGGCAGGAGTTGTTCTGGGCGCGTGGGTTGGGTGGGTGTGGGCCGGGCGCAGGGAGCGGACCCGCCGCGAACGGGAGCGCGCATCCGCCCAGGACGAGGCTTCACGCATCCTGAAGCGCGCCGAGGAGGAAGCGACCAACCTTCGTCGGGCCGGCGAGCTGGCCGGCCGTGAGGAAGGCTTCCGCCTCCGCGAGGCGTGGGAGACCGAGGAGAACCGCCGCCGAGAGGAGGCGGAGCGGCTGGAGCGCCGCCTTCAGGAACGATCCGAGTCGCTCGACAGGAAGTTCGACGTCCTCGGCGAGCGCGAGGAGAAGCTCGAGGCACGCTGGATCGAGCTGGCCACGCGTGAGGCCGAGCTGGACCGGCGGGCCGAGGAGGCGCGGGCGCAATCCGAGGAAGCGCGCCGACGCCTGGAGCAGCTCGCCGGCATGTCGGCTGACGAGGCGCGCAAGCGGCTCGTCCAGGACATGGAAGACAAGGCGCGCGCTGAAGCGGCCAACACGCTGAGGGAGATCAAGGAGCGAGCCCAGCGCGAGGGCGAGCGGGAGGCCCGCAAGATCATCGGGCTGGCCATCCAGCGGATGGCGGCCGATCGCACGGCCGAGATGACCGTCTCGGTCGTCCAGCTTCCTTCCGATAAGATGAAGGGGCGGATCATCGGCCGGGAGGGCCGCAACATCCGGGCGTTCGAGCAGGCGACCGGCATCGACGTGATCATCGACGACACCCCCGAGGCGGTGGTGCTGTCGGGCTTCGACCCCGTGCGCCGCGAGGTGGCGCGCATCGCGCTCGAGCGACTGATCGAGGACGGGCGGATCCACCCCGGGCGCATAGAGGAAATGGTCGAGAAGGCGTCCGAAGAGGTCGAGACCGCCATGGTCGAGGCCGCCGAGGAGGTCCTCTACGAGCTGGGCGTCCACAACATCCACCCCGAGATCGTGAGAACGCTCGGCCGCCTCCGCTTCCGCACCTCGTACGGCCAGAACCAGCTCCAGCACGCCAAGGAAGTGGCGATTCTCGCGGGCAACATGGCCGCCGAGATGGGACTGGACGTCCAGGCCGCCAAGCGCGCGGGCATCCTGCACGACGTGGGCAAGGGGATGACCCACGAGCACGAGGGGACCCACGTCGAGCTCGGCCACCGGCTCTGCAAGAAGCACGGCGAGTCCGAGATCGTGCTCAACGCCATCCGTGCCCACCACGACGAGGAACCGCACTTCTTTCCCGAGACCTTCCTGGTCACGGCGGCCGACGCCATCAGCGGATCGCGCCCCGGCGCCCGACGCGAGATGTTCGAGGGGTACGTCAAGCGTCTGGAGCGGCTCGAGGAGATCGCCATGGAGCACCCCGGCGTCGAGCGGTGCTACGCCATCCAGGCGGGCCGGGAGCTGCGCGTGCTCGTCCAGCCCGACAAGGTGAGCGACGGCGAGATGGCCCAGATCTCCGAGGCCGTGGCGCGGCGCATCGAAGGCGAGCTGCAGTACCCCGGGCAGATCAAGATCGTGGTGCTCCGCGAGACCCGCGCCGTGGACTTCGCCCGGTAGGGGTCGCAGGGACCCCGACAGCGGCCGTGCGCCGGGCCACCGCCCGGTGGATGCCGGGAAGTCGAGGTGCCGGGGGGCGGTCCACGGGCGGCCGGCGCATGTTACCTTTGGAGCCGGACGGGCCGGACGCGCCGGCCCCCACTCCGCTATCCTACACACCTTCACCGTATGAGCGCGCAGATCATCTCGGGGCGGGACATCGCTCAGGAAATCCGGCAGGAGATCGCGGCACGCGTCACGCGGCTCAGGGAGGAGCACGACCTCGTGCCGGGGCTGGCCACCGTGCTCGTGGGCGAGGATCCCGCCAGCCAGATGTACGTGGGCATGAAGAACCGCGCGGCGTCGGAGCTCGGCATCCACTCCCGGCAGATCACGCTGTCGGCCGAGACGCCGGAGGCCGAGCTGCTCGGCGTGGTCGAGGGGCTCAACGCGGACCCTGCGATCCACGGCATCCTCGTGCAGCTTCCGCTGCCCGCGCACATCGCCGAAGCGCGGATCATTGAGGCGATCGACCCGTCGAAGGACGTCGACGGCTTCCACCCCATCAACGTGGGGCGGCTGGCCACAGGCTCGGAGGACGGCTTCGCGCCGTGCACGCCGCGCGGCGTCGTCGAGATGCTCCTGCGCAGCGGCCACGATCCGGCGGGCCGCCACGTGGTCATCGTCGGGCGCTCGAACATCGTCGGGCGTCCGCTGGCGTTCCTGCTGCTGCGTAAGGCGCCGGGCGGTAACGCTACGGTCACGGTGTGCCACTCCCGCACCCCCGACCTCGGGGCGATGACCCGGACCGCCGACATCCTCATCGTGGCCATGGGGCGTCCGGAGATGATCACGGCCGACATGGTACGCGAGGGCGTGGTGGTCATCGACGTCGGCACGAATCGGGTGGACGACCCGAGCCGAGAGAAGGGGTACCGCGTGTGCGGAGACGTCCTCTTCGACGAGGTCAAGGAAGTCGCGGCGGCCATCTCGCCCGTGCCGGGCGGCGTGGGCCCCATGACCATCACGATGCTGCTCTCGAACACGGTGGACGCGGCCGCCGCAACGCTCGAAAGGTAGCTGCCTTGTGCCCGACGAGCTGAACTTCGACCTGTTCGGGTCCGACGCGGAGGCGGCGGACGCGGGCGGCGGTCCCGATGAGCCGCCGCGCGTCTGGACGGTCTCGGAGGTCAATCACGCCGTCCGCGGCCTGCTCGAGGGCGCGTTTCCCCCGATCTGGGTATCGGGCGAGATCGCCAACTGGACGCGCGCCCGCTCGGGTCACTGCTACTTCACGCTCAAGGACGAGTCGGCGCAGCTCCGCTGCGTGATGTGGCGCAACGACGCGCGCGCGCTGCCCATCGACCCCGAGGAGGGGATGCGCGTGCGCGTTCACGGCTCGCTGACCCTCTACGAGGCCCGAGGCGATTACCAGTTGGCCGTCCGGAAGCTCGAGGGAGAGGGCAGGGAGGGGCTGTGGCGGCTGGCGTTCGAGAAGCTGCGGAGACAGCTCGAGGAAGAGGGGCTCCTGGCGCCGGAACGCAAGCGCCCGATCCCCGCTACCCCTCCTGTGTGGGTGTGGTCACCTCACCGACGGGTGCGGCCGTACGCGACATCCTGAGCGTGTTGCGCCGCCGCGCGCCGTGGTGCCGCGTGCTCCTGCGCGGGGCACGCGTGCAGGGCGAAGGTGCCGCGGACGAAGTGGCCGCCGCGCTCGACCACCTGGCGGCGAGCGGGGCGGTGCACGTGATCATCGTCGGACGTGGCGGAGGCTCGATCGAGGACCTCTGGGCGTTCAACGAAGAGCCCGTCGCCCGCGCGATCGCGCGCTGTCCGGTGCCGGTGATCTCAGCCGTCGGACACGAGGTCGACGTGACGATCTCCGATCTGATAGCGGACCTGAGGGCGCCTACGCCGTCAGCCGCGGCCGAGGCGGTCGTCGCCGACGGACGGGCGCTGCTCGAGGAGCTGGCCCGGGTGCCGGCGCGCCTGGCCCAGGGGCTGCGCAACGCGGTGGAGCGCCGGGCGCGGCTGCTGCGGGAACTGGAGGGTCGCCTGCGCTCGGCGATGGAGCGGGCGCAGGCGCCGGCGCGACAGGCCGTGGACGTGGCGGTCGGGAGGATGGAGCGGGCCGTGCGGCGGGTCGTGGAGCGGCGGCGCGAGGCGCTCGGTACGCTGTCGGGGACGCTCCAGGCGCTCTCGCCGTTGGCGACGCTGGCGCGGGGCTACGCGGTGGCGCGCGCGCCGGACGGGCGCGTGCTGCGCCGGGTCGAAGAGCTTCCGGCCGGAGCTCCGTTCGCGCTCCGCGTCTCCGACGGCGAGGTGGCGTGCGAATCCCATGGACCCACGGAAGGATGAGCGAGCGTGGATGACGTGCAAGCGCCCGCCGCGGGGCGGGAGAGCCCGGAAGGCGGCGAAGAGTGGACGCTCGAGGCGCGGCTCAGGCGACTGGAGACCATCATCGGCCAGCTCGAGTCGGACGAGGTGCCGCTGGAACGGGCGATGGAGCTGTTCGAGGAGGGCGTGGGCCATGTCCGCGCGGCGGAACGCATCCTGGCGGAGGCGGAGCTGCGTGTCGACGAGCTGCTGGAAGGGGGTGAAACCCGTCCGTTCGAGGGTACCGAATGAGCGCGTTTTCGCTCGAGGCGTACATGGAGGACGAGCGTGGCCGGGTGGAAGCGGCGCTCGAGCGGGCGGTGGCGTGGATCCGCGAGGTGGTGCCCCAAGGCGTCGCCGACGCGGTGGCGCACGGCGTGCTGAGCGGCGGCAAGCGGCTCCGGCCGATCCTGTGCGTCAGCGCGTACCGTGCGTGCGGAGGCGAGGTGCGTGAGGCGGCGTACGACCTCGGCGCCGCGCCCGAGCTCATTCACGCGTACTCGCTCATGCACGACGACCTGCCTTGCATGGACGATGCCGAGCTGCGGCGCGGCCAGCCCACCACGCACCGCGTGCACGGCGAACGCCGGGCGACCGTGGCGGGCGCCGCGCTGATCCCGGCGGCCGCGCTCCAGGCGCTCCGGGCGGCCACGGCTCTGGGGCGTGACGAGGGCCAGGCACGCGACATGGCGCGGACGCTCCTCGAGGCGGCGGGCGCCGGGGGCATGGTCGGCGGACAGTGGCTCGATCTGCTCGGAGAGGGCCGGACGCTCGGCGCGGAGGACCTCGACGCGCTGCACCGGCGCAAGACCGGGGCGCTGCTCACGGCGTCGCTGATCATGGGCGCCCAGGCGGCGGGAGCCGAAGACCGGGCGCTCGAGGGGCTGGAGCGCTACGGCAGGAGCGTCGGGCTGGCGTTTCAGATCGCCGACGACATCCTCGACGCGACCTCGAGCGCCGAGGCTCTTGGGAAGCACCCGAGCGACGAGGATCTCGACAAGTCGACGTACGTGTCGAGCTACGGGCTGGCCGAGGCGCGCCGCCGCGCCCGCGAGGAGGTGCACCGCGCCCGCGAGGGCCTCGCCCGGTCGGGACTCGAGGCCCCCGCGCTCGACGCGCTGGCCGAGTACATCGTGGAGCGGCGCAGGTGAGGAGCACGCGCACGGCTCTCATGCCACGCTCCGCGCAAGCGGCGCGCCTATGGTGGGCACGGCCCTTGCCGGTATCTTTCAACGTTGCATCGCCGTTGCATTCAAGAGGAGTATGATTCGTGTCGTTACTCGACCGTGTCCGGTATCCGGCCGACCTCAGGGCGCTGCCGCGGGATGATCTTCCCCGTCTGGTCGACGAGGTGCGCAACCGGCACATCGACGTGGTGTCGCACAAGGGAGGCCACTTCGGCGCCAGCCTCGGTGTGGCCGAGCTGACCGTGGCCCTGCACTACGTCTTCGATACCCCGCGCGACAAGATCGTGTGGGACACCGGCCACCAGGCGTACATCCACAAGATCCTGACCGGCCGCAACGAGCGGCTGCCCACGATCCGCACCCGGGGAGGGCTGGCGCCCTTTTGCCGCCGCGACGAGTCGGAGTACGACGCCTTCGGGGCGGGCCACGCCGCCACCTCGATCTCCGCGGCATGGGGCATGGCCACGGGGCGCGACCTGAGGGGCGAAGACTTTCACGTGGTGGCGGTCATCGGCGACGGCGCCATGGGGTGCGGCCTGGCGTACGAGGCGCTCAACAACGCGGGCGCCACCGACCGCGATTTCATCGTCGTGCTGAACGACAACGACATGTCGATCGCGCCCGCGGTCGGCGCCATGAACAAGTACCTGACCGGGATGATCACGAACCCCGCCTACAACCGGGCGCGGGAGCTGGTCAAGGAGGTGCTCCAGCGCACGCCGACCGGGCTTGGCGACCTCATGCAGGACGTCGCAGGAAAGCTGGAAGAGAGTGTCAAACATATGCTTACGCCCGGCTTGATCTTCGAGGAACTGGGCTTCCGGTACGTGGGGCCGGTCGACGGCCACGACGTCCACGCGCTGGTTGACCGCCTCTCGAGGGTCAAGCGGCTCAAGGGTCCGATCCTGGTCCACGTGCTGACGCAGAAGGGCAAGGGCTTCGTGCACGCCGAGGAAGATCCCTGGACCTGGCACGCGTCGGGCCCGTTCGACAAGGTCACGGGCCGCGGCCTGAAGAAGCGCGGAGGTCTTCCGCGCTACCAGAAGGTGTTCGGGCAGGGGCTCGTGGAGCTCGCCGGGGGCGATGAGCGGGTCGTGGCGATCACGGCGGCCATGCCCGACGGCACGAGCACGGACCTCTTCCAGAAGGCGTATCCCGAGCGGTACTTCGACGTAGGCATCGCCGAAGGCCACGGGGTGACGTTCGCGGCGGGGCTGGCCACGCAGGGCGTGCGGCCGGTCGTGGCCATCTACTCGACGTTCCTGCAGCGGGCCTTCGACAACATCGTGCACGATGTGGCGCTCCAGGGGCTGCCCGTCGTCTTCGGGATGGACCGGGCGGGCATCGCGGGCGAGGACGGGCCGACGCACCACGGCACGCTGGACATCGCCTACATGCTCAGCGTTCCGGGGATGACCGTCACGGCGCCCAAGGACGGCGCGGAGATGCTTGCGCTCCTGAGGCTGGGGATTGCCCAGGAGCGCGGCCCCTTCTCGCTGCGCTGGCCCCGCGACGCGGTGCCCGAGGAGGTGCCCGCCGTGGCCGAGATACCGGAGGTCGAGCCCTTCACCTGGGAGGTCCTGCGCGAGGGCAAGGACGTCGCGATTCTGGCGGTCGGCACGATGGTCGGTCCGGCGCTGGAGGCGGCCGCAGCGCTGGAGCGGAGCGGCGTGTCCGCATCGGTCGTGAACTGCCGCTTCCTCAAGCCGTACGATCGGGAGATGCTCGAGCGGATCGTGCGTACGCACCCCGCCATCCTCACGGTCGAGGAGGGTCAGGAGACCAACGGCTTCGGCGCCTACATGGCGCGTGAGATCAACGCACTCGAGGCGGGGCACACTCCTGCGCCCTCCGAGCTTGCCGTGCCTGCTATGGCGTCCCTGGGTCCCGTGACCCCCGTGGTCGAGTCCATGGGGATTCCCGACACGTTCATCGAGCACGGCGCCCGCAAGGAGCTGCTCGCGGACCTCGGGCTCGACGGCGAGGGCATCGCGCACCGCGCCGAGGGAATGGTGGGCACGCTGCGTAGCCGGGCGGCGGCGGAGCGGGCGTGAGCCCCACGGACGCTCCGGCGGACGGCGCCCCGCGGGTGCGGCGCCTCGGCGTCGTGCTGCGCGGCAGCTACCGCAACCTCCCCGACGTGGTGGCCCGACTCGAACGCTTCGCGACCGAGCACGGGCTGAGCCTCGCCTACGAGGCGACGTCGCTTCCCGACGCGCCGCCGGGCGCCGCGCGCATGGACGCCCACGCCGAGGACGTGGATCTGGTCCTCGCGCTGGGCGGCGACGGCACGTTCCTGCGCGCGGCCCGCCTGGTCATGGGACGGAGCGTGCCGCTCTACGGCGTCAATCTCGGCCAACTCGGCTTTCTGACGCAGACGGCCGAGCGCGACATGGAAGCGGGTCTGGCGCGGATCCTCGCGGGGGAGTTCGCCCTGGACCGGCGGCTGACGCTGAAGGCTTCGGTCGTCGCGGACGGCGGAGGTGACCCGGACAGCTTCCACGCGTTGAACGACTTCGTGATCCATACCGTGGGCGCTGCGCGCGTGACCCCTCTGGATCTGGCCGTCGGCAACGGGGAGGAGCGCGACGAGATCGGCAGCTTCACGGCGGACGGGATCATCCTGGCGAGCCCCACGGGCTCGACGGCCTACTCGCTTTCGGCCGGGGGGCCGATCATCGTACCCGGGATGGAGTGCGTGGTGCTGACGGCGATCTGTCCGCACTCGCTGTCCGTGCGCCCGCTCGTGGTGCCGGCCTCGGACCGGATCTCGGTGCGACCGCTCGACCCGAGCCACGAGCTGCAGCTCACCGTGGACGGGCAGGCCGCCCGGCGGCTCTTCTCCGGTGAGACCGTCGTGGTGGAGCGGGGTGATCACGTGCTGAACCTCGTGCGGCTGCCCGAGCAGACGTTCTTCGGCACGATGCGGCGCAAGCTCAACTGGGCCGCCCGCCCGCCGGAACGTGGGTGAGCGCGCGGCCCCGCGCCGCCCGCTCGTACGTCCCGCAGCTCCATTGAAGCGCCCGGGGCCGTGGCCCTACCTTGTGGCCCATGCTCGTTGAACTCCACATCCGCGACTACGCCGTCGTCGAGGAGCTGACGCTCTCGCTCGGGTCCGGCCTCAACGTGCTGAGCGGCGAG
>Ga0114931_10001913_pt1 | contig 26538 bp, 32 predicted proteins | sample 2SBtaG_FD_89579 | JGI IMG/M metagenome (GOLD analysis project Ga0114931, IMG submission 89579) | Deep subsurface microbial communities from Kolumbo volcano to uncover new lineages of life (NeLLi) - 2SBTROV14_V59a metaG | ecosystem: Environmental > Aquatic > Marine > Volcanic | place: Kolumbo... | reverse complement strand
GCTATAAGTTGAAAATTCTTACAGATTTTTTGATTGTTTTGAACCGGACTACAAAATTGTTAATGGCCAACTAAACTGACCCACTTCTGGCCAACAATTTTGACCCACCCATGACTATAGAAAAGGCCGAATGGCCTGTAAGCTTCCCGGGTTTTTGCCCGGGAGAAACTTGGAGCGCTATCTGGCCGAACTGGCCCGCCTGTTGTCCGATGCCGAGGACAATGAGCTATCCTGCCTCCAACTGTTGGAACAGCTGATCGAGACCGAGGACCAGGGACGCTGCAGCAAACGCATCCGTCTGAACCTGAAAAAGGCAGCCCTTCCGGCCATCAAACGGCAGGAAGAGTTCGATTTCCGCCACCAGACCACCATCACCAAACGACAAATCAATCAGCTGCTGGACTTGCGCTTCATCGAAGAACACAGCAACCTGGTACGGCCCCCGGGGGTGGGCAAGACCCACCTGACCATTGCCCTGGGGCTCAAGGCCTGTGAGGCAGGCTACAAGGTGCTGTTTTATCCCATTCCCCTCACCCCCCCAACCTGCTAAAGTAACCCCATCACTGACAACCCCTCCAGTGACCACCATGCCCGATTCTCCTATTCGCTACACATTCGCCCCTCTCCCCAGCCATCCTTCCCCCCATGGTTGAGATCGAGATCGACGGCCGCACCTACCAGGTCAAAGAAGGCGCCAGCCTCCTCCCCGCTTGCCTGGAACTGGGCCTGCGCCTACCCTACTTCTGCTGGCATCCGGCCCTGGGTTCGGTCGGTGCCTGCCGCCAGTGTGCCGTCATCCAGTACAAGGACGCCGAAGACACCCGGGGGCGTCTGGTGATGGCCTGCATGACCCCGGTTCGCTCCGGCCTGCGCATCGGCCTGAACCAGCCCCAAGCCCTGCACTTCCGCGCTTCCATCGTCGAATGCCTGATGACCAATCACCCCCATGACTGCCCGGTGTGCGAGGAGGGAGGCGAGTGCCACTTGCAGGACATGACGGTGATGACCGGTCACGTGCGCCGCCGATACCGCGGCCTCAATCGCACCCACCGCAACCAGGACCTGGGGCCGTTCCTCAACCACGAGATGAACCGCTGCATCACCTGCTACCGCTGCCTGCGTTTCTACCGTGACTACGCCGGCGGCGAGGATCTGGAGGCCTTTGCCAGCGGCCACCGGGTCTATTTCGGCCGTTACCGCGACGGCCCGCTGGAAAACGAATTCAGCGGCAACCTGGTGGAGGTCTGCCCCACCGGGGTATTCACCGACAAACCCTTCAGCGCCCACTATGCCCGCAAGTGGGACCAGGCCTACGCTCCCGGCGTCTGCCCCCACTGCGCCGTCGGCTGAAACCTCAGCCCGGGCGCGCGGGCCGGGGTGGTCCGGCGGGTGATCAACCGTTATCACCCCAGGGTCAACGGTCATTTCCTCTGTGACCGTGGCCGCTTCGGCTACCCCGCCGTCAACGAGGGCCCCGACCGTCCCCGCCATGATGGCGGGACCCTGGTTCCTGGCGCCGCCCTCGATATCCTGCGGAACTGGCTCAAGGAGGGCCCGGTGCTCGGCATCGGTTCTCCCCGGGCTAGCCTGGAGGACAACTTTGCCCTGCAGCGGCTGGTGGGCCGGGAAAACTTCCATCTTAGCCTGGCGGAACCCGATCATGGTCTCCTGTTGCGCGTCCTGGAGTTGCACTCCCGGCCTCAGATCCGGGCGGCCGCCCCGCTCGACTGCGAAGACAGCGACGCCATCCTGGTACTGGGCGAGGACGTGACCCAGACCGCCCCCCGGCTGGCCCTGGCCCTGCGCCAAGCGGTCCAGCGCCACGCCCGTGACCGTGCCGAGGCCCTGGGCGCCCAGCCCTGGCAGGCGGGGGTGGTCAGGCAGAGCGATATCGGCCTGCGTCACCCGCTGTTCCTGTCCGTTCCCTATCACACCCGTCTGGACCAGGCGGCCCATTATTGCCATTACGCCTCCCCCGAAAGGATGGCGCGCCTGGGCTTCGCGGTTGCCATGGCCCTGGATCAGACTGCGGAACCGGTGGGCTACCTGCTGCCGGCGGCCGACATCGCCGCCACCCTCCTCAAGGCCGAACGGCCCCTGATCGTGTGTGGCGTTTCCTGCCGCTGCCCGGAGCTGCTCGAAGCCGCTGAGGCGGTGGCCCTGGCGCTGGCCAGGCGGCGTGGCGCCGCCACCGAAGTGGTGTGCATCGTCCCCGAATGTAACAGTCTGGGGGCAGCCCTGTTGGGAGGTGCCCCCCTGGAGCGGGCTCTGGAAAGAGTGGAGCAGGGCGGGACCAAGGGACTGATCGTGCTGGCGGACGACCTCTACCAGCGCGCCCCGGCCGCCCGCCTGGACAAGGTGCTGGGCCGTCTCGGGAGGTTGGCGGTGATCGACGCCTGGGCCACCCGGACCTCGGAAAAGGCCCGGCTGGTGCTGCCCGCCGCCTCTTGGAGCGAGAGCGCCGGCACCTTCGTCAGCCTGGAGGGGCGGGCCCAGCGTTTCTATGCGGTGCAACCGCCGAGGGGTAACCGCCGCTCCGCCTGGCGCTGGCTGGCCCAGGCCGGTGCCGGCGAGTGGGAAGATCTGGAGGCCCTCGATCAGGAACTGGCCGAGGCCCACCCGGGGCTGGCGCCGATGCTGGCGCTCACCCCCGAGACCCCGGGACCGGTCCCCCGTGAGCCCCATCGCTTCAGCGGCCGCACCGCGCTCGCTGCCCCGGCGAAGATGCACGAACCCAAGCCACCGCCCGATCCCGATTCCCCCCTGGCCCATTCCATGGAGGGTCTGCCGCCCCTGCGGCAGCCGCCGGCGCTGCGCTGCTTCCCGTGGCAGCCGGGCTGGGACTCCCATCCCGGCGCCCTGATCGCTGATCCCGGGGCCCGGGATGACAGCGGGGTGAGGCTGTTCGATCACCTGAAGGAGGAGAACGCTCCGCCCACCGAACCCGGGCAAGAGGCAGGTTCTCCCTCGGCGGGTGCAACTCCCGGCCGCTGGCGGGTCGTGCCCCGTTATCATATTTTCGGCAGCGAGCCCGTGAGCGCCCGAGTTCCGGCCATCGCCGCTCGCAGTCCCGGTCCTTACGTGGCCCTCGGCCCCTTCGATGCCGAGGCCCTGAATCTCACCCCCGGCACCCAGCTCAAGGTGTGCTGGGAGGGGGTGGAACAGGTGCTGCCGCTGGTGGTCGTGCACGGTCTGGCGAAAGGGGTGGCGGCGCTGCCCTGGGGTCTGGTACCCTGGTTTCCACCGAAGGTGGAGATCACCCTGGAACCTTGGCGGGAGGAAGAATGAACGGGCTCGGCAGCGCGGCGGACATCGGCGGCATCCTGGGCGGAGCGATCGTCACCGCCGCCCTGATGATCTGGGTGGAAAGACGGCTGCTGGCCTTCTGGCAGGAGCGCCTGGGTCCCAACCGGGTCGGTCCTTTCGGTATCCTCCAGGTGGTGGCGGACATGCTCAAGCTGTTCTTCAAGGATGAATGGGTGCCGCCCTTCGCCGATCACGCCGTGTTCGTGCTCGCCCCCACCATCGTCATGCTCGCCGCTCTGCTCGGCCTGTCGCTGATTCCTTTCGCTCCCGGCGTGGGGGTGGCGGATCTGAGCTTCAGCCTGTTGTGCCTGTTGGGTCTGGCCTCGCTCTCAGTTTACAGTCCTCTGTTGGCGGGCTATGCCAGTCACAGCAAGTACCCGCTGCTGGGGGGGCTGCGGGCGGCGGCCCAGTCCTTCAGCTACGAGGTATTCATGGGCCTGGCGGCGATGGGGGTGGTGATGCAGACGGGCAGCCTGGATCTCCGGGTCATCGTCGAGAGCCAGCGTGAGGGCTGGTACCTCGGGCCGCAAGGGCTCGGCTTCGTGCTGTTTCTGATCGCCTCCGTGGCCGAGACCCGGCGTGCCCCCTTCGATCTTCCCGAGGCCGAGCAGGAGTTGGTGGCGGGCTTTCATACCGAGTATTCGGGGATCAAGTTCGGCATGTTCTTTGTCGGTGAATACATTGGTATCGTCCTCAACTCGGCCCTGATCGTCACCCTGTACCTGGGAGGCTGGTGGGGCCCGGCCTTCCTGCCGCCGTTGGCCTGGTTCCTGCTCAAGATGACGGGATTCATCGTGCTCTATCTGCTGCTGCGGGCCGCCCTGCCGCGGCCGCGTTATGACCAGCTGATGCGCTTCGGCTGGCTGGTGTTGTTGCCGTTGGCGTTGGTCAATCTGATCGGGACGGCGGCGTGGGAGGTGTTTGGGTGAGTTGGACGCTGGATGAAATAGCCGCCCTGGCGGTATCGGGCGTTGGCGGTGGAAGTTGAAGATGGTTCGTTGTGCTTTTGGTTGGGAGTCATTCCGAATATGAGAAGTGACTATTTCTCTGATAAATCCCTTCGGTGGGCGCCAATGGAAGCGGCATGATCAGCCTCCTACGCGCCCTTTGGATCGTCTTTCGGCGGCTGTTCACTCCGGCGGTCACGATCCAGTATCCAGAGGAGATGCCGAAGCTGGCGCCCCGTTACCGCGGCCGCATCGTCCTCACCCGCGATCCCGACGGCCGGGAGCGCTGTGTCGCCTGCAGTCTCTGTGCGGTGGTCTGTCCCACCGACTGTATCGTGCTTCGGAAGACCGAGGACGAAGGGGGGCGCTGGTATCCGGAGATGTTCCGGATCAATTTTTCGCGCTGCATCTACTGCGGCCTGTGCGAAGAGGCCTGTCCCACCGAGGCGATCCAGCTGACTCCGGATTTCGAGATGGGGGAGCAGGACCGCCGTTTCATGGTGTATGAGAAGGAGCACCTGCTCATCGACGGGCCCGGCAAATATCCCGGCTACAGTTTCTGGCACGTTGCCGGCAAGGCTGTCGCCGGCAAGGCCAAGGGGGAATCCGACCGTGAGGCCTTGCCCATCGACATTCACAGTCTGTTGCCATGACCGTTCTTCTTTTCTATCTCGCTGCCTTCGTTGCGGTGATCGCCACCTGGCTGGTGATCACCCGCACCAACGCGGTCCACGCGCTGCTCTATCTGATCGTGTCGTTGCTGGCCACCGGCTTCGTGTTTCTGCTGCTGGGGGCCTATTTCGCCGCCCTGCTGGAGGTGATCGTCTATGCCGGTGCAGTGATGGTGCTGTTCCTGTTCGTGTTGATGATGCTGGGGCTGGGTAAACACAGCGAAGAGGAGGAAAAGGGGTTGCTGGAGCCGCGCCTGTGGTATGGACCGGTGTTTCTGTGTGGGGTTTTGCTGGGCGAGTGGGGGACCTTGTTCATCGGTCGCCCATTGGCGGTGGGTTTGCACGCGGTAAGTGCCAAACAGGTGGGGATCGCCCTGCTGGGGCCTTATATGCTGGCGGTGGAGCTGGCGTCGATGCTGCTCATGGCTGGGTTGGTGGGGGCGTATCATCTGACTGAACTGAAACGGAGGTCGCCGGCATGACCGGGGTGCCTTTGACTTATGTGTTGCTGCTCAGTGCCGTTCTGTTCGTGTTGGGGCTCACTGGCCTTTTGGTGCGGCGCAACCTGATCTTTATGCTGATGTCGCTGGAAATCATGTTCAACGCTGCCGGACTGGCCTTCATCGCTGCCGGTGCCCGCTGGGGGCAGGCCGACGGGCAGATCTTCTTCATCCTGATCCTGACCCTGGCGGCGGCCGAGGTGGGGGTGGGGCTGGGGTTGGCGCTGCAGATTTTTCACAGATTCCGTACCTTGGATATGGACCAGGTGTGTGAGTTGAGGGAAAGTATAAAGATCCAGCAGCAAACCGATAACAGACAGGCTTTCCATGAACAATGAATATACGGCCGTCCTCAACTGTCAGTTGGATTGATGAGGTTCCGGGTGTCAATTGCCAGGAAAGAACCCGCGAGTCCTTGCTGGAAAGGCTCAAAGTCACCTTGAAGGAGGCGCTGGAGTTTAATCGCCAGGATGCTCTATCTGCAGTTGGGGAGGGGATCGTCGAAGGAAAAATCGCAGTATGAAAAGGAAGGAGCTGCTGAAATACCTTCGTGGGCATGGATGTGTATTTTTGAGAGAAGGGAGGAGTCATTCATGGTGGAACAATCCCAGGTTGAACAAGCGGTCAACTATTCCAAGAGACTCGAAAATCAATGACATTCTGGCCAGGAAAATTTGCCATGATCTCGGGGTGGACCCCGTCAAATGATTCTCTGCAGGAAGGAGACTGAGGGTGGTTTCTGAAGGAGAAAGACGAGAAAACGTAAAACTCTGCGCCTCTGCGGTGAAATAATAAACATGGACTTCAGGGGAGGATAGGGTGAACTGGCCGTTACCGCTCTGGTACATTCCGGCGTTGCCGCTGGCAGGGTTCCTGGTCCTGTCGCTGCTGCCCCTCGGGTCACGGGCGGTGGCCTGGATCGGGGCCGGGAGTGTAGGCCTGGCTGCCCTGGTGTCGCTGGGGAACATCCTGGCGCCGAATGCCGTCATCCAGCAAAATCTGGGGATCTGGATGAGTGCTGCCTCCCTGAAGATTCCCTTCGGCTTCTATTGCGACGATTTGACCCGCACGATTCTCGGTGTGATCACCGGCGTCGGCTTTCTGATCCATCTCTACAGTACCGCCTACATGGCCGGCGACGAGGGGTACCGGCGCTTCTTCGCCGCCATGAATCTGTTCGTGGCAATGATGACGCTGCTGGTGCTGGCCGATAATCTGGTGTTTCTGTATCTGGGCTGGGAGGGAGTGGGGCTGTGCAGCTATCTTTTGATCGGCCACTGGTACCGCGATCCGGACAACGGCCGGGCGGCGCGCAAGGCCTTCATCGTCACCCGGGCCGGGGACACGGCGCTGGCGCTGGGACTGTTTCTGCTGTTCAGCCGTCTCGGCACCCTGGACGTCCAGACAATTCTGACAGGGCTGGGACCCCACGTGGGTGCCCCTTGGCTGGCGCTGGCTGCGCTGCTGTTGTTGGGTGGTGCGGTGGGCAAGTCGGCCCAGTTGCCACTGCAGGTGTGGCTGCCGGACGCCATGGCCGGCCCCACCCCAGTCAGTGCCCTGATCCACGCCGCCACCATGGTGACCGCTGGGGTGTATCTGATCGCCCGCCTGCATCTTCTGTATGATCTGGTGCCCGATGTCCGCTTTCTGGTGGGCGCGATCGGGGCCGCCACCCTCCTGCTGGCCGGCTGCAGTGCCCTGGTGCAGCGCGATCTGAAGCGAGCCCTGGCGTATTCCACCATCAGCCAGATCGGCTACATGTTCCTGGGACTGGGAGTCGGGGCGTGGCGGGCTTCGGTATTCCATCTGATGGCTCATGCCTTCTTCAAGGCGCTGTTGTTTCTTTCAGCAGGAGTGGTCATCATGGCGCTCCATCATCGCCAGGACCTCGATGCCATGGGGGGGCTGCGCCGCCGCCTGCCGCTGGCCTTCTGGAGTTTTCTGATCGGAGTGACGGCGCTGGCCGCGCTGCCACCGGCGGCCGGTTTTTTCAGCAAGGAGGCGATTCTGGAACGTGCCTACGGGGTTTCCCCGGAGCTTTGGCTGGCCGGGATCGCGGGGGCGTGGATCACCGCGCTGTACGGCTTCCGCCTGGTTTTCCGGGTGTTCTTCGGGCCTGAAAGGACGGCACCCGGGGGATCTGGACAAGCACCCTCCCTGAGCCTCGTTCTGGTGGTGCTGGCGGCGCTGTCTCTGGCCGGCGGTGTGGCGCCTCCGCTGCCTCTGGCCGAGGTTTCGCTGCCTTTGGGTATCCGCCTGGCGGGGCCGGCGGTGTCCCTGTTGGGGCTGGGTATGGCGTGGTGGTTGTGGTACCTGCGTGCAGATACCCTGCAACGTTGGCAACGCTGGCCGGTGGTGACCGCCGTCGGCCGTTTCTGGCTGGGCGGCTGGGGCTTCGATGACCTCTATCACTGGCTGTTGGTGCGGCCCTGGCTTTTCATCACCCATGGCAACCGCCGCGACGTGTTGAATGCGCCTTTCGACGGATTGGTGCAGTTCAACCGCGCTGTCCACGTCCTCCTGCTGCCGACCCAGAACGGCCGGGTGCGCTGGTACGCCCTGGGGATGGGGCTGGGGGCGGCGGTGTTCATCGCCTGGGGGTTGTACTCATGAGCCTGCTGTGGCTGCCAGGAGGGCTTCTTTTGGGCGGGTTGGCAGCCTGGCTGGGGGAGCGGGGGAAGGCCCACCGGGCCCACGGTATCGCCCTGCTGACTTTGGTGACCACTGCCGGGATGCTGATGTTCAGCGACAGTGAGACTTCGTTACCGTGGATCCCCCGTTTCGGTATCGCCCTGCACCTTTCGCTGGACGGCCTCAGCCTCTCGCTGGTGATTTTGACCCTGTTTCTGGGGGTCATCGCGGTGCTCAGTTCGTGGCGCGAGATCGGGCAACGGGCAGGGTTGTTCCAGCTCAATCTGTTATGGACCCTGGCGGGTACCCTGGGGGTGTTTCTAGCCACGGACCTGTTTCTGTTCTTCTTCGCCTGGGAACTGATGATCGTTCCGATGTTCTTTCTGATCCGTCACTGGGGGCACGAGGGCCGGGTGCGGGCGGCCTTCAAGTTCTTCCTCTACACCCAGGTTGGGGGGCTGTTCATGTGGCTGGGGATTCTGGGGCTGGCCTTCCTCTTCTACCGGCAGACTGGCGTGTTCAGTTTCGATTTCGAGGACCTCAAAGGCGTCGAGACCGGGGTGTGGGGGCCGTGGCTGATGTTGGGGTTCAGCCTCGGTTTTCTGGTCAAGCTGCCGGCAGTGCCGCTTCACCTGTGGTTGCCGGAGGCTCACACCCAGGCCCCTACCGGTGGCAGCGTGATCCTCGCAGGTGTCCTGCTCAAGACCGGGGCCTACGGGATGCTGCGTTTCGTGCCGGCGCTGTTTCCGGCTGAGGCACAAGCGGCGGCACCGGCATTTATGGTGCTTGGCGCGTCCGCGGTCCTCTACGGTGCCCACCAGGCATTCGCCCAGACCGATCTGAAACGACTGATTGCCTACAGCAGCATCAGTCATATGGGGCTGGTGCTGCTGGGGGTGTTTTCCACCACCGAGGCCGGTGTCCGGGGGGCGGTGATGACCATGCTGGCCCATGGACTCAGCGCAGCGGCGCTGTTCTCCATCGCCGGCATGTTGCAGCAAAGGGTCCACAGCCGCGATCTGGATCTCTATGGCGGCTTCTGGGGGAGCGCACCGCGGCTGGGGGCCCTGACCCTGTTCTTTGCCCTGGCAGCATTGGGTCTGCCGGGGCTGGGCAACTTCGTGGGCGAGTTCCTGGCGCTTCTCGGTGCCTTCCTGGGCAGGCCGTGGATTGCCGCCCTGGCGGCATTGGGACTGATCCTGGCACCGGTCTACGCACTTTGGTTGGTCCAGCGCAGTTTCCACGGCCCCGCGCAGCGCGCCATCGCCGACCTGAATCTGCGCGAGGGGGTCCTTTTGGGGATGCTGGTGTTTACCCTGCTGATCCTGGGGATGCAACCCGACCCGGTGCTCGACCTGGCAGCCTCGGTCACCTTCCCCGTTGGGAGTGGGCCATGAACCTGCCGCTCGTTGCCCTCGGTCCCCTGTTGAGCCTGGCCCTGACCTCGGTCATTCTGTTGCTGCCGGCGGCGCTGCGCAAACCCAGGGCGTCGGCAGTGGTTGCAGGCTTGGGATTTGCCGCGACTGGTGGGCTGCTGTGGCCTGCCTGGCAGGTGGCGCCGGTGATGGCCACGGAACTGCTCCGGATCGACCGTTACGCCTTGGTGGTCATGGCCATCGTAACCCTCTGCGGGCTGGTGGTGACGGTGGTGAGCCATGAATATTTCGCCAAGCGGGGCGCTTTCCACAAGGCCGAACTGTACCTGCTACTGGTCATCGCCGCCCTGGGGGGCGTGGTGCTGGCGGCGGCCTCTCACTTCGCCAGCCTGTTCCTGGGGGTGGAACTGTTGGGGATCTCCACCGCAGTGCTGATCCCCTTTCCCTATAGCCGGCCAGCCTTGGAAGCAGGGGTCAAATACCTGGTGTTGTCAGGGGCAGCCTCGGCGGTATTGGTCTTCGGCATGGCCTTGGTCTACGCCGGTGACGGAACCCTGGTTTTTGCCAAGCTGGCCTTCTCCGGTCCCGGCTGGGTGGGGCTGGTGATGGTCCTGGCGGGACTGGCCTTCAAACTCTCCTGGGTGCCGTTTCATCTGTGGGCCGGCGATGTCTACGAAGGGGCGCCAGCACCCATCGCCGGCTTTCTCGGCAGCGCCTCCAAGACCGCAGCGATGGCGGTGACAATGCGGCTGCTGCTGGAAAGCGGCGCTTATCGCAATGACGTCCTGGCGACGCTGTTCGTCTTCGTCGCCTGCTTTTCCATCCTGGGGGGCAACTGGCTGGCCCTGCTGCAACCACGGATCAAACGACTGCTGGCCTATTCGGCCATCGCTCACTTCGGATTTCTCCTCGTCCTGCCGGCCACCGCTGCCCGGGTGGGTGCCGGTTTTGCCGCCGAGGCGACCCTGTTCTATCTGCTGGCCTACAGTCTGGCGGTGTTGGTCAGCTTCGGTCTGGTTTCGCTGCTGAGCCCCGAAGACCCGGAAACCGATGAATTGGAAAAATGGCGCGGGCTGTTCCATCACCAGCCTGTGGCAGCGATACTGATGACTGCTGCGCTTTTGTCCCTGGCGGGCTTGCCCCTGACCATCGGTTTCGTCGCCAAGTTCTACCTGTTCACCGCCGCCATAGGCGGGAGGCTATGGCTGCTGGCGCTGGTGATGGTGTTCGGCAGTGGCCTGGGGATGTTCTATTACCTGCGGGTGATCTACGAACTGGGGCGGACGGAGGTGGAGACGGTGGCCGCTCCTGCCATCGTCTCCCTGACGATGTTGGCTGTTCTTGGCCTGTTGTTGCTGGGAGTGGGAGTCTGGCCTGCTTGGATCATGGAGGCGTTTGCCGGTGGATTGTGGGCCGGTGGGTTGTGATGACTATGGAGGTGGGCGAAAGGGGGGGGGGCGGAGACCCAATTCTATGACTGTTTTGGGTCGGTACTAATGTTGTGGGGGAGAGGTTGGAATGCATGAAAAGAGGAATGATAGTCAAGACGTAGAACCGGACATCATCCCTCTGTTGTCATGGGATGGTAAGGATGATTCCAGGGGTGAATCTATCAAAGTGCTCTATGAAGGGGTTCAGGACAAATATCAGTCGGTAGTGGAATGGTACATGCGGCGGAAAAACAGCAAGAGGATCATGGCGCAGCTCCTGAGGATATTGTCGATCATTCTGCTCACCTTTGCAGTGGCGGGTCTGATGATCACGACCATCAATGCAGGTGAGTCATGGGTGAAGTGGGTGGGCCTTGCCTCTTCCGTGCTCATGGTTTTGGCAGGCGGCCTGGTGGTTTTCGACCGGTTCTTTGGTTATTCTTCATCGTGGATACGATTTGTATTGACCGCAATGGTTCTTCAAAAACATTTGAACAAATTTCAGACGGACATGAACTATCTGCTCCTGGCTAAGGGGCTTGATGATCAGGATCGGCTGAAGCGGATGCTGGAGAGAATCCAGCAAGCTTATGATTTTCTTTACACGCGATTGCAGAATGAGGCCCAGCAGTGGGCGGAGGAATTCAGTAGCAATCTGGACCGATCTATATCGGAACTGGCGGAGGAATTGGGTTTGAAAGGAGATCAGAAGTTACCCTGATTCTGCAGTATCCAGTTTACTGCGTGACGGTAATATACCTGCGGGGTTGAAGGTCGGAAGAGGTTCTAGTGGATGATCGGTCGAGGCAAAAGGAGTCTGTTATAATCAAGAAATGATTGACACCGATTCTGCAGGCACCTGAAATGTCCCTGGCCCAGGAGGACCTCGACCAGATCCGCCGCCTGATTCGTGAGGAAGTCGAAACCCGGCTATCCAGCGGCGTGGTCCGCTACGACCTGGAACTTCGCGAGCGCATGGTACGGGTCGAGGAGGAACTCAAGCATCAGCGGGAGTTGATGGAGCAGGGCTTCCGCCTGATGGAGAAGCGTTTCGAACAGGTCGACAAACGCCTGGAAGAGATGGCTGCCTACAACGACAAGCGTTTCGAACAGATCGACAAACGCCTGGAAGAGATGGCTGCCTACAACGACAAGCGCTTCGAACAGATCGACAAGCGCTTTGAGCAGGTCGACAAGCGCTTTGAGCAGGTCGACAAGCGCTTTGAGCAGGTCGACAAGCGCTTCGAACAGGTCGACAAGCGCTTTGAACAGCTGACCACCCGTATCGACCGCTTTATGAGATGGTCCTTCGCTACCACTCTTGCCGTCGGTGGTCTGGTGGTGGCAGCGATCAAATACCTCTAACCTTTTGGATCACATCCGGTGCAAACTCACCACCGGGTCAAGTTGTGCCGCTCTCCTCGCCGGTATCACACCAAACACCAACCCCGTTCCGATCGCTACCACCACCGCTCCAGGCAGCGACCAGGGAGCCACCTGCAATTCGATCTGCGGCCACAAGCGGTCGAGGCCATCAAGGGTGACCAGCGCCACCCCGATTCCCGTCATGGCCCCCAACAGGGACAGCAGCAGGGCCTCGGCCAGGAATAATTTCATTACTTCCGCGGTGGTCGCGCCGAGGGCCTTGAGTAACCCGATCTCGGGTTGACGCTGGGCCACCGAGATCAGCATCACGTTCATGATCAGGATGCCGGCAACTACCAGGCTGATGGCCGCGATGCCTGCCACCGCATAAGTGAGCGACCGCAGGATCTTGTCGAATGCTCCCAGGATGGCGTTGGAGGTGAGGATAGTGACATCCCGCTCCCCCTCGTGGCGGACCTGGAGAATGGATTCGATGTCCTGTTTGGCTTTGTCCAGTTCAGCCAGGCTCCGGGCCCGGGCGAGGATGCGGAACAGCCCCGGGGTGTCGAACAGGGATTGGGCGGAGGCCACAGGGATGATGGCGATCTCATCGAGCTGCTCACCGAAGGCCTGGCCGCGGCTGCCGAGAATGCCGATCACCCGGAAGCGCCGGTCGCCGATTCTCACCCAGCGACCCAGCCCGGCCTCACCGGAAAACAGCGACTTTCTCAGGGTCTGGCCCAGGATCGCCACCGGTTTCGCCCAGTGCGGGTCGGCCGGGGGCAGGAAACGCCCTTGGGCCATATCCAGCTGTCGCAGGCTCAGGAATTCGGCAGTGGTGCCGATGATATTGGCCTCACGGCTGCGGTTGCCATATTGCACCGGCGCCTCACCCACCACGATGGGAGCGACCTGGTCTATGACTCGGCTGCGCAGCAGCGCCAGCGCATCGTCCAGGGTCAGGTCGCGGGGCGTCTCCCCCAGCAGGGGTGGCGGTCCGCCGCGGGTCTCGTTGCGCCCGAGAAGCACAATCAGCAGATGAGTGCCGAGGGCGGTGAAGCGTTCCACCACATAGCGGCGGGCGCTGTCCCCCAGGCCGTTGAGGAGGATCACCGAACTGGTGGCCACCGCCATGGCCAGCAGGGTCAGAGCGCTACGCAGCGGATAGGCGGACAGAGCGTGCCAGGCGAAGGTGAGGCGGTCGGCCAGGGTCATGGGTGGACGCCCTTTGCGGTCTGGCTGTCGGCGACGATGGCGCCATCGCGCATTTCGATCAGGCGTCCGGCACGCCCGCCCAGTTCGTGATCGTGGGTAACCAGGAGCAGGGTCAGTCCCTGCCGGTTCAGTTCTTCAAGGACGTGGATAACGTCACTCCCAGAGGCCCGGTCGAGATTGCCGGTGGGTTCGTCGGCCAGCATCAGCGAGGGTTCCATGGCCACGGCCCGGGCGATCGCCACCCGTTGCTGCTGGCCGCCCGAAAGCTGGGATGGACGGTGCTGGGCGCGGTCGGTCAGGCCCAGTTGCTGGAGCAGCACGGCCACCCTTTGCTTCCGCTGTGACGGTGGATTACCCGCCAGAATCATGGGCAGTTCGATGTTTTCTTCGGCAGTGAGGCGGGGAATCAGATGGAATGTCTGGAATACGAAGCCGATCCGGATCTGGCGCAGCCGGGCCCGGGCATCGTCGTCCAGGGTGGTGGTCTCGATTCCTTCGAGGCGATAGCTGCCACGGTCGGGGCGGTCGAGCAGGCCCAGCACGTTGAGGAGGGTGCTTTTGCCCGATCCCGAGGGTCCCATGACTGCTACGTATTCACCGGTGGCTATGGAAAGATTGATGTCGCGCAGGGCGTGGACCGGTTCGCCGCCCACCAGGAAGGTACGGCTGATAGCCGTCAACTCGATCATCGCTGATTCTCGGCCATTGCCGGCACGCCGGCCCGGACCCCTTCGCGGTCGAGGGACAGGACGATCTGATCGCCCTCGGCGAGACCATTTGTCACCTCGGTCCATTCCCAGTTACTGAGGCCGGTTTTCACTTTCCGCTCCGCCAACAGGCCTCCCTTCAAAACCAGGACCTGCCCGCCTTCCTCCAGTGCCTCTGTGGGAATCCGAAGCACCCCGCTGCGGCGTGCCAGGACGATCTCCACGTCGGCGCTGTAGCCGGGACGCTGCAGCGATTCATCCTGGTCGCGGACGAAATCCACTTCCACTTCCACCGTGCGCGCCTGTTTCTCCACTTCCAGCACATAGGGCGCGATGCGCCGCAGCCGCCCGGGAAACCGCCGCTCGCCGAAGGCGTCGATGTGGATCCGGGTCTCGAGTCCGGGTTTCAGTCTGCTGCTGTCGATCTCGTCGATGGGGGCGGAGACATAGAAGCATTTCACCGAGATCAGGTCGACCGCCGGCGGGGTGGCGACGCCGGGGGGCGAAGGGGTGAGGTATTCGCCCTTTTCTCCGATGACCTCGGCCACAATGCCATCGAAAGGGGCCATGAGCCGGGTCTTGGCCAGTTGGGCTTCGGCCAGGGACCTGCTGGCCTTCTGCACCTCGATGTCGGCCCTGGCGGCCCGGCATTCCCGGGCCTGTGCCTCGGCTTCGGTCCTGGCCTGGTCCACGGATTCTTCCGAGGACAGGTCGCGTTTATGCAAATAGGAAATCCGTGCCGCATCACGCCGGGCCTGATCGGCGCGCAGGCTGGCAGCCGCGGCCCTGGCCCTGGCGGCGTTCACCTGGCTTTCGGCCAGTGCCAACTGGGCCTGCAGGTCGTGGTTCCACAGGCTCAGTAGCAATTGCCCCTCCTCGACTGTGTCGCCGTCGTGAACCAGGATCTATTCTATCTGGCCGCCACTGGCGGGGGAGAGGCGGCTGCGTTTGCACGCCTTGACGCTGCCGACGCGGGTGTTGGCAACGGTTTCTTCCACGGTTCCTCGGGTGACGGGTTGGACTCGTACCGGAATGGGCTGGGGGCGGCGGAGATACCAGAGGGTGCCTGCGAGCAGTGACAACAGCAGGAGAGCGATGATTGATTTGCGCAGCATTTTCGGCATGGGATCATGGTAATCTACCTTTGGGGGAATGCGAAGTCTTGGGAGGGGGGAACCGGCAGGGCTCCGTCATCTATCGACGTTGCGCTGGCCCACCTCTAAAAACGTCGTGAATTCCTCCCTGAAGGCTTTCCACCGGCATCCCTGCCTGCAAGGTTTTCGAATCGGATCCTCTGCCTATTGGATCAAGGCGTTACATGTTTGAATGACGTAGTCTTGGGTAGCAGGGTGTGGCCGGATTTTCTTGATATCAGTGGAAAGGTTGTTTGCCAGAGGTAGAGGTTTGGATTCGGAACTGCATGTGAAACGGGTGTATGATCCGCCCGCTCCCGGGGATGGATGCCGTTTTCTGGTGGACCGGCTGTGGCCCCGCGGGATCAGCAGGGAGCGCTTGAAGGTGGATGGCTGGTTGAAGGAGGTGGCGCCTTCGGTGGAGCTGCGCAAATGGTTCGGCCATGATCCTTCCCGCTGGGAGGACTTCAGGCAACGTTATCTTGCCGAGCTGAATCAAAAGCCCGATGCTGTTTGGCAGCCTTTGCTTGAGGCGCTGAAGGCAGGGCCGGTGACGCTGCTTTATGCCGCGGCCGACAGGGAACACAACAATGCGGTGGTGCTGAAGGCGTGGCTGGAATCGAAAGTCCGGGCTACGCAGGTAAAAGGGTAATTTCGGCAGGGTCGATTTCGATGCCGATCCGGTCGCCGTAGCCGATGCCGTCGGTATACGGGGCCAGGATCTCCAGCACCGAGGGATCCTGGAAATGGGTCTCCTTGGTTTCCGGATGGGGATAATAGATCCAGCCGGGGATTTTCCGCTTCTGGACGATTAGCAGGCAGTGGGAGAAGGAAAAGTCCTCCGGTGGATGGAGCGGGGTCCACTCCACTTGCCTGAAGGTGTGCCGCGGCCTTGTCATTTCAAAGGTGTAAGGATGGATGGAGAGGTTGAGGGTGCCCCCGTGGCAGGAGGAAAGATCCAGTCCCAGCGCCTTGAAGAAGGGCTTCTGCAGTTGGATGGTGCCAGCGGGATAGGGGCTGTCTTCCGCCTTGCCGGAAGCAACCCGATGACCTCTCGTCACTATGCCTGCTACGGTCTTCCATTTTTCCCGGCTGGCGGAGAGCGACATTGGTTTTCTCCTCGATACCGGTTGATCGGGATGAACGACGTTTCGGGGATTTTACCTCTTTTGATGCGGGCTGAGTCAGGAGCGGGAAAGATCTTTGCGAAGGCGGGTGAACGCGGCCGGATGAGTTCCAGGTTCGTTGGGAGAATGGATGGCATGGGCCGAACGAAGCAGCAGGGTTGTGATATGGAAAGAGAAGAATCTGATTCAATGCAGGCGGACTGGAAAGACCAATTGACAGCCCTGGTGGCTTCCGTTCGCGTTTGTTTCCTGGCCACTGCGGGTAGCGAAGGTCCCGAGGCATCGATGGCGCCTTTCGCTCTGTACCGGGGGGATGTGCTGATTCATCTGTCCCGGCTGGCGCAGCATAGCCGTAACCTGCAACGTCAGCACCACCTCGGTCTCATCATCTGTACCCCCGAAACGGCCGCAGACAGCCCTTTGGCGTTACCCCGTGTCAGTCTGAAGGGAGAGGCTGAAATGCTGATCGGGCAGCAGGCTTTGCCCGCCCGGGCAGCCTATCTCAGCCGTATCCCCGAGGCCGGGCCATTGTTTTCTTTTCCTGACTTCAGGCTGTTTCGGATGAGAGTGGCGCAGGCCCGCTGGGTGGGGGGATTCGGCAAGGCTCGGACCTTGTCGTCCCAGACCTGGAACGGCTTGTTTGCCGCTGAGGATTGACAAGGATGGGAGGCAAGGAGCCGGCGGGCGGACTGTATGACATCCCGGCCAATCTCGTCATGGGATTCCTGGGGGCCGGCAAGACCACCGCCATTCTGCATCTGCTGGACACCAAGCCGGCCGGGGAGACCTGGGCGGTACTGGTGAACGAATTCGGTGCCGTGGGAATCGATGGCACTGTCATTGCAGGCCAGGGAGTTTTTGTCAAGGAAGTTCCAGGGGGCTGTATGTGTTGTGCCGCCGGGCTGCCGATGCAGGTGGCGGTGAACCGTCTGTTGCGTGAGGCCAGGCCGGATCGGTTGTTGATCGAGGCGTCGGGACTGGGACACCCGCGCCGGGTTCTGTAAACCCTGGAATCAGAGCATTTTCGCGGTGTCCTGGATATACGTGCCAGCCTGTGCCTGGTGGACCCCCGGAAACTCGGGGATCCACGCTGCCTGGACCACGAGAATTTCCGCGATCAGATTCACATGGCCGATGTTCTGATCGCCAACAAGACCGATCTGGCCGATCCCCGTGCCCTGCAACGATTTGCTCATTGGGCCGGTAGCAGTAACCCTGCCAAGCAGGTGGTCGCGCACACGGTCCAGGGGCAGGTGGATCTCTCCTGGCTCGATTTGCCGAGGAATCAGGAGAGAACGGCGAGGTTTCCCCACCGCCACCGGCCTTTGCCCCTCGAGCGCAAAGTATCCGCTTCGCCTGGCGGCGCAATCGTGGGAGCCAACCGGGAGGACGAATACCAGAGTCGTGGCTGGGGGTTTGCGCCGGATGCGGTTTTCGATCACGGTCGTTTGTACCGCTGGATTGTCAGCCGGGCGCCGGCGAGACTCAAAGGGGTGGTCGCGACCGACCGGGGATGGTTTCTGTTCAACTTCTGCGATGGCTTGCTGACGGTGACCGCGATTGCGCCGGCCCTGGACAGCCGTATCGAAATTCTGTTGGCCCATGAGGATTGGAGCGGTGTCGAAGAGGGCTTGCAGGATTGCCTCATTGCCCGAAGCGGCTGAATGTTCCTTGAGCCTCAGGTAGGGTTTCGGGTTTTCAATGCCTGCTGCGGATTCTCTGTTGCAGCCGTGCCTGCATGGCGGCATCCAGGGGGAAGTGCCAGGCGATATGGATACAGGGGAGTTTCAGCAGGACCGGCAGGCCGGCGTAAAGCCAACCCAAGGCTGAGATCGCTGACGCGGGCTGGGAGTCCAGAGCAGGGTCGTAGCCTGCCAGCCCCAGCAACGGAAAAGCGATGCCCACCGCCAGCGCCATGGCCAGTTTGGTTGCCATCCCCCAGATGCCGAACAACAGGCCGGCCCTGCCCCCTCCCCCTTCTGCGGTATCCACGTCCACCACATCTGCCTGCATGGCGGTGGGCAGGGTCATGTCGGCTCCCAGGGTGGTGCCGGTGACGGCAACCGTCACGGCGAATACGAATAGGTCATCCGCACTGAGCCACGGGACGATGGCCATTGAGAGTATCGCCAGGGTCATCGACAGAGCCCAGGCGCGGTGTTTGCCGAGGCGCCGTGACAGCAGTACCCACCCTGGGAGGGCGAGCACCCCCATGCCGAAGTAGAGAATCAGCAGGAAACCGATGAATTGCGGGGCCTGCATACGCTCGCTGACGAACAGCAGAAACAGGGTGGCTGGCAAGCCGTTGGCGAGTCCGTCCAGCACATAGGCCACCAGCAGCAGCTGCAGAGGACGATTTCTGAGGAGCAACCGGAAACCCTCACGGAAGCCCGGTTCCGGTGATGGCCAGGCCGGTTCCGAGAGCAAACCCACCGCAAGCAGGACCGCCAGCGGCAGGGTCAGGGCCAAAGTGTAGAACAGCAGTCTGAGCGTGGCCGTGACGTTTTCGACAGTCCCCGCCAGAGTAGGAAGGGACAATGCCAGTAACACCCCCAGCGCCTGGAATCCTTCCCGGCTGGCTGCGAGCCGGCTGCGTTCGTGATAATCGTTGCTCAGCTCGGCGCCCCAGGCGGCATAAGGGATGTAGACCAGAGTCCAGCCCAGGTAGGCCAGCAGGGTACCCAGCAGCAGCCACCCCGCTCCTGCCCCAGAGGGGGGCAGAAACAACATCCAGAGCCCCCCCACCAGCCAGGGAACGCCGAATACCATCATTCCTCGGCGACGCCAGCCATGCTTTGGGTGCCAGCGGTCACTGAGGACGCCAGCGACCACATCGGAGATCACGTCGAACAACCGGGCCACCAGCAGGATCGTGCCGACAATACCCGTCCCCAACAAAAGGTCACGGGCATAGAAGGTGGGGAGATAGATGTAGAGTGGCAGTCCCAAGGCGGCAAGTGGTAGTCCAGGGACGCCATAGATCAAGAGTTGCAGCAGGGTGTAGTGGGTTTTTTGTTGTTGTTCCTGCATCGGCTCACGGGGGAATGGGGCGTGGTTCGTCTACTCCAGTGAAGACAGATAAGGACGGAGTACCCCAGGAAGGTGAAAATGCCGGCTCCGCAGGGGGCCGGCATTTTTCGATGATTTCATTCGTCAGGCATTTCTGGTAGGGCTGGGGGAAAGTATTCGACCTCTTTGATTTCCGCCCCCGGATGATGATTGCGGATCACGTTGATGATTTCTCCGGTACGGGATTTTGGGGTGTCGACCAGCATCAGTAACTTGCCTTCCTCGATAGCCTGTTCGTACTTTTGGACTTCCTCACTGGGTATGGAGACCCCGATCATACTGGCCGTCCAGGTTCCAATGGCGGCTCCGGCCAGGGTGGTGGCCAACAGCACCGCACCTCCTGCGGCGATCAGTCCCGTGGGAAGCAGCACGGCCGCCAGCCCTGCCAACAGGCCTGCCGCTGAACCGGCTGCAAGCCCCCGCTTCATGGCGGGCAGAAGGTCGGTTTTTTGGGTCAGCCCGGCTTCCGGCAGCCCTTCCAGGGGTATTCCGGCTTTGGCAATGATGTGGATCTCATCTTTGTCCAGACCGGACATGAGCAGGTCAGCCACGATCTTGTGGGTGGTGTCCACGTCGGGAACCAGCAATACCAGTCTTTTCATGTTCCCCTCCTATTGCGTGATGTCTACCTTTTTATCATGAGGTCTGAGAGGCCGGAATACAAGGGGGCCTCTCGGCCCCCTTCGCTTTTTCGGCTGTCCTGGCATGATATGATCGATATCGATGTGTCGGCGCCGGCCATGATTCAGATGTCGATACGCTGTAACTCATGGGTGAAATTTACACGTCCTGTTGATGGGTTTCGTCAAACGCTTTGGTCTCTTTGTTGGTTGGCTTTCCGGCTCCGCAGCAGGCGTTGCGGCTCTGCTCTATGCGCTGGGGTTTCTGGTGACCCTGGGAAACCTGAATTTGCTCGGTATCAATTTTTTCCTGATCGGTTTCGAACCGGTTTTTTATATCAGTCGCGGCGCCAATTTCATTCTCTATCTGGCCTTCGAGCTGGGCCATTTCCTCATCATCCTGGCGCCGCTGGTCGTGATCATTCCCATCCTCAACTGGGTATTCACCGGCCTCTATCATCGGTTGCTCAGGGGGACGAGCGGCGTCGGCAGGTTGATCGGGCGCTATCATCACTGGGTAGGCTATGGTCTGTATGGTCTGCTGTTGTGCTATCTGTATCTGGTGTTGACCCGTTATCTGAGCAAATTTTCGGCCATTACTTCGGTGAGCGGATTATTGCTGGTCCCGGTGGGAGGCGTCCAGAGATTTTCCCCCGACCTGCTCCACCCGTGGTGCGATCCCTTTCTGGCCCAGGCTCAGTTTCGCATCCTCTTTCTGGTGGCATTGGGGACCCTGGTGGTTACCCTGCTGGCGTTCAAGGCCACGCATGATTGGCGATGGCACTCCTGGCGTCCCTTGCTGCTGACCCCTTTCGTCGTAATGGCGCTGATTTTTGGGTTGCTGGTCCCGGTTGCCTATGGTAGCTTGCTGGTGGGTGGCCAGTTCGCTGCCGTCACGATACATTTTCGGGACGGAAACACCATGAATGCCTGGTTCGTCAGCAAGGCGCCTGAAGAAATCGTGGTCTGGGACAACACACAGGAAAGCATCCTTTGGATCCCGAAAGAGTCCCTATCCGACTTGCGCTTGGGCAAAGCCGCTCCCCTCAGGGATCTTTCCCCTCTGCTCCGGTCCCGGTGTGGCGCGGAATGATCCGGTTGACGGGCGGAGTTATCCGCGTGCTTGGGTTTTTTTCAGCCATGCTGGTGCTAGTGACGGCCCGTGTGCCACTTCCGCCCCCGGCATCCCCCCGGATTGCGACGGTGAGAGTCATCTCTCCAGGGGTAAGGGTGAACGGGGTGCTGGTTCCGGATCATTACCGCTTCAGGGATGGAGACCGGATTTCCACCGATACCCGTGGTCGGGCCCGGCTCGAATTTTCCGACGGTTCGTGGATTCTGATTGGCGAGGCCACTGATCCTTTCATCCGGAAGATCAAGGAGGCTGTGATGTGCTTGTTCAAGGTGATCGTGGAGGTGGGGCAGATCGAAGTCAACGATGGCAGTGTCTGTCGTTTTGAGACCGAGACCCCGCATCTCAGCGGCCTGACGCAGTCGGAGATCAATCTCCGGGTCACCCGTACCCAGAGTACCGTCACTCTCCTGCATGGGGGGTTCAAGCTGCTGAAACCCCGCCCGATTCGATTGCGGCCGAGGGAACGTCTGGTGATCAAGGGCGGGCGGGTGGTCGCACGTTCCCTGATCCATGAGCGAGAGCTGCGTGCCATCATGATGTGGCGCAGTGGATTCTTCCCCAAGCCGGGACAGTCCCGGTCCTACATTAAGGTGCCTTTCCTGGTGGGGACGACACTGGATAAGGCGCGTCGTTTGCTTCAGAAGGTGGGCCTTGTACCTGGCCGAATCCGCTATCAAAGCATGGCCGGTAAACCGCCCGATACGGTCATCAGGCAGTCGATCAAGGCAGGACAGCGGGTCAAGCGGGGCGTGCGGGTGGACTTGTGGGTCACTCCCCAGCGGGTGCTTCATCAAATCGATCAAAGGATTCTGCAGAGTATCTCATCACCTCTGAAGGTTCCCTCATTAGTGAATAAGACAATCGAGGCGGCTGGCCACCAACTCAAGTCCCTGGGGCTCGGTTTGAAGGTCATGGGAGGGAGCGGGGGAGGCGTCATTGCCAGCCAGGATCCCAGGCCAGGGGCTACGCTGAAGCGGGGCGAGGTCGTGAAGGTATGGTTGCGGCGCCCCTGCCATGCTTGCTGACAAAGGGATATCAACATGCTGGACAGATTGCGTACTCCGTTCCTGATTGCTGCGTTGGTGCTGATAACACTGGTTTTCAGCATCGAGGTGGGTGCCTCGCTGGCCGATCTTCTGGGTGCCAAGTCGCCACCGGGGTTGGCGATTGCCTATATGGCGATGCTCGACGGGTTGCTTTTGTTCACCATGGTACTGATGGGGCTGGCGTTGTTGATGCCAGCCAGTGTGCTCGGCCGGCTTCAGGGGCTGGTTTCCTTTCTGGTTTCCCTGGTGGTTCTGGGGGTCGCCATCGTGTCTCTCCTGACCGCGCTGGGCATGGTGGTGCTGATGCTCTCGTTGTTTGTTGCGGTACCGTTTGGGACCTTGGCTTATCTTGCAGCCTTTGGTCATTTCCAGGTGGGGGTCGCAAGCGTTCTTCTGGGATTGCTGATGCTGTTGAAACTGGGATTTGCCGGTTGCCTTGTGGCTGCCCAGCAGCGTTTTCTGCAAAACAAAGGACTGGTGACGTTGATCCTCACGTCCCTGGTGGCCAACGTCATCGTCAGTTTCCTGCACGGGTTCGTGCCCCGGATTCTGGTCAGCATCAGCGATGGGATTGGTGCCATCGTGATTGCTGTGATCGCGATGGTCTGGGCCTTCTACTTCCTCATCCGTTCCCTTCCGGCGATCACCCGTGCCATTCATTGACCCGACGGTGGGTTACGGCGCTGGCGGGCAGGGGAGGGTTCCATGCCAGCCGTTTTTGGCGTACAGCCACTGATGATTCAGCAGGATCCGGTGTGGATAGTCGCGGTTTTCCTTCTTGGCGGCAGTGCTGCGGGAAGTGTACCTTTCCACTTGATTCCACCATCGGTCCGGATTTGCGCCATCTCTGGCAGCCATGTCACGGTCTTTTTTGATCCAGCTAAGCCCTCCATTGTAGGCAGCGAGGGCCATTGCCCAGTGGTCGCATCGGGGGAGGCAGCGGCCAGTCCGGGCTTCGATTTTCTCCAACAGATATTTGTCGTAGAGCACCAGGGCTTTGATGGCCCATTTGGGTGAATAAGGAGCCGCTTGACCCTCCAGTTCCTGCGGATATATATCTGCGATCCAGTCGGCGGTGTCTGGGGTGAACTGCGCCAGCCCCCCGGCGTAGGGACTCTGGGCCTTTTCGTTCCAGTGACTTTCCTGGTGGATCTGCCCGGCGAACAAGGCCACCGGCGCCTCGAGGCCGAAAGCGTATTCGGCGGCCCTTCTCAACTGAGATTTATAGGCCTTGGCCTTGGAAGGGATGTAACCGCTTGGGTGAAAGTCTTGCCAATTTGTGGCCGCTTGCATTGCCGGACACATCACTTCTTTCTGGCGGGTGGCTTCCTGGCGGGCGCCCAGCAGGACAATCACGATGACGGCGACGCCCAACAGTCCTGCTCCGGCCCCCACCGCCCATGGAAACCAGGTCGGAGGGTGGGAACTCATACCCCAAGCCCAAGCCCGATGATGACCGCTGCGATGATGATGGCCCGGCGTAACCAGGAATAGCAGCGCAGGGTTTCTGTCGGTTGTTCATGAGGCCTGCCGCCGATGAACAGCGAACGGTCGATCCAGTAGCCCAGATAGGCGCCCAAGGAGACTTTGGACAAGGACCATATCAAAACGCCGATTTGCTGCGGTGCTTTCCAGGCCACATAGACGGTGGCTAGCAAGGCGAAGATCAGCCATGGGGAGGCCCTCAGGACGGATAGCCAGTATTTCTGCTTGTGTGGTTGTTCCATAATGGGTCCTCCTGGTTTTGTGAAACGGATTTATTTGAATGAAATCCTGATCTTCTTCCGGGGCAGATTGGTGCATCCCCGGCAGATCATGATCAAAGGGGAATAGTTGTCCATGGCCACCGTGATGGGCTTCGATGGATCGGGTATGCGTTTACATTTACCTTCCCCCTCTCCGTTTTTCTGTTGATACAGAATGAAGATGATTGGCGTTGGAGGGGTATCGTTCCCTGCCAGCTTGCAGAGCCTGTAGACTTCGTCGTTCACCGTACGGCTGTCGTCATCGAGGCGGTAGACCACAGCCTGGCTGCGACTGTTCAGCTGCAGTACGACCTGCTCGATATCGTCCTTGGCGGGACCGATCCGGGTCGTTTTCGGGTCGGCATTCAGGATGCACCGGGGCCGGCTCCGGCTCAAAACCACTTCTCCATCGAGCAACCTGCATTCTTTTCCTGGTAGCATCCCCTCGCCCGCTTCCGGTTTTAGGCCGGAAGCGAAAAAGCGGCTCAGTTCCCCCATCTTAGCCAAGAGGGGGAACTCCCTGGCCGGATCGAATTCCCCTGCTTCCACCTTTCTTTGAATCTCCGCCGGGCTGTTCCCGGATTGAACGCTGAAGAACATCCTCCCTCCCAGGCCGGCCAGATAGAGGCCGGCCAGGAGGATGAGGATGATGATGGCGATTTTCCTCTCCTTCATTACTTTCCCGGTTGGATGGGCTGTAAAGGCACCATGTGATGTTCGAAAGGCCGGATCACCGGTCGTGTTTTCTGCATGGATTCGATTTCTTTCATGACTTTCGTCGGAAGTCTGAAAGTCGGCAGGGGGGCTGCCACAACCAAATTCACTGCCTGCCCTTTGGGGACGAGCCTGTTTGCCGGGGGAACCGTTTTGTAGATGGTTTCCGCAGGTTGATCTTTGGTGACCTGGTAGCTGATCTTGCCGGGTGCCAAACCTTTGGATTGAAGCAGACTGAGGGCCGGGAGAGTTTACGTTTGTGAAGATCGGGTACCTTCACTCCCTCCTGGGCCACAAACAGGGTCACCCGGGTTTGGCGGGAGATGGTCTCACCGGGTGCAGGCATCTGACGGGTGACGTAGTCGGTCCGCCGGCCTTCCACCAGCACTCTTCTTTCAGAAAACTGCAGGCCCAGTTTCTTTAAGGTGAGACGGGCCTTGCCGACGGGCTGGCCGGTCAGTTTGGGCATGAATTCCGGAAGAGGCTTCGGCTCAGGTGGTTTCGAAGCCTTGCTGATGTAAAGGGTCACTTTTTCGGAGTCGGGATCCAGCTGGCCATTGGGTGGCGGTTCCTGGTCGATGACCAGATTGGACTCACCTTCCTCGACTTGTTGGTAGACCTCTTCATAGGGTAGGTTCATTTTTCTGAGCGTATTGACGGCCCCCTGATGATCCATTCCAATCAAGTTGGGCACCTCTACACCCTGCCCACGATTCAGCAGCCACCAAGTCAGCCCTCCACCTACCAGCATGATGACCAGGGCAACCAGTATGGCGATGAGCCACGGGTGGACCCCACCGTGGTCAGCGGGTTGATGTTTGAAGGCCACCCTGGGGCCCTCGGTAAAGTTCTCGCCAGGTTCATCCAGTGAATACACCAGGAGGTGGGCCTTGATCTCAGCGGCAGGAGCGTTTTCGGGGGCTTGGCAGCGGATCGTGATCTGGTCTGTGGCATTGGCGCCCAGGTCTCTTTCCTGGGTTCCTTGCAGTGTGAACCATGTTTCCTTGCCTGGGTCGTCGCACAGAACTCGTAATCCCACTTTCAGGGGACGTCCACTGATATTGGTCACAGTGAACACCTGTTGTCCGGCTCCGCCAACCAACTCTACCGATGGGGTTGCGCTGGTGATGGTTACGATACTGGCCATATTGTCTCCCTCTTGATTAAGGTTCGATATCGATTCGATGGATCTCCGTCCCTGCGGGTGACGGTCCAATCCCCGGGGGGCATGAGCTAAGCCGGCTCTTCTCCCGGCAGATGTTTGAGTTTCACTTCATGAGTCATATAGACGGGTTTTTCCTGGCTTACGATGCGTTCGATCAGGGGTGCGTAAGGCTGGGCTGCTTCGGGTACCCAGACCGTCAGATGGAAAGGGGGATGAGCATCGCTGGTGGTGGTTTCCTCCAGATCGAAGCCTTGCACGCCGGTCGCCATTTCCAGGAACAACGTCAGCCCTTTGTGGGTACCGCGCCACTTGGAGAGCTCCGCCGCCGCCTGGATCAGCTCGCGCAACCTGCCCAGTCCTGGGGCGATGGGCTCCCTTTCACCCTGCGGTATCCAGTGGGGGGAAAAGAAGCGCTCCAGATACACCCAGGTGGCCAGAAAGGGGATCATCCTGTCGGAAGCCCTGTAGGGATTTATCAGGTCCGGATAGCAACCGAGGCAGTTCTCCACCGGTTGATGCAGCACTTCCATGATTTTCAGCAGGCTGTAAAGCGGCGTGCCATGGTTGGCACCTCGCTGAAATACTTCAGGAAGGAGCTGTTTGATTTCCTCAGGCTTCATCTTCCCGCTCCACGCT
>Ga0114931_10001912_pt1 | contig 26543 bp, 23 predicted proteins | sample 2SBtaG_FD_89579 | JGI IMG/M metagenome (GOLD analysis project Ga0114931, IMG submission 89579) | Deep subsurface microbial communities from Kolumbo volcano to uncover new lineages of life (NeLLi) - 2SBTROV14_V59a metaG | ecosystem: Environmental > Aquatic > Marine > Volcanic | place: Kolumbo... | reverse complement strand
TTGGGGCGATCGAGGAGAACGACATCGGTGCCAACCGCTGCCGCGACTTTCACGGTGAGCGCCGCGGTCCATGCATAGGTGTAGTAGCGTGACCCCACGTCCTGTAGGTCGATGACGATCGCATCCAAGCCGCTCAGCCACTGCGGACTCGGGCTCAAGTCTGCGGCGTCGTCTCCATAGAGCGAATAGATGGGAACGTCGGCCGTATCGTTGGTGCGCACGCCGACCATGTCTTGCGCGGCGCCCGCGAATCCATGCTCGGGACCGAAGAGCGCCGAGACGCGAGCGCCCGCTTGGACGAGAACCGAAGTCGCCGAGCGGAGTCTGCGGTCGACGCTCGCCGCATGCGCCAGCAACCCCACGTTTCTGCCCGCAACGAGGCGAATCGCCTCCGGATCACCATCGGCCATGCGATCCAGGCCTGTTCGGACACCCGTCAATCGACCTCGCCTACGGCCGGCGACTCGGCCGATTCGCCTGCCAAGAGATAAAGCAGTGCCATGCGCACGGCAACGCCGGCCTCAACTTGCTCGAGAACGACGCTGCGTTCGCCGTCCGCAATGATGCTTTCGATCTCGACACCGCGGTTCATCGGCCCTGGATGCATGACGATGGCATCCGGCTTCGCGCGCTCGACGGCGCGCGGACCGATACCAAACGTTCGCGAATACTCGCGAAGGCTCGGCAGGAGCGCGCCCGAGACGCTCTCGTTGGACGCGAAGGACCATCACTACGTCTGCGTCATCGAGCGCCGGCCCGATGCGGTCGAACACCCGTACCCCGAGAGAGTCGACTGCCAAGGGAAGCAAAGTACGCGGGCCCACCACCCGAACCTCGCACCCAAAGAGCTTCAGCAGATGCGCGTCGGAGCGCGCAACGCGGGAGTGCGCGATGTCACCGACGATAGTGACGATCAGATTGTCAAGCGTTCCCTTTTCGTGTCGTATGGTAAATGCATCGAGCAAGGCCTGCGTTGGGTGCGCGTGCATTCCGTCACCCGCGTTGATCACGCTGCAGCCGATCTTCGAAGCGACGTAGCTAGGCGCTCCGGAAGCGCCGTGTCGAATGACGATCACGTCGGGATGCATTGCCTCGAGCGTCCGGCAGGTATCCTGCAAGGTTTCGCCCTTTTTTACGCTCGATGCGGACACGTTCATGTTGATGACATCGGCGCTCAGGCGCTTGCCTGCGAGCTCGAAGGATGTCCGGGTTCGTGTGGACGCCTCGTAGAAGAGGTTGACGATCGTCTTACCGCGAAGCGTTGGGACCTTCCGCACTGGCCGGCGAGACACCTGGAGGAATGCCTCCGCCGTGTCGAGGATGCGCTCGACGTCGGCGCGTGTGAGGCCTTCGATGTCGAGGAGGCTGCGATGAGCAAACGCCTCCATCACGCTCCCTCGGTCAGCACGACGCGATCGGGTCCGGCGGCATCGATCCAAACGTCGAGACGTCCGCTGGCATCCATCTCGATCACGCGGCCCACGAAATCCGGCGCCACAGGCAGCTCTCGGCCTCCACGATCACAAAGCACCGCAAGCCAAACCCGCGCGGGACGTCCATGATCTTGCAAGCACTCGATGGCGGCGCGTACCGTGCGACCCGTATACAGGACGTCGTCGACGAGCACCACGTGCCGGCCATTTACATCGAATGGGATGTCGCTCGGCCCGATCTTTGGATTGGGGAGCGCCGTAGCGGCATCGTCACGGTAAAGCGAGATGTCGACCGTCCCTACGGGCGGCGGCCTGCCCTCTACCTTTGCTATTTCCTCGGCAATGCGCTTGGACAATGCAACGCCGCCACGACGGATGCCGACCAAAGTCAGGTCTTCGATGCCCGACGTTGCTTCCAGAATCGCAACAGCAATGCGTCGAATGCTCCGTTGGATAGCGTCCGCATCGAGTACGACCTTCTGGGTTCGAGCCACGTTCGGCGCAGTGTGTGTGAAAACCTCCGGCGCTTCAAGCCTAGGCGAGTGATAGGCCCCCGTCGATGGTAACCAGGCTTCCCGTTTGCCAGGCTCGATCGAGCACGCTGACGATGACGGCGGCGACTTCCTGGGGTGTTCCAAGCCGGCCCAGCGGATGCAACGCTGCCAATGCCGCAAGCTGGGATGCCACGCGGTCGTCGAGCTCCGCCTCGCTCAGAGATTCGCCCGGGCGCAGGCGCGGCGAGCGCAGCATGTCGGTCTCCACTCCACCCGGCAGCACAGCGTTCACACGTATGCCGGCTGGAGCAAGCTCGAGGGCGAGGCCTTTCGTCAGCGCGTTGAGGGCAGCCTTGGTCGCTGCATAGGCGACGGTGCTTTGTGCGACGCGCTCGGACAAAGTGCTCGAAACGTTCACGATTGCGCCCGCCCGACCACGCAGGTGCGCCGCAAGCGCTTGCGATAGCAGAAGCGGTGCGACGAAGTTGACGCGCATCTGAGCCTCGATCGAATCGATGGTGATGGCGCCGACCGGCTCATAGCGCGCGATCCCAGCGCAGTTAATCAGCCCGTCTGCCCGGCCAAACGCCTGGATCGCCCGTTTGGCTGCCCCGGGGACGCGCGAGACGTCCGCGAGGTCCGCAGTTACCGCGCGAATACGTTTGGCCGAAGACGCTTCGAGCGCGCTCAATGCCTGGACGTCGCGCGCGATCGCAACGACCTTGCCGCCTCGCTCGAGGATCGCGTCGACGGTGGCGCGCCCGATCCCGCGAGTCGCACCGGTGACGATGACCGTGCCCTGGGAGATCATCATATCAACCCAACCCCACGATCGGGCCCCATGGTGGCTCCGCCGGAACATCAGCGGGATCCCCCGCGACTTGGATTTCGTCCTCTGGCATGAAGCGCGGCAAGTCGACGCAGAGGATCGTCTGGTGTCGATCGGTAGGGTTCGCATAGGCATGCGCTGCGCCCCTCGGCCAACGGTGTACGGTGCCGGGCGCGCACGGTTGCCCCTGACACAGAAGCCCCTCGCTCAAGACCATCTCGGACTCCCGCATCTGCCGATGCACGTGAAGCGGGATGCTCTTCGAGGGAGCGACATTGAGCCGGTAGATGCCGGCACCCTTGGTTTGGTAGATCACGTCGACGGTGCCGAAAGGCTTGTTCTCGACCTCGAAGTCGCACCACGAGGCCTTGCGTTCGATTTCGAGCGAAGGAATGGCAAAGCCGCGAAGCGCGCCGGGCTTGGTGAGGCGGACGACGGCGGACTCGACTTGTGCACGCCGCTCACCAGGCGCGGGAGGCGCCAGGATGTATCGGGCCAGCACGTGTCCCGCCGTCTCGAGAAGGCGAAAGCGACAGCTACGCAAGAGGAACACGAGCTGCGATGCGATAGCGGCGTAGTCGATCGTAGCGCGCAGGCTTTCTCGGACTGCGGCCATCTCGGTTTCGAGGCGCATCTCGACGTCCACGCGTAGCGGTTGCGAAGCATTGCGCTCGTGCGGATACACACCAACCACACAGTCGACTCTCAAGTCCTCGATGCGTAGGACATCCATCGGGCAAGGCTATCGCATTTCGAGACTTCTGCTAGAGTGCCGCAGCTCATGAGGCCGTCCAACTCCGATCCCACGCAGGTGCTCGCGGAGGTCGCTGCATTTCGACCTGTCCCGCGTACCGGCGTCATCTACGTCACTGCGGAAGCCAAGAAGCGCGGTTTCAGCTTCGACGCGCCCGGCTGGTGCAATCTCGGCCAAGGGCAGCCGGACACCGCAACGCTCCCGGGCGCACCCGATCGCGTCACGAACATCACGGTCCATCCCCGCGATCTGGACTATGCGCCGATTGCGGGCGTGTGGGAGCTGCGCGAAGCCGTTGCCGGGCTTTACAACCAGCTGTTTCGTCGCGGGATGAAGTCGCAGTACGCCGCGGAGAATGTTGGCATTGCCGGCGGCGGCCGCGTTGCAGTCATGCGCGCGTGCGCGGCCATTGCGCCCATTCATCTCGGCCACTTCCTGCCGGATTACACCGCTTACGAAGAGCTGCTCGACGTGTTCCGGCGCTTCTTGCCGATCCCGATCTTACTCGACCCGAAACAAGGATACGAGTTTACCCGTGAACAGCTCGAAGGGGAGATTCTAGGCCGTGGCCTGAGCGCAATTCTAGCGAGTAATCCATGCAACCCAACGGGGAAAGTCGTGCAGGGTGACATGCTGGCCAGCTGGGTCGAGACCGCCCGAGATTTGAGATGCGCGCTTCTGCTAGATGAGTTCTATTCGCACTACGTGTGGGCTGGAAACCAAACCATCCTCAGCGCGGCGCAATACGTCGAGGACGTCGATCAGGATCCCGTCGTGGTGTTCGACGGGCTCACCAAGAACTGGCGATACCCAGGCTTTCGCGTGAGCTGGATTCTCGGCCCGAAGCACGTGATCGAATCTGCCGCGAGCGCGGGGTCGTTTCTCGATGGTGGCGGAGTCGCACCGATGCAGCGTGCCGCGGTCGACATCGTGCAGGAAGAGCCGACGCTCACCGAGGCAAAGGCGGTTCACCGGGAGTTCGAGCAGAAGCGCGACTTTCTCGTGGCGGGGCTGAAGGACATCGGGGTGAAATTCGACCTCGAGCCTCAGGGCACGTTCTACGGCTGGGGGGACCTGAGCGCCCTGCCCCCTTCCCTTCGAAACAGCGACGACTTCTTCCAAGCGGCCCTCGACCGCCAGGTGATCTGCGTGCCTGGGCACTTCTTCGACGTGAACCCGGGCAAACGGCGCACAGGCAGGCCCTCGCGCTTCATCCAGCACATGCGCTTTTCGTTCGGGCCGGCCATGCCAGTGCTCGTGGAGGCCCTCGAACGGCTTCGCGCGATGGTGGCTGAAGCCGACTAGCTCCGCTCTCACCTGGCTGAAACCAGGACACAATTTGCCTGTTGGCAGCCGTTTTTTTTCGCTTCTCCCATGTGTAGGTGATCATACTACACATGACGACATCCACAGCGGTCGCGGCTAGGATCGAGCAACAGCCACGGGAGGCAGCCCCCTTCGTGAAGTGGGCCGGGGGCAAGGGCCGATTGCTGAGCCAGCTGCGACCGCTGCTCCCCCCAGGGGTCGAGCACGCGCGCCACGTCGAACCCTTTGTCGGCGGCGGCGCGCTTTTTTTTTCGCGGCGACCCCGGCACGCCCTGCTGACTGACATCAACCCGGCGCTCGTAGCGACCTATTCGGCGATCCGTGACGACGTCCAAAGCGTGATCATGGCATTGCGTGAGCTCGCAGTCCGTCACTCGAAGGCAAGCTACTATCAGATTCGCGAACGCTACAACCGGAGGCGGCGGGTTGCGAGCTCGAAGCGCGCGGCGATGTTCATTTACCTCAACAAGACGTGCTTCAACGGTTTGCATCGGGTGAATCGAAAGGGCGAGTTCAACGTGCCCCTAGGGTCATACAAGAACCCGCGCATCTTGAACGAAGACGCTCTGCACGCAGCGAGCCACCTCCTTCAAGGCGCGCAGATCCAATGCGCACCATTCGAAGCACTGCTCGAAAACGCCAAACCTGGGGATTTCGTCTACTTCGATCCACCCTACGAGCCCGTCTCCCAAACCGCGAGCTTCACCTCTTACGCGCGCAACGGATTCTCCCGGGAAGACCAAACTCGGCTGCGCGACGTCTATAAAGCGCTGGACCGTCGAGGCTGCAAGCTCATGCTATCGAACAGCGATGTCCCTTTCATCCGCAAGCTTTATGGCGACTTCCACATCGATACCGTGGCCGCACCGCGCGCGATCAACTGTGACGCTAGAAAACGCGGCAAAGTCAGCGAAGTCATAGTCCGCAACTACGGGTAGAAGACGACGATATCCATCCTTCCTTAGTCCAGACTGACGCGCGACGCTCTTACGAACTCCTCCATCGCGGGATGTTCGCTGTTGAGCAGCTCTTGCAGCGTTCCCGTGGCTGCGATCTGTCCCTGGTACAGAAAGCTCAAGTGGTCGGCGATACGCACGACCGAGGCCATGTCATGGCTGATGACGATCGACGTCACCCCGAACATCTCCTCCGTTTCGGTGATCAAATCATCGACCCTTTCCGTCGTGATCGGATCTAGACCCGTCGTGGGCTCGTCATAGATCAGAATCTCGCTCTCGAGAACCATCGCCCGCGCTACTGCGACGCGCTTTTGCATGCCTCCGGAGAGCTGGGCAGGAAGCTTGTGCGCCGCGCCCGCCACGCCCAGGGCGGATAAGCGAGCCATCACACGCTCGCGCACCTCTTTGCGCGAAAGATTGGCATGCTCGCGCAGCGGAAACGCGACGTTGTCGAATACCGTCATCGAGTCGAACAGGGCGGACATCTGAAACACCATACCGAATGTGCGTCGCATCGCCGCGAGCTCGAGGCCTTCGAGCTTGGCGAAGTCCACGCCATTGACGAGGAGCTGTCCCGAATCCGGCCTCTCGAGTCGGATCAGCTGGCGCATCAGCACCGTCTTGCCCGATCCGGATGGGCCAATGACCAAATTCGTCTGCCCGCGATAGATATCGAGCGAAACCCCCTCGAGCACGTGTTGCTGACCATAGCTCTTGTGCACATCACGAATCCGAACGTGGATCGGGTCGTTCTTTGCCTCCGGTGGCAGAGGAGGACGCGTCAAGCGAATCACATTGCGCCGAAAGACCTTCATCAGAAGAACCCTTGCCCCAAAACGATACTGGTCACCAGATAGTCCAGCATGAGGATGGCGATCGCGCTCTGTACGACCGCGCGGTTGGTCGCGCGACCCACTCCGGCCGCGCCGCCGCTGGCGTAAAAGCCCTGGCGACATGCGATGAGGGTCAAGGCCACGCCGAAAACCATTGCTTTGATCAGACCCTGTGAGACGTCGTCCCAATCGACGATCCACCTCAGACGGTCCATGAACACGCCGGGATCGAGCCCGAGAAGCCCCACGGCCACGCAGAAAGCGCCAAACACGCCGACGACGTTGAACAGCATCGTCAGCACGGGCAGCATCACGAACCCCGCCACCAACCTCGGCACGATCAAATACTGCACCGGATTGACTGCCATGGTAATCAGCGCGTCGATCTGATTGGTGACGCGCATGGAGCCGAGCTCCGTCGTCATCGCGCTCCCGGCCCGGCTCGTCACCATGAGCGCGGCGAATACCGGTCCGACCTCGCGCGCCAACGCGAGGCCGATGACCGCGCCGGTTTGGTTCTCGGCACCGAAGTCGCGAAACCCGTCGACGAGCTGCAGGGCGAGCACGCCTCCGACGAACAGCGCCGTGAGCGAAATGATGAAAATCGAGCCGACGCCGACGAACTCCATCGCGTCGATGAAAAGCCGGCCGCGATACGGCGGCCGGATGCCCCAAAAAACCGCTTCCCAAAGAAGCCTAAAAAGCACGCCAATCTCCACAAAGGGCGACAAGAGCCACTTGGCGAGCCACTCAGCAGCGTTGCGTACGGCCGCACGTAACTGCGAGGCCTTCTCTGGGGTCGCGGACGCGGTGGGGGCAGCGTCAGGCACGAAGCTTCATAGCACGGTTCCACCCGGCATCGTCAGCCACCGAGATAGACGCGAGGAACGCGGCGAGACACGTTGGTGAGCACCTCATAGGGGATTGTCCCGGCCGCGGCGGCGAGATCGCGCGCATCGAGAACCATTCCGCGTTGCTCCCCGAGCAGCAATGCTTCGTCGCCGATGGCGACGTCCGCAACATGGGAGACGTCAACGGTGGTGAGGTCCATGGCGATGTTCCCTACGATGGGACAGCGCATCCCGTGGATCAACACATACCCATGATTCGATGCCGAGCGCAGCAAACCGTCACCGTAGCCAACCGGGAGGGTTGCCAAACGCGTCTCCGAGGCCGCGCGAAACGAGCGCCCATAACCGGCAGACTCGCCCCGCTGAAGCGTTCGGAGCCGAAGAACCTGCGTACGCCAACGCATCGCGAGACGCAGCGGCGCGTCGATCGTGTCCGCCCCGGGATACCCGTATAGGGCAAGACCCGGACGCACCCAATCGAAATGCGTTTCCGGATGCCGGAACAATGCCGCACTGTTGGCGGCGTGCAATACCGCCGGCGCATGACCAAAACGGCGAACGAGTCCCTGCGCCTGTGCAAAGGCGCCGACCTGCTGGGCCACGTAGTCGGGGTCCGTGTCGGCCGTCGAAAGATGAGTCATGAGCCCTGCAATGCGAATCGAAGGGAATCGCCTGAGCTCCCGAAGGAACGTGTCGAGCTCGACGAGCGGCACGCCGAGACGCCCCATGCCGGTGTCCACCTTGAGGTGCACGTCGATGGGACGGCCCTGTGAAACCGCGTCGAACGCGCTCGCCTCCGAGATCTGGTAGAGCACCGGTGTGAGACCGGCAGCGATGATGTCGCGGTGGGCGCCCCCGCTGATCCCGTTGAGGACGAGAATCGCTCGGTCAATGCCGGCGTCCCGAAGCTCGAGTCCCTCCTCGGCAAGCGCGACACCGAACCCATCGACTCCTTCGGCCTGCAGGCGCCGAGCGACGGGAACGACACCATGCCCGTACGCGTCGGCCTTGACCACCGCTAGGATTTTGCAGCCATGCGCCGCTTCGCGCACCACTTGCAGGTTGTCTCCGATCGCGTCGAGCAAGACCTCGGCACGCGTTGGACGAAGGGATGCCTCTACGCTTTGTGCGCGGGGCCTCAAGGGCCTAGGCGAATCGGCTTGCACGGCTTGGAGCTAACGGCTGCTGCCGCCGCCGTCAAGCATTGGCGTCTCGAGGCTGGGGGGCTAGGCTCCCGCCTGAATGGCACGGGCTCCACGACGCCACACCCCAGCAGTGAAGCGCGCCGACCAGCGGTCCACGCGCCTGCTCTGGGCTGGCATGGTCGTCGGCGGCCTCATCGCTGCAGGCATCGCGGTCACTGCCGCTTGCCCCAGGCCCGACGAAGAAATCGTTGCTCCGGTCGACATCCAGCCCGACGAGACGTCACGCCACGTTGCGGCATCGGCGATCGACGAGCTTCGCGTGCACGTCATTCGCAGTTACCCGCACTCGACCGACGCGTTCACTCAGGGACTCGTCTGGCAGGAAGGCGTCCTGTATGAGAGCACCGGCCGGTACGGGCGATCCTCTCTACGCGAGGTGCGGCTCGCAGACGGCAAGGTGCTCCGGCAGCGCGAGCTCGAGCCGAGGTTTTTTGGCGAGGGGTTAGCGCAAGCGGGGGATCGCTTGATTCAGCTCACGTGGCGCTCGGGTCTCGCCTTCGTCTCAGACCTTTCGACCTTCGAACGGCGTGACACGTTCCACTATCGGGGTGAAGGCTGGGGCCTGTGTTACGACGGAACCACACTCGTGATGAGCGATGGCTCGTCGATGCTCCAGTTCCGTGACCCCGACTCGATGGAGCTCGTCCGCAAGGTGAACGTCTCGAGGAACGGGCACCCCGTACGGAACCTGAACGAGCTCGAGTGCGTGGGCTCGGAAGTCTACGCCAACATCTGGCAGAGCAACGAGATCGTCCGCATCGACCCCAAGACGGGGCGCGTCACTGCGAGCATCGATGCGAGCGGCTTGCTGTCACGGATCGAAGCGATACGGGCGGACGTGCTCAATGGCATTGCCTACAGGCCTGAGTCCAAGACGTTCCTGCTGACCGGCAAACTTTGGCCTCATGTGTTCGAGGTCGAGCTCGTATCCCGCTGACCTCCATCGTGAGCCTCCACCTCGGGGCCCCATTTCGCCAGCCGTTTACGCATGGTCGCGATCGCGTCCGGACTCTGATCGATGAGCACGAACTCCCGGCCAAGGCGCGCAGCGGCCTCGCCAGTCGTCCCGCTTCCCGCAAAGAAATCGAGAACCGTATCCCCAGGCTCGGTGTGCACCTTGATGATGCGCTCCAGCACGCCCAGCGGCTTTTGGGTTGGATACCCGGTTTTTTCTTTGCCGTTCGTTGGAACGATGGTGTGCCACCAGACATCCGTCGGCGTCTTCCCGCGAGCTGCTTTTTCCTTCCCAACGAGCCCGGGCGCCATGTACGGGATGCGATCCATCGCCTCGAACTGAAACACGTACCGCTTGGGGTCGAGCGTATACCAAAGCAAGGTATCGTGCTTCGCTGGCCACCGTCGCTTCGGTCGCCCTCCGAAGTCGTACGCCCAGATGATCTCGTTGCGAAACCGGTCCCGGCCGAGAAGGCGGTCCAGCGCGACTTTGACGTAGTGCACTTCTCGGTAGTCCAGGTGCACGAACAGCGATCCATCGGCAGTCAGGCAAGGCAGCGACGCTTCGATGCGCTTCATCAGGAACGGAATGTATTGATCAAACTCGTCGTCGTAGGCAGGGCTATCGAGCCAATCTACGTTGTAACGTCGCCCGCCGAATCCCTTTCGCGCGCCCTCGGCGGCAGCCCGCACCTGCATCCGCTGACGGGCCTGCTTGCGTCCGGTGTTGAACGGCGGATCGATGTAGATGAGCCGCGCCAGCTGGCGCGGGAGCGTCTCGAGGACCTGCAAGTTGTCGCCCTGCACGATTCGCTTCACGAGGGCAAGCCTATCATCCTCCGCTGAGCACGCCCATCTTCGAACCCGCTTGCGGCCCCTCGACGGCGGCCCTACGCTCGGAACCCATGCGGCTCGTGGTCAACGGTGAAGAACGACAGGTCGGGTCCAACACCACAGTAAAGCAGCTGCTGGCCTCGCTCGGGCTGGCGGACACTTTGGTGGCCGTGGAGCGCAACGAAGAAATCGTTCCGCGCGCCCAACACGAGAGCACTGAGCTCAACGACGGCGACCGGGTCGAGGTGATCCATTTCGTAGGAGGCGGTTAGGTGTCTGAAGATATTTTGAAGATCGGCAAGCTGGAGCTCCGTTCGCGCTTGTTTACGGGGACGGGCAAGTACCCGGATCTCGACACCGCTAGGAGCGCACTTGGAGCCTCGGGCTGCGAAGTCGTGACGGTCGCGGTGCGCCGCGTCGACCTGAAGGCAGCGGGAGCCGGTTCGATCATGACGGTTCTCCGTGAAGGCGACTACACGATCCTTCCAAACACTGCCGGCTGCTATACGGCTGAAGATGCTGTTCGCACCGCGCGGCTGGCGCGGGAGCTGCTGGATACACCGCTCATCAAGCTCGAGGTCATCGGCGACGAGAAAACACTGTTTCCGGACGTACCAGCGACGCTCGAAGCGGCCAAAACGCTCGTCGAGGACGGCTTCACGGTCCTGCCCTACTTCAACGACGATCCTGTTGCGGCAAGGCGCCTCGAAGATCTCGGCTGCGCGTCGGTCATGCCGCTGGCCGCGCCAATCGGCAGCGGTCTCGGCGTGCGCAACCCGTTCAACATCGAGATCATCGTCAGACACGCAAGCGTGCCTGTCATCGTCGACGCGGGCGTCGGCACGGCGTCAGACGCGGCTGTTGCCATGGAGCTCGGCATCGATGGCGTATTGATGAACACGGCGATCGCCGGAGCGAAAGACCCGGTTCGCATGGCGCGGGCAATGAAGGCTGCCGTCGAGGCCGGTCGCGATGCATTTCTGGCCGGCCGAATTGCACGCAAGCTCTACGCGACCGCGTCGAGCCCCGTCCAAGGCGTCATCGGCTCCGAGCGACTCGGCCGTTCCTGACACCGTAACGATGACCCAACGACTGCCGCGGATCTGGATCATCACGGACCCGGACCACCCTGACGGCCCGCTGGGCCCGATCCGGCGTGCGCTCGAGCGATGCGCGCCCGGCCTGGTCGGCGTGCAGCTCCGGGCAAAGCATGCGTCCGATCGGCAGCTCGTCCACTGGGGGCAGGAGCTGCGGACGGTGACACGCGCAACAGGCAGTGTCTTGGCCGTCAACCGACGGGTCGACATCGCTCAGGTGGTGGGTGCAGATGCCGTACACCTTCCCGAGCGCGGCCTGGACCCGATGAGCCTACATCGGCAATGGCCCGGCCTGGAGATGATAGGTGTCTCGCGGCACGACCGTGCCGGCGTCGAGGCAGCCCAGCAAAATCACGCAAGTTACGCGTTCTTGAGCCCTGTTTTCCAAGCTCCGGGTAAGGGTCCGCCCCTGGGTGTCGACGCATTTCGGGCGGCGATCGCCGGTGTCGGAGTTCCAACGTACGCGCTTGGAGGCATCGAGCCCAAGGATGTGGGGGCGTTGTTGCAGGCAGGTGCGTTCGGAGTGGCCGTCCGTCGCGCCATCTACGCGGCGGCACAACCTGGCGAAGCCCTGCGGCAGTTCCTGTGCGAGCTTGACAAGAGCCTCAGAAACGTCGAATAGCCAACATCGTGGCAGCGCTTCGAAATGGGCTCGGATGTCTTTCCTGGCTGGGTGCGGTCATCATCGTCATCGCCCTGGTGCTCAAGGTGCTGCTGTTTGATATGGCCACGGTTGGACACAACGGCATGGCTCCAACGCTGCTACGGGGAGAGCGTGTGCTGATCAACAAGAGAGCCGCGCCGGAGCTGGGGTCGATCGCGGTGTGTCAGCATCCCACGGAGGTCGGTTGGGTCGTTGGCCGGGTCGCGGCAATCGGGGGGATGACGATCGACTCGTTCGGCGACGAGCTCCGCATCGATGGCCAGCGGGTTGTCTTTCACGAGGAAGGCACCACTTCGTTCCACAATGCCGACAACGATCTGACGGCCAGGGTCATCTGGGGCGATGAGTATTTCGGCGCCAAGCCGCACCGGATCTTCATGGCGGAAAACGGCCGTCACCTGGTTCGAAAAACCAATGTGCCCGAAGGCAAGCTCTACCTGCTCGGAGACTACCGGGCATATATGGGGCAGGACAGCCGAGCCTATGGAGTCGTGGACGCTTCCACGTGCCGCGGCACGATCGTCTTTCGTCTCACCCCCCAGGATGGTCTCGAGCCTGACTTGGCCCACCATTATTTCGAGCCGATTCGATAGTGGCGCTTCCGCATTGCCTGAGGCCCGGTCCGTTCTATGCTGCGCGCGCCTAGGGCACGGGATTCCCGATGAGAGTCGCTGTCGTACAATTTCCAGGTTCGAACGCCGACTGGGACGCCCTACATGCAGTGCGGGACGTCCTGGGCGCGGACGCCTGGTATGCCTTCCACAAGGAACCCAGCCTGGGCGATGCGGACGCCGTTGTGATTCCAGGGGGCTTCTCCTATGGAGACTACCTGCGCGCGGGCGCAATCGCCGGCTTTAGCCCGATCGACAATTCGATTCGCGAGTTTGCCGGTCGCGGCGGCCCGATCCTCGGAATCTGCAATGGGTTTCAGATCCTGACGGAGATGGGCCTGCTGCCAGGTGCGCTGACGCGCAACGCGCACCTTCGGTTCGAGTGTCGCGACATCTACCTGCGCGTGGAAAACGAAGGCCCTTTTACGGGCATGGGCAAAGGCACGGTGCTCCGTCTGCCAATCGCACATGCGGACGGCCGATATCACACGAACGAGGAAGGGCTTGCGGAGCTCGAGCGCAACGAGCAAATCGCCTTCCGCTACAGCACTCGCAAGGGCGATCCACCCAACGGAAGCGACGCTAATCCAAATGGCTCTGTCGCTGACATCGCCGGCGTGTACAACCGCGAGAAAAACGTTCTTGGCATGATGCCGCATCCCGAACGGGCAAGCGAGGACATCCTGGGTAACGACGACGGGCTCCAGGTGTTCAAGTCGCTTCGGCGTCACTTGGGGTTCGAATGAGTACACCAGCCAATTTTCCCGGAGAGCCCGACAGCTCGCCCGAGATCGCGCGAGAGTTCGGGTTGGCGCACGACGAATGGGTTCGCGTACTCAGCACGCTCGGCCGCGCGCCTAGCTACGCGGAGCTCGGGGTCATCAGCGTGATGTGGTCTGAGCACTGCTCGTACAAATCCTCGCGCATCCATCTAGGGCGACTGCCCACGAGCGGCCCGCAGGTGGTGCAAGGGCCTGGCGAGAACGCAGGGGCAGTGGACGTCGGCGACGGATTTTGCGCAGTGTTCAAGATGGAATCCCACAATCACCCGTCTTACATCGAGCCGTACCAGGGGGCGGCCACGGGTGTCGGCGGCATCCTGCGCGACGTGTTCACGATGGGTGCGCGGCCGGTGGCCTCCCTAAACTCGCTTCGCTTTGGGCGGGCCGATCATCCCAAGACGCCGTACCTGCTCAAGGGCGTGGTCGCGGGCATTGGCGGGTACGGCAACTGCATCGGTGTCCCCACGGTGGGCGGCGAGCTCCAGTTCGATGCCAGCTACGACGGAAACATCTTGGTCAATGCGTTCACCGTTGGGATCGCCAAGACGGACGAGCTCTTCTTTGGTGTCGCCGAGGGCGTCGGAAACCCGATCATCTACGTCGGCGCGAAGACCGGGCGCGATGGGATTCACGGGGCCACGATGGCCAGCGCCGAGTTCGGTGAGGAGACGGACAGCAAGCTTCCCACCGTTCAGGTCGGCGATCCGTTTATGGAGAAGCTCCTCCTCGAAGCCTGCCTCGAGATTTTTGCGACCGGCTGTTTGTCTGGCGTGCAGGACATGGGTGCAGCCGGCCTGACCTCGTCGTCGGTCGAAATGGCGGAGCGCGCCGGCAACGGCATCGAGCTCGACCTGGACGCAATCCCACGGCGGACCAAGGCGTTGAGCCCTTACGAAATGCTGCTGAGCGAGTCGCAGGAGCGGATGCTGATGGTCGCCAAGAAGGGGCGCGAGAACGAGGTGTTCGAGCTCTGCGCCAAGTGGGACTTGGATGCGTCGATCGTGGGTCGCGTAACCGATACGGGACGCTTCGTGTGCAAGGCGACCCCTGGCTTTGATCCGTTCGATGGTAGCGGCAAGCCTGATCCCGTGCTCGTGGTGGACCTGCCTGTCGATTTGCTCACAAATGCCGCGCCGAAGTATGACCGCCCTCAAGCGATGCGCCCCGAGCGAGCCTCTTTGGTGACGATGACGGGCGACGCCCCCGATGACCTCGGTGCAGAGCTCCTCGACTTGATCGGCTCACCAAACATCGGAAGCCGATCGTGGATCTGGCGCCAGTACGATCACATCGTGCGAGACGGTACCGTGATTCGCCCGGGCGAAGGCGACGCGGCTCTGATTCGGGTCTTCTGTCAGGACGGAACGGAAACGCGAGAGAAGTTCCTCGCGCTTTCGGCGGACTGCAATGGGCGTCATGTCGAGATGGACCCGTTCGGCGGGGCCGCGATGGCCGTCGCCGAGTGCACCCGCAACATCGTATGCGTGGGCGCCAAGCCCCTCGGGCTCACGGACTGCCTCAACTTTGGCAATCCCGAAATGCCCGAGCAAATGTGGCGCTTTGCCCAAGCGATAGATGGATTGGCGGCCGCTTGCACCGCGCTCGGTGCGCCCGTCGTGTCCGGCAACGTGAGCTTCTACAACGAGACGGACGGCAAGGCGATTGTCCCGACACCAACGGTTGCGGTAGTGGGTCAGCTCGAGGACCCCCGGTATCGCCTGGGGCTCGGGTTCGTGCGCGAAGGAGACGTGATTGCGCACCTCGGACGTCCGTCTCGCGGCGTGCTTGGCGGCTCGGAATGGCTCGTCGAGCGCAGCGGATCCTCGGCAGGTGCATTCGTCGGCATCGATCTCGAGGCCGAGGCTGCCCTTCAGCACGCGGCACTCGAGCTCGCGCGCGGCCGCTTGGTGAAGAGCGCACACGACATCAGCGACGGCGGCTTCGCAGTATGCTTGGCTGAAGCCTGTATCGCACATGGGCACGGCGCGCGCGTCACCCTGCCATCGAGCGAGGACGCCCCGGCCCACGCCCTGCTCTTCAGCGAAGAGCCCTCGCGGATCATCGTGAGCCTGTCGCCGACCGACGTCGGGAAAGTTGCTGAAATCTGCAGACGCTACGGTGTTCCGTTCGCAAAGATCGGCTCGGTCGCCGGCGATACCCTAGCCATCGAAGGCGTCTGCGAGGTCCCAGTCGAAGAGCTCGCTGAATCCTACTCGACAGCGCTCGACGCAATCGTCGGCTAGAGCCCGCGCAAGCGAGACGACCAAGGGGGGGTTGAGATATGCTCTCGGCTTCTACTCTGCGGCTTCTACGGCGGCGGCGACGGGACGATTTTCGCCGCGGAGCTCGACGGAGACGAGCTTGGAGACGCCGGGTTGCTCCATGGTGACGCCATAGAGAACGTCCGCGTATTCCATCGTGCGCTTGGAGTGCGTGATGACGATGAACTGAGAGCGGTCGGTCATCTGCTGGATGGTCTCGGCGAAGCGGCCGATGTTGGCCTCGTCGAGCGGAGCATCGACCTCATCGAGCACGCAGAATGGACTCGGCTTGTATTGGAAGATCGCGAAGACCAGGGCCACCGCCGTAAGGGCCTTTTCGCCGCCGCTCATCAGTTCGAGAGAGCCGAGGCGCTTGCCCGGCGGTTGGGCGATGATCTCGACACCTGTTTCGAGCATGTCTTGTGGGTGGGTCAAGCGCAGCTCCGCCTTGCCCCCGCGGAACAGCATCGGAAAGATGCGCTTGAAGCGCTCGTTGATCGCGGTGAACGCTTCTCGAAACAGCGCCCTGCTCTCGCGGTTCATCTGCCGAATCGCCTTCTCGAGCTTGGTGAGGGCATCCTCGAGGTCGCGGCGCTGAGCACTGAGGTACTCATAGCGCTCGGCGTTTTCTTCGTATTCCTCGATGGCGGTGAGGTTGATCTCGCCCATGCGGTCAACCAGGCGTTGTAGCTCTTCGGCGCGGGCGATGACCTCGGCGTCGGGCACGGGCCGCGCATGGTGGTCACCGATGACGTACGCTAGCTCGACATGATGCTTGTCGAGAACCTGCTCCTCGAGATGCTCGAGTGACAAGGTCAGCTCACGCTCACGAAGCGTAAGCTCATTGAGCTCGGTGGATTGCTGATCGATGGTGGCGCGTAGCGCTTTGAGCGAAGCCTCCGAATCGCCAAGCTGCACCTGCGCTTCGTCGAAGCGAGCGCGGTGAGCCGAAAGGTCCTCCCGGGCCAGGGCCGCATCGTGGGCCGTCTCGCTCAAGCGGCCATGGTGCAAAAGGATACGTCCTGCGGCCTGTCCTCGATCGCGATCGGCCACGGCAACGTCGTCGCGCAGGCGGCCCTCCCGCGCGTTGAGCTGCGCGATTGAACGGTCGAGCTGCTCCAAGACCGAGCGCTCGCGGTCTGCGCGCTCGCGAGACTGCGTGGCGCCCACCTTGACCTCGGTCGCTTTGGCGGCCTGTTCCTCGACGACCCGACGCCGTTCGGCAAGCACGCTCTCTGCCACCCGTACAGCTTCTTCGGCCTCGGCCACGTGGCGCTGGACTTCGCTGAGCTCGCGCTTGCTATTGTTTTCGTCGATCTCGACATGGGACAAAGCCCCGCGCGCTTCGGTCTCGCCCTTGGCGATCTCTTGGCGGCGCTCGGCGATGCGCAGCAGCTCCACCTCGACGACCCGAATATCTCGCTCGGCGCCTAGGATTTCTAGCTCGGCGTCGTGTGCCTGAGCACGCGCGGAATCTATGGCGGCCTGCCGCTCCGCGATGGTCGAACGGAGCTGGCCTTGCTTGGCGATTGCCCGCTCGAGCTCGGCGCCCTGCGATGCGGCCGCCTCCTCGAGCTCGCGAATCTCACGCTTGAGTCGGAGCAGGTGCGCTGCCGACTCATCCTCAGCGCCACCGACGACAGCGCCGTCGCAGAGCAAAGTCTGACCGTCGAGCGTGACGAGCTTCCCTCGGAAGCCCTCCCGATGAAGGCGCGCAGCCGTCTGCAAGGTGTCAACCACCAATACGTCGAACAACAAGTGGCGCACCCACGCTTCATCGGCGTGCGCGTAACGCAGCAACGCCAGCAGCGGCCCGACAATCCCCATCCCCGCAGGAAATGGCGGCACGATTCGCGGCGCTCCGCTCGGTGAGCGCGGAAGAAACGTCGCGCGGCCTTTCTCTTCCCGAGCGAGATAGGCGGCAGCCCGCAATGCCGCATCGGTGTCGTCGACGAGCAGGTACTCGAGTGCGCCACCAAGTGCAGCGCCCAATGCCCTCGTGTGCTCCGCGGCACATTCCAAGCGATCGGCAACCAAGCCAACCAACCCGGAACGCCCCCCGTCGTTCGCAACGCTCGCATAGCCGGTCATCACGGCCTGTGCTCCCGCGCCCACGCCTTCAAAGCGCTCGTGAATCTCGTTGAGCGACCGCAGCCGCGAACGCGTCACTGCGAGCTTTTCGCGCAGCGCGTCGACTTCGACATCGACCCGGTGCAACGCGTCTTTGCCCGAGGAGAGCGACGTTTCGATTTCGATTTGGCGCTCGGCTGTCTCCACCTTGCCGCTACGCAGCCCGATCATCCGCGCCTCGATCTCTCCGCGCTGCTGGGAGAACTCGACCTCGCGGACCGCGAGCGCCTGCACCTCTTCCTGCAGGCGTTCTAGACGCGCGCGAATGTCCTCGCGACGCGCGTCGTACCCCTTGAGCACCGCTTCGGCACCGGCTGCACGAGCGCTCCCTTCGGCCAACCGGGCGCGCGCGCCGTCGAGAGTCACTTCGGCCTCTTTTGCCGTATTTTTACGGCTTTCAAGCTCCCTTTCGACCTCGGACAAGAGCTGTCCGGCCTCGGTTTCGACCATCTCGAGCTCGTTCAGGGAAAGGCGAACTGTGGACGCCTCTTGCTGTAAGCCGTTGCGCTGCTCTTCGAGTTGGCTGAGCTCGCGGATGGCGAGATCTTTGCGCTCAACCAATGCTGCCTGTCGATCCTCCTGTTGGCGGATCAGCCCTTCGATTTGTCGAACCGCATTGTCCAGCTCGTACGCGCGACGTTGCCCGCGCTCGACCTCTGCGCCGAGGTGCTGCAGGGACATGCGCCCTGCTTCGACCAGTGCTTCTTGAGTAATCAACGCGTGACGGCTCGCGTGCACGTGGTCATTGGCCTTGGCCAACGAGGAGGAGACGGAGCTCATCTGCCCGCGCAGCTCCAAGAAACGGTGTGATGCGACCCACAAGTCGAGGTCGCGCATTTCTTTCTTGTAGCGTTTGTAACGCTCCGCTTTTTGTGCCTGCCGTTTGAGCGACGCTAGGCTGCGCTCGAGCTCTCCGATGATGTCGGTAACGCGCAAGAGATTCTGGCGCGTTTGGTCCATCTTCCGTTCAGCTGTTCGCTTGCTTAGCTTGAACTTGCTGATGCCGGCAGCCTCTTCGATCAGCGTGCGGCGATCCTCCGGCTTAGCGCTGACGATGAACCCAATGCGGCCTTGCTCGACGATCGAGTACGCACGCTTGCCCACGCCCGTGCCCAGGAACAAGTTGGTGACGTCCAGCAGCCGAACAGGAGTCCTATTTATGAGGTAGTCGCTGCGTCCCCGACGGTCGAGCCGCCGAGTCACCTGAATCTCTGGGTAGTCGCGGTATTCGGGAGGGCCGAGACCGTCGTGGTTGTCGAAGGTCATGGTCACCTCGGCGAAACCATGGGGCCCGCGCCCTTCGGCTCCACTGAAGATGACATCCTCCATGTGCTTGCCTCGCAGGTAGGATGGCGACTGCTCGCCCATGCACCATTTGACGGCATCGACGAGGTTGGATTTGCCGCAACCATTGGGCCCAACGACACAGGTGATGTCGTGGTCGAAATGGACCGTCGTCTGATCGACGAAGGATTTGAAGCCGACGATTTGAAGCTTCCGAATCTTCACGCTGCCCCCCAAAGGAGTAGTTGGACGTGGCTATCACTGAACATACGATATTGCAACGATTTGCGCGACCAGAAGCGAGGGTCAGGGCGTGACCCCCACTATATATTGTGGTTCGTCCGTATGCGCCCGCCTAGACTCGAACGGCGCCACCTGGGCCGCTACTTGGATTTGCCCGATGCGGTCGCTCCGGCCACGGGCGGCTCGGAGGCCGTCCCGCCCTGTGCCTTCGACCAGCGGCGCCGATCATGGAGAAATTCGAGGAAGGTCCGGGCCATCTCCATGTCTGGCATGGAAAGCCCATCGACCAAATCGTGAAGCCTCTTAGTTTGGGCGTCGACCACCGCCGACCGGCTGACCGGCGCTTCGTGGGGCTCAACCCCTACGTCCGCTGTATGCTGGACCTCCTGAGCGGTCGGAACGCGCCACATTGGCCGCTCGACCGCGTGAATCCCGTGTGTGGTCAGCCAGGCTTCCATACAGGATCGCAAGCGTTCGGACCGAAACGCAAACCAGCGCTCGCGGTCGACCGGGTGATTCACCAGCGCGTCTTTGAAGCGTCGAAACGCTCCTTTGCCGTCGATCGCGATGTTGAGGCTCCGCCGCAGCTCTTCGTCTTCCACGGTCGCGATGAAACGCTCCATCCATCGGTACTGCTCGCGCGACGAAACCGGATCGATTCGGAGATGCCGGCTGTCGTGCATGATGCGCGCGTGCATCGACGGGTCTGCGACTCCGTCGACGATGCGGATCACCTCGCCAGTATCGAAGTGCAAGTAGCTATGCACCTCGGGTGCGTTGTTTTCAAATGCGTCTTCGAGCGCCTCCCAAGCTACGGGTACCTCTAATAGATCTTTGTCTCGTCTGTCTTGCCCGACATCATTCTCACTCATGTTATTCCTATCTTACTTCGCGCTCGCCGTACCGCGTCGCGCCATCGCTCCAAGTGCCTGTCCCTTTCGGATTGGGTGACTTGAGGCTCAAAGCTACGCTCGATACGATAAGCATCCACAATCGATCTAAGGCCGTCGAACACACCAACGGCCATGCCAGCCAAATAAGCAGCTCCTAAAGCGGTCGTTTCGACATTTTCGGGGCGATCGATCGTCACTCCGAGCATGTCGGCTTCAAATTGCATCAGCAAGTCATTGCGGGCCGCACCACCGTCGACCCTCAAACGGTTTATAGGGCGGTGTGCGTCCGCCTGCATTGCGTCGACGAGATCAACGATTTGGAACGCAATTCCCTCGAGGGTTGCGCGCGCCAAGTGCGCGGCCGTCGTATCCCTGGTGAGCCCATAGATGAGGCCCCTCGCACGCGGGTCCCAATATGGCGCCCCCAAGCCCGCCAAAGCCGGCACGAATATGACATCACCGGTCGCGTCAACCTCCCTGGCCTTGGCTTCGACCTCGTCGGCAGAAGCGATCAACCCGAGCCCGTCACGCAGCCATTGGACCGCCGCACCGGCAATGAATGCGCTGCCTTCGAGCGCATACACCGTCTCGTCGCCAAGGCGCCATGCGATCGTGGTCAGGAGACCGTTATTGGACTGCACGAAGCTCGTGCCCGTGTTCATGAGCAGGAACGCGCCCGTACCGTAGGTGCACTTGGCATCACCGACGTCGAAGCAGGTCTGGCCAAACAAGGCAGCCTGCTGATCGCCAGCCATCCCGGCGATCGGGATGCCATCCGGCATCCCGGGGACACCTGACGTGCGCGCATAGACCTCCGAACAGCTGCGCACCTCGGGCAACAAGGACATGGGCACGTGGAGCTCCGCCGCGAGCTCTTCATCCCATTGCCCCTTGCCGATGTCGTACAGCAGTGTCCGCGAGGCATTGCTGGCGTCGGTCACATGTGCGACCCCACCGGACAGCCGATAAACCAACCACGAATCGATCGTGCCAAAAGCCAGCTCGCCCTTTTCAGCGCGCGCGCGCGCGCCATCGACGTGCTCGAGCAGCCATTCGAGCTTGGTTCCGGCGAGGTACGGATCGAGCACCAGCCCGGTCCGCTTGCGAAACATCTCTTCTTTGCCTGTATTTTTGAGCTCTTGGCAGCGATCGGCGGTGCGGCGATCCTGCCAAACAATGGCGTTGTGAACCGCCTTGCCGGTGCTCCGGTCCCACAGGACCGTGGTTTCCCGCTGATTGGTGATTCCAATGCCCAGACACTGCGTCTCGGGAACACCTGCTCGCTCGATCGCGTCTCTTATCGCGTTGCCGACGCTCTGCCAAATCTCTTCGAGATCGTGCTCGACCCAGCCGGGCCGGGGGAAATGCTGCGGGAATTCGTGGTTAGCACGCGCTAGAATCTCCCCAGAGGGAGACAAAAGCATTGCAGTAGAACCAGTGGTTCCCTGGTCGATCGACAAAAGAAAGCCCGACATCCGAGGGAGCACGGTACGAAGCCTCGGGCGCAAAGTAAAGCGGCTACTCGGTGTCGCTCATCCAGCCCTGAAACCGCGGCCAAGAGTCGCCAAGACGCGCATCGAGCTCTGCCCGGACCTTGTCCAACTCGGCGTCGTCCGCGCCCAGGCCGGCTGCCCGCTCGGTGCACACCATCGCGGCCAAACTCTGGTCACGGGCAGCCAACGACTGGGCCAGAAGCGGTAACGCGTCGCGCTCCTCGGCGCCGAGCCGAATCGCGCGCCGCAGTAGCCCGATGGCCTCACCGTGTTTTTCGCCCGCAACCGACGCGCGACCCAAGGTGAGAAACAGATGCCCCGCTTTTCCGGATTCACCTGCCCATTGAACCCCGAGTCGCAAGACTTCATTGGCGGCCCCGAGCTCCCCCGAATTGGCATAAGCCGCGCCTAAAAGGTCCAGACTGACCGCCAATCGCGCTTGGACCTCCTCGCTGAGGTTGTTCGCCTCCCCCGTGCGCAGGAGCATCGAAATCGGGGTCAGCCAAGGGTTGAGCATGGCGATCGTGGCGTCCCAGTTGCCGTGGGCGTTGGCCTCTTCCGCCTGGTCCACTAGCGCGAGGTCGATGGCTGCGCCTTCCTGACGGTCGAGGGCAAGCTCGGAACGCACCCGTTCGTCCATCACGTCTCTGAAATCGTCGAGCGCTAGGACGTGTCGAAGCTCGTTGAACTCGAGTAGTAGCTCGGAAAGGCCGATGTGGTATCGAAGCTCGATCGGCCGTACATCGAACAACGAGGCCTCCAGGAGGTAGCGTCCGCCGATGTGGGCCTGCAGTGCATCCGCGTCGGGATTGTCGGGGAGACTCTCGCTCTGGAGCGGCGTCAGCAGGAGACCTCCGACCGTCTCGCGGAAGTCGGAAAGCGGCACTTGTCGCACCGTTGGATCTTGACCGATCGCGAACTCGACTGTCGCCTGGTTCGGCGAGCGCGGATCGGATGTGAGGCTGTGGATGCGCGTCCCCGCGATGAGGGCGAGCCCGAGCGTGTTGCGCCCGATGATCTCGCAAGCCTTCTCGAAATCCTCGGACTGTTCGAGCACCTGGTCGAACCATCTGTCGGGGCGCGCCAGGGACAAGTCGTATACGCGCGGAGAACCGCCCACCGTTTCATGCCTCGCCGCTGAGCTTGCGCCGGTGCCATTCGATCGTGTCGAGCAGCCCCTGTTCGAGCTCGACGCGCGCCCGAAAGCCCAGGAGCTGCTCGGCCTTCTTCACGTCTGGGATGCGAAGCTCGACATCTGGAAAATCCCAGCCTACGAACTCGATGGGAGATTTGCTGCCCGTGAGACGCACGATCAACCGCGCAAGCTGATAAATCGTGATGGTGCTTCGGGGATTCCCGATGTTGAAGCTCTCGCCGATCGCCTCGTCGCGCCCCATGGCCAGCACGATGGCCTCGACGATGTCGTCGATGTAGCACCATGAGCGGATTTGGTCGCCCTCGTTATGGATGAGGATTTGCTCGCCTTGAAGCGCGCGCACCACGAACGCATGCACCGCGCCTTCTCCAACCTGCCCCGGCCCAAAAATATTGAAGGGCCGAATAGAGACCGTCGGTAAGCTGAACTGCTTCCAGTAATTGTGGGCGAGGTGCTCCGTCGCGAGCTTGCTGACCGCATACGTCCAGCGGGCTTCGCCGACCGCGCCGAGGCTGGTGACATCGGCTTCCCGGACTCGAAACGCATAGGAACCGAACACCTCGCTGGTCGAAAAATCGATCACACGCTTGATCCCAGTGCAATCGTTTGCCGCGCGAAGAACGTTCATCGTGCCTTCTAGAGAGATCTCCATCGTCATGACGGGGTTCTTCAAAACCGTGTCGACACCCGCGATCGACGCCATGTGGATCACATACTCGCAACCGGTGACCGCGCGACGAACGGCTGTCATGTCCCGGACGTCGCCAACGACGAGCTCGATGTTTGGATGACGATCGAGACCGGCTTTCGAGAGTGCATTTCGGCGGAGGATGTCGAGGATCCGCACGTGGTGGTCCTCGGCCAGGCGCGCAGCCAACGCGGTCCCAATGAACCCCGCACCTCCTGTGATCAGGACGTGTGCCCCCTTTTGCATCATCCCCAGCTAGCACACATGCATGCTGGAAGTCGAGAAAGCTCAATCCCTTTACAGGGCACCTCCTACATGGGATCTTGAACTGAGGAAGGGGGGTACAGGCATTTCTTCGGCTGTGACGAGGACGAGGTCGGCACTCGAGCGCGGCTAGCCAATCATCGCAATGGAACGTTTCGTCCTGTGGCATAGGATCCTGCCCCCTGCCTTCGAAGAAGAGGAGACCACCGCGGCCGCCGGACAGTGGGCGCGCTACGTTACCAATGAAGTGCACAGCGCCGGCGGCGATGTCATTTCGTCCCTCGCAGGCACTGTCGTTGCGAATTTCACGCTCCACGAGCTCAAGACTGCAATCAACCTCGCGCTCCGCTTGCTCGCGGAAGCCGAATCGCAGCCTGTACCCGCCGGAGGGCTCCCCATCGCATTTGGCATCGCGAGTGGCGATGTGCGGCCGGAGAGAGACGACTCCGGTCATCTCACAAACAGCGGCGGCGCGATCGATCGTGCACAGCTCTTGGCCAATCAAGCACGCGCGGGTGAAGTCGTACTCGACGTCGAGTCCCGGGAGGCTGCGTCGAGGACCTATTTATTTGGGCGCAGCGTCAGCACGAGCTCTTTCGCACTGCACGGCGAAGCCATCGACCGAACCCGGCCGCTGCTGGAAAAGTGCCGACAATCGCTCGGCTTGCTGCACCCGGCCCCCGTTCCCGCGAGCATTCGTCACGCCCTAGAACCATTCAAGAAAGCTGCAGCCGGCTCGCAGCCTCACGCCTTCTATTTGCAGGGTCCGCTCGGTATGGGCGCGCGCTCCGGGCTGTTGTCGCTGCGTGACGAGCTCCGGCCGCCGGCGTTTTTGGAAATCGGCGCGGTGCCGGGTGGCCTGGAGCCGCTCGGAGGACTGCGTCTCGGACTTCTACAGGCATGGCGAACGCTCGAGCCCACCCGTCAGGCACTCAAGAAGACGGAGCCCGGCGTGGCCGATGCGCTCAAGGCCATTGCCTGCGCGACTCCTCCGCCCCGCGAGGCGACGATTCATGCGCTCGAGGTGACGTTCCGGGCGCTGCAAGGATCGCACGGCCTTCCTTGGATCTACATCGGCCGGATCTCCGCGGTCGATCCGGCAACGCTCGATGTCTTGATCGCGGCTTTGTCGGGCGACACGGCGGCGGCCCTGCTCTGCGTCCGCACGAGTGAATCGGGCACTCCGGCCGGACTTCGCGCCCTGCGGCAAGCGACCAAGATCGAGCTCCCAGCGCTCGACCCGAACGAAGCGTTGCTGGTGGCGGCTGCCATCCTCGGGCCGGACGCCGATTTGCAGATCGCCAAGCAGCTCGTGATCACCGGCGGCACGACCGTACTGGGCATCACTGAGGCGGCGCGAACCATGGTGGCCACGGGCGACATCGTGCACGACGGCGACGGCTTCGTCTGGCGCGAAGAAGCCGCTGAAAGGCGCCAGTACATGGGACCTCGCTCTCTGCTCGAAGAACGGTTCGCCACTCTCGACACATCGTCGATGCGGTTCTTGGAGGTCGCGTGTACCGCCCTCCCCGCTTCGTCCGCGCAGGTGATCGACGCCGCCGTTGCATTGGACGGGATACCCGCGGACATCCGGCGTCGCGCCCTCGAAGCACTCGTTCACGACGGACTTGTGACGCCACGGGCCAAACCGGACTCGGAGCTTCTGCGAAGGGCGGTGGTGCAACGCATGCCGCCAGCACGCCGCACGGAGGGGTATCGTTTTGTCTCGCAGGCGCTTCACACCGCCGAGCCGCTCGTCGGCCCATCCATGGCCGCCACAGTGGGCGCGTATCTGTGTGAAGGCGGAGATCTCGTTCGCGGCGTGCATGCGATCCTCGAAGCCAGCTCCCTCGCGGCCGACAATGGATACACGAGCGCCGCGCTACGATTGGCTGCCGCAGCGGTCCAGTATCAACCCGACGACGAAACCCGCGACCTCGCCTCGGAGATCAGCCGCGCTGTTCGGCTGCCATCCGGGCCTCCGCAAGACGAGGAGGAGGAAAGGCCGACGATGCCCGTTGCCAAAGGGGAGCGTGACAGCTCGGCTCGAGAGCTCGTGCGCATGCTCAAAGAACGGGAGCACGACGAGTTTGACGCCTTGATGGAGGCCTCGATCGCGGCAGGATGTGACCTCACGGGAGCGCATTGCCTACGGGTCGTCTCTTACGTGGTCCGACGTGACGTGGCCGCGGCGCAGCAAGCCCTGAAAGCCGCAAAGAAAAGCCCTCATCAAACGGCCAGCGCCGCCATCCGAATTTCGATCGCCTCGGCCTGCCTACAACTCGCTCGCGGTCGACGCCACGATGCCATGATCGACGCCCTCGAGGCGCTCGCCGCCGCGCGTTCTGAAGAGGACGGTCCAGGAGAAGCCGCCGCCTTGAAGATGCTCTCGGCGACCTGCCTGGCGGCGGGGATGCAAAGTGACGCGAACCGGCTCGCGCACGTCGCCGAAGCGGTCGCTAGCTGACCCCCGCACGGCCGATGGGACCCGCACGGCCGATGGGA
>Ga0114931_10001911_pt1 | contig 26551 bp, 18 predicted proteins | sample 2SBtaG_FD_89579 | JGI IMG/M metagenome (GOLD analysis project Ga0114931, IMG submission 89579) | Deep subsurface microbial communities from Kolumbo volcano to uncover new lineages of life (NeLLi) - 2SBTROV14_V59a metaG | ecosystem: Environmental > Aquatic > Marine > Volcanic | place: Kolumbo... | reverse complement strand
GTAACATAATCATTATGATTGTAAGACAACACTTGATCATTATAAATTATTTTTAAGTTTTTAGCAAAAACTTTGTATTGCTTACTATTTGACTTAGTCTCGAAATCGCTATTATTACTATGTCGGATATAAGAAGTTCTTGTGGATTGAGTTCTGTCATCTATTTTATTGTCATTATCATCAATATTTTGAGCCCAATTTATAAAATCAGGTGTTGCTTTTAATCCTATTTTATTTAAGACCACATTAAATGCTTCATCATTTTCACTTAAGTCAAAATTACCACCCATATCACCTGCAAAACGGAAAAAGAAATTCTCATTCGATTCAGGAAAATTCTCCGCTCCTGTAAACAATTTGCTAATAGCACTTCCACGCTTACCTTTATCCCAATTACCTACCTTTAAAAAATGATAATCCCCTCCTAGTTCAGCCCCGAAACCAGGAGCACCATTTAAAGTAAAAGGAGGAAAAGTTAATCCTGGAATATTTACATCAACGCCAACACGAACACTTATATCCTCACTCTTTATTAAATTTTGTCTATAATGACCAAATTCTGTCCTAAAGGCTCTAAATGAACCTCCTAAGGCTTCTCCTGTCACACTATAAATGTCATTATTTGGCAAAGGAATGGCTAAAACATTATCTCTTTTCTCGAACATTTTCTCATTTTCTGTAAAAAAATCCATCATCGCTTTATCGTCAGTTAAAGCCTTTTCTGAATAGTTATACCCGTAAACATCCAAATCTCTCATTTCCGTATTTTTTTGTCGAACAAAACCTCCTATGATAGCTGCCTCCAAACCTTCAACAGGAATTGGCATTGGTGTTGGTCCTACAGCAGCTTTCAAATCTATGATAACACCATCATAAGGTGTAACGGAAGTTGGAAAAGTAGTAGGTCGAACAGTGCTAACGGAAAAATTACTTCCCTGAGAAGCAACGCTTAAGGCTCCTCCACTTGCAAAACCAATTTGTGGTTTATTTGGACTTCTTTTTCTTGAAGTAATTGTTATAACTCCATTTTTATCAATTTTATCAATTTTCTTAAACGCATTTTTATTTATTTTATCAATTTTCTCCTTTTCCCTGTCTTTTCGTATTGTCCTTTTTACTTTAGATTCAAAGACTCCTCTATAAATTTGTTGAAAAAGCTGACCGGGGTTTACAGAAGGCGAAAACCCAAAACGACCATTTGATAAAGAAAAATTCAAACTTGTTACACCGGCAAATGTAATTCCTGCATTTACACTGGTTCCTAATCCATTATAATTATTATACCTAATATTACCACCTAAGCCCAAACTCAGTAATTCACTACCAAAAATTTCAGAACTGCCATTCAAACTTGCAGATACTGTCCAATTAGCAGGCATCTTACTATGATACTTTACTTTTGCACCTTGATATTCATCAGGAAACCCTCTTTTTACACGGTTAATTGCACCCGGATTTAATGTCCAACCCAAACCTACCCAAGATGCTTGAGATTCATTATTCACATCATTACTATGATAGGAAAGAGAAATAGGATATCCATTTGGTATTTCAAGCAAGGGAATATTATAGGTAAAGCTTCCATCAAATACATTCACCATATTAGTTGTAGCAACAGGTTCAAAAGAACGGTACTCAGGCATGCTACTATGTCCGGTTATAGCATAAGAAGCCAATGGCAACCCCACTTGCAAAAGCATTGTAGTAGTTACTGTAATTACAAATAGTCGTTTATATCTTCTAAAAAACTTCATTTATTTTGCACATTTATATCAAACACTTTCGTTTTTATAATCAATAGGCAAGGGAGGAACTTCCTCATTAATTACCTTAAACTTAAAATTATTTTTACCGGTTTTAAATATATCATCGTAAAACACAAAAGTTACTTCTTCCTTATTTATACTTTCAGGAGGCTGAAAGGCAAATAAAAATCTTTGTTTCTTTCCTAATTCAAACCCTCTCTCATAGTGATATATTACAGGAACTATTGTTGCTCCATTAATGGAAAGTTCCACAGCACTTTCCATATTAAAAGCAAAATGCTTTACATTTTCGGCAAAAGCATTATAATCTTTTGCTGTAATTCTTAATAAATCTTCATTTATTGTTTCTGCCCGTTCATCAAATGCAATTTCCAAAAGAAAATACAAACTACTTCCAAAACTTTCACGTAAATTTTCGATTTCTTCTTTAGAGTAAGCAGTATTAGCTTCTAATTCACGTAACATCATCAATTCTATAGGTTTGTATTGCACTCTAAAGGAAAGCTTATTTATGAATTTTTCATTTATATAACCGTGCTCCTGATTGAACCACTTCCCATAAGTAGATAAATCAGATGGTGTGTCAGAACAATTACTAAATAAAAATAATACAAGGCACCCTAAAATACTTGCATTAAGTTTAAATGAAAAATGGCGATATGTTATACTCAATCTATTCACCTTTGTAATTATTATTTAAACCATTCAAAACCTTTTCTGTAATATCATTCGCATCCTTTGCAAATAAAATATTACCATTATCAGTTACCCCAAATACGTAGTCATATTTGTGCTTTTTTCCATATTCTAAAAGGTAAGCATCAATTTGGTTTAAGACCTCTGTCGTTAATTGTGCATCCACATCTTTTGCATTTTTTTCTAAAGCATTTTTATAGTTGGTATAATCCAGTTGTTTACGTTTAATTAATTTTTCAGTTAATTGTTTTTCTTTAGTACTCATTCCACTAAAAGCATTCTTATATGCCATGATTTCTTGATTAATCTCAGATTCTAAAGTGTCTAAATTGGTCTTCCAAATTTTTACACGTTCTTCATATAACAAGCCTGCTTCTTTAACACCATTATAATCCTCTAATAATTTACTATTATTGACGTAAGCAAAATTTGGTTTGCTATTATATAAATATAAAGACAATGTCAATGCTGTTATAGCAATACATCCCAATACTATATTTAAGACAATCAATGTTTTGTATTTACTATCTTTCCACATAAATAATACCTGAAACAGTTCTAAAATCAAGGGTTAATAAATATCTATAGCTATCTTCCAATACCGGTACTTGTGTATTAAAATCTACACCATCCCAAAATTCGTTTGTATTATTAGTTTGAAACACCAAATTATTTAATCTGTCAAATATTTTGACATCAACCGTATTAAACGTATTCAATCCATTTATTACAAATTCATCAAAATTACCGTCTCCGTTTGGAGATATTGCCATGCCATGATCTAATACTAATTCTATTTGTAAACTGTCAAATTGAGTTGAAGGTGTTTCATAAGCACCTATATCAAGCAAATCGCCTCTTGGTTCACCATTTAAATCAGCAAAGACTAGACTATCCTTACAATCAACTGGTTTATCTAATAGTGGGCTTTGACTTGCAAGCCTATAATCAGCAGTGAGTACATCAACAAATTGTGGCTGTTGCTTGACATCATTCGCTGAAAAAATTAATCCTTCATTATTACTTACCTGACTTGAATTAAAACTATACCAATTATTCCAGGCAGTAGTAATATTTGTTGGAGTGTAATTATCAAAGAAAACAACATCTGTTCCATCTAAATTAACAGCATTATTAGCACAAAACAAGATATTATCACTACCTTTTTGTAATTCTATAGCACTATTAGAGGCATTATTTCGTGCAACAATAGTATTAGAATGAAGTGCTGTATTTGCCATAACGCTATCTAATAAAATGGCACTTCTTATACCCTCAAACATATTTCCTACCACTTTGATTGATGTACCCATGTTAGACAATGTATTTTTTATATTTAAACCAATTTGATTTTGTTTAAAGCTATTATTTAGTATAACTAAATTAGTATTGACTAGACTTTGAACATTAAGGGCAATATTTACATCACTATCACTAACATTATTACTAATAAACATAAACTTATTTGGTACAGCATCTAAAATATCAGATTCAGGAGAAAAATCCTTGATTTTAATTAGATTGCTATTACTAGACACAAACGAATTACCATCAATAAATAGACTATCTGAAAATGATTTGATAAAGATGCTGTTCCCATTGCTGTTTTGAAGAATATTATCACGGATTAAGGTACTAGAACTTGCTTGATCCAATTGGATGGTATTCCCATTTCCAAACAACTCATTCCCTGCTATTAATAAGAATCCTTCAGTTTGTTCTAAATTTAAGCTCACATTGGAATTTATGTCTTCACTTTTTATAACATTACCACTGATAGTTATATCAGATATATTTCTCCCTTGAATAGCTGAATCCTCTACAATAATATTATTGGACAGAATATTTAATCCATTTGAAGAATCAGTCATTACCAAACCCTTGGAAAAATCAGAAATAGAAGATCCCGAAAATGTAAAATTGCTAGTTCCTTTCATTAACAATGCTGTTTCGCCAAGCAGTGTATTTTTAATGTCACAATTAAAAAAGGTAACACTATCAGAATGCTCAATCAAAACAGTAACCCCACTGTCTAAAGAAGAGGAGAAATTAATTCCTGCAAAAAGTAAATTTGCTTTATTTTTAATATTTAAGACTTCACTAGCACTAGTGAAAGTAACATTGTTTGTTACAATATCATTTGTAGTAAAAGTGATTGGGATAGCTAAATTATTGGTCATGTATGATATAGAATCTCCTAAATCAATTGATTCATAATATACACCATCATTAATAACAAAAACAACAGTATCTACTAAAGTCCTCCCATTTATAGCATTAATTGCACTAGTAATATCAAAATAATCTGCTTCACTCCCCCCAACAGTATAAATACCACTAAAATCACCAAACTGACCAGATAAGGCAAATGCAACAAAACTAAAATCGTTCCAATCTGTAATTGTAATACTACTCAATTGACCGGGTGCAGTTGCAATATTCAAGCTACTGTTAGTTGCTGCTTCCCACTGTGGTTCATTTTGCCAGTGTACCAATCTACTTGCAACCCCATCTCTTGTATCATCAAAAAAGACAGTAATATCAATAGTTTCTGCTCCACTTAATCTTCTAATTTTATGATAGAATTTATGATTAATATTTGAAAGGGATGTGTCTTTACGACTAATATCAAAACCATCTTCTGTAGCATCATTATTAGCTAAACTAACAACAAATACTTGAGTGTCTACTGTGCTTGGTTTTAATTTTACAGGTCTATATTTCGTGATGTTCTTACTTGAGCCAACAGGGAATAAATAATCAAGTGTATCTTTCATCTCTCTTACTAATCCACCTAAACCTTCACTACTTACAAATCCAGTTGTCCTTGAAATTGCATTTGTATTACTATTTAAAATAAATAATAAATTAGAATCCGTAGCTAATTCATTCGCATTAAGTGAAAGTACTCCTGCAACTTCTGTATTTACATTTAGTTTTTTTACTCCTTCTCCACTTAATACTAGATTAGAAAATTTTGTACTTGTATTACCTGTAATCAATTGATTCGGGCCAAACAATTCAACTGTTCCAATAGAATCTGTAAAAATTTCATTTGAAGAATTATTCCTCCATATACCATTTAATTTTATTTGACCATCATTATTGACAGTACCATTATTACCACTAAAAGTGATATCGCCATCCATATTTAAATAGGTGTTATTTTTTACGGCAAGTGTGGCACTATTATTATTTATAAATGCTTGTGCACTTAGATTATCGAAAGAATTTGAGGCAATAATAAAGTATGAATAAAAAGGAACTGGTTCAAAAGACCTAATAGAACCTGAATCTAGAGTTCCGGTAATTTCTCCATTCCCTAAATCAATCCACTTATTGCCATCCCATGCTGCTACTCGTAAATCATCTAAATTACTTATACCGCAAATTGCACTTTGCCAACCTAATGTAACAAAAACCTCTGATGAACCAACAGTCCTGTCTACTTTCCAGTAACCACATTGACTTAGTGTGGCTAATGACGGATCTTTTTCACTTCCAAATGGTTGTGGTTCATTAAAAAATTCAACAGTAAAAGCATCACTAGCCTCAAAAGGAGGGCTAATTATGAGTGGTGCAAACAAACCTCCTTTCCCAACAGGAAAATCAAAAGTACTATTTCCTTCTTTTGATACTGGGCCAGAAATAAAACTTGTAGCTACCGTACTATTAAAAGTAGCATTATTTTCAAATGTCAGTGGAGCATTGTCATTAAGAATCATACCTGCATTAATACTCAGGCTATTGCTTATATCTATTGGACCATTCAAAGTTAAGCCGGCTACTGTTGCAACAATTAAATTAGGAATAGCTTCCCCAGTTGAATTAAATGTTGCACCAATACTTCCATTAAAAATAACTGTTCCATCATTATTAGGACTTATTATTGCACAACATGAACTAAAATAAGCCATACCAATAGCTAAATTCCCAGCATTAATATTCACTTGTCCACTTCCTATATCAAATGCACCTTCAACACTTAAATCAAAATTATTATTGGTAAAGTTAAGCATGTCTCCATTCCCTCCTACATTGGTAAAATTATTTGCAACTGTGACATCTCCTCCTAAAGATTTTGCTGCACTACCCGATATTTGTAAATTAGAATAAGCAAGATTGGGGTCGATTTCTTGCGGGCTACTTCCTGCATACTCCACCGTACTGCCATTAGCTAGTGTAACATTAAAATCGGAATAGCTTTGAGTAAAAGAGGTTCCCATCACTTCTATTATACCATTTGGTTCAACTATTAATGCGTTATTTGGTTGAGTACTCGTAATTACGTTTACAGGTCTCGTTTGGCTAAAAGTACCAGAACTAACCGTCAGACTATTCTGTATATTAACTGAGGTTGTTGGTGTACCCATAAAAACAGTAGAAGAGATAGGCATATCAATAACCAAATTGAAGTAAGTTGTTCCACTTATACTAGCAGAATCATCTGCTGTTAATCCTGTAAAAGTTACAGTACTTGTCCCGGGAATAAAATTGCCATTTCTACCATCCCAGCGTGATCCTATATTAATATTAAAATTAGAAGCAAACAAATTACCGTTATCAATCAGCAAATCATGATTAACAACTATTGAGCCTGTAAGCACACAAGTATCATTTGATTGAGGCTTAATGATTAAGTTGTAAAAGTTCCCCTGTCCGATAAGCTGATTATTGAAGCCATTAAATATGGTGGTGTTTACACCAGGCTCATAGACACCACTATTCACAAAATCTGCACCAATAGATATAGTATTATCGAAAGCCTTCAAAATTCCTTGTGAACCGATTACTATATCTTCTAATACTGTTAAATCATTATTGAAAGTGGATAATGATATTGGATTAAACCCATTCCCTAATTCAAGTGATCGAATTGTAACAGCATTATTCAATTGAGGGTTAAAGCTTCCTGTAAATGCATTATCTCCAATAATAGCAACGGAATTTACTTTTGGTATTCCATTTGTCCAATTCGCTGCCTCTGTCCATGATGTACTGGTTACACCTACCCATGAGGTAATACTAACATTCTTATCTTCTACACCGGTAAAATTTCCAAAAGAACTGACTCCTGATACAGAAAGATTATTGGTAAGTGCATTAGCTAAATTAAACACTAGAAATCCATTTACATTATCCCACTTAGTTGTAAAAAAAAGATTTTCATTGCCAACAACATCTCCTTGTTTATAGGAAGCACTTATATTATAATCAATGTTATTGGTAATATTTGAACTTAATTGCCAATAACGATTAATATAATTTGTTGGATTAATTAAGTTAGGTTCCAAAGAATTAAAGACTCTAGCGGAAATATAACTACCGGATACAAGATCACCATTGTTCAATGTAAGGATTAAAGGCGTATAATTATTGTTATCTCCAAGAGCAAAATTAAAAGGTAAAGAAGAAATATTATTATACATTTTTCTTAACATACCTAGTCCATTTAGTAATACATAACTTGTATCGTTTCCTCCAATAATATTCCCAGTGAAATCCAGTATAAGATCCTTGTTCATTCCTAATTCTAATATGCCGGCATTTAGAACTAAATCTTTCGCAACCAAAATTGATGTTGAGGAAAGTATATTACCACTAGGCTTTTCTATTACTAAATTGTAAAATGCTTCTTGTGTTATGTTATTAATTTGTTGAATATCATCGCCATTGAAAGTGACGGTTCCCGTCCCTGCAACAAATTGCCCCTTATTATTCCAAGTACCTTGCAATTGGATGGATGAATTTTGTGCATCAAGTTTTCCATTAACAGTAATACTCAAATTATTACTTACCAAAGCACCCATTAAAACAGCACTATCACCAATAATTAATGAATCAAACCGAATGCTACTGTTTACACCTTGTGGATTTAAATTTGTTCCGTTGAAAATAATAGTACTATTAGTTGTTAATGCCAATCCAGAAATATAATTTAAGTTATTATCAATAACAATGTTCCTTAAGCATATTAAAGAATCTGTTTCTGCTTTATTTATTAGAATTTTAGGTAAAGCACCAGCCCCAATAAGATAAGAACCATTTACCATTTGTGTACCAACACCATTAAAGACCAAATTTGCTGTACCACCTCCTTGAGGTGAAGTATTTAGAACAAATACATCCCCACCAAGATTTATAGTTCCTGTATTAATAAATATGGATTCACTGCCTGATAAAGTAATATCGTTTTCAACTGTTATCTGTCCATTTTCTGTAATTTCAAATATTGCATTATTACCTTCAGCATCATAAATTAAATTATAAAAAGCAAAATCTCCTTCCAATGTATCCGTTCTAGCAAATTTCACAGTTCCATTATTATGATTAAAAGTACCAAGGTTAAACCGGACATTACCTAATAATGTCAATGTATCAAGTGTACTCTGAAAATCATTGCCATTGATAATAAGATTGCCGTTAACTACTATATTTCCGTTATTACCAAGGAATGTACCACCTGATAATGATGCCAAATCACCAATTGTAATATTATTACTGTTTTGATTAATGATACCTGAATAAGCTCCTCCAATTGTAAGCCCTACAATATCAATTTCCGTATCAATATTACAATCACCTAAACCATTGCCATCAAATATAGCCTTATCGAAAATACTAGGCACAGAAGCTCCACCAGGTCCGCCAGATCTAATCGACCAATTTGTAGAATCGTTCCAATTACCTATACTATTAGCAATCCAATAACGTTCTATTTTACCTACCTCGGAAGCAATCGCAAAGGCAATAAAAGTATCAAGCATTTCGATCGATTCTATCGTTCCAAATGTACGTTCTCCTAAAACCTCCCCACTTCCATGATTAATCCATTTTGTTCCGTTCCATCCTGCTATTCTCAAACTGTTTAAATTTTCATCTATTCCACAGCTATTTTCGTCCCAAGATAGCTTTACTTTGACTTTAGAAATACCGTTCGCTCTATCTAATGTCCAGTATTCACAAGTGCTAATATATGACAATACCGTATCAGAGTTGGAGCCAAAAGCCTGTGGAAAATTAAAGTATTGAGCTACATAAGCATCCTTCTTATTTTGCGGTGCAGAAATTGCTAGTGGTCTATAGTGCATTGAATTTCCAATAGGAAATGTAAAATCAGTTTTCCCAATCTTTTTAACTGGTCCATGTACATAACTTTGATTAGATACATCTGATACTGCTGCATTTTGATTGAGAATAAGTAAACTATTGGTATCATTACGAATGAACCCGGATAGCAGTGATAGATTATTTTTAACGGTTACGGAATCGTTCAAAATAACGTCTGCCACTCCTTCAGAATTTATCTTTAATTTATAAAAGGTTTCACCAATTGGATTTGTAATGGATTGATCATTCAGCCCATTGAATATAACTAATCCTTGCCTAGATTTAAAAATTCCATTATTTGTCCAATCTCCTTTAATCTCAATCGTATAATTTTCAGCGTTAATATTTAATTGACTTGCAGAATCTATCACAAGACTGCCATCTAACACTAAGTCACTCCCCAGTTTAACTTTAGCAGCAATAATAATATTATCAAAATTCATTGCACCAGCGAAACTTCTACTTGTAATTATTCTATTTTTATAAAATGCAACAGTTGAATTATTAGTAATAGCATCAATATTTCCTCTTTGGTAAATCCAATTCCCTGCTAGATTAATTGTATTATTTAATGTTAAGAGTCCGGCTATCTTATTGATAGTTAGATTGGGTAATTTCCCTGCCTCTAGGATATTTGTGCCAATAAGTTGCTGAGGTCCTAAGCCATTTATAAGGAATTCGGTAGATCCTCCTCCATTCAATCCGGTATTACTATTGATAACATCCCCTCTAGCTTCAATTGTTCCATTTTTAAATCGTAATGAAGCAACACCATTTAATATTAAATCATTAGATATAATTAAAGAACTTGCAGAATCAATTTCATATGTCGTTAAAGTATCATTATTTAAAAATTCAACATTCCCTAACGTATGTGATCCACTAATCTTATTTTTCCCTAGAAAAACAATTCTAGATGAAGCTAGGTTAGAAGTAATCATGCCTTGTAAGTATGTCCAATCTTTTCCTTTCCCCAAATTAATAATACCTGATAAAAATAACGTACCTGCGTTTTTACTGATTTGTACATTCGGAAATTGATATTGACCAATTGTATCATTTCCTACAAAAAATTGTTGAGCAATACCATTTAAATTTAATAAAGCAGTCCCTTTTCCTCCTGAGAAAGTATTTCGAACAACTATATTTCCTTTAATATCAATTTGCCCTGTATTGAGTTTTAATTTGTTGCTACCGGATAAGAGCAAATTATTATTTACCGTCAAAATCGTTCCAGAACTGATTTCAAATTTACTGTTTACTGTAGGATTAAACTCCAAATTATCAAATTGCTGAGAGCCTGATATTATATTTTTTCTAACAAACCGTACAATACCGCTATTAGGATTAAATATTCCACCATTGGAGGTAAAATCGCCATGCACTTCTAAAACATTTTCGGTACTTATAAAAAGTCCGCCACTTATGACGTAATTGCCCAAAACTTCAATGGTTGTATCCCCGCCAAAGAAAGTACCACCATCCGTTAATAAATTATTATCAATTGAGATTATATTTTCTCCCTGAACTACTGTATCAACATAACCACTTTTAATATTAAGTCCTTCTACATGAATATCTTGATCAATATTACATCCTCCGACACCGTTATAATCAAAAATAGCAGTATTATTAGAATTAGGAACACTTGCACCACCAGGTCCACCTGAAATAACTGACCAATTATTAGGATTACTCCAGTTGGAATCTTGATCAGCTATCCAGTATCGATTAGGTCCAACAATTATAGAACTACTAATTGCAAATGACCCAAATTCATCAGTTTTAATAGATGATGTGACAGCTCCCTTGTTCAAATCTCCCGTTGTACCACCATTTCCAAGGCTAACCCATTGAGACCCATTCCAACGGGATACTCTTAATGCCGGAAGATAATCGATATCGCAACTATTTTCATCCCAATTTAAAGTTACAAAAACATCTGAATTTCCTTTTGTCCTTTTTAACTTCCAATATTCACAAGAACTTACAGATCCCAATAAAGTATCCAATTTAGTTCCAAGGTTTTGTTCATTATCAAAAAATGTTGCTATATAGGCATCTTGTTTATCAAGCGGGGCAGAAATAGTAAGTGGCATATATCTGTTCGATTTGCCTATTGGAAAAGAAAAAGCTTGTTTTCCAACTTTTTTAACCGGACCTGACACAAAGCTCGAATCCGAAGTGTTTATTACAGAAGCATTCTTAGTTAGAACAACAATGTTGCCATTAGTACTATTTAAAAATCCATCTGTTAAATCAAGCGTTCCTTTAATAATTATGGTTTCGGTATGATTTACAACTCCAGAGGACTTGTCTATGGTTAAATTATAGTATTTTCCAACTTCTTTCCCCGGAATAAGTTGATTACCACTACCATTTAACTCAATAGTTCCATTATCTGCTTCAAGCGTTCCATCACTTATATAATCGCCTTTAAGAAATACATTTCCTCCAAAAAGTTTCAAAGTTCCTTCATTCATTTTCAAATGCCTATGAATAGTAAGATCAAATTATTATTACTCAGGCTTAAAAGGACATTAGATTGATCCATATTATTTACATCATTTCTAACCAATACATTGCCACCCAAGACCTTTACTGCATCTCCTGAACCGCTATTCCCATGTTCATATCCATGTCCGTGATTATCATTAAGATCATGATCTTTGTCTTTTTTATGGTCATCACTTTTACCCTTGTTATCTTTATCATAATCTTCTTCATCATCACCATCATGTCCCTCATGATGTCCACTTTTTTTATTATCTAGTCCTAGGTCCCAATATACCAATGAAGGATCAATGATTTGAATAAGATCTTTAGCCTGGTATATAACGATACTTCCTGTATCTAAAATAATTGTTTCAAAACCAATATAAGCTTCAGTAAACTGTTCACTATTTACAGCCAAAGAACCATTTGTTCTAATTTGCAATAAATTATTTGAGCCATTACCCGTAACTGTCTTATTTATATCAGTAAAGAAACTTGTGGCTTTATGATCAAAGAGACCTTCATTAATAATGAAATTATTCTCAATGGTTAAATCCTTAAATTTTGAAGGTCTTAATTGACCTCCAGGTGCATCCACAATTAGATCATAAAATGATTCTGCTGTAACAATTGCTATATTGGATGTAGCATTATTAGCTGTAAAGATCACCTTACTTACAGCAGAAATGTAATGACCAAAAACTTCTGTCCAATGACCGGCAACTGTAATCTCATTATCTCCACCGTACAAATTCCCTTTTAATATGGAAATGTTTTTTTTAATATCAATGTTCCCTATTACAAAAACGGTATCATTAGAATTTTTATTTATTATAAGATTATAGAAATTGGTTGAATCAATATTACTATTACCATCACCTTTAAATATAGTTGTATTATTATCCGCCTCGTAAACACCCCCATTAATCCAATCTCCATGAACCGTAATTATGTTTTTATGTGCTTTTAATTTGCCCTTCCTACCAATCAATACATCACCTTTGACGAATAGCTTTTTGTTACCACTATTTAATATTGCAAATGTTGCATCATTACCAAGTAATAAATTTTTACAAAAACTTGTTTTTGTTAGTTTTGGTTGAAAAGAACCGGTAAAATTAGCATCTCCAATAATAGCTGTCTTAGAGTAATTGGGTCTATCATTTGTCCAATTTCTATTATCATTCCAGTTATTATTTTTTGTGCCTTTCCACGAAGTAGATTGACCAATAGACAAGCTAGTAAGCAAACAAAAAAAGATTGCTAAAAAAGAGAAAACGAACAGATTATTTTTTTTCATTATCTTTTATAAAAACTAAATCCTTACTACTGACTTTCTAATACTTCAATTCGTGACTTCAATTCTTCAATAATTGCGTATAGTTCCTTTATTGCAACTATTGCAGGGATTGACAATCGGGAATAATCAACAGATTTATATCCATCATCGTCCGTATCGACAAATTCAGGATAGACTAATTCGAGCTCTTGGGCGATAACTCCAATTTGTAATGACGTATCATTATTTTGTGTACCACAAGTGTCTGCACAAGTCACATTAGGATCCTTGAAATTATAGGTCACACCTCTAACACTCAATAATTTATTTAAAGTACTATCATAAGTCTTTATATTTTTCTTTAATCTAACATCAGAAAATATCGTCCAAGCATTTGCAATTGCAACGGAACCATCACCAGGATTACCCACCTGAAATTTTGAGCCCGTATTTGTATTTGAGCCAATAACAACATTACCATCACCAAATATTGTAATCCTATTAACTGCATTATTTTGAGTGCGAAAACAAAGAAGATTAGGACTATTAAGAAAAAGGCGACCATCACTTGCTTGTACAATGGCATATCCTGTGTTCGTATTAAAATTACTATGAGAAAAGCTTGCCCAAGCAGTAGCAGACCAATTTCCTACAAACGCTCTCCCTGATATAATACCCTCTGATGGTGTTGTGGTATTTAAATGAAATCGATTATTGGGAGTACTAATTCCTATACCTAAGTTTGAGTTAGTCTTATCCCAAACAAAATTAGAATCAGAAGAAAAACCACCGCTACTATCACTAAACTGTATTGCTCCAACAGGACCAGAAGCTACACCGCCTGAACCAGCAATAGCATTCCATGATGTTGTATTGCTATTATAAAAATAAAATTGTTCCTCTGTAAGATCAAAAACTAAAAGACCATTTGCAGGCTTGGTGATTGCTACTCTTTGTGCAGTTGACATTCGTGGAACCAACATGCCTTTATTAGTCGCACTAACATCTAACATGGCCGAAGAATCAGGTAATGAATTGGTTGAATTAATCCCAAAACCTTGTGCAAATACATTTTCTGTGAATGTTGTTAATATAAGAATAAGTCCAAAAAGAAACAGAAAACGATAAACGTATTTAGTTCTTTCTTTATCAACGTGCAAATATTCTTTAATATATCTTAATTTCATAATCTTATGTTTTTGAATTAGAAAGTTTATTCCTTATTTTTCACAAGAAACTTTTAATTCATATCAACAAATTTTTAATATTCCTACTTCCTCGAAAGAAATGTTCAAATGCAACAGGATTCTGACATTTAAAACAAGTCTTTGTCTATACTAGACAAACATGCTCAAATGTGAGAATAAATTAATACAAATGCAAGAAAATATACAAAAAATTTTAATTTATTTCATGGTTTGTAAATTCCTGAAAATCAGACTATTACATTGCAAAAAACATGCAATAAAACTAAGTATTTACACCTACTTTTATCATAGGTATTTACACCTATTGCCCATCTGAAAGCATTGATATTAAATCGTTTTAAAAATCAAAAATAACTCTAAATTGAGGTCTGAAAATTTATTAAGCTAATGAATTTTTGGATAAAAAATTAGCGTAATCCGGTACTATATTCAAACATCGGTAAGTACATAGCGACAACAATGATTCCTCCAATAGCTCCGATTAGAACCAACAAGATAACTTGCATTTGGTTGTTAAGTAAATTAGCCTGATGCTCGATATCATCCCGGTATTGACGAGACAAGTCACTGAACATCTCATCTAATTTATTTACTTCATCACCTACCTCTAAAAGGGCTGTCATTTCCTCATCATATATTGAGAACCTCGCCATACTCTTATGTATAGGTGTTCCATCCTGGAGAAAAGCTTGCCTGATACTTTCCAATGAATTTTCAATAGGATAGAATCTAATCATCTTTTGTACCAAATCTAGTGCCCTATAGGTATCTACCTTGGCATTAATTAATAGTGCCATAGCATTACAAAATCTACCTAAATATATTTTTCGATAAATATTCCCTACAATAGGAATTGACAATATAATATTAGAATTAAGTTTTCTATACCATCTCTTTTCTTTTTGAGATACTGCTAAAACAATTAATACCACTAAAAGTATAAGAGCAAAAGGAAAGTAGGTCGCTATAAGTTCAGAACTGTCAATCACAAATTTTGTCAGAGGTGGTAACTCCTTGCCTAATCGTTTTAATGAATTGGCCAACATCGGTATCACAAACCGAATCATAAAGAAAGTTACACCAATAGTAAGGATCAACACAAGAGCAGGATAAGATGCAATGTTCATTACTTGTCGTTGCAGCTTAATCTTATTTTGATAAAAAGCAGCCAGTTCTTTTAATACAGCTACCAACTTCCCACTTTCTTCTCCAATAAAAACACTAATATATTCATAGGGACTAAACTTTTTACTTTCCTTCATTGCCTGAGATAATGGTGTCCCTCCCTTTTCCTTACCACCTCCTACAATCTTCTGGTGAAGCGTATGAATAAGTTCTTTATCGGATTTTAGTTGCAGGGTTCTTTCAATAAGCTCAAGTCCTCTTTTAATATCCATTCCGGCAGCCAATAACACATGAAGCTTAGCATAGAATCGTTCTTTCTTTTTGTCAGACAACCTTTTGCCAAAAAGGGCAAAGTCCTTCTTTAAAAAGTTTTCAGATACAGTTTTTTTTTGTTTACCATTATCAGCATGAGTTAACTCCTGCCATTCCCCCTGATTAATGTCAATGCCTTCCATTTGTTGATTTAATAATTAAGTGTTGTTTTTTGAATTAATTTATCCGCCCCATAAATTTTATTGTAATGAAAATAAAATAGCTTATCATTATCAATAGCATTGTAGGATAGTTCATCTATTAATTCGTTATTATTCTCAACAGCCAATTTATCAAAGAAAAGGTGAACTGCTTCAGGCTTTACCTTAAAATATTCTGTCAATATACTTACCGTTCTAGTTACATAATCCTGTTTAAAAAGATAATTTACTTCATTTTCATTTATCATGCAAATAATCCCATCTGATGATTTTATGACATAATCAGCTTTAGCAAAGTCTTCCTTGAGCAGTACATCTAGTGTCTTTATTTCCAAAGATTGCTCCGTTGTTTTCTGATAAGCCAGATAAGCCGTTTGTATAACTCCATAACTATAAAAAGCTGCACTGATTACAATAGCTGCAATCACCAGTGCAATCAAAATCTCTTGCAAGGTAAAGGCTTTTATTCTTCCTGCCATTGGTCTAAATATATAATTTCCTTTTGTTCAGCTATCTTGTGATCTTCCTGATCCAATGCTACTACATGTAATACGTTCAATCGTTCATTGTTCTGATAGGGTTGTAAATTGCTGCGAATTACCAAACCGTCAAACTCTTTAATTTCTTGAGGATTACCATTTTTTACTTCCATTGCAATTTTATTCAACAATTGGTGGATATATTGCTTTTGATAATAATCTGCCGATGAAACCACGCTTATATATACAGAAATGGAAATGGCAAATGCGATACTTATAATAAGCATCGCAATTAATGTTTCAGGCAGTGTACTCGCTATTATTTTTCGATTTAATCTAGCCATTTGACAATCTTTTTTTCTGACTGCGAAGCCAATAATCCTGACCCTACATAATGTGGTGATAACTTACTGTAATCAATGGTGGCATTCAGTAAATGGTTTTCATAAATAGAGGAAGGCGTTCTTAACAAGAACTTACTACAAATAACATTTCCATATACAGAGCCTTTCAACTCTAAAGCACCATCCACATAAACTTGACCTTTGAGCAGGGCATCTTGTTCAATAGACAATAATGGATCCTCCTTATTTTTATTAACCTGATAAACTAACACAATACCGTCTATTATTGCCCTCTGACTGATCCGAATGAATGGAGCAGGAGAAGTATTTGCTAGTAAACAGACAGCGGAAGGGTAGCTTAAATGGCATTGTTGCCCTATCTGAATAGAGCGGCTTGCAAATAATTGTAGATTCCCATTGAAACGATCCTGTATTTCAATCTCCGGTGCATATATTAATACATCTTCCAATTGTGCTTGATTACTTACAGTAACTTTACTGTCTGATCCTATAATGATATTGCCTTTGTATTTCTGATCAATTATTATCGGTTCGTCACTATACAGGATGGCACTCTCCCCAGAAAAAGATCGAGTCAAAGTATCAGGCCATTCTTCTATCGGTATATTGTTTTGTATGCCATCCAACCTATTCAGGTTATATTGAACCAATGATTTATTAATCTCAGGTAGTATTTTATTGCTCTGTTGTATGTTACCTTCAATCAGTTGCTTTCCAATAAAACTTTGCCCCTCAATATAGGCTCTTGACACACCTGCTTTAGGCAAATAAACAGTTCCTTTGACAAACGTATGACCACTCAATGACAATGGTTTATTATTATCAGCAAGATATATAGCTATTGTTCTATCTAAGGGGGTATAACCAAATTGTGCGGAACGGGTAAGCTGGTAATCTCCTACATAGGCTTTACTAACACCTACTTCAAACAAGCCCCACTGCTTTTTAGTAAGTTTAACATAGTCATTTGCATCTCCAAATAAATCTAATTCTGAAGTCGGATTGTCATTTGAAGCTCTTAAGATATTAATTCCCGAATGAGCATTAAGTAATAATTGCTCTCTTAACTCTAAATTACTAAAATGAAATCCATTAATATCTGCCAGAAAAATAACTGCACTCATGAAGATACTCATGAGTAGTGCAACGGTCAGGGCGTAAAATAATGCACTGGCTTTTATCTTTTTTCTTGATAAAATTAATTTCCTCATTTTTCATTTTCCAAATTTTGCTCTTTCTTCTCTTTACTCTTTTTCTCCTTCAGTTGCTTCGTTTTTTTCTCTTTACTTGTTTTTTTATCTTTATTAGTAGACTTCTTTTCTTTTTCCGGCTTTTCTTTCTCTCCCTTTATTACGATTTCTCCTTTTTTATACTGCTCACTTTTAACTAATTGACCATTAGCATCATATTGTTTATAACTACCGTGCAAGTTGCCTCTTTTCCAATTACTTACTTCCTTCATTTTACCGTTTTCATACCAACTTCTCCAATTGCCTGTTTTAAGTCCATATTTAAATACTCCTTTTTCGCTAAGCTGTTTATTATTATACATGGAACTGTATTCTCCATGTAGTAACCTGCCATCATAACCGCCCTGTGTTACCTTAATTTCCTTAGCGAAGAACCAGTAATATTCAGTTTTTTCATTAGGTTTATATTTCTTTTTAGGACTAATTACTTTAAATGAAATAACTTGGTTGCTATCCCTTATCGTAAAACTATGACTTGTTTCATATTCCTCCAAATAGTCATTGAGCGTAAGCTTAACTTTAGTTTGGGCAAATGATGAATTCATGGACATTGCCAAAAAAACTATTAATACTAGTGTGGTTAATATTTCCCTGATCATAAGTTTATTTCCTAATTGTTTGTGTTTGATTTTCATAGCTTACCTCAATAAAGTCATTGGTCAATTTCAATAAGGTTACGTCACTTATTATTTCACCAATCTGCATCATGTACTCCTGATTATTAATTTGTACCAATGCAACTTCCTTCTTTGTATCCTGACTTTTCACCCTGCCATTATAGATGACAGAGGGCCATTTTATCGGCTTATCAATTTTGGGTTGCACCACTTTTTTAAGCTTAGATCTTTGGGGGGATGTAGTATTGGAAGCGTAATAGGTTGTGTGAAAAGGATTTCGGTAATCAGCATATAATTTAAACGTGTCTTGAAACATATATCCTTCTGTAGATTCCTTTTCTGTTGGAATTTGAATTTCCCGGTCAATTCCATCGTTATTTGAAAAAGAGAATATTCTATAAATAGCGGCTACCCAAATTAAGGCAACAACAATAATGAGTATGATTCGTAAGTTTTTTTTATTCATTATCTATTACTTAATATAAAATTGTCTCCAACTACTGAATATACTCCAATTACCGGCATCATCTCTTGACCTAAGTTTCCAATAATAGGTTGTAATCGTATCTCCATTGAAACTGTGATTCTGATCCGTTATATATATTGGATAACCACTTACCAAAGTATTGGTATCTGTAACAAAAACATATAAACTATCTGCAATGGCAGAAACATCCCGATTCCAAACCAATAAGACAGCTGTACTTGTTGAAGTATCTAAATCATTAGGAGAAATCAATGTAGGTGCAGCCGGAGGTATCTTATCACCAGTAGCGGACGAATCAATTATTAATGTCCGAGTACTATAAACTGTTTCACTGGAGCCATTTTCTGCTTTAATCCGCCATTCGTAAATGCCTGGAGTTAGACTGTAATCATGTTTGTTTGAAGAAGTGGTAATGTCCAATTCAAGCTGTTGTATATTGTTAAAATCAGGGGATGCAATCTGTAAATTATATTTGATTGCTCCTTCAACTTCTTCCCACCAAAAGGTAATATCTCCATTTGTAGCAGTCAGATTATTTGCAGGAGCCAATAAGGTGACTTGTTCCTGATTAAGGTCAACTTCAAATAAATCATTCTTGCAAGCATACAAGAACACACATATTATTAGTAGAGGGATAATTATCTTTTTTATCATACCTAGGTTTTTATTGTTTGCAAGAACAATTGCATTGACAAATAGCTACGTCTTGTTATACGATCTTTCTTCGTCTCGAAAACAAGTGATGCAATTCTTCCAGCTCTTTTTATTTGTTCTAAGTTGTAAGCTAATTTCAACATGGCTGTATAGTCCCCTTCTGTTTCCATAACAATGGTGTAAATTGTATAATCATTTTCTTCAGTAGCTTCTGCTTGTGGAAATTCACGTAAAGTGATCTTGTTTTGTTTGCAAAAGGTAGATACTATTTTTAATAGTTCTTCTTGTGAGTATTTATCCCCGCCTAAATTCCCTAAGCCTGCTTCTATTATTGCCAGCTCCTTTTCCTTGACCTGAATCTCCTTGGGAGCAACAACCGCTGTAGCAACCTGCTTTGTTAACTTATTATATTCTCTATACATAACTATCGTATCCTGAATCGAGAAAAAATAGAACAGGACAAAGAAGATAATGCCACCTACTCCTAGAAAAATATTAATTTGCAAATATGTCAGTTCTTTTAATTGTTGCATTTCAAATAAACAATTGTATACTGAATTCAGTATTAATACTTCTACTTCGTTCCCGGTAATATTCTACAACCACTTTCTTTACCCACTTTTCATTTTTAATAACTTCAATCCATGTGTTAAAAGCATCTGTATCTCGACTAATTCCTTTTATATTAATCTTGTCTGTCTCGTGTCTATATACTTTTTTGGAGGTATTTTGTATGTCTTTAATCTGTGGATGAACAGATAATAATTCTAGATATATCGTTTTGGGAATTGTTCGGGCAATACGATATGCATGAAAAGAAGTTCTGGAAGGTTTTAACCAACCTGCTTTTTGCAAAAATTTTTTCTTGATTTCTAATTGCTCTTTCAGACTCTCTAAATACAGTAGTTGATCTTGTTTGTTGCCCACCTTACGAGATAAACTCTTTACTTCAGTATTCAAGTAGCCAAATAGAGATACATTGGTAAAAGATAATAACAGAAAGAGACCTAGAATACTATACCCTAATGGTCGAAATAGTCTTTTTTGTTGCCACTGGGTTCGATGCACTTTTACCAATGGGGCATTTAATGAAATAGGAGTACCACTTAATTGTTGAAAGCCTCCGGCAAAGGCTATTAGCAATTTCTGTGGCATTTCCTTGCCACTCACATTCATCATAGTGCCATTGTTCGTATCTGCTGTTTCCTTATAATCATGAATGCTGTGGTTATGAAAAGTCAATTGATGACCTCCCACTGAAAAATCAAATGTATCCTGTCCCTTTTCCTTAATGATAGGATAAAGTGCTCCAATACAAAACGGTCCGATACTAATATTAACCAATGGAATATTTTGTTTTTCAAATTGCTGCACAATGGACTCAAGTGTTTGTTTACGAATAATACTAGCTATAATGTTGTTATCGCCAACAGATAATCTTTGTAGATAAAATTCATCTTCATTGGCATTGGTGAGTATCTTACGAATTATTTGTTTATGATTGTTTTCGGATTTTACTTTTTCATTTTGTACATCTCTGCCATTAATAACAAGGCTGATTGGAAGGTTGTCAGGCAAATGTTGTTTTAGATTTTCTATGCTTTTAATATCCTGCTCAAAACTTTGAAGACTTATTACCGAGTTCTTTCTATTGAGTATAGTTAGGTGAAACAAACTTTGTCCTTCACTTGAAACAATCATCTCGACACCTGCAACGGTGGAGGGCTCAAACAGTAGTGTATGTAGTTTTTTTTTCAACATATACTAGTAAATTATCGTTGGTTTAATAAACACTACGGATATAGTAGTACTCTTAGATTTACTTCTTGAACCAAAAAACCATTTTAAAATTGGGATACGAGAAAGTAAAGGTATTCCGGTACCGGATTGACTTTTTTCTATTCTCTCTATGCCACCCAAAATAACCATCTCATCACTCTTAATTCTAATAAGCGATTGGAACTGACTATTGGTCGATGGAGGTGGTGCATTAGCCGGAGGATCTCCTATAAAATCAGAAATCTGTACATCTATCTCTAAAGTAACCTGATCGTTTTCTGCTACTAATGGTTTAATACTAATACTCATATTAGCCTCTACATTATTCCATTGCTGCGTTGTTTGAACAACAGGATTTTGTGTGCCAATAAGACTTTGCTGATTTATACTATAAAACCGTTGACTACCAACTGAAAAACTGGCCTGATGACCGTTAAGCGTAGATATTTTTGGGACACTACGTACGTTTGCATTATCTTGGTTATCTATGGCACTTAAACCCAGATAGAAATTGGGTGTTACTTTACCAAGATTAATAGGCGTTCCAGCTGTAATATTAGACAAGAAATTATTGATAGAAGCAGAACTAAAGGCAAAATCAAAACCTGGCAATATCGTACCCTGAGTTGAAACTGTAGAATCACCCAAGCCTGCTATCAATCCAACCTTAGTAGATTTACTTTTTCTGATATCTAGTAATATAACTTCTATCAATACCAAAGGAACAACTTCATCTATGCTTTCAATGAATGCTTCTATTTCCTGTATTTGCGGATATGACCCACTCAATACAATAGCATTAAGCTCGCTAAACTCTTTAATTTCAACCCCTTGTTTGATATTCCCTGGAATAAAGTTTACAATATTTTCAACGGAACGATATTTTAATCTTACTACTTTGGTTACCCTTAGTCCTTCTTGTTTCCTTTCACCAATCAGATATAAATCATTTTGCTTCTTAAAAGTATAGTCTGTTCCCTTGAACAGATGAGATAAAAACTCCTCATAGCTTCTGGCAACGATGTGTGTTGTAACGCTCCCGTTGAGATTGGCAAAGAGGAAATATTCTATATCCAATTGTTGAGAAACAACCTTAATAATGTCTTTAATATTTACTTCATCAGCATCTAGAGTAAGTAATTTTTCTCCATCTAAAGTTTCTTTAACATCAAGTAATATTTTTCCTAACTGGCTGGGGTCGTAATAAGGAGTTTCACTTCCTTTACGAATAGCACCTGTTTTTCTATTACTCAATTGGGGCAAATCTATCTTCTTCTCAATCAAATAAAGTCCTTCCTCTGCTTTATTGATTGCCAGGTCATTTGCAAATGCAAAGGTACTCAAAGCGAGATCAAAAGGCATATTTTGAATATAGCCTGTTACTATTTTTTCCTTAAGATAGGGTGCCCAAACAACATTTATATTGGATAGCTGGGTAATCATTTTAGTAACAAGTGGTAGGCTGTCCCCTTTTAAATCCATCGTCAAGGAACCTGCTGTTTTATCAAAGCTAATAGCAATTTCTTTTGAAAAATGCTTAACTAAAGGGATGGCTTGTTTATATGGACTGACTGAAATAATACTGCCTACAAAAGATAAATCCAAGTTATATTCCCTTGCCAGAAATAAGAGAACATTAGCAAAAGTCTCATTAGAAAAATTATTGATAACCTTAATATCTAGGGTTGGATCTAGATTAAGATTAACATTATTAACCTTTGCCAAACCTCTTAAGAATTCCTGAATAGAGACATTATTAACAGAAATTTCAACTTTTCCATTTAGACCGGATACCGTAGTACTGGCCAATTCATTTAATTTTTGTTCTATTTCCTGAAATCGGTCTTGGGCAAATAAGTTAGTATAGGAATAAATTGATAGCCAAACTGTTACAGACAGGATGACCTTCAATTTGGCGTATGTAGTTCTTTTGAGCATAAATATTGTAACTGATCATTCCTGCTTTAAAAATCAAAGGCTTGCAAATTTAGTGGAAAAAATTACTTTAGCGAAAATATTGTGCTTCAAATTACTAAAATCTAAATATATTCTTTACATTTTGACAAGTTTATTTACTATATTGCCGTAATTTTGTGTATAATTAATTTATGTTTTGACTAAATTGAACCATAAGCTTTCAGCCTTTACCTTAGAACAAATCCTTGTAGGATTGTGTATTCTAGGTATCTTGACTTTCATGGCAACACCTAAATTTATGCCAATGATTGTAGGAGCTAAGAGTACTGAAGCTCAGGCTTATCTAGCTACTGTCCACATGCTTCAAAAAAACTATTACCGTACCCATTTCAAATATTCTGATGATTTAAGTGCCATACGATTTGAGCAAGAAAAATTGGTTACTGAAGATGGATCTGCCTACTATGTTGTTGAAATTGTTGAAGCATCTAAAGCTACTTTTCTTGCTAGAGCCACTTCGGTCGAGGATTTTGACGGTGATGGCATTTACAATGTCTGGGAAATTGATCAGACCAAAAAAATTACCGAAACAGTTCAAGATTAAGATGTGTTGGTTCTTACTATTCTTTCAATCCTATTGTTGGTTCTAATTTCTTATCAGGATTTTAAAACATTCTCTATTTCATGGTGGTTAATTCCGTTAATCTTTATAACGGGTATTGCTGTATCTTATCTATCAATTGGTCTAGGTAGAACTTTCAAGACCTTATTAATTAATGCCGGTTTTATTTCTTTCCTAATATTGAGTATTGCACTATTGGTAGCTTTCAAACATGGCAAATTCATAAATATTACAGAATCTTATCTGGGGTGGGGAGATATTTTGTTTTTGATTTCAATTATCGGTTTCTTTTCGTCACTGAATTTTATGTTCTTTATAATAACCGGATTAATATTGACTTTATTAGCTCATCAGGGGTATAAGTATTTAGGGCAACCCAAACACCCAAGAATACCTTTAGCAGGTTATATAGCTCTAGTTTTAATAGTTGTGATTATCATTAAATACTTTAGTAAGGGGCTGAATCTTTACGATGATTATTGGCTTTATAAAAGACTGTCTTAATGCCTGAAACCAACGGAAATATAGCACTTAGGGTAGAATTGCTGCAATTGATTAACAGGGAACAGGCATGGGAATACAAAATCATTCCTAAAAATAGCTCTGAGAAAGAAATGACATTTTACGTAGATGAAAATGCTGATAATATTAAGGTTCAAAAGAAGTTAGAGTTATCTTTTGGGAAATCTATACGACTTGAGAAGACCTCTACCAGTGTGATACAAAAAGCACTTGGTAAATATTACAGAAAAGGTGAACAGGAAAGAAAGCGGTCTAAAGAGCAGTTAGATATCTCGTTTGAATCGGATGATTTTCTCACCAATCTGATTACTGAAGCCAAGCATTTGGATAGTAGTGATATTCACGTTGAATCTTACAAAGATCGATGCCGTGTACGGATACGAATTGATGGAGTTTTAACAGAACGCTATACGATTAAGCAGAAAGATTATGCAGGCTTTGTCAATAAAATAAAAGTAGATGCGGAATTAAATGTCTCTGAAAGACGACTTCCACAGGACGGTAGAATCTCTTTTAATAAAGGGGGTGAAGAATTTGATATTCGAGTTTCTGTAACTCCAAATCAGCATGGCGAAAAGGTGGTGATGAGACTATTAAATACCGGTGAAGAGTTTCTGAACATTGATAAGCTTGGATTTACAGAACAAGCTTTAAAGGACTATATGGCAGGTGTTAAGAAACCACATGGTATTATCCTAATCAGTGGACCAACCGGGTCTGGAAAATCAAGAACCCTATATGCTACGATGAAACTCATCAATAGTGAAGATGTCAATATTCAAACTATTGAAGATCCTGTAGAGATAACACTATCCGGAATTAACCAGGCACAAGTAAAAGATGAAATTGGTTATACCTTTTCTAGTGCTTTGAGAACTTTTCTTCGTCAGGATCCGGATATTCTGATGGTGGGTGAAATAAGGGACAAGGAAACGGCAGCTTTAGCTATCCAGGCATCACTAACCGGTCATCTTGTTTTATCAACCTTACATACAAACTCTGCCTGGGGAATAATTTCCCGCCTAAAAGATTTAGGAGTGGAACCATTCCTGATTGGAGATACCCTTAATACCGCTGTAGCTCAAAGGCTAGTTCGCTTACTCTGTGAGCATTGTAAAGTTTCTGAAAAATTTAACACTTCATTACTCCCTGAAAACTTCCATCCTGCGATACAGGTTAAAGAACATTATACTGCTCATCCGGAGGGGTGTGAACATTGTGATTATCGAAGTTATAAAGGAAGAAAAGGAATTTTTGAGGTTATCCCCATCGATACGGTTCTAAGAAAAAAAATTAAAGCAGGTGACCTAGATGTATCTGAACGTCTGAAAGAAATGGACATTAAGAGTTTGGCGGATAATGCTTTTGAGCTTTTTGCAAGTGGGGAAACTTCTTTAGATCAGATCTATTCCATTTTATCCGATGTATAAAACAGTTTCATATTGTGTAATCCTAAATCATTATTAGTTGAGGGGGATACAATGAGTATATTCCTTTATGTCTCTTAATTTCGAATTCTATAACAATTAAAGAATTTAGAGCATAAACAGACAACGATGATAACCAATACCCCTCCTATTCAAGTATAGTCCTTGCTTCTCCAACCTTTATTTTTTGTTGATTTTTAGTAATATAAGTGATTGGTAGGTTTTCTTTTTCCCATTCAAAATAATGAGCTTTTTGCTGTGTCAATACTTTAATTGCTT
>Ga0114931_10001910_pt1 | contig 26554 bp, 19 predicted proteins | sample 2SBtaG_FD_89579 | JGI IMG/M metagenome (GOLD analysis project Ga0114931, IMG submission 89579) | Deep subsurface microbial communities from Kolumbo volcano to uncover new lineages of life (NeLLi) - 2SBTROV14_V59a metaG | ecosystem: Environmental > Aquatic > Marine > Volcanic | place: Kolumbo... | reverse complement strand
TTAGTGTAATGCAGTGATTTTTAGCAATTTTTTCATCAGCGGCGGCATTTTTTGCTTACTTTTTTTTGCTGAAGAAAAAAAGTAAGAGCCTGCCCGGCTTGAGGGCATGCATAAATTTTAATTTTTTAGGACATCATTGTATCAAAATGATCAATTCCGAAACTGCCGGCAGTGTTTGCCGCAATTTAAAAAAAATCAGGGCTCCTTCCTAAATCCAACAATCATAATAAATAAAAACACCACCGCTAATATTGCTCCCAACCCCCAGGATATCATTCTGTAATTGTGTGCTTTTTTTTCCAGCCGTTCAATCCCCCTTTTTAATTGCCGGTTTTCCCTGTCCAGTTCATTTGCTTTTTGCTCCCATTCCACTTCCTGAATTTGGGATTGACGGTACTGCTCTTGTAAGCTGTCAATACCAGTGGCATATAAACCGTAATATTTATCAAAATTTTTCATGTCATTCAATGCTGCATAACATTGAAACAAAGATTCCTGGTTTGGCCCGATATATTCCCGGTAATCATGACCCATGGCCGATTGCAGACTTTTCCTGAAAAGAATAACGGCTTCAGCATATTTTCCTTCTTCTTGTTTTACTTTTCCCATGTTGTATTCTGCCATGATCATACCTGCAGGTAGATCCAGGTTTTCAAATATTTTATGGCTTGCTTTAAACTCTTTATATGCCTTGTCATACTGTTCCATATTTCCGTAAACCGTTCCGATATTGTGGCGGATTAATGCAATACCCGCTTTATCATTGTATTGTTTTTTGATGATGAGCGCTTTATTATACAAGCTGAGCGCTTTATCATATTCCTTTAGCTCAAGGTTCATGATTTCAGCTTTGTTGTTGTACACCCGGGCCAGGGTTTGCGTTGCATCATTTTTCTTGTAAATTTTTTCCGCACGGTCAAAATAGGTAAGGGCTTTTTCATAATCCCCCAGCTGATCATAAACCGACCCGATGTTAACAAACACATCAGCCATGTCAGTTTCCATGTTAAGCTCTTGATAAAGTGATACTGCGTTGTAAAAATAGTTCAACGCCTTTGTATAATCGGTTTTGTAATAATAAACATTGCCCAGGTTTACATTAGAAGCGGCCATGCCTTCCCTGTCCCCTATTTTTTTTCTGATGGAGAGTGCTTTTTCCAGCAACCGTATGGAAGAATCATATTCAGCCCGTTGTTGATAAATCAAACCCTGGATGTTGATGCATTTTGCCATTCCTTTTTCATCGTCAATTTCCCGTAAAAATAACAGGGCCGAATCCATGCATTCAAACGATTTGTTGAATTCGCCCTGGTAATAATAGCTGATACCCAACGAACGGTGGCTCCGGGCCCTGAGGGCTGGAGTTGTGTGCCTTGCCTGCAAAACCGCCTCTTTTCCATAATAGATGGACGAATCAGGATCAATGCTGCGGTAATTTTCACCGAGAAGGACCAGCACTTCTGCTTTTTGATCTTTGGGGCTTGCCGCCAGAACTTTTTTCAAACTGTCGGTTTGGGCAGTTGCCGTAAAAGAAAAGGCCAGAAAAAAAATAATTGAAATGGTTATGTGGTTTTTTCGCATCGTCACAAAATTAGGGATTTAGTCTTTCAATAAAAGAAGTTTTTCAGGTTTCCCGTTTTTTTCTTTCAACACTTATATTGACAGCGGCATCCATATCCCGGGAAATCGGTTTATCTTTGTTTCCCATTCAATAATTAAACCGATGATTAAATCAATGACAGGCTTTGGCAAACAGATTGTTGAAACCAGCAACAATAAGTTTACTATAGAGATAAGGACCTTGAACAGCAAACAGTTCGACCTGAACCCAAAAATACCTGCTGCACTCAGGGAACACGAACCCGAAATCAGAAAACTGATGAGTGCACGGCTCATACGTGGCAAGGTTGACCTGATGATAAATACCGAACCTAAATCTGCAGAATCGGCACCAGGCATCAACCATGTACTGGCCGGTCATTTTTATCATGAAATAAAGACTTTTGCCAACGATTTGTCCCTTGAAATGCCGGAACAGATCTTACCGGTTATTTTAAGGATGCCGGAAGTTTGGTCGAAACCTGACGAAGAAATTGACCCGGATGAATGGGATGCCCTGCTCACAAATATTAACCTTGCCATGGATGCCGTTGACCGTTTCAGGACTTCGGAAGGGGAAATCCTACAAAAAGATTTTGAACTGAGAGTTGAGAAAATCAAAAGTCTGCTTCTGGATGTTGATGGCTTTGAAAGTGAAAGAGTTCCCCGTATCAAAGAGAGGATCAGGTTGAACCTGGAAAATCTTGCCGGTGAAATAAAACAGGACAAAAACAGGCTGGAACAAGAGATGATCTTCTACCTGGAAAAACTTGACATCACCGAAGAAAAAATAAGGCTTAAAAAACATTGCGACTATTTTATGGAGACACTGAAAAAAGAAGAAATCCCAGGCAAGAAACTGGCTTTTATTTCACAGGAAATCGGCCGTGAAATCAACACCCTCGGCTCAAAAGCCAACGATGCAAATATTCAGCAAATCGTGGTGCTGATGAAGGATGAACTGGAAAAGGTTAAAGAACAATTGTACAACATCCTATAATGGGAAAAAGCCAAAACAAAGGAAAACTCATCATCATTTCCGCTCCATCCGGTGCGGGTAAAACAACGCTCGTTAAACACCTGATGGCGTCAATGGATAACCTGGCTTTTTCAGTTTCGGCATGCAGCCGAAAAAAACGGCCAGGCGAAAAAGACGGACGTGATTATTATTTTATAAGTGTTGACCGTTTTAAGAAAAAGATCAAAAACAATGAGTTTATCGAGTGGGAAGAAGTTTACAAAGACCATTATTACGGAACACTTCAATCGGAAGTGGAGCGGATCAGAAGCAATGGCAAGCATGTTGTGTTTGATGTGGATGTAAAAGGAGGTTTAAACATTAAAAAGAAATATGGCAACGATGCCCTGGCCATTTTTGTAAAACCGCCATCACCGAAAGAATTAAAAAAACGTCTTTCCATGCGGGGAACTGATGATGAAAAGGAAATAGAAACGCGTTTGGCCAAATCCGGTCATGAGCTTACCTTTGCAGGGGAATTTGATGTAGTTGTGGTTAATAATGATCTTGAAAAAGCCAAAAAGCAGATTTTAAATGAAGTGAACAATTTTTTAAATCAAAATAACGACTGACAGGCCATGAAAGCCATTTTACTTCCAAAATACAGCACCAATGTCCTGCGGGCGATTTTAAGCCTCAGGGTTGTTGAAAGAGAAATCCCAAAACCGGCCGGCGATGAAGTCCTGGTCAAACTCCATGCTGCGGCTGTCAACCCATCCGATATTGCTTTTATCCAGGGGGGATACAACATTGTTAAAACCCTTCCGGCAATTCCCGGTTTTGAAGCATCGGGAACAGTTATGGATGCCGGTGACAGAAGTAAAAATCTGATTGGCAGAAAAGTGAGCTGTTTTATCCAGGAAGATGCCGGAGGAACCTGGTCGGAGTATTTTGTAACAAAAACCGGGAACCTGATCTTGCTGGATGACAAAATGGATATGGATCAGGCGGCTTGTTTTACGGTGAACCCTTTTACGGCCTTCGCCCTGATGAATATTGCACTGCTAAGGGAAAGCCGTGCAATTATCCAGAACGCTGCCGGGGGTCAGGTTCCGGCTTTTATACGGGCTATGGCAAAGGAACAGGGCAAGGAGGTGATCAACATCGTTAGGAAAAAAGAAACGGCGGATAAGTTAACCGCTGAAGGAAACAAATATGTACTTGTGGAGCAGGATGAAAAATTTGAAGAAAAACTTCACAACCTGGCCGCAAGTCTTCGGGCAACCACAGCCCTGGATGCCGTTGGGGGTGCTATGTCAGGATTGATCTTTAATGCCATGCCCAACGATTCGGAACTTGTTGTTTATGGTGGATTATCAGGGAAACCCATCAGCGGGGTTCATGTTATGGGCCTCATTTTTAAAGACAAGATCATTTCGGGTTTTAACCTTGTTGACTGGAAAAATGAAATTGAAAAAGAGGAATTTTTATCCATCTCGCTCAGCCTGCAGCAAAAGTTTATCTCCGGTGAACTGAAAACAAACATCCGGGGAAGAACAAATTTTGAGGATATTGCAAAAGGTTTGAAAAACTACATCAGCAACATGAGCCGGGGCAAAATATTGATAAAACCCTAATTGCAAATGGAAATCCAGTCACATAAAAAAACAGGCCTGTTTTTTGGTTCTTTCAATCCTATCCATCATGGCCATCTTATTCTTGCTTCCTATATGGCGGAGTTTACCGACCTTGATGAAGTTTGGTTTGTGGTATCACCTCAAAACCCTTTAAAAAATAAAGAAAGCCTGCTTGCTGATTATCACCGGATGGCGCTGGTCCGTGTTGCCATTGAAGACCATCCAAAATTCAAGGCTTCGGATATTGAATTTAAAATGCCGAAACCTTCCTATACCATTGACACTTTAACCTGGCTAAGTGAAAAATACCCCCAAAAAGATTTTATCATCATTTGCGGCACGGATATTTTTCCCACTTTTCATAAATGGAAAAATTATAAAGAAATTCTGAACCAGTATCACCTGTATGTTTATTCCCGTCCGGGATATAGCCCCGGCCAATTTGCGGAAAACCCCAATATCCATCTTTTCCGGGCCCCTTTGCTGGAAATTTCATCCAGTTTCATCCGGAACGGCATCAAAGCCAAAAAAGACATGACATTCTGGATGCCTGACAAAGTGTATCAATATATTCTGGAAATGCATTTTTACGAAAAGTGAACAGGAACCACCGAATGCCCCCTTCCCGCTTTTGGCCTTTTCATCTTCTGTTTCCCATTTCCATCTGTTTTTTCATTGCCGGAAATTTTAAATCACTGTTTTTCATTTCCTTATACCGAACTGCTATCAAGTTGCTTAATTTTTTCACTTCGTTTAAAATTAAGATTGATAGCCAATCGGCATAAACTAAACCAAACTAACAAAATTCGTCTTCACTCTTTTGTTAGCGGTTTAGTATTACTAAAGGAGTAGAATAATTTAATTTTAAAACCTGAAATTCAAAAGAATAAAGTCATGTCAATAAATTATTTGAATGGATTTTACTGCCTTTCAGGCATTTGCTTTAAACCGGGACAAGATTGCCCGGTCAACTTTTGCTCTAATCATTATAAATTTTTTCATCCGGCAAACCGGATCCTTCAGCATCGTTTTCAATGTCGCGGCTTTTCAGTTTTTGCGCGAGGAAGTCTTTGTAAAATTCATGTTGGATAACCAAATCCATGATTTCATTGGTTCCCGTCCAGATGGTAATCAGGCGGGTATCCCTGAGCATTTTTTCCACCGGATAGATATTGGTGTATCCGATGCCACCTATGATCTGCATGGCATGGTTTACAACTTTCCAGGCCGATTCGGTGGAGAATTTTTTGGCTTCTGAAACCATACGTCGGATTTTTCCTGCCCCTACGGGGGCATCTGCTGTTTTGGCTGCCAGGTAATTGATGGCCCTGGAAGCATCCAACAAGGTAAGGCTGTCAGAGACTTTGGCACTAACGGCCTCAAAAACCCGGATTTTTTGACCGAAAGCCCTTCGTTTATCGGCATAACGGGCGGCCACTTCAAAAGCGCCCCGTGCCATCCCTACGGCAGCGCCGGCTGATGTCAGTCGTTCGGGTACCATCATTTGATGAAAAACACGGGTGCCGTTACCGATTCCGGCCTCGCCACCCAACACGTTTTTCACGGGAACGGCAGCGTCTTTAAATACCAGGCGTCCCGTGCCTCCACCACGGGTGCCCATGAGGCCGTACACATGTTTCACCTCCACACCCGGGCCGCGTTCAACAAGAAAAGCGGTCATGGCTTTTTTGGGGTCTTCAATACCCTCCACAATGGCATAAACCAGCAACAGATCTGCCCCTTCGGCTCCCACGACAAAACGTTTTTGACCGTTCAGGTAAAACACATCCCCTTTGCGGGTGGCTTTGGTGGTGGCGGCAAAAAAATCGGATCCGCCGCGGGGCTCGGTAAGTCCTTCGGCAACCCCTGTTTCCCCTTTTAACATGGGAACCAGGAAACGTTGCTTTTGTTCTTCCGTACCAAAAACATGGATGGCTTCGCCCACAATGGAAATCAGCGAGTAGAGGCATCCCAGGGAAGTACCCAGTAACCCCACTTCTTCCAGTGCGACCATTTCGCTGGTCCAGGGCAGTCCCAGGCCGCCAAGTTTTTTATCAAAACGCAATCCCAGCAGGTTCCTTTTTCCCGCTTCGCGGATAAACTCCATGGGATAGCTGACTTTATCGGCATCCATGTCCAGCAAAAGCCGGCTTGGCACCCATTTTACAAAATCCTGAACCTTTTCCCGCAGGACAAGGTCTTCTTTGGTTAATAATTCATCCATTGACATGTTTGTAATTTTTTGTGTTCTTTTATTTATTTTGTTTCGGAATATTGGTCGCGCAGCACTTTTTTATTGAGTTTTCCGGCGCTGGTCAGGGGAATTTCATCCACAAAAACAAATTGGTCCGGGATCCAGAATTTAACCAGTTTTCCTTCTTTTGTCTTTGTGATGAGGAAATCGGTGAGTTCCTTCGGGCTTACTTTTTCAGATGCTTTTACAATGGCCAGCGGACGTTGTCCCCAGTGTTCATCTTTTTTGGGGATAACGGCTACCTGGGCAACTGAAGGATGTTCCGAAATAAGGGCTTCGAGCATGCCTGTAGGTATCCATTCGCCACCGCTTTTGATGGCATCGCCTTCGCGGTCAGCAACATAAAGCAGATTGTTGGCATAAAAAAAGCCCAAATCACCGGTACGAAACCATCCGTCAATAAAATGATCTTTGCTGATTTCAGGCTCTTTATAATACTCTTCCGGCAACCAAGGGCTTCTTACCCATACGGCACCCAGGGTTTCCCCGTCGTGGGGAACTTCACGGCCCTCGCTGTCCCTTACTGAAATTTCCACCAAAGGCAGGGGCCGCATTCCAACACGCCGCCATTCAAGGGCTTCATTTGTATCGGGTTCAACTTCTTCGGGAACCACCGAAATAGCAGCGGCCAACTGGTCGGAACCCCCGTAAATCAGGCTGAAATTTATGCCTGCCTGCTGAGCCCTTTGTGCAATGCCCGAAGCAAACGGACTGCCACCGGTCAGCACTTTAATGTTTCCGAACCCTTTTTGGTTAAGCAACATCTGCAACTGGGTGGGAACCATGTTCAGCCAGCTTACCTTTTCCTTTTGAATGAGTGCCAGTTGGCCGGCGGCATCAGCAGCCCCGGGCAGAACAAGTTTGGAACCAAGGTAGATTGGGAAAAAGGCCATTCCCCAGGCATGGATATGAAAAAAGGGGATAAGCGGCATAAGCACATCGCGGCTACTGACCCTTGCCCCGTATTTGTGGAGGGCCAGATGATGGAAAAGCTGGATAGCCCCATGAAGGATGGTGCGGTGCTTATACCGGATACCTTTGGGCTTCCCGGTAGTTCCGGTGGTATAAAATATAGAGAAAATATCATCTTCACCAACCTCGTTTGTACCGGCAGGTTCCTTTTCTTCCCCTTGTTCCACGAGGTCTTCATAATGATAAGCACTTTGCACATCGGGAAGGGCCTGCCCGCGGTTGTCGCTCATGAAGACCCAGTTGGGGAATTTTGAAAACAAAGGCTTGACAGACGCGGCAAAAATATCCGATACAAAAACCCATTCATCCCCCGCGTGGGCCATGGAATAAACCATTTGTTCGGGCGCCAGCCTGAAATTAATGGTGTGCAAAACAGCCCCAAGCATGGAACAGGCAAAGTGCATTTCAAGAAAACGATGAGTGTTGACATCCAGAACACCGATAACCGTTCCCTTTTTTACCCCTTTGTGGCTTAGGCTGTTGGCCAGTTTTACAACCCTGGTATAAAACTGCTGGAAAGTGAATTGTTTTCCGTCAGAAACAATGACTTGTCCGGGATGGTTAATGATGGCATGGTACAGCAATTGGTGGACAACAAAATTTTTCATGGTTTAAAATATTTAATCGTTAATTGTCTATCATCAAAGTTTGTTTTTTAAAAGCCTGTTCCGTGAATGGTAGAGATAATAACCCCTTTTTGCATTTGTTTGAAAAGTACATTTTTCAGGTTGGGTTTATGCTGTTCAAAAATAACAAATAAATGGATCAAGTATCCTATAATTTTTGTGCTTTGATGCCTTAAATTATTACTTTTGCTTTTCCGTTTTGGAAAATTCAATTTATTCATCATTGAAACCTGAAATTCAAAAGAATAAAGTCATGTCAGATCAACTTTCATCAAACGAAGCCATAGCCCTTGAAGACCAATACGGGGCACATAATTATCACCCGTTACCTGTGGTAATCGCACAAGGAAAAGGAGCAAAAGTGTGGGATGTGGAAGGCAAAGAATATTTTGATTTTTTATCAGCCTATTCTGCGGTAAACCAGGGACATTGTCACCCGAAAATTGTTGATGCCCTCACTGAACAGGCCCAAAAGCTGACACTTGTTTCCCGTGCTTTTTACAGCGATGCTTTAGGGGCTTATGAGAAATACATCACCTCTTACTTTGGCTACGACAAGATTTTACCGATGAATACCGGTGCTGAGGCTGACGAAACGGCCTTAAAATTATGTCGCCGCTGGGCATACGACGTAAAAGGCATTGAACACGATAAAGCAAAGATTATCGTGTGTGCCGATAACTTTCACGGGCGGACGATCACCATCATTTCCATGTCAACCGACCCGGAATCCAAAGGTGGATTCGGCCCATATACCCCCGGTTTTGAGGTTATTCCCTACAACGATCTGGATGTACTGGCCAAAGTGCTGGAAGACCCCAATGTGGCCGGTTTTTTGGTTGAGCCCATTCAGGGTGAGGCCGGTGTGATGGTCCCCGATGAAGGCTACATTTCAAAAGCGTATGCCATGTGCCATGAGAAGAATGTGCTGTTTATCGCCGATGAAGTACAGACAGGCATTGCACGGACGGGGAAACTGCTGGCCTGCGATCATGAAGGTGTACATCCCGATATTCTGATTCTCGGTAAAGCCCTTTCCGGAGGTGTTTATCCGGTTTCAGCCGTATTGGCCAATGATGAGATCATGCTGACCATCAAACCGGGACAACACGGTTCAACGTTTGGGGGCAATCCCATTGCAGCCAAAGTTGCTGTTGCCGCGCTGGAAGTGGTAAAAGAAGAAAAACTGGCGGAAAAAGCCGATCGGTTGGGAAAAATATTCCGTGAAGAGATGAAAACGATTGATTCGGAGATGGTGGAACTGGTTCGCGGGAAAGGCTTGCTGAATGCCATTGTCATCAAACCCAAAGGGAACAAAACAGCCTGGGATGTCTGCCTGAAAATGGCTGAGAACGGACTGCTTGCCAAACCGACCCACGACCATATCATCCGGTTTGCCCCGCCGCTGGTCATTACTGAAGAACAACTCATGGAAGCCATCGGAATTATTAAAAAGTCGTTGCTGGCGTTTTAGGGACCGGGAACAAAAGCATCGAAGATGAAGGTGCCGCCCGGGTTGAAGTGACGGTAAATATTGTTCAGCGCTTTCAACTGGTTTTCCTTTTTCAGTATGTGCGACATTACACAAAAGGGAGCGATCACCAGATTAAAACGGAAATCGAAATGAAAATCAATGATGCTTTGGCGGCTGACACGGTGATGCTCTTTTTTATCAATTTTATCGAAAAGTTCTGCCAGCATGGCGCGGCTGGTTTCAATTCCGTATATGTCAGCGCCTTCCACCAAATCTGTTTTGAACAGCCTGCCCTTGCCCACACCGGCCTCCGGTATTTTTCCTTTGTATTCCCGATCTGTTTCCGGTAATATTCTTTATCTGCAGGATCGCGCTGACCGATATAGATCATGTCATAAAACCGGGCAAAATTTTTGAGGTAGTCGTGGTTGTCATTCATTGCTGCTGTTGGAATTTTTGAATAAAGGTAGGGATAATTTAGTGAGTAAGGGTTTGGCAGGTGAAAATGACAAAACCAAATCATGACATTTAACATATTAACTTCATTTGCAATTGGAAGAATGCCTATCTTTCACACCCGTTTTTAGCAAGTTTTCCTGTTCATCAAAAAAATTAACGATTATGAATATTTCTTTACTTTCAAGAAGCAAATTGTTTGCTTTGAGTTTCCTTTTTTTTATTGTGTTTTCACCATGGGCCGGTTACGCCCAGCAACAGCCGGACAACCCCAACCTTGACCAGGTGCCGCTATGGTACCTTGAACAGGCAAGGGACCGTGTTTTGACGCCTTCAACGGTAATTACAGTTGATAATTACGATAACTTCTATCTCGGGGTTGATTTGGCAGAAGGCCATATTAGTGTCAACCCGCAGGAAGCCACACAGTTTTTCACGGCCTTTAATGTGGATGCCGCCCATTATACCCTTGATGGCCATGACTGGTTTGATACACAACCGGCCTGGGGCACAACTGTGCGTGGTGACCCGGTGACGGCTTACGATAGTCTTGGAAACCTTTATTATGAGAATATGTATGGCAGCAGCAGTATTCTGGGATGTAAAGTCGTTCGCTCGGATGATAACGGACAAACATGGAATACGGCAGTTACGGCCATCACGGGTAACGATAAAAACTGGATTGCCTGTGACCAGACCGCAGGGCCTTATGCAAATTACGTATATAGTACCATGACCAATAACGGCAGCGGAAATTTTGTCCGCAGTACCGACCATGGGGAAACCTGGACCAGTACGTTTGCCCCCTCAACACAAATCCTGCCGGGCATGATGGTCTGTGTTGGCGCCTATCAAAATGTGCAGGGCGGTGCCGTTTATGTGGTAACCAACAGCGGAAGTTCATTTGCCTCTACCTATACTTTTTACCGTTCCCTCGATGGGGGTTCAACATTTCAGTACATGTCAGCACAAAATTTCGCCGGGTATGTTGGGTCAAATGTAAATGGACGTAATGCAGTTGAAAACATGCGCACAAGGCCTTATCCTTTTATTACAGCCGATAACAGTTTCGGATCACACCGGGGAAGGCTTTACCTTGTTTATGCCAAAAACGACCCGCCCGGCAATGGCAACAAACCGGATATCTGGAGCCGATATTCTGATGACGGGGGCGTTACCTGGTCGGATGCCATACGGGTAAATTCAGGCCTGTTCCCACAAAACAGTAACCAGTGGCAACCGGCAACATGGTGTGATAAAGAAACGGGAAGATTGTATGTGCAATGGATGGATACCCGCAATACACCCACAAACGACAGTGCACTGATTTATGCCACCTACTCCGATGACGGGGGCCAGACTTTTATGGCCAGCGTGAAAGTATCCAACGAAAAAATGAAAATCAATTGCACTTCATGTGGTGGTGGCGGGACACCGAGATATCAGGGTGATTACAATGCCATTGTATCCAATTCCGATGTTTCGCAACTGACCTGGGGCGACTTCCGTTGGGGTTCGTTTGCCAGCTTTACGGCCTATTTTCCGGATTTCGCCATGCGTCTGTATCCTGAAGATCAACAAATTGCCTATCAGGACACGCTATGGGCTGTTGTGCCTGGTGTTAAATTATATGATAATCAGGCCATCTTTACCGCTGAGATGGAAACACCTCCAACGGGTTCCTTTACAATTTCTTATCCGTTGGGGGATACTTTAACCTCTTTTCCCGATTCCATCCCAATTGTGATTACTGTGGACGGGGTGCCCGAGGGGACTTATTCCGTAACCGTAAAACGGGAAGGCCCCAACGGAACGCCGGTACACTACCGTGAAGCAACCATTGAAGTCATTCCGCTGCCCCTGCCTGTCGCTGATTTTAAGGCCAGCGACACCAGTACCTGTGTGGAATCGGCGATTGATTTTACCGATCTTACCTTGTATAATCCAACAAGCTGGCAATGGACATTTGAAGGCGGAACCCCTTCCGTATCCACCGAACAAAACCCGGAAGGCATTGTTTACAGTACCCCCGGCAGCTATGATGTTTCGCTCACGGTGGTTAACAACACCGGTTCGGACGATACAACCAAGATAGGCTACATTACCGTACATGTTATCCCCGCACCACCGGCAGGGGACGATCAGGAGGCTTGTGTGAATCAGGAAATACCACCGCTCGAAGCAACAGGTGAAAATATTGACTGGTACAGTGATCCCACACTGGACACCCTGGTTTTTCAGGGAACCCGTTTCGAGACCGGGGATACCCTGCCCGGTGTTTACCCGTATTACGTAACCCAGACCGTTGACGGCTGTGAGAGTTCTTCAGTTGTGATCACATTGACAATTTTTGCATTGCCCGAAGTTACTTTAGCGCCCATTGATCCGGTTTGTCTAAATACGGAACCTTTTGAACTGACCAATGGTCAACCTGCCGGGGGAACTTATTTTGGGCCAGGCGTTGACGCGGGCATCTTTGATGCTTCGGCTGCCGGTGAAGGAACACATACAATTGGTTATGCTTATACAGACGGAAACACTTGTTCGGATACGGCATACCAGGATATTACGGTTCTTCCATTGCCCGAAGTTACACTTGCACCCCAGGGCGCCGTATGTATTGATTCAGGCCCGCTTAACCTCACGGGAGGCAGCCCGGAAGGCGGTGAATACTGGGGCGACGGTATCGTGGATAATGTGTTTTACCCCGAAGAAGCCGGCGCCGGCGAACACCTGATCAATTATTCCTGGGCCGACACCAACGGATGTTCCAATACGGCTTCACAACCTTTTACCGTGTATCCTTTACCGGCAGTGAACATCGGAAATGACACTTCGGTTTGTGGGGATGTTACGATGATACTCAATGCAGAAGTGCCTGGTGCAACATCTTATCTCTGGACACCTGGTAACTATACCACACCAGCCATTACCGTTGACACGGTGGGTATAGGTATTGGCCTTCAGGAATATAGCGTATTGGTCACCGATGAAAACGGATGTGCCGGTTCTGATACGATTGCAATCCTGTTTCTTGATTGTACGGGCATTGATGAAATTGCCGGGCTGAAACAGATCACTGTTTTTCCCAATCCCAACAGCGGATATTTTACAATAAACATTGTTTCGGTCAAACCCCTTGAATTGAATATGAAAATTTTTAATGCATCGGGTGTTATGATGTATGGGGAACAGAAGCTTTCTGTTGACGGGTCATATTCTGGAAAGATCAAACTTAACAATGCCGGGGCAGGGGTTTATTACATTCTTCTTGAGAACAATGACGGGAAGATGTTTAAGAAGATGTTGATAAGATAAGAAAATACCGGTTGGCGAAGGGGTCTGTCAGGAGCTGGAGAGCGTTAAAAATGAAATACCCCCTGTCGGACTGACAGGGGGTTTTCACTTATTAACCTAAAAACCCCCGGGTATGGAGGATAACCCAAAAAATTAACCTGCTATAGTTAATTGTCTTTTTATAGACCGGACAAATGTATTCTATTATTTAGATATAGTCTAAACAGAACAAAAGTTTAACAAAAAATTAACAGTCTCTAAAAATCAGCGGCCAGTTTCAGGTTGATCAAGCGGGGGGTCAGGTAATTGGGAATGGCATATTGCCGGTTGGTAAAATCCTTGATCCAGATGTAGGAGATCGTGTTAAAGGTTTGGAAAAGGTTAAACACTTCAAACGTGACCGACATGTTGTTAAACACCCTAAACGGGTTTTTTGGCCCCATATCGGAACTTTCGTTGATGAACTGCCATGAGAATCCGATGTCCACCCTGCGGTAGTCAGGCATCCGCAGGGTTTGCTTGTATCGCGGGGAATCGGGTGGCCCGAATGGGAGCCCGGTGCCGTAAAGCAACCGCAGATAGACTTTCAGATAAGGGTTTTTCGGAATATAGTCCTGGAAAAAAATGGAAAAGTTAACCCTCCGGTCAGTGGGGCGCGGAATAAAACCGGGTTCCACCTTAACGCTGTCAGCTACCACGTCGCCGGGATTGAACCCCGGGACAATCTTGTCGCCGTTTGCATTATAATATTCATAATAAAAGTCATTATAAATATCCTCCTGGGTTTTCATCAGTGAAATGGTCAGCCAACTGTCTATCCCTTTCACAAATTCGCCGTAAAGCTTAAAATCCACCCCGGCAGCATATCCCCTGGCCAGTTGGTCGGCATAATATCTTATCCTTACATTGTCAACTACATAAGGGATCAGGTTGTCAAGGTATTTGTAATAGATTTCGGCAGTAAAAATAAAAGGCCTGTTCCATGACTGGAAACGGTAATCGCTCCCCAGGATAAACTGGATGGATTTCTGTGATTTGATATCGGGGTTCAGGCTGCCGTCCATATTGCGTATTTCGCGGTAAAACGGTGTTTGATAATAAATGCCTGTGGCAAACCGGAAAACCAGATTTTGCTGTTTATACGGTTTGTAGGATAAACTCAGTCTGGGGCTCAACAGGAACTCGGGGTTATAATCCCAGTAATTGGCCCTCAGCCCGGCTGTTAAAGTAAACAGGCTGTTGTTTTTCAAGGTAAATTTAAACATATCGGAAAAATAGGCCGATAGCCTGTTAATGCCCAGCTCGTGTTTGCTGGTGGCCTGATAAAAGAGCTCAAAAGGAGGGTTGTTGGGATCGGCATTACCGGGAATGTTACCCGGGTGGGGAACCGAATAGCCTGCCGAATCAATCATCTCCCATTCGTTCAGCTTGTCGTTTACCCACTGGTATTGGTAGCGTGCGCCCCATTTCATGTACTGTTTATCCGTAATCCGGGAGCCTTTGTGTTCAAGGTTAAAAACATTGGCCCGAAAGTAATTGCGGGCATGTTCAAGATAAGTGCCCACGCCCTTGCTTTGGATAACATTACCAAAGTCTTCACTGCCGGGGTTGTTTTCCACCTGGCCTATCCAGTACTGGCCCTGAACGTCGTAGGTTTCCGATTCGTTGGTGTTGAAGGCGGAAGCAATCAGTTTTAGGTCAAGCTCTTTTTGAGGACGGAAGCCGAGGGTAAGGCCGCCCTGCATGATCTCATATTTGTCGGTTTCGTTGCCATCGAAATAAACCTTAAAACGGAGTACTTCCTGGATGGTGCCAAAATCGGTTTCACGGGATGAAGGAGTGACGATGTACCGGTTTCGTGAATAATAGCCCAGAAAAGCCAGTGACCATTTGGGGTTGAACTGATAAGTAAAGTTTCCCTGGAAGTCAATAAAGTCAGGTTTGTAATCGCCTTTGGTTTGCAAGCTGTTGAGCACATAGGTGTTGGTTTTGTACCTTGCGCCAAGGAGGTAGGTGAACTTTTTGTTGGCTGCAGTTCCCCAAAGGCTGAGTTGTGCACCCAGCAGGCTGATGGCAAAATAGCCGCCGAATTCCTGTGGTGTTTTGTATTTCACATCCAGCACCGATGACATTTTATCGCCGTATTCGGCACCAAATCCGCCGGCTGAAAACAGGATGGACGACACCAGGGTGGAATTCACGAAACTCAACCCTTCCTGCTGGCCTGCACTGACAAGGAAGGGGCGGTATATTTCAATGTTGTTGACATACACACTGTTTTCATCATAATTTCCCCCCCTCACCGAGTATTGTGAACTCAACTCATTGGAAGAAGTCACTCCCGGGAGAGTTTTGATAAGGTCCGAAACCCCTTCCGTTAATGAGGGGGCCACCATGGCATTGCGCGGGTTAAGCCTGATCATGCTCTCGGTACGCAAACGTTCGTCTTTGACCTCAAACCCCGGCAATGTTGTGGAAATGGATTTTAACCGGATGTCGAGGTGCCTGATCTCGTTTTCTTTTAATAAAAGGGAGATGTGTTTGTCAGCATACCCGATAAAACTAACGGCCAGTGTAATTTCCCGATTGGCCGGTATTTGCAGCCTGAACCATCCTTTTTTATCGGTTGTCGCCCCTTTTTTTTCACCCAACGCAGCCACATTGGCCAATTCAACGGGCTTGCCGGTCGAATCGGATACATTGCCTTCAACCCACGCATTTTGGGCATGTGCGGCAATGGAAAACAGAAGCAATATGAGCAATGCTATGCTGGCCTTTTTTGGCATGATGATTCATAAACTTACAATCGGCAAATATATTGTAATTCTCAAGTATGATTTAAACCTTTTTTAAGAGAATGAATTTCTATAGGGGGAGTCTAAAAATTCCTTTCTTTCAAGAAGTAATTTTTAGAACCCCCCTATACTTTGACACGGAAAAAAGAAACTCTATTTGGTTTTGTATACCTTTGTCTTAAAAATATTTTTATTATGAAACAGGTTACCGAAGGCCTTCCCAAGATTACAACACATGTTCTACAGGAAATGAAACTGAAGGGTGAGAAAATAGCCATGCTCACCGGCTATGATTTTTCCATGGCCAAATTGCTTGATGAATCCGGAATAGATGTGGTGTTGGTTGGCGATTCGGCTTCCAATGTAATGGCCGGCCATAAAACAACATTGCCTATTACCATTGACCAGATGATCTATCATGCTTCTTCGGTAATGCGGGCTGTAAAACGTGCCCTCGTAGTGGTTGACCTTCCCTTTGGCAGTTACCAGGGAAATTCAAAAGAGGCATTGCACACAGCCATCCGCATTATGAAAGAATCGGGATGCAATGCCATTAAGCTGGAAGGTGGTGATGAGGTAAAAGAATCCATTGACCGGATCCTCAGTGCCGGCATTCCCGTATTGGGGCATCTGGGACTTACACCGCAATCCATCAATAAATTCGGCACTTATGTGGTAAGGGCAACCGAGGAAAAAGAAGCTGAGAAGCTCAGAAAAGATGCTACAATACTTGAAGATGCAGGATGTTTTGGCATTGTACTCGAAAAAATACCGGCTGCACTGGCAGCCGAGGTTACCCAGTCGATAAAAATACCAACCATCGGTATTGGCGCAGGCAGCCAGGTTGACGGCCAGGTACTTGTGTTGCACGACATGCTGGGGATCAACAAAGAGTTTTCCCCCCGGTTTTTAAGACGGTATCACAATCTGCATGATGAAATCATCAGCGCTTTCTATTCCTATATTAACGATGTAAAAACCGGAGATTTTCCAAACGACAGGGAACATTATTGATTTTGAAAGAAAAAAACAATCTGCCCGGCCGGATACTTTTCGGGGACAATCATCTCCTGGCTGTCAATAAAAACCCTTCTGAAATTGTTCAGGGCGATAAAACAGGCGATGCCCCGTTGAATGAGTTGGTTAAACAGTACCTGAAAGAAAAATACCAAAAACCGGGTAACGTATTTTTAGGAGTGATCCACCGGTTGGACAGGCCGGTAAGCGGCGTCGTTATATTTGCCCGTACCGGAAAAGCACTGAGAAGGATGAATGAACTGATCAAAAACAGGCAAATTAAAAAAACCTACTGGGCTATTGTAAAATACATGCCGCCCAGCGAATCAGGGGAACTAAAGCATTACCTGGTACGGAACGAAAAAAAGAACAAATCTTTTGTGCACCAAAAATTTGTTGAAAACAGTAAAGAAGCCATCCTCACTTACAAACTGGCCGGGGCGGGAACTGATTATTATTTGCTTGAAATTGATTTGAAAACAGGCCGCCATCACCAGATCAGGGCTCAACTGGCCGCTATCGGCTGCCCTGTAAAAGGCGATTTAAAATACGGCTTCCCACGAAGCAATAAAGATGGGTCCATTAGTCTTCATGCCCGGAGCGTGGAGTTTGTACATCCAGTAAAAAAAGAACTTTTGAAAATTGTGGCCCCGCCGCCTGATGACAAACTCTGGAATTATTTTGAGAATGCCCTGTCATCCCCAATAAAAAAATAAATCATCCGTTTTCCTTTTTATTTAGCCTTTCTGTCATGAATACAGATGCAAGGGAATATCCTGAAACAGAAGAAAAGCTCAATGTGATCACGCACGGCATCGGATTTTTGCTGAGTGTTGCAGCCCTGGTGTTGCTTGTTGTACGTGCATCCCTTTACGGAACAGACCTTCACATCGTTAGCGCAGCAATTTACGGATCAAGTCTGGTAGTCCTGTATTTTGCCTCAACGGCTTTTCACATGGCAAAAGATCAAAAAATCAGGAGCCGGCTGAATGTTTTTGACCATGCTTCCATCTTTCTGCTTATTGCCGGAACGTACACCCCTTTTGCCCTTGTCACTTTACATGGGCCATGGGGCTGGAGTATTTTCGGGGTTATCTGGGGGATGGCTATTGCGGGAATAATCCTGAAGCTTTATTATACCGGTCGTTTTAATACGCTTTCTACGGTGCTTTATGTATTGATGGGCTGGGTCATGATCATCGCTATCGTCCCCCTGGTCAGGGCACTTCCTGTGGGGGGCCTGTTGTGGTTACTTGCCGGAGGGATAAGCTACACCCTGGGGGCCGTCCTGTTTTTACTGAACAGGTTACCTTTCAACCACGCCATTTTTCATGTATTTGTGCTCACGGGCAGCATTTGTCATTTTATGGCTGTTTATTTCTTCGTGCTCCCCTGATGTTTACGTAAGTGCTTGTTAAGAAATAACCTCCCGGGAACAGCTCCCTTTACTTATTGTTGATATATCCCGAAAGGGCTTCCACATATTTTTCGAAAGCCGCAATTCCTTTGGCGGTGATTTTGCAGGTTGTTAACGGATAATTGTTCCTAAAACTCTTTTTTATGCCGATGTATCCCGCTTCTTTCAGTTTGTTTAACTGAACGCTCAGGTTGCCTCTGGTGGCTTTTGTTTGCTCGAGCAAATAAGTAAACTCTGCCGCCTCAACGCTGATGAGAATGGATATAACCGAAAGCCTGAGCTGTGAATGCAAAAGCGGATCCAGGTCTTTAAACATGATTCTGTGATTTTTCTTTTGATTTAAGTAAATATCCCGGTATCAGATAAGCGATAACAATGGACAGGGCAATGGACAAAAGAGTATATTGCGGTGCAATAAACAAACTGGCGCATGCAATTATCCAACTGGCAATGCCCCCTATGATCAGCGGTTTAAATTTTATGATCCCACCTGTAGCAAAGGTGCCCAGTGCGTAAAGTGCAATGATCAGGACATTCGACATCTCCCAGGTAATCTTTCCCAAACCCGCACTGAACAGGATAAAAAACATAGTTACTGCAAAACTCAACCATAAGTATTTCATGCTTGTTCCCAGGTAAGTTTTTATCCCCGACCTTTTTTTCATCCTGTATCCTGCCATGCCGGCGACTATCCCGCCAATGGCCATCACAAACGGCCAGGGCAGGTAAGGATACTGAAAACCAGTGAACAACAAAATAAAGTGTAACAGGCTGGCAATCAAAACCAGCCACCCCCAGAGCAGGAAGAAAAAACTGCTCTCGCCCAGTCTGGCTTTAGAGTTCTCAATCATTTCCTGGATCAGTGCCAGGCTTTCCGTTTCATTGAATTCTTTTTCCATTTTGTTTATTTTTAATGTTGAGGATTATTTTTGCTATTTTCTTTAGTCCCTTCGAGGTTGATGAGCCCGCGGGCGATAAAGCCGACACCCATGCCGGCCAGCGTGCCTACGGCGGTGGCATTGAAATAAATGCCGGCTGCTATTCCAATGAACATACACCCGACAAAAACCCAGTTGGATGCATGTGAAAAAAGATTTGTGTTCATTATTGAGAATTTTAAATTATAAATATGTTGCAAACATAAATAAGTTTATAATATAAACCAAATATTTTTGTTATTTTTTTCAATAGGGGTTCACGTTATATCTATCGTGAAGTTTTACCTTTTTTCCTGCATCAACAGAACAATCCATTTTATATATTTGCAGACGAATGCCAGTGGCCAAAAACCTGAAAAAATGATTTTCTTTTACCACATCCCTCCTCAGCAGTATTACGTTATAGGGGCTTTTTCTTCTTTAAGCCCGCAGGATCACATGAAACTGGAATGGCTTTTTAGCGGGGCAAAACAAATTCAGCAGGAAGAAGTTGGGGGCCGGTTTGTGGGCCCCAGGAAAGAAATGGTCACGCCCTGGAGCACCAATGCCGTTGAAATAACGCAAAACATGGGCATTAAAGGCATTCAGCGGATTGAGCAATTTATCAAATGGGATTCCGCTGAACAGGCCTATGACAGCATGCTTCAGCAACTTTACCAAAACCTCGATCAGCAGGTTTTCGATATACCCGCCATACCGGAACCTGTCAGGGAAATTACCGATATCAGAAAATATAACCAGGAAGAGGGGCTGGCAATGAGCGATGACGAAGTGGCTTATCTGGAAAACATCAGCAGCAAAACAGGACGCAGCCTGACAGATTCCGAGATTTATGGTTTTGCCCAGGTCAATTCGGAACATTGCCGTCATAAGATTTTCAACGGTACATTTATTATTGACGGGAAAGAGATGCCCGACAGCCTGTTTGCCCTCATTAAAAAAACATCTGCCAAAAACCCGAACAAGCTGGTTTCGGCTTACAAGGATAATGTGGCCTTCATTGTAGGGCCGACAATAGAACAGTTTGCGCCCAAATCCCAGGATAATCCTGATTATTTTGAGATAAAAAAAATCAAATCCGTTTTGTCCCTGAAAGCGGAAACTCACAACTTTCCCACGACCGTTGAGCCTTTCAATGGTGCTGCCACGGGTACCGGTGGCGAAATACGCGACAGGATGGCCGGCGGCAAGGGCAGCCTCCCGCTGGCAGGCACTGCCGTTTACATGACATCTTACGCCCGGAATGACAAAAGCTGTGAATGGACAACCCGGTTCCCTGCGAGGAAATGGCTCTATCAAACTCCTGAAGACATCCTGATTAAAGCTTCAAACGGCGCTTCCGATTTCGGAAATAAATTCGGGCAACCCCTCATAAACGGTAGCCTGTTGACATTTGAACATGCAGAAAAGGGAAAGACCTTTGGTTATGATAAAGTGATCATGCTGGCCGACGGAGTGGGCTTTGCCAAAGCAGAAGATGCCCTCAAAGACATCCCTCAGCCCGGGGATGTGATCGTTGTTTTGGGTGGCGATAATTACAGGATAGGCATGGGTGGCGGAGCAGTATCCTCGGTAGCTACCGGAGAATACGGAAATACCATTGAACTGAATGCCGTGCAAAGAGCCAACCCCGAAATGCAAAAACGTGTGGCCAACGCCATCCGTGCCCTGGTGGAATCAGACAACAACCCCATTGTTGCCATTCACGACCATGGCGCAGGAGGCCACCTGAACAGTTTGTCGGAACTTGTGGAAGACACAGGTGCAGTGATTGATGTGAAAAAATTGCCCGTTGGCGACCCCACCCTTTCGGTAAAGGAAATTCTGGGCAACGAGTCCCAGGAGCGCATGGGCCTGGTGATTAGGGAAAAAGATTATCTGGAACTAAAAAAAATCGCCGGTCGCGAACGCTCACCGGTATATAAAGTCGGTGAAGTAAAAAATGATCATTACCTGATATTTCAGGAAGATGAAAGCACCTGCCCGGTTAACCTGAAACTGGATTACCTGTTTGGAAAACCGCCACGCACCGTCCTGGAGGACCAATCTGTAAAATCAGGTTTTCAGAGCCTGTCTTATGAAGAAAATAAATTTAACAATTACCTGTACAATGTTTTGCGGACTGAATCGGTAGCCTGTAAAGACTGGCTGACCAACAAGGTTGACCGGTCGGTAACCGGGAAAGTGGCCATGCAACAGTGCGCCGGCCCCATTCAGTTGCCCCTGAATAATCTGGGGATCATGGCATTGGATTACCGCGGCAGGAAAGGGATTGCCACTGCCCTGGGCCATGCCCCCGTGCCGGGTTTGATCAACCCCGAAGCTGCTTCGCGCCTGGCTGTTGCCGAATCGCTGACAAACCTCGTATGGGCACCCCTTCAGGATGGATTAAGCGGCGTTTCGCTGAGTGCCAACTGGATGTGGCCGGCAAAGAATCCGGGAGAAAATGCCAGGTTATATCAGGCGGTTAAAGCCATCAGTGATTTTGCCATTGAGCTGGGGGTCAATATCCCCACAGGTAAAGATTCGTTGTCGATGACCCAGAAATACCCGGACGGGAAAACCGTTTATGCTCCCGGAACCGTCATTGTTTCGGCAGCCGGAGAGGTTTCTGACATACGGAAAGCCATCAGCCCTGTTATAAAGACAAAACCGGGAACTCATCTGATCCATATTGATTTTTCTGATTCGCCCATTGAACTGGGCGGCAGTAGTTTTGCACAGACCCTTTCCACCATCGGTAAAGCGACACCGGATGCCGGTAATGCCATTTATTTTCAGCGGGCATTCGCCACTGTTCAGGATATGATTGATGCCGGACTGATCCTGGCCGGTCACGATATTTCTGCAGGAGGGATGGTGACCACTTTGCTCGAAATGTGTTTCGCCAACACCGATCACGGGCTGAAAATCCATCTGAACTGTTTTGATGAAGAGGACTTCATCAAACTCATGTTCAATGAAAACCCTGCAGTGATCATTCAGGTTAAAAACCTGAACAGGGTTAAAACCCTTTTGTCGGACAGCGGTTTGCATTTTCATGTTTTGGGTACAGTCATCAAAGAAAACAAGATAGAACTCGACCATTTGGGCACAAGACATGTGTTGGACATCAGCCGCTTGCGCGATATATGGTTTGAGACCTCTTACATGTTCGATCAAAAGCAGTGTGGAGCCGAATATGCCCATTGCCGTTTAAAAAACTACGCTAAACAGGATTTGCAATTTTATTTTCCAAAGGCCTTTTCCGGAAGGTTCGACACTTTAAAGATTAATCCCCAAAGGCAAAAGGCATCCGGTATTAAAGCCGCCATCATCCGTGAAAAAGGGATAAACGGTGATCGTGAGATGGCTTACGCAATGTATCTCGCCGGTTTTGATGTAAAGGATGTGCACATGACCGATCTGATTGCAGGCCGTGAAGATTTATCGGATATAAATTTCATTGTATTTACCGGAGGTTTTTCCAATTCCGATGTGCTGGGTTCGGCAAAAGGGTGGGCCGGGGCATTTTTATATAATGAAAAAGCCAAAAAAGCGCTGGATAACTTTTTTGCCCGTGAAGATACACTTAGCCTGGGCGTGTGCAACGGTTGCCAGTTGATGATGGAACTGGGGCTGGTTTATCCCGGACATCCCGAGAAGCCCGTCATGTTGCAAAACGATTCCAAAAAATTTGAATCGGCATTTTTAAATGTGGACATCAAAGAGAACAATTCGGTGATGCTGAAAAGCCTGGCCGGGTCACGACTTGGCGTGTGGGTGGCCCATGGGGAGGGGAAGTTCAGCTTTCCCTGTTACCGCGACAACTATAACCTGGTGATGTCGTATAGTTACGATGTTTACCCCGGCAACCCCAACGGTTCCGACTGGGCCACGGCTGCCGCGTGTTCCAACGACGGCCGCCACCTCGCCATGATGCCGCATCCCGAACGGGCAGTGCTTCCCTGGCAATGGGCCCATTATCCTGAAAACCGGAAACAGGATGAAGTAACACCCTGGATCGAAGCTTTCGTGAACGCCCGCAAATGGGTTGAGGGAAAAGAGTAAAAAAGGCCGTCCACACAACGGAAATTCGTTTTTCATCTCAGTATTTCTTTGTGAACCCAAAAGCTATAGCCTGATAAGGACATAAAAAGAAAAAATGAAAAGAATTCGAAAAAGTTTGCGTTTTTTAATGAATCTATTCATATTTTTCATATACTTGACATGCATAACATTTTTATAAATCAAATAAAGGGAATGGATCAATCAAACGGACAAAACTGTTTTTTTAATAATTGATAACCAATTAATTAAATACGCATCCTATGTTAAAGCAAACTATTTTTTCCATCACGCTCCTGTTGACCTTTGCCATCTTTTTCTGGACCATCAGCAGGCTGTTCAGGTATTTTAAGTTTACAAAAGCCAAAAAGATCAGTAATATTGGTAAACGGTTATGGATCACAATAAAAGTAGCCTTTTTTCAGGATAAAATTCTACGCAGGCCATGGGTGGGCACAATGCATGCCATGGTTTGGTGGGGATTTATTTTAATTCTTTTCGGAAGCCTGGAAATGGTAACTGACGGTTTGTTTGGCACGGAGAAGGCTTTTCAGGTGCTCGGCCCTTTTTATAACTTTATGATGGCCAGCGGGGATATCTTTGCCCCTATCATTGCTTTGGCCGTTATCGGGTTTCTGATCCGGCGGTTGTTTATGCACATCAGGCGTTTTTATGGCCCTGAAATGAAACCGGTTTCCAAAGCCGATGCCAACCTGGCGCTGCTGCTTATTCTTTTGCTGATGATATCGCTTTCAGCCATGAACATCAACTATGTTTTATGGTCTCAGGCAACAGGCGAACCGGTTATCGGAATATATCCGTTCGGCAGCTGGGTAGCTGGTCACTTTACAGGTACCACAGCTGAAACCTCCTGGTTTTGGTACCAGTTTAACTGGTGGGCCCATCTTTTGCTGATTTTTATATTTGCCAACATACTGCCCTATTCCAAGCATTTCCACGTGTTTATGTCAGTCCCCAACGTTTTCATCAGCAAACTGGAACCGCTGGGCTATGTTGACAACATGCCCAACATTACCAAAGAGGTGAAACTGATGATGGACCCCAACGCAGCTTTCGCTGATGTTCCCGAAGAGGACGGTGAACCGGAACGTTTCGGGGTGCTGGATGTGGACGATGTTAACTGGATCAATTATTTTAACTCATTATCATGTACCGAATGCGGGAGATGTACTTCAGTGTGCCCTGCCAATCTTACAGGCAAACTCCTCTCTCCGCGAAAGGTGATGATGGACACCCGTGCCCGGATGAAGGAAAAAGGCCCCGGGCTGGTGAAAGAAGGAAAAGATTTTGATGACGGCAAACACCTGAACGGTACTTACCTTACTGAAGAAGAACTCTGGGCCTGTACCCTTTGCAATGCCTGCGCACAGGAATGCCCGGTTGATATTAACCAACCGTCTTTGATCCTCAACATGCGCCGTTATCTGGTTCTTGAAGAATCAAAAGCACGATCGGGGCTGAACACGGTTTTTGCCAACATCGAAAACAACGGCGCCCCGTGGCAGTTTTCACCCGAAGACCGTTTGCTGTGGGCCGAAGGGCTTGAGGTGCCTTTGATAGCAGATAAAATGGCCAAAAGTGAAAAACCCGAATACCTGTTTTGGGTGGGATCGGCAGGCGCTTTTGACGACAGGTACAAAAAAGTGACCCGTGAATTTATTAAAATCATGAATCACCTGAAAATAGATTATGCTGTTTTGGGCACCGAAGAAAGTGACAGCGGGGATGTGGCCCGCCGTGCCGGAAATGAAATGCTGTTCCAGATGCAGGCGCTCATGAACATCGAAGTACTGAACGGTTACGAAGTGAAAAAGATCATCACCTGCGACCCACACGATTTCAATACCCTGAAAAATGAATATCCCGATTTTGGCGGGAATTATGAGGTGACACACCACACACAGTTCCTGCAAAAAATGATTGAAGAGGGGAAAATTGACCTGAACGGTAATAAGCTGAAAGACAAAACCATCACTTACCACGACCCATGTTATCTCGGCAGGGGGAACGGGGAATACAAAGCCCCGCGGGATGTGCTCAAAGCTATTCCTTCGGTAAAAGTGGAAATGGAACGCAATAAAAGCTTCGCGTTGTGTTGTGGTGCCGGTGGCGGACAGATGTTCAAGGAAGCCGAAAAAGGGGAAAAGGAAATTTTTATCGAACGGACGGAAGAAGCCCTCCGCACCGGAGCCGATATTATTTGTACCGCCTGCCCCTTCTGTATGACCATGATAACCGACGGCATCAAATACAAAAACAAAGAGGAAGAAGTTAAAAACTACGACATTGCCGAGTTGGTGAGCATGAGTTTGGGGTTGTAAGGATCATATGGGCTGCAGATTCCTGGGTGCGGGGTTGCGGACAATTTGGATTTGGCTTTTGTTTTTCGGAAAATAACACATAATAAAAATATTAAAATCCAGAGTAACGTTGGCACATAAAAAAAACCACTCTTTTACTGAGTGGCTTTGTGGGCCCACCCCCCGAAAGTTTTCCCCGAAAGTCTTCGGGGTGAACCTGGGACCACCTGATTATCTGTACTTTTCAAGTAAACGTTTAATTATATCAGGGTAAACAGGCAGGTTTTTAATATATTTTTTACTTTTCATTCTTTTGATGTGCATTTCAATTCTCTTTGCCTGTTCAATAGATTCACATTTTATTGTGAAGAACAAAGTCCAATCCCCTGCTTTGGCAGTAAATTTTTTGTCGCCGTAAAATTTTTCCAGATGTCTTTTAAGCCTATCCTCAGGTTTTAAAATAGTAGAGCCGATATAAAAACGGTCGAGGGCTTCACTATGTAGTATATAGCAGTAACACATAATGATAAAAATAAACCACAAGGCATTTGGCCTTGTGGTTTAATGGTTAGTGGGCCCACCAGGACTTGAACCTGGGACCACCTGATTATGAGTCAGGTGCTCTAACCAACTGAGCTATAGGCCCGTTTTTTTGGCAAATAGTTCAAGTTGTTTTCGTTATCAGGTTTACAACCTGATTATGAGTCACCCCGAATACTTTCGGGGCTAACCAACTGAGCTATAGG
>Ga0114931_10001909_pt1 | contig 26558 bp, 19 predicted proteins | sample 2SBtaG_FD_89579 | JGI IMG/M metagenome (GOLD analysis project Ga0114931, IMG submission 89579) | Deep subsurface microbial communities from Kolumbo volcano to uncover new lineages of life (NeLLi) - 2SBTROV14_V59a metaG | ecosystem: Environmental > Aquatic > Marine > Volcanic | place: Kolumbo... | reverse complement strand
GTGGGAGGCATAGTCCAGCATCTGACCAACCACCTCGCGGCGGATCCTGGTATCGCTGCTCCGCTTGACCTCTATCAGGGTCGGGATCCCATCCTGGTCCAACAGGAGGTGGTCCAGCGCCCACCGCCCGGCGGCCTCCTCGGCATCGGGAACCGCCATCTCCCGGTCGATCAGCAGCCAACGCCTGGGACGGTCGGGGTCAATCTGGCTGCCGGCCAATATCCCGGGGTGGTCGGCCAAGAGCTCCTGGAGAACTGATTCTCGAGGGAACGGCGTCTAGCTGAGTTCCGTAAGGCGTCCTTCCGCGTCGACTACAAAAATGCCAGATTCAGCCATATGGCGCTCCTGAAATGTACTATTAAGGATGGTCTGAGCCGTCCAAGAGCTTGGGGCCGCGACCGAGGGCCCATCTCGGGAGAACCCACCGACGGGCGTAGATGTTCTCTCCTCAACCTCCAAGTAGCGGCGACAACGGCCACCGATCAGTCTAGCACTCATGACCACAGAGGGAAACTGGGGCGGGGGACACGACCGTATCTCATGATGCTCGGCCGAGTGTCACACCCCTGGAGCTTACTTGTCTCGGGTCCTACCCGTGGGAGCTTCGAGTGACTCGTCACGGAGGACGATGCCCTGGGGGCGTAATCCACAACCATGGAGGCGAATATGCCGAAGATCGGAGCGAAACCTGGTAAGGGACGATACTGCTGCGTCAATTGTGGTTGGTCTGTCAGACTTGACGACGACGATGATCGTCTTCCGCCTTGCGGCAACTGCGGGAAAGGGCAGCATACGGAATACGAACGATGCTAGGCTGTTACAGCGGAACATTGTCGGAGAACTACTGGAAGGAAGCAGAGGCACGATGCTGGCCGGTATCCTCTTCCGCGACTGCCAGTTAGGCTCTAGGTTGGATCCAGTTCCCACACTCGATGGGGTGCAACGTGGCTGAATTCTGGATGGTCCGGGCTGGCGAGGGTGGCTACCTGATCGATGAGTTCGACAAGACCAGTCATGTGGCCATCGGCTGGCGGGAGATCAAGAGCTTCGAAGAGATCAACAGCCTCGAGGAGATGCGAGAGGCAGTGAAGCTCGCTTGTCCTGCCATGTCTCCTGGAGCGCTAGCCAATTCAGCCGCGATGGCCTGGAAGTTCCGGGGCGTAATGAAACCAGGGGACAAGGTGCTGTCGTACGATCCGGTGGCTCGAGAATATCTCCTCGGCACGATCACAGGTGATTACAAGTATTCTCCAGGGACCATCTCGGACTACCCTCATGTCCGGGCTGTCAATTGGCTCCGCCGAGTTTCCAGGGACCTCCTTCCTGCCTCATCCCGAAATACACTCGGCAGCACGCTGACGATATTCCAGCCTGGCGTCGAGGTCCTCTACGATTTGGAACATGCGGCGCAAACCCCGACGAATGGTCCTGGTGCCGTGGTATTAGAGGAGACTGAGGAAGAATTCGAAGTCATCCGGCGCGACACACTCGGCAGGGCCCATGAGTTCATCAAGGACAGGATCCTGAAACTGTCTCCCGACGATATGGAAGAGCTCACAGCGGCACTCTTGCGCGCAATGGGATTTCGGGCACGGGTAAAGCCTAAGGGACCTGACCGCGGGCGGGATGTCGAGGCGTCACCGGATGGACTAGGGCTGACGGAGCCTCGCATCAAGGCGGAGGTCAAGCACCGGAAGGGGGCGATGGGTGCGCCAGAGATTCGTAGCTTCATCGGCGGGCTCCGCGAAGGCGACCGCGGGATGTACCTCAGTACCGGTGGCTTCACGCGCGAGGCACGATATGAGGCGGAGCGATCGAGTATTCCGCTAACGCTGGTTGATCTGGACGGGCTGGCGATCCTTGTTGTCGAACACTATGAATCATTTGATCTTGAGGGCCGGAGCCTGGTCCCATTGGTCCGCGTCTATTGGCCCACAGCAGATTGATGGACAGCACGGGTGGCAAGAAGCCGGCCGGTAAGGAGTCCAAGAAAGGTGCATCATCTACTGGGGCCAACATCGGCTACGAAGAAATGCTGTGGAAGATCGAGGAGTATCTACCCGGATACCACAGCGACACCCTCTACATGAACGCCGTCGGCGGACTGCTCTGGGTGCTGCCAGAATACTGCCCTGCGTACCGGTGAACGCCGGCCGAGACCAAATGACATGACAACCGCCACCGAACCCACCACCACCCCCCGCGTCGGGATGTTCGCCACCGTCCGCAACCGCCGGGCGGTGATCGCCGCAGTGGAGCCGCACGACGGCCCCGATGGCCGCGCCCACCTGGTGCACGTCGAGTACAAGGACGACCAGTTCCCGGTCGAGGAGCGCCTCGTATGGGAGCTGGAGCCGGGCACGCGGCTACTCGAGCCGACAGCGCTTCCCAAGGTGTCAGGGTCGGACCCGATGCCGCCGGAGGACTTCGACGCCCTGCTCCGCGCTGCCCGATGGACGGCGATGTCCCCCTACCTGGATCCGGATGGCGCCGGACCCGTCAACCGGCTCCCTATCTCGAGCCCGTTCCACGGCGCAGTGCAGGTCGAGGACTACCAGTTGGTCCCCTTGCTCAAAGCGTTGCGCATGCCGCGCGTCAATCTTCTGATCGCTGACGATGTGGGTCTGGGAAAGACGATCGAGGCCGGACTCATCCTGAGCGAGCTGCTACTCCGCCGGCGGATTCAACGGGTGCTGATTCTCACACCGGCATCGTTACGGCTCCAGTGGCGGGACGAAATGTGGGACAAGTTTTCCCTCAGCTTCGACCTGGTGGATCGCTCCGAGACGCAACAGGTCCGGCGCCGCCTGGGAATGGATGCGAATCCGTGGCGCTCGTTCAGCCGGATCATCACGTCTTACCATTACCTCCGGCAGGACGACGTGCTGGAGCAGTTCATGGCGGCCAGCCGGCCGGTGCGCGGGTCGGCCCACCTGCCGTGGGACCTGCTCATCGTGGACGAGTGCCACAACCTCATGCCCTCTGCGTTCGGCGATGACAGTGATCTGTGCCGCATGCTGCGATTGCTGGCTCCGAAGTTCGAACACCGACTGTTCCTGAGCGCGACTCCCCATAACGGGCACACACGGTGCTTCACCGGCCTGCTCGAGATCCTGGATCCCGTCCGGTTCAGCCAGACAACCGAGTTGAAGCCCGCCGAGAAGGCGCGCGTGGAGCAGGTCGTGCTGCGGCGCCTGAAACGCGAGATCAACTCACGCACCGACCCGCCGAAGTTCTGTCACCGTCATCCGCCGAAGCCGCTCGCACTCAAGCTCTCCCCGGAAGAGGTTGCCCTCGGTGATGCCTTCGACGCGTTCAGGAAGGCCGTGCGCGCACTGATTGCCGAAGGTGGCCGTACGCGCCGCCGCGCCGGCAGTTTTGCCGTGGAGATCCTGGGAAAGCGATTGCTCAGCTGCCCCACGGCGTTCGCCGAGTCGTGGAGGAGGAGCAAGGAAGGACTGGCGGAACAGGAAGCGGCTACCGAGCAGGAAGTGGCTGCTGCCGAGCGTAGCGTGCGGCAGGATACCGGCGATGACCGCGAGGCGCAGAAGCGGGAAGACACCGCGGCAGGCATCGTCGGGTCATGGCTCAAGAGCATGGCGGACCAGCTCACCAAGGAGATCTCGGCGATCGACGCCTCGGTGGCAGGGCTGGGAATAGACGTGGACGGCGCCGAGATCATTCAGCAGGACCCGGTGCACGACGCGCGAGTCGAACAGCTCTTCGGTCTCGTCGACGACTTGCTCCGGGACGGCGGTGCCTGGCGAGAGGACGAGCGCCTGGTGGTGTTCACCGAGTACAAGACCACGCTTGACTACGTGGTCCGCCGGCTGCGACAACGCTATGGCGACGACAGGATTCTGACCCTGGTCGGCGGGTTGAACGACGTCGAACGTGAGGTCGTCAAGGATGCGTTCAACAACCCCGCACATGAGGTCCGCATCCTTGCTGCCACCGACGCCGCGGCCGAGGGTCTCAACCTGCAGCGCACCGCTCGCTACCTGTTGCACTTCGACTGTCCGTGGAACCCGTCCAAGCTGGAGCAGCGGAACGGCCGTCTGGACCGGCATGGGCAGGGACGGGATGTGACGGTGCACTACTTCATGAGCGAGCAGAGCCACGATCTTCGTTTCCTGGCCCACGTGATCCACAAGGCCGACGAGATCCGAGAGGACCTGGGGTCGGCCAACGAGCTGTTCGACGAGGCCGCCCACCGGCGGCTGGTGTCCGGCGAGGAGTTGGAGGAAGTGCGGCGCGATTTGGACGCACGGCTCCGCACCGCGCGGGGCCGTGCGTCGTTCGAGGCGGATGCCACGATTTCGACCACCGACGGCGTTGAGGCATCCGAGGCCGGGCACGACCTCACCGCCATCGCGGCGGAAGTGGATTTGGACCCGACATCCCTCCGGGACACGCTCGAATCGGCGATGGCAATCCACCACGGGCGGCCGCAACTCGATTGCGAAGATGACGAGGGCACCTGCAAGATCCTGAATCCCGGCCTCCCCGGATGGACCGATGTGGTCGACGATGCCGTCCGCGTCGGCGGCGCTCGTGGCGTGCGGGGTCCGGTGGCGCGACTGGCGTTCGACCCGCGCCCGTTCTTGAGCGATGCCGGCGGGCGCATCGTGTTTGGTCCGCGTCGGGACGTGTTTCTGATGCACCTGTCCCATCCCATGCTGCAGAAAGCGCTGAGTACCCTCACGCGGCGGCGGTTTCCCGGGGCGAGCGATGCGGTATCGCGCTGGACGCTTCGTCGTGGCGGCGTGCCCGAACGGGCTGACGCGCTGGTACTCCTGAGCATCGAGGAACTGGCGGTGAACGACCTGCGGGAGTCGTTCCACCACTGGGTGCGGACGATCGCTCTCCCCATAAAGGACGGGAGCCTCGGCGGCATACTTCAGCACGTCCCGGCTATTGCCTTCCGGGGCGGGGCGCCGATCACGGATGAGGCGACGCGGAGACGAGCGCAGGAGCTGCTCGATGAGGTTGAGCCCGACCTGAGCCGCTTGCTCGAGACACACGCTGGGCGACTCACAGCCGATCTCGGGGCAGAGTTGAACCGAGCCGGGGCGGCAGCGCGGAAAGCGGAGGATGAGCGTTACCGAAGCCGGCAGGGAGAGGTGTCGGCACTGATCCAGGAGAACACGCTGGCCAAGCTCGAGCGGGAAGTCGCGGACTTGAAGGCGCAGCGCGACCAAGGGCAACTGTTCGATGCGCAGGGCCGATTGGATGAGATGGACAGGTCCATCGAGGACAAGGAACGTGAGATCGAGCGGCGCAAGCGGCACTACCAGGAGGTCCGGGAGCAACTGGAGCGCGAGCGTGAGCGCGTCCTCAAGCATCTCCTCCCTCGGCGACATACGCTGTCGGGCGCGGCGCACGTGTTCCCCGTGAGCATCGAGGTTCGTTTGCCGGATGGGCCCAGGTGAGCGGCCTGACAGGCTGGGACCGGCTCAAGCACGAGGGTCTGTTGCTCGATGCGCAACGGCTCCGTGAGGTCACCGCTTTCGAACGGGAGCCCCTTTCCCCGTACTACCAGCGCGAGCTACGCCGCCAGGTCGGTCTGCTATTGGATTCGTCGGCGGATGTGTCCCGGTTCGTCACGTTCGTGATCACGGAAATATGTGGCGTGGACGAGGCGTACGGCCGGTGGCACCGCGGGCCGCAGGTACCGACGGAGTGGGGCCGCCCGGCAATCACTGGCGAGGTCGTCAAACCGCGACATCTCTGGCTGGGCGAAAAGGGTGGCGTGCTGCCGGTGTTCATTGATGGCGGGAAGCGGGTGGGAATTGGGCGGGGCAAGAAGGCCGTCAGCCAGGTGCTGCAGTGGCTGCGGGCGGGCGATGAACAACTGGCACTGCTCACCAACGGGCGCCAGTGGCGGTTGATATTTGCCGGACTCGACTTCGAGGCGTGGTGCGAGTGGGATGTCGATCTGTGGCTCGAAGAAGGCGAGCTGTCTTCGCAGGTCGACGTTCTCCGGACTCTCATTCAAGTCGCCTTGTGGCAGCCACAGGAGAAGGGTGCCACTCCCGGGTTGCTCCAGGCCGTGCTCGACAGCAGAAAGGGCCAGGCCGAGCTGTCGAAGGTGTTGGGCGAACGGGTGCGCGAGGCGGTGGAAATCCTGGTCCAGGGGCACAGCGAGGCGCTGAGAGAATCCTGTGGGGACGTCGATCCCGCGGAGATCTACCGCGCTGCGGTCCGCCTGGTGATGCGACTGGTGGTGGCGCTGTTCGCCGAGTCTCGCGAACTCTTGCCCGCCGACAATCAAGTCTATCACGACGCCTATGGTGTGAAGGGGCTGCTGGAGGAGCTGGAGAAGGTAGCGGCCCGGGGCGGCAATCGACTGGCGCGGTCCTGGAGTGCCTGGCCGAGGTTGCTGTCGCTGTTTCGCCTGATCTATCACGGAACCCATCACCCTGAGCTGCCCGTCACCGCCTACGGAGGAGAATTGTTCGCTCCCGGCGATCCCGATAGCGCTGAGGGGCTGTCGCGCGCCGTGGCCGTGTTCGAACGCGCCAGCCTGGACCGGGAGACGATGGCCGACCGCGAGGTCCATCGGGTACTCGACCGCATCACCCGCACCAAGGCCAAGATCCGCCAGGGGCGGAGCAGCACGTGGGTCCCGATGGCGGTGGACTTCACCGACCTGTCCAGCGAGTACATCGGCATCCTCTATGAAGGATTGCTGGAGTTCGAGCTGCGAACGGCGCCTCCCGGCGACCCGGTGATCTTCCTGGCCGTGGGCAACCAGCCGGCCCTGCCGCTGTCGCGCTTGGAAGCCATGGACGACAAGGCGATCAAGAACTTGCTGGAGAAGCTGAAGGACAAAAGCAAGTCGGAGGACGCGGCGGCCGAAGAAGAAGAGTTAGAAGAAGAAACCGGCGTGGACGAGGCCGGGGAAGAAGATGAAGGCGTTGGAGTCGGCGACGATGAGGGTCACGAGGACCAGGAGGAGCCCGAGGGTGGCGACGAGCGGCACACCACCAGGACGCGGGCCGAGCAGTGGGCCCGCCGGGCCGCTATGGTCGGCGGTCTGGTCCGGAAGCCTCGCGGCAAACTCACGCCCGAGAAGAGGCTCGCTCACGAAGAGGTGCTCGGCAGGAAGGCCAAACAGCTCGTCGCCCGCGTCGTTTTGCCCGGCGAGTGGTATCTGGTCCGTTGGGGCGGCACCCGGAAGGGATCCGGAACGTTCTACACTCGGCCCGGTCTGGCCATTCCCACGGTACAGCGTACCTTGCGCCCTCTGGCGTGGGACACTCCGGTGAGAGGCGGCAACCCCGACCGGGACGCGCCGCCCTCCCGCTGGACGCCCAAGCGCCCGGAGGAGATCCTCAGTCTCAAGGTGCTGGATCCCGCTTGTGGTTCCGGCACCTTCCCGGTGGCGGCACTTCGGTTCCTCACCGACGCCATGTATGCCTCCCTCCACTACCACGACCGTCTGAGCGGGGACGTAGGCCGCCCGCTCGACGAGATCCTGGGATTGGTGGAAAGCGTCCCCGAAGAGCGGCGCCTGGGTGCGGTGACGCTCCCGTGCCGCCCGGAGGACGACGGTTTCGAGGAGCAGACAAGGGCCTTGCTGAGGCGCTATGTCGTGGAGCGCTGTATCTACGGGGTGGACCTCGATCCGTTGGCCGTCGAGCTGTGTCGCCTGGCACTGTGGATCGAGACCATGGACGAGCGGCTGCCGTTCTAGTTCCTCGACCACAAGGTAAAGTGCGGCAATTCCCTCGTCGGGGCATGGTTCGACCAGTTCCGCCACTATCCCGCGATGGCGTGGAAGAACCGGGATGGGGGTGACAAGTCACATACCAACGGGATCCATTACCAGAAGGAAGCTCGCACGAAGGCGATCAAGGCCTTCAGCAGGGATGTTCTGCAGTCCAATCTTGTGGGCCATCTCGCCCCGCACACGTGGACCGGTCTGCCGCCCGATACCACCCATGACGGGCTGCTGCACACTTTGCGGGCACTGCACGACATGCCGGTACATGAGGCTGGGGAGCGGGCGCGGCGCTACCGGCAGGAGTTCTTGGGCGCGGACCAGTGGCAGCGCCTGCGTGCTGCCTTCGATATGTGGTGCGCGTGTTGGTTCTGGCCCGCAGAGAACATACAAATTGCTCCACTACCGTCGACGATGAGCACCCCTTCCGAAGAAACGCTTGAAGCTGTTGACGACATACAGGCTCGGTTGCGATTCTTCCATTGGGAGCTGGAGTTTCCCGACGTGTTCGACGGCACCCGTGGCGGATTCGACGCCGTGTTGGGGAATCCTCCTTGGGAGATCGCCAAACCCAATTCCAAGGAGTTCTTCTCCAACATCGACCCGCTGTACCGATCGTACGGCAAGCAGGAGGCGTTGGGCAAACAGACCGAATACTTCGCCAGCGAAGCGATCGAGCAGCAGTGGCTCGAATACAACGCCGACTTTCGGGCTCAGTCCAACTACTTCAAGTATGCGGCAGCGCCATACGGGGATCCCGAGACTGCCGAGAAGCCGCCGGATCGATTCACGCTTGCCCGCGGCCGGCGGAACGCGCTGCTCCACCAGCAATGGCGCCAAGCTCGCCGTGGCGGAACGAGCTATGCGGACAGCGAGCATCCATACCGTCACCAGGGCTCCGCGGACATCAACCTGTACAAGCTTTTCCTTGAGCGGGCACACGTGTTGCTGCGACCCGGGGGGAGATTGGGATTCGTTGTCCCGTCGGGGCTCTATTCCGATCACGGAACCGGAGCGCTCCGGGACCTGTTCATCGATCGCTGCCGCTGGGAGTGGCTGTTCGGGTTCGAGAACCGCGAGAAGATCTTCGACATCGACAGTCGTTTCAAGTTCAATCCGGTGGTTATCGAAAAGGGCGGCAGCACCGAGGCCATACGCACGGCGTTCATGCGACGGAAGCTGGAGGATTGGGAGCGGGGGGAGGCGTTTGCCACGCCGTACGGGCGGGAGCAGATCACCCGGTTCAGCCCCCGGTCCAAGGCGATTCTGGAGATCCAGTCCGCGCGCGACCTGGAGATCCTGGAGAAGATCTACGCCAACTCGGTGCTGCTGGGTGACGACGGACCGGACGGGTGGGGGATCACGTACACCCGTGAATTCGACATGACGAACGACTCCAAGCTCTTCCCGCCGCGGCCCAAGTGGGAGGAGAAGGGCTACCGGCCGGACGAGTACAGCCGGTGGCTGTTGGGCAACTGGCGGCCGATCGAGGAATTGTGGCTGGAGCTGGGGTGGACCCGTCCAAACCCGTACCGCTCTCGGCCGAGGCCGAGCGGGCGCTAGCGGAGCAGGAGGTGATTCGGGGCGAGCATCCGGTGAGGTGTGCCCAGCCGCCGTATGACCGGATTCCGGTGCCGCGGGCGGATATTCCTGAGGGAATCGTGCTGTCGCGGGAGGCGGATGCGTGGATTCGGGAGGATGAGGTGGAGGATGTGGCGTTGCCGTTGTACGAGGGGCGTATGATTGGGCAGTTCGATTTCAGTCAGAAGGGGTGGGTGAGTGGGAAGGGGCGGGGGGCGGTCTGGGAGGAGCTTTCGTCGCGCGCTTTCAAGGTCGTCGGACCGCAGTACTTGATGTCCGCCTCCGACTACGTCAAACGGATGCTGGAGTCTCAGGAGTACGAGCCCGAGCTAACTCCGGAAGACCTGAGTGTGCTAGATATGTCGTGTAATCGGATCTCATTGATTGACGTCACGTCGTCAACGAATTCCAGAACAACGTTCACTGCGGTCGTGCCTCCAATGCCGCACGGCCACTCGGCACCGGTACTCCGCACAGCGAAGGCTACCGTCCTCGACGGTGTGATGAACAGTTTTGTCTTCGACTGGTGTGCTCGCCAACGGGTGAGTGGCCTACATTTGGTGTGGGCCATTCTTGACGAATTGGCTGTACCGCAAGTTGCGCCATGGCTCGAGATAGGGTTGGTTGATGTGGTGATTGCGCTCAATGCTGAACGCAGACACCTAGCACCGCTCCAGATTGTATTGAAGGAGCGGTACGGCGCCGAGATCCGGAATGCCGCCGTGACTCTCCACGAGCGGATCCGATGGAGGTGCATTGCGGATACGCTCGTCGCTGTTGCGTTTGGGCTTAGCTATGATGATGCGCTCCACCTTCTGAAAGACTGCGACCTTCCGGTTTCGAGTCCTCCCCCGTCCGACCCGAAGGGTTTTTGGCGCTCTGGTCGGCGCACGGCTCCCGAGTTGAGGCATAGTGTGTTGACGTTGGTCGCCATGAAGGACTTATGTGACATGAGGAATTGCAGGGATGACCAATTCCAAAAGCCCGTTGAGGCGTTTTTGGGAGACGGATCAGGCGCAGGATGGGTTATCCCCGAAGCGCTGAAACTTGCCGACTATGGCCTGGGCCACGATGACCGCGCCAAGGAACCACAACCCGTGGCCAGCCGCCTCGGCCCACGCTTCTATGATTGGCAGCTGGGTCAGGACGCAAAGGAGTCGTGGCGGGAGTGTCGTCTCCACGCTCGGAATTTGCTGGGCCAACAAGGTTATGAGCGGTTGTTGGACGAGATTGACACGGAGAGGCGTTGGGAGGGGCCGGTATCAGTGTCGAAGGTGCCTGAGAGGAAGATCGAGAATGACGAGCAGGGGTCGTTGGGTATATAGCCCTGCCCCAAGGCGATTCCACATACGAGGAACAAGGATGCCTGCCCAGATCAAATCGAAACGAGGACTATTGAAGTCCTATGACGGCTGTTCTACAGGTGTGCGCGAGTACTTCGAGCATATCCCAACGCTTGTAGAGCAGTATCCGCTGGACGTAGTGCTTGCATACGCATTCGCCCGGTTGGAACTGGGTCAGAACATGGCACTGTACTGTGGCGCTGTGAAGGTTCACAAGGCCAATGCTGAGGTGGCAACCAAAGCGGTCAGCACGCATCACATGACTCGCGAAGGATTCGTCGACCTCTACGCGACGGTGTTCGGCTTTGATCTCCCCAGTAGTGCCGCCAAGGCCTTGAAGACCGCCGAGGATACGAGAGATGCTGTAATGCACGGAAAGCGAGCAACTGATGATCGCCTCCGTAACGCCATAGCGCGTGTTCTCGAGTATGCGGAGGCGATCAATGGCCAACTAAGTAAGAAACACCAGTTGCGCCCATTTGGTAATCTGAGAGGTTTCTCGGGGCGAGCTAAGAAGCTTGGGAAGAGCACAACGCGCTTTATGCTCAAAGGCATGGGTTTCACACTGTCGTAGTTCGCGTGGCTCGATACTCGGTCAGCGCGTCTCCCTGACGGTGCCCTCCTGGGCCCGATTGTAGGGCACGGTAGAAGCACGGAGGACCTCGAGTGACTTCCGCGCCATTGCGGGAGCAATGCGCCGGCGGAGTTCTACGATTTTGGCCCGGCAGCACTTCTTGATCTTCTTGCCACTGCCGCACGGGCACGGCAGGTGGGCCTTAAAGTTTTGCTTGGCGATGACGCGTAGAAAGCGGACGATCGTCTTCACATCGTCTGTGTCTAGCAGGTCCGTGTAGTGCTGGACAATCCCCTCAGCTCCGTGCTTCCACTCGTCGAACGGCCAATCGCCACCGAGCTCAACGAGACTCTGGCCATGGAAGAAATCGTGCAGGGGCCCGGCGAGGAACTGCTCGAATGGGGCCCCTTCAGGAAAACATCGCCATCTGTCATCGGGCAAGAGCACGCACGCCCTGCCGTCAGCCGCTTCAATATGGAAGTCTTGATTCCGTGGTATCCGCCCCCCGGTCTCACGAACGATCGGCAAGTCTTTCGGATAGTTCCGCGGCATTTCGATAGAAATGCGGTACCGATCCAGCACCTTCCTTTGGGGTGAATAAACGGAGAAGGTGCCTCGCACTACAGCCACGCCAGCAGCGTCTAGGAAAAGGTGTAGGTTCGGCTGCCGTGCGCGTAGACCGGACCGTATATCGTCGACCAGCTGGGGCCTACGTTCGTGCCAGAGTCGCCTTACTGGCCTCGAAGCCACGGCTTTGTTGGGTTTGAGACGTGGATGGCCGCCGCCTCGAGAGCCGCTTTCTTATCGTCGTCTCCGGCATCGTCCTCGATCTCGCCGAAAACGGCCTCCCATCCATTGTTCTCGATCTGCCACAGAGTGTCTTCGGCAACGGTCGAGAGAAGGTCACGACACTGGTCCAGGATCGGTTTGAGGTCGTTGTTGGAGTTAGCAGAATCCTCTACGGTGAGGGATGCTGCGTTGTCCCGCAGTTCGGTCCAGACATGTTCGAGTTGAGCGGCAATACTGGTAGACTTCTTGCCCTTGAGTAGTGCCACCACGAGCGACTCGAGGACGAACGTCTTGGCCGCCTCCAGTCCGTTTCTGACCTTCCAGAGCTTCATCAGGCGAATGGCATCCCTAACGCCACTATCCTTGATGTGATCAACGTGTGTTTGGAGGTTGGTCTTGAGCCGGGCCTTGTCGTCCGTTGTCCGGTGCAGAAAGACGTCGGCCTCCTCTTCGTCAGTGTAGCGCCCTGGGACAACGTCGATGTGCAGGTCCGTTTTCCAGTCCTCCTTGTCGCGGACTCGAAGCGCGGACGCCTTTTCTTCAACGTTGAAGTCGTCAGCCAAGGATGCCTTGGTGTTGCCATATATCTCCTCGAGAGTTTCTCCCGCCTCTGTTTCGTCGTTCGGGAAGTAGCAAGTCATATCGCCGTCGTAGGACTCACGGATCATCGTACCCTTGGCCATCGAGCCGGCCCAGCGGATCGACGGGCCGGACGTCGCAAAGTGGGCCCGCAACCTCTTGTCGATATCGTTGCGCCGCTCACGAAGTTGCTTCAATTCCTCGTCGTTGTCGTCGAAAGTCTGCTGTGCGAGGATTTTCTTCAAGTACACGTTGGGTTTCATGTGATCTCCAAAGTTGGTACGAACCCACCGGCTCGTGCATCGTGGTCATATACCTCGAGCACCGGATCGACCTTCGGTAGCCGTGCTCGACCGAGTGTGATCGCGACAGGGGCCGGTATAGCGGGAAAGACGTGGATAACGTCGATACCTGGATGAGCCTGCCGGATCGTGGCCAGGAATCGTATGTACTCATGGGTGAACCGATCGAGATCACCCCTTGTCCGCAGAAAGAGAGGGGATGGGTCCTGACCTACCAGCGTCAGCTCGTAGACGCTTCCGCGGTTGCGGAGTGAGCCGGGGATCGTGTCTGACCGATTTGTGCCGCTCAGGTTAAGGAGGAGCGACACCGGGCCTCCAGAGGGTCTCTCTCCAATGCATTGAGTGCTGTACAGCGCGGCGCCAGGGCCCTCCTGCCAGGACCACGACTCGGGGTCCCGATGCCTCTGGTAGAGGTCAACTGCCATCTTATCACTGAGCTTCGACCCCAAGTAGACGAGGAGTGGAATCGGGGCCAGCGCGAATACCGAAACACGAAGTGTTCTCCCTGGCTGGGGAGACAACCCATAGAGCTGAGCTATGTGGAGGTCGATAGTTCGCGCAGCGGTTGTCCAGAACGCTTCATCCGGAGAGTCCGGAATCGTTGTCAGGTCAATACTGATCCTCTGACGTTGCTTGAGATGGTTCGGAACCACAGCTGCCTGCATCTCTTCATCGGAGATGTCAACCGGCCGACCACAAATCAGCCCCTTCACCACGATCGGGACTGTATCGCGGTCCGCGGAGAGTTCCGTGAGCGAGAAGATGCGGTTCTCATGATCACGCTTGAATCGCTTTAGCGCCTCGACGGAATAATCGTTAGGCCGGACGGCATCCACGAGATGATGGCACTCAGGACAAAGGAGTATCAGATTGGCCAAGTCGTTGATGTCGTCGGGTCTCCCAGATACATGTCCCCGTGGTCCGTCTGCACTGAAGGCGTAGATATGAGCTTGTTCGGCGAAGTTGCCCGCTATCTCTGTCGGATCGTGCTCAAGGAGGTACTTGTTACAGCCGTCAAACTCGCATCGGCCTCCAGCCTGCACATAGAGGGAGAGTGACGTCATCCGCGGCACCTTCCGACTCGGCTTTATGAGAGTCTTGGCTGGGCCAGTTTCTCTGATATTGGTCATCGCCCTTCTACCTCTCCTCCAGTTGCTCCGGGACACGTTCCCGAAATGAACGGAAAGGCATGCGGAAGCGGCGTTCTTCCAGGAGGGCCTTGTCCGCATCCGCTTCCTCGATGGTGAGCAGGCCGGCTTGGATTGCGCAAGTGAACAGATCAGCCGTGCCGATGATGCGGTCTTCACCGATACGTGCTACGGCTTCACGGCGGAACCGTTTCTTCTCGTCGGATGCCACCGTCCACCCATATCGATCCGACAGGACGAGACAGGCTGACTCACCGCGTCCGAGAGTTGTGGTGTGGTCCCCGAATAGCACGATGTCCTCTGGATCGGTGATCGTGACGATTCGGCAGGATTCGAGGGCTACGGCTTCATCTAGCGCCGAACGCTGCTCGGGAACTGTGATCTCTTCCCGGACGTGGTCGGGCACCACGAACTTGAAGCCCGGGAGCCTCCCGCATATGTCCAGCCGTCCGACATGCATCAGGTTGATGAGCACGTTGGCGTCGGAGACGACGATCCTCTCTGGAGGATCCGTCACGGCACCGGTCCGCTACTGAGAGGAGCTCTCATCGAGCCCTGCATTGGCGATGAGGTTCTCAATCTTGTCCCTGTCGAGGTCGACCATGGCGGCCAATTCCGTCAACTTCCCGCGCGAGATCTCCTCGCGGCGGTATGCTTCCAGCACCAGCCCAAGAAAGCGCTGGCGGAACCAGTTGCGCGTCTCGTCGTGACCGGGTGATGAGAGTCCGAGCTGTTCCGACAGTTCCCTACCGTATCCCGTGTCGTCGAGCTGTTTGAGTTCATCGAACTCTTGGCGAGTAATCAACCGGAGATTGCGCATTCGGTAGAGCGCGGCAATGCGACTCACGCCGAAGTGGTGTGCGACTTGCACGACGTCGTAGAGCTGTATCGTTTGGCTCCCGGGAGGGCTACGGCCTTCTACGTTGAGGCTGTCGGCCTCGTCGAAGACATCGGTGTAAACGCGGCTCGGCATGCCCTTGCCGAGGCTGGCGACGAACTGCCGCACACCTTCCCCGGGCATGAGGAGGGCTGCAGCAAACGCGTTGGCCCGTACCTCGATCAGATTGTCCCGTTCCGAGGCTCGGCTGACGAGACCAAAGCGGTCGCGGTCCGCCAGGACGTGGGCGTACTCATGGGCAAAGGAAAAACGCCGTCGCTGGAGACCGTGTTGCCGGTTGGCCACCACGAACAACCCGATCTTGCCGTCGTTAAGCGTGAGACCCGATACGTCCTCGGGTAGATCGATTACGCCGGTACGGACGCCCTGAGTGTCGAGCAGCTCAGCGAGGTCGGGAAGTGTTACTTCGCCAAGCCCCATTCGACGTCGTTCTTCGGCGGCAAGGCGCTCTCCTTGTTGGATGGCTTCCCAGCGCGTGGTGGGCACAGGCAAGGGATAGGCCGCCGGCACTCCGGCATTTCGGTCCGCGCCGATCAAGCGCTCGAGGCTGGTGAGCTCTCGGCCGAGAGCCACGCAGTCGCGGAGCGCGTGTGCCACGGTCGGCTGCTCCAGCACGTCCGGCTGGGCGCGAAACAGCGCTGCCAGCGGATCGGCTTCCTGGAACGAATCAGCCACGAGGTCCCGGAGATCTCGGCCGAAGAAGTGGGCCAGGTTGTCCAGCTCGAGGCTCGACACCGAGCGCCTGCCAGCCTCGATCTGGACGACCGTCGGCCGTGAGACATCTAGCTGCCTGGCAACCTGCTCCTGGGTGAGCCCACAAGCTTCGCGCGCGACGCGGATACGGCGACCGAGTTCTTCTTGCGTGATGGGCATTCCGGTTCCCCCCAGCCGTGAGACTGTGAAACGGCCTGAAAGTCGGTTTTGACTCTCGCAACTGAAAGTTAGTATTACTGACATAGAATGACAAACAAAGGATAATATGTCCCAAGGGGCGTTCAGAGAGCCTGCGGGAGGGTCTTGCGTTGATGGCCGTAATTTGTCATTTGCAGCGAATTGTGGCCGTTTTATGCCATAAAATCCTCTGAATTCAACTGTTTTCAAAGTTTTAGGGCTAAATTTCTTAGACTCCAAAGAGGTGAGAATTGGAACGACAGCTTCCATATTCCGGGGCTGACGGTGTGAATTGATATTGATTTTGTAAACTCATAGTTTACATTTTTGATACCTATTCACACCAACTTGGTTTGAATTGCTATATGAATGGTAAACTATGAGTAGTCAAACTGAGTCCAAATTGAACCGCCTCCTGAAGCGGTGGCCCAAGGGCACCGTCGCCACGCTGCCATGGTTACAGCGGGTCGGCGTCTCCCGGCAGTTGGCTCGCCAGTATGTCTCTTCCGGGTGGCTGGAACGGCTGGGACGTGGGGCGTTCGTCCGGCCCGGCGATACCGTGGACTGGCTCGGCGCGCTATATACCCTCCAGAGCCAATTAGACCGGTCGGTTCATGCGGCGGGCCTGACCGCGTTGTCGCTCAAGGGCATGGCCCATTACCTCCAGCTAGGCCCCCGGAAAGAGGTGCTCCTCTTCGGCGAGCGGCGCGGGCGCCTGCCGGCGTGGTTTGTGAAGCACCCATGGGGCGTTCGTCTCCGATATCACTGCCCCAACCTGTTCGCCAGCGCGGTGCCGGCCGGCTTTACGCGGCTCGAGTTGGGCGATTTCGCGGTCCGGATATCCGCCCCCGAACGGGCCATACTCGAGGTGCTCCATCTCGCCACCACCAACGAGGCCATAGAGCACGCCGTACAACTCATGGACGGATTGAGCACCTTGCGCCCACGAGTCATGCAGGAACTGTTGGAGGTATGCCGCTCTATCAAGGTGAAGCGTCTGTTCCTCTGGATGGCAGAGCATTCGGGACATGCGTGGTTTGCCCGGCTATCGCCCGGTACCCTGAATCTGGGCGTGGGGAAGCGCGTGCTGTACCGTGGTGGGCGCCTAGACGGGACCTATCACATAACCGTGCCACCGCGGGAGGCATTGCGGGGTGTTTGATGCGGCATACGTTCGACAGGTAGAGCTAATGCTCCGCTGCCTGCCGGAGGTCGGCAAGCAATCGTGCTTCGCTGTGAAAGGTGGAACGGCGATCAACCTCTTTGTGCGTTCCATGCCCCGGCTGTCGGTCGACATCGATCTCACTTACGTGCCGCTATCCCCCCACGGCGTCGCCTTGCAGGGAATCGGGGCCGGTCTGCGCTCGATCGCCGAAACCATAGAGCGGCACGTTCCAGACACTCGTACCACGCTCCGTCTCTCACAGGGCACTGCAAGTGGCATTGATGTGGCCGGGAATGAAGCTCGGGTCAAGATCGAAGCGAATCTGGTGATTCGCGGCACGGTCTATCCCCCGGTGCAAAGAGATCTCTGTTCGGCCGCGACGAATCGGTTCGAGATGTTTGTGTCCGCCCAGTCCCTCTCTCTCGAAGACCTTTATGGTGGAAAGATCTGCGCCGCGCTCGACCGGCAGCACCCACGCGACCTGTACGATGTCCATGTGCTGCTCGAGCACGAGGGCCTCACCGCAGGCATCCGGCGCGCCTTCGTGGTGTACCTTGCCGGACACTCCCGACCGATGAATGAACTGCTCGATCCGAACCGGAAGGATCTCAACCAGATCTACGACGGCCAGTTCGTTGGGATGGTGGAACAGGATGTGCCGCTGGAAGTGCTATATGATACCCGGGAGCAGCTCGTGGACCTGATTCGTCTGGGTCTCGATGAGAATGAGAGGCGCTTCCTCTTGTCACTAAAGCGAGGTGATCCTGAATGGACAACTTTGGGAATCGATCACCTCCAGAATCTGCCAGCGCTCCAATGGAAGCTGCTCAATATCAAGAAGATGGATCCGGGTAAGCGAGACGCCGCGTTTGCCAAACTGGAACGTGTGCTACAGACTTGAAACGGTCTCGTTTCCTTAGCATAGACGATTACCACGACTGACATCATCGGCGACTGACCCATGGCCTTGAATCCGATCGTCTACACCGAGCGCGTCGTCCGCAGCTTCCTGCGCTATCAACTCACGGCATATCCCTTTGCCGATGAGCGGCTGCACGGACAGATGCGGCGCCTGCTATCGCTCGACGTCACGCGCCAATCCCCGCTCCTCAAGGGCCCGTATATCAGCCTTTCCCGGCCGTTCCGGCAGGGCGCGTCGGTCGATAAACTGATCGCCGACGGCGTGTTCCATCAGCACATGCGGCAGCGCATCCCGGAATGGATCACCCATGTGTACGGACATCAGGAGGAGGCCATCCGTGCCATCGCCTCCGGACGCACTACGCTCATTTCTACCGGGACGGGCTCGGGCAAGACGGAGTGTTTCCTCTATCCGATCATCAGCAAGTGCCTCGAGCTGAAGGACGATGCTACTCCACCCGGCATCAGCGCCGTGATCGTCTACCCGATGAACGCCTTGGCGGAGGATCAACTCGGTAGGTTGCGCGGGCTGCTGGCAGGGACGGGGATCACCTTTGGCATGTACGTAGGCAAGACACCTGAGGCGGAGGCCGCAGTGACGGGTATTCGGCTGCCGGAGGGCTCCTCCAGGGCGGACTACCTGGCGCGGCTTGCCCAGGTTCGTGAGGAGAACCGCAGCGAGACGGTCCATCCGCCGGAGGAGGTCTGTTCGAGGGAGGCGATGCGTACGCCCGCGGGGAGGCCACGCATCCTGCTCACCAACGTCAAGCAACTCGAGCTGTTGCTCACCCGCCAGCGCGACGTCGAACTGTTCGCCGGCGCGCGGCTCGATTTTCTCGTGTTTGACGAAGCTCACACATACACCGGGGCGCAGGGGGCCGAAACTGCGTGTCTCATCAGGAGATTGCGCAGCTTCTGCAGCCGTGACGCCTCGGATACCGTATGCGTGGCGACCTCGGCCACTATCGTGGACACTGACGATCCTGATGCCGCACGGGACTTTGCATCGCGGTTCTTCGGGGTGGCGCGCGACGCCATCGTCACAGTCGGCGAGGCATATGAACCTGAGGTGTGGGGGCGGGAGCGGAGCGTGCCTCCGGCGCCCAAGGAGGACCCAGCAGCAATCCTCTCGGCGTGTGTCGCCGCCGTGGACGCCGGCGATCCGGAACAAGCTGTACGCGATGCCTATCGCGAGCTTGCCGGTGCGGAGCTTGGGGACGGCCCTTACCCGGAGGCGCTTCACCACGCGCTATCGGGTAACGAGGTGGTATTCCAATTGAACGAGCTGCTGGCCAATTCGTGCTCGCTGGATGAGCTGCCAACTGCGCTCGAACAATTAGTAGGCCGCGAGGTCACCGAGTCTGAGATCCTCTCATGGCTCACCCTCGGCGCGGCAGCCATCGTCGAAGGCCGGCCGCTACTACGCCCTGTGGTACATGCGTTCGTCAGGGGAATATCAGGAGCTGTTGTGAGCTTCCCAGCCGACCGTGAGGGGCCGGAGCTGTGGCTGGCAGCGGAGGATGAGATCGAGGCGGGGGGAGGGGAGACGCGTCACCACCACTTCCCGGTGCTGAGCTGCACGACCTGTGGGCAGCATTACTACGTGGCATTCCTCAAGGACTTCGAATTTCACGGGAAAGCACCAGGCGGCGGTTCTGCTGACGGCGACGGATGGTTCTGGGAGGCGCTCGAGGAGGCACATGGTGGCAACCGGGTGGTACTCACCGATGCTATCGTGGGAGGGAGTGACGATGAGACCATCGCGGACAATATCCGGACGGCCCCGCTCCATTTTTGCCGCTATTGTGGCTCGGCGCACCCGGATAGCGCGGGTCGGTGTCTGCATTGCTCGACGGTGGCTGAGATGGTCACGCTCCACGCCGTCAGGCAGAAAGAGGACAATCCCGGATATCTCAGCAGTTGCTTGTCGTGCGGAGCCAACGGCCGCCGAATCGGCTCTCGCTACCGTGAGCCGGCGCGTCCCGTGCGCGCCACTAACGTGGCCGACGTCCACGTGCTGGCGCAGGACATGGTACATCACGCCGAACGGCGCCGGCTGCTGGTGTTCTGCGACAACCGGCAGGATGCCGCATTCCAGGCCGGCTGGATGAAGGACCACGCACGCCGCTTCCGGCTACGCGCCCTGATGGCCGACGGAATGGCCCAAGGCCCCGTGTCCGTGGGCGACCTTACCCACTACCTGGACCAAGTCTTGTCGAAGGATGAAGCGCTGTCCCGCGCCCTCGTTCCCGAGGTGTGGCAGGTTGTGCGTCGGGAAGGCAGCGGAGGGCGTCACGAACGTGAACGGCGCAAGTTCCTGCGAATCCAGGTACTCCGCGAGGTCACGCTGTCCGCTCGTCAGGCCATCGGTCTGGAGCCCTGGGGTCGCATGGTGGTGGACTATGAGGGCCTCGATCCCTCCCTGCCGTGGATCCAGCAGGCCGCCAACCGGCTGGGACTGCCCCCCGACCAGATGCTGGATGGGGTAAGGAGTTTGCTCGACTATTTGCGGCGCAAGCGGATAGTTCACGACCCCGACCACGGCATCTTCACGAAGTACTGGATGGACGGAGACCTTGAGGTCTTGCAGGGATATCTGCCCCAGGTTGGGAGCCCGTCGGGCACAAAACTTCGCCGTGCTGCAACCGAGAAGACAGATTGGGTCACGCAATGGATCAGCGACCGCGGAGATACTACCATCAGGCAAATCGCCAAGAAGTGGGGTGTTGAGCCGGACGATGCTGAGGAATTCCTTACTGAGTTGTTCGCCTTTCTTGTGGAACTGAAGCTGCTCAGGCCGGTAATTCTCAAGGGCTCGAGGGGCAACCCACTGCCCAACGTGAGCGGCGTTTACCAGCTCGATGCCGACATCTTGCGGTTGCGGGAGAACCACGGCGTGTGGCAGTGCCGCAGCTGCCGGCGCCGGACCACGCGCCGCACGCCGCACATGAAGTGCCCTGCGTGGCGCTGTGAGGGGGAAATCGAATTCCTGCCCGAGGATCCCGATAATTACGATCTCCAGCTGCTCGACCAGGGCTACTCGATGTTGCGGCCGGAGGAGCACACGGCCATGGTGCCCCACGTCGAACGGGAACGGTTGGAGAATCTGTTCAAGGGCGAATCTGAAGCTGTGAATTGCTTCGTGGCCACGCCTACGCTCGAGATGGGCGTGGACATCGGGCAACTTGATTCGATCCTCATGCGGAACGTACCGCCTCTCCCCGCCAACTACTGGCAGCGTGCCGGCCGCGCGGGGCGGCGGCACCGGATGGCGGTAGACGTGACGTATTGTCGGCCTGTCTCGCATGATCGCGCCTACTTCGCTGAGCCTCTCAAGATCCTGACCGGACGGGTGGATCCTCCTGCGTTCAACCTGCGCAACGAGTTGATGGTCGCCAAGCACGTGCATGCCACGGTGATCACCCGCCTCCACCAGTACCTGCGCGATGAGGCCAGGTCGGAGCCAGAGCGGATGGGCATTGACCAGACGCTCAAGGACTGCCTGCCATCGCGGGTCTCCCACTACCTGTTCGAGGAGGGACGGCTACGCACGGACCCGTTCGACTTCTCGGCGTTGGAGAACCTCATAGAGGCGAACACCGACGATCTGGTAAGGTATGTCGAAGGTGCGTTCCGCCAGGGCTGGCCGAAGGATGACTCTGAGGTAACTAGTTCAGAGGCGCTACGGGCCCACGTTGTCGGAATGACTGGCGGGCTCAAGCAAGTGGTCACGCGGCTTCGGGCCAGGCTCCGGTGGGCAATGGAGCAGATCCGTCGGCTCAACCGGGTACGGGAAGAGTACGGCGACCTCGAGCCCGCGGATGAGGCTCTGTACCGGCGGTGCGACAGGCTCGTGAAGCGGTTGAAGGCGCGAACCGGTCGAACTCGTCGTGAGGCCGAGGGGTATGACGATTCCAACACATTCGGGGTGCTGGCGGCGGAAGGATTCCTGCCCGGGTACGGACTCGAGGTGGGGTCGATCGTGGCGACCGCGGAGATCCCGTTCTGGCGCACCGGCGCCATGGAGTTTGCCTTGCCACGACCACCCAGCACAGCTCTTCGTGAGTACGTGCCGGGCAATCTGATCTATTCCAACGGCAACCGGTTCACCGCCAGGCATTTCCATCGGGACGTCGACGAGCAGCGCATCGAAATGCCCGTGTTCGAGGTCTCCACCGAACGGCAGGCGGTCAAGGAGACCAACCTTGGCGCCGGAGCAGCGGGGCTGGGTAGCGCAATTGTCCTCGCGATCGCCGTATGTGACGTGGACCTGGTGCACCAGTCACACATCTCAGACGAGGAGGAACTTCGGTTCCAGATGGCCGTCTCCCTCTACGGACGGGAGCGGGATCAACACGCCGGCGGGACCGCGTGGCACTGGGGAGAGCAGTCCCTGCATCATCGGCGCGGCGTGCGCTTACGCCTGGTGAACGTGGGATCGTCATTGGCGATTGAACGGCACCAACGGTTTGGGTACCCCGTGTGCACCGTGTGTGGGAACAGTGTATCGCCATTGTCCAGTGACAGGCAGCGCGACCAGTTCGCGCAGAGCCATCGGGAACGATGTGGACGCAACGTAGAGCCCGTCGGGTTCTATGCGGATGTCACTGCGGACGCGCTGTCCCTTCCGGCCTGCGACGACGAGACCACGGCGTATAGTGTTCTCGAAGCCATGCGGATGGCGGCCACAAGGGTTCTCGACATGCATCTGGATGACCTCCAGATTCTGGCCATCGGCCACGTCGATCGTGAAGAGGTCGACGCACTGCTATGGGATCCTATGCCTGGTGGGTCGGGCTTGTTGGATCAGATGCTGCAGCGGTTTCCGGAGATCGTCGAGGTGGCCCGGGATATCGTGAGCGGATGTCCCTCCGCGTGCGAGACGTCGTGCATAGATTGTCTCCAGACGTTTCGCAACTCGTACTATCACCGTTTCTTGATTCGGGAGGTCGCTCGTGAGTGCATCGACGCCTGGGGAGAGACCCTGGCGGAGAGCCACACGATTCCACCCCGCCAGCCGGCGCAGGACTCGGGCGACCCTGATCACCCAGTTAACGAAGCTGAGCGACGCCTTCGGCATCTGTTGCTTGCGGCGGGGTTTGCGGAGGGGATACGTGGAGAGCAGCTCCGGCTCGATCGAGCGCTCGGCACTACCACGCCCGATGTGATCTATCGCGCCGATCATCATGATGCGGACGAGGGCGTCTGCATCTACCTAGACGGCCTAAGTGGGCACCTGCACGGGGATCCGCAAACGGCGGCGCGGGATCACCAGATCAGGACGTGGCTCCGTAACAATGGTTACGACGTCATCGAGATCGTTGCCAACGACTTGTATGATGCAGGTGCCATGACCCAGCACTTCAGGCGGCTGGCGGGGTACCTCCGCGACGACAGCCTGCGCGAGAAGCTCAGGGAGACTCAGTCGTGGTTCAAGGAATCAGAAGCGGCCACTGCGGCACCGGAGTTCAAGCTGCGCGTGGTGGTGCCCGATGCGGGCGCGCGCTATGTGAGCTGTATTCCCATGGTGCCCTTACAGGCCGCAGCCGGCTATTTCAGCGAGCCCCAGAGCTTCGATCCTGACGCCGTGGAGTGGGTAGAGGTCGATACCCATCGTCGACTCGTGGAAGGCATGTTTGTAGCACAGGTGGTGGGCAGGTCCATGGAGCCGCAGATTCCTGATGGAGCATACTGCCTGTTTCGCTCACCGGTCACGGGGACGCGTCAGGGAAAAACGGTGTTGGTCGAACTCAGGGACGCTCAGGATCCCGAGACGGGGGAGCGTTATACTGTCAAAGTGTACTCGTCGGAAAAGGTTGGGGGCAGAGACGGCACATGGCGCCATGTGAGAATCACACTTTCGCCTCGGAATAACGAATTCGCTCCGATTGAGATTACTGAAGAAGACGAATTAAGTCTGGCGGTAGTTGCAGAATTTCTAGAGGTGCTCGGCGTTAGTCACTAAGTCGGGGTCGGAAGGTCGTTAACACTCATTGGTACTCGGTGTACTTCTTAGCGCTACCTCGTACTTTCTCCGGAGGATACCGCGTCTGGTTCTTAGATAATTTCTGATGGGCACAGTCGAGAAGTGATAATTGAAGTTTGTCCGAGAGTCTGATCAGGTAGATAAGAATATCCCCAAGCTCGTCTGCAACCCTCTTTAGCTCCTCTTCAGAGATGTCACCACTCTCCTCTGGGGTCTTCCAGAGGAATATTTCCAAGAGCTCTGCCGCTTCCGTGGATACACCGCAAGCCAGGTTCTTGGGAGTATGGTATTGCTCCCAATCGCGCTCCGCAACAAACTGGCGGAGCTCTATCCGCAAGCTTTCTATCGTATTCGCTGTCATTCAGGGACCCTCTACTGAAGGACTCTCTCTACGGCATACGCATGCTCTGGGGAGAGTCGCTTGAATGTCATGACAGCTTGGTATTCTGCGGCCTTCGACCCGAGTACGTCAGCCAAGTCAAACGATCGTGCAAGTCTCTTCGTAGCGGCACATTCAAACAGATATCGCCACCGCCCTTCTGTCCCAGGCCAGTATTGTTCGGACTCGCCTGGCTGGAGGGGACGGATCTTCACCAGCTCCATTGTGAATTGGATCTGACGCTCGGTAGGACCGCAGTCAGCACGATTCTTACTAACTAGGACGACCTCTCCAGGCAGCCATTCCCGCGGTCGGCCCCTAAAGGCATGTTTTTGGTAGCGCACCACATTGTGCAGGGTAGCCCCAGAGGTTTTGAACAAGAACATGTGGACTCCCGTGGACCGCTTAGCCGGTATGGAGATCGGCGCTAACTGCCACCGTCCATAGCCATCCTCCTTGGACGGTACAGGACGCAGCCTAATACGACAAGCCGGTCCTGCCCTCAACTACCTGAAATCCTTTCCGCCCTGCTCACGTTAGTATGTCGACTGCCGACATACTCGGCCGCCGACAGAGCCAGCAATCACCCCGGGGACCCCATGGCTACCACCACTCTCACACCCGCCGAACTCCAAATCCTCCTTGCACTTACGTCCACACCCCGCCACGGTTACGGAATCAAACTAGACGTCGAAGACCGTACCGCAGGCGCCATAAAGCTAAGTTCCGGCACCCTCTACGAAGCCATCCAACGCCTGGAAAAATACGGCTCGCTCGAGGTAGCCAAGGCTCCGGAAAATGACCCGGCTGAGTCCCGCCGCAAGTACTACCGCCTGACATCCTCCGGCCGCACCCGACTCCAAATAGACCTACAATCCCTCCAGGCCCTCGTATCCGACGCCATCGCCATGGAGGTGTTGCCGGAGACCAAGCCGGCATGACGCCCGCACCCTATACCAGCACCCCGGGCGAGCGCCTCTTCACCCTCCTCTAACGCCGAGCCATCCGCCGCACCGATCACCGCGGCCGGAAACCCACCAACCGAGGCCGCGAACTAATGCATTCCATCCCCAGCAGGCCCTCCTGATCCCGACGTAAGGAGGCCACCGCCTTGGGGTACTTCGCCTGATAGCTCACCGCGAACTGCTCGATCTGCGCTTCGGCTTCGACCCGTGTCTCAGACTGCATGATGCCGTGCAAGGCCCGCTTGGCTTGGCCCTGCAACCGCGTGGGCAGCTTGTCCAGCACGTTGGCCAGACGGTGCACCCAGCAGCGCTGTTCCCTCGTTTCAGGCCATACATCCCGCGCCGCCTGCCAGAACCCAGGGCTCCATCTCCGATCGCCAGCAGTGGCGCTCGTAGCCCACGGCCCTTCAAATGGCGCAGCACACCGCTCCAGCTCTCCGCGCTCTCCCGATAGCCGTCCTCCACCGCCAGCAACTCTTTGGTACCGTCCCGGCGCACTCCCAGCACCACCAGCGTGCACAGCCGATCCTCTTCCAGCCGCACCCGGAAGTGGATTCCATCCACCCATACGTAGACATAGTCTTGGTGGGACAGATCCCGCCGGCGAAATGCGGTGTACTCGCCCTGCCACTGCCCCACCAGGCGCGTGATCGCCGCGGCCGACAGGCCCGATGCGTCCTCACCCAGCAATACCGGCAACGCCTCCCGAAAGTCGCCCGTCGAGAGCCCCCGCAGGTACAGCAGCGGCAGCACCTCAGCCACCTTCGGGGAACGCCGCATGTAGGGCGGCAGGATCCGGCTGGTGAACCGCTCACCCGCTCGACGATCGTGAACCCGAGGAGCCGCCACCTCGACCGTACCGCTCCCCAGCGTCACTTTCCGCGGCCGGGCCTTGCCGTTACGCACCACAAGCGCCTGACCGTCATCATCCCGGACCTCAACGTGACGATCCATGTACGCCGTCACCTCGGCCTCGAGGGCCTCTACCAACATCCGCCGAGCCCCCTCACGGGCCAGGTCGTCCAACGTCCGATCTTCGAGCTTCCCATCTCCCTGCGCTTCTACTATGCTCAACATGGGTGGCGTGTCCTTTCTGCCCACTCGGGGCGGTCCGTATGAATTCATTCCTCACACGGAAGGATACGCTGCCTAACTCAATTCCTCGATCCACAACTTTTGGTTATAACCCCATGGCGGGTACGGTGACGGTGTTGTAGGCGAGGGCGGCGGGGGCGGCGGGGGCGGTAGGGTGGACAGGGCGAGACATGACTGGGCGCCGGGCACTGGGCGCTCTTCCTGCTGTTAGCTTGC
>Ga0114931_10001908_pt1 | contig 26559 bp, 26 predicted proteins | sample 2SBtaG_FD_89579 | JGI IMG/M metagenome (GOLD analysis project Ga0114931, IMG submission 89579) | Deep subsurface microbial communities from Kolumbo volcano to uncover new lineages of life (NeLLi) - 2SBTROV14_V59a metaG | ecosystem: Environmental > Aquatic > Marine > Volcanic | place: Kolumbo... | reverse complement strand
GCCCGTGGTGAGCCAGTCGCTCTGGAGGACCGCGACCACGGACGCGACGTAGTCGGGCTCGATGGTCTGGCGCCCGTAGGGAAGGAAACGGCGCGGGTCGTCCTTCGTTCCGCTCGTGTGTCGGGCGGCGCCGGGGAGTATCTGCGCCAGCTCGTTCGGCGGCATACGCGGACGCTAGCAAGTCGCCCGAGGTCGCGGTCGGGCACGCCCCCCGATTCAGGGCTCCGGGGCCCGCCGCCAGGCGCGAAGCCAGGGCATCGGGTGGATGCGCACCGCGGCCCACCAGGTGAGCGCGGCGCCCAGTGCGAAGCTCGCCACCGTGGCCCGGGCGGCGCCCAGGGCGCCCTGCTCCGGCACCAGCAGGGCGTTGAGGCCGAGGTTGCAGAGCATGACGGCCGTCGTGACGGCGGAGATGACCCCAGCGCGCTCCTCGTAGAAGACGAAGCTGGCCGCCAGCGCGTAGAGTGCCTGGGCGCCGAAGCCCGCCGCCACCCACGGCACGTAGCGCGCCGCGGCGTGATAGCTCTCGGGCAGCAGCAGATCCATCACGACGGGCGCCAGCAGTGAGAGGGCGGTCGCGAGGGACACGATGCCGAGGACGTAGAGCCAGCCGCGGCGCACCACCTCGCGACGGTCGGCCTCGCTGCCGGTCTGCAGGCGGTCGAACAGCCACGGTGTGAAGGCGCGGTTGAAGGCGTCGGCCGCGATCGAGACGATCAGGCCGAACTGGTAGCCGACCCAGTAGACGCCGGTCTCCGCGGCACCGGCGTAGTGGGTGACGAAGAAACGGTCCGCGTTCGTGACGGCCAGCGCGCCCAGGGCGTGGGGTAGCAGCCCGGCCCCGAAGCGCGCTGCACTACCCATCTCGCCTCCTGCCGGGGGCGCCCCGAGCCGGCCCCGCAATCCCGGGCCGCCCACTGCCGCGCCGGCGAGCAGCGTGGTGACCAGCATCGCGGCGAGTGCGCCCGCGTAGCCCATGCCGAGAGCGACCACTGCCACCAGGGTGAGCAGGGACAGCCCCGCGGCGCGCCCCACTTGTGCGATCGCATACAGCCGAGGCCGGTGCTCCACCTGCCACAGGGTGAGCGGCAACTGGATCCACGCTAGCCCGCCCGCCTGGACCACGGCCGCGGCCCACCAGGCCGGGGAGAGGCCGCTGACCGAGGCCAGGAGCGACGCGGCCAGCCCGGAGGCCAGCGCCACCACCGCCAGGCCTCCGCCCACACCGAGAGCGAGGATGCGCAGACAGGCGCCCAGGTGGCGGGACAGCTCCTCGGCACTCGTGTCGAAGAAGCGGCGGCGCAATACGTAGGAGCTGTTCAGCCCCACCAGGGGAATCGCCACCGCCACCAGCGAGCTGTAGACCGCGAGCCGGCCGTAGTCCTCCCGGCTCAGGTAGCGGGTCAGGATCGGCAGCAGCAGGAACGGGATCGCGCGCTGCAGGACGTTGGAGGCGCCGTAGGTGAGCGCGGCCTCGAGGAGCCTCGGGCGGCGGGGGGCGGCGGGAGGCATGGCGAGGGCGGCCCTAGGCCCGATCGCGCCCGTCGTCCAGGACGGCCGCCACCTGCCGGACCACGGCGGGGACGTAGGTGTTCAGGTTCAGGTTCGCCATGGACGGGACCACGGGGTGCACGTTGCTGCCGGGATGCAGGAGCGCCGGGTCCGCGTCCCGCAGCGGCTCGCCCTCCATGCCGAAGCCGTTGTAGTGCATCGTGAAGCTGCGGAAGTCGAACTCCTCCACGCGGTGGTCGTCGTCCAGCAGGCCGAGCCGGCGGGTGTCCTCGAGCCAGCGGCTCTGCCAGGCACGGCCCTCCAGCGGCCACGACTCGGCCACCGGGAAGGCGAACTCCACCTGCATCAGGGGCTCTTGGGAGCGCTGGAAGGCGGCGGGGAAGGAGATGCGGTTGATCCGGTGCGCCGGGTCCCCCACCAGCAGCTCGTGGTAGTCGCAGTGCGCCGGACGGTCGAGGCGGAAGCTGCCGAGCACCAGGCGGTCGGTGGCGACCTCCTGGCACGGCAGGCCGAGGAGCGCGCACAGGCCGGGCCAGCCGGCCGCCCAGAAGTAGCGCGGCGCCCGGTAGCGGACGCCCCCGGCCTCCACGTACCGGATCTCGTGGCGCTCGCGCTCGACCTCCACGTGCAGGTCCGACAGGCCCGTATGCACCGTCACCCGCTGCGGGTCGAGCTTGCGCAGGAAGCCCTCGGCGAATCCGCTGAAGCCGCCTTCCTCGGGATACAGCACCGGCTGGGGAATCCCCGCGCGCAGCCGCTCGTGGAAGCTGCGCGAGGTGTCGTGTTCCCGGCCGGGCCGCTTCGCCCGCGGAAACAGCCATGGATGGATGTTCGTGAGCAGGCGCGCCTCGTCCACGCCGAACTCCAGGTGGCGGGCCTCGCAGCGGTAGGAGGGGAGCACCTCGTCGAACACGAGGTCGGCGAAGCCCCGCCCGTAGATCGCGGCGAGGCGCGCACGGGTGGGCAACGCATCGCCGAGATCGTCCACCAGGTCGTCGCCGGGCAACAGCGCCCGGAGCTCGTCGGGCAGCTCCGAGGGCAGGGGCGCGTAGGGCAGCACGTGGCCCCGCAGCACGATGCCGCGGCGCAGGACCAGGCGATGCACGTGGCCGTCGAGCACGGTGGTGAAGAGCCGCGTGGCCAGCTCGGAGCGCATGAAGTCGAGCAGGTGCAGGCCGTGATCGAAGCGCGAGCCGCCGGGCGTGACGAAGGAGCCGTCCGCGCCGCCGACGCGGGAGGCGCGCTCCAGCAGCACGGCCCGGAAGCCCAGGCGCGACAGCAGCCAGGCCGTCACGAGACCGCGGATGTTCCCCCCGAGCACGACCGCGTCGACCTCCACCGTCGTTGCCCCGCTCATCGACCGCTGCCCCGCAGCCCGTGCCGGGCCGCCGGGCCCCGCAGGCGCCCCTTCACCTCGCCGCGATCCAGCGCTTCCCGCAGCTCGGCGAAGGTGGCGGCGGTGGCCTCGAGGGCGGCGTCCACCACCTCCGGGACGTGGGCCCACGATGCGTAGAACGCACCCGATGCCAGGAAGCCGCGGTCGAGCATGCCCTGGACGTAGAGGCTCGCAAGCGGCCGCTCCTCGTCCTCCTCGGCGAAGGTGAAGAGCGGTAGCGGCGGCAGCCCCCGCGTGGTGATGTCGAGCCCGTGCTCCTGCGCGCGCTCCTCCCAACCACGCCGCATCCGCGCGCCCGCGGCGCACAGGTGCTTCGGCACGTCGCATTCGCGCAGCTTCCGGATGGTGGCGAGGGCCGCGGCGGGCCCCACGCGCTCGCTCCAGCTGGTGCTGCTGACGAAGCAGCGCCCGGCCACCTCCATCACCTCCTCGCGTCCGATCACCGCGGCCATCGCGTAGCCGTTGCTCATGCCCTTGGCGAACACGGCGAGGTCGGGCTCGACGCCCAGCTGCAGGTGCAGGCCTCCCACCGTCATGCGGAAGCCGCTCGTGATCTCGTCGAGCACGAAGACCGCGCCCACGCGGGCGGCTGCGGCGCGCACGTGCTCGAGCCAGCCCGGCGGCGGCAGGCGATAGCGCGCCGGCTCCATCACGATCGCGGCGAGGCGGCTCCCGTGCTCCGCCAGCAGACGGTCGAGCGCCGCCGGGTCGGCGTCGGGAAAGGGCAGCGCCGTCCCCGTCAGGGCGCGGGGAACCCCCAGGGGCTCGATGTGCGGCAGCAGGTGGCCGTCGAGCGCGCTGGTGTCGCCGAGGTTCGCGGCCAGGTACCAGTCGTGCCAGCCGTGATAGCCGCAGAAGGCCACGACGTCGCGGCCAGTGGCCGCGCGGGCCAGGCGCACTGCCACCGCCATGGCCTCGCCGCCGGAGCGCGTGTAGCGGACCTGCTCCGCCCAGGGGTGCAGCTCGCACAGCAGGTCCGCGAGCGCCACCTCCTCCGGCACGTTCAGGGTGCTGGCGACGCCCGCGTGCACCGCCTCCACCACCGCGCGGTCCACGTCCGGGTCGGCGTAGCCCAGCGGACACGCGCCCACGCCGTGCAGCGTCACGTCGACGAAGCTGCGGCCGTCGAGGTCCTCCACCCGGGCGCCGCGGGCCCGCCGGTAGGCGGGCGGCCAGGCGCCCGGCAGGAACTCGTCCGGGCGCTTGCTCAGGAGCTGCGCTCCGCCCGGGATGCGGCGTGTCACCCTCGCGCGGTGCTCGTCGGCCCGGCTCACGCGGCCTCCCCAGCCGCGAGCTGGCAGCGCAGCCGCCCGAGCCAGGCCTCGCGCTCGGAATCGTCCAGCCGCTCGCGCCCCCGGACCCGCAAGAGATCCGGGCGGCGCAGCAGCAGCGCGTAGACGTCACGCAGGACGAACCCGGCCCCGGGGCCGAGCGCGTCCCAGATGCCGGCGATCGCCTCGTAGTCGGAGCGGGTGTCGAGGGTGAGGCGCAAGGCGGAGAGGTCGACCTCCTGGGCGACGGGCACGGTGCGCGCCCGCCGGCGCACCCAGGGCGTGACGTGCTCGCGGTCGTAGCGCGTGCGGGCCTCGCGAGCCGCGCGCTCGAGCAGCTCCCGGTCCACCACCTCCACATCCATCCCGTCGGGCCAGCTCCGCACCACGGTGTTCGTCACGTACCCGGCGAATGGCTGCTCTTCCGCGAAGCGGCGCAGGTGGAGGTCGACCAGCGCCGGCTCCACGAGCGGGCAGTCACCGGTGAGTCGCACCACGGTGTCGCAGCCGGGTGGGAGCGCCGCCACGGTGCGCGCCAGCACGTCGTCCTCGGAGCCCCGCGCGCAGCGGACGCCATGGCGACGGCACAGCTCGGCGATCGCGTCGTCGCCGGGCGCCTCGGAGGTCGCCACGACCCGCTCATCCGCGTCCTCGATCCTCTCCACGCGCTGCAACATGCGGAGCAGGGCGGGCTCGCCCGCCAGCGGCAGCAGCACCTTGCCCGGCAGGCGCCGGCTTCCGGTGCGCGCCTGCACGACGACGGCGACGCCTCCGGCGCTCATGCCGCCCGCACCTCCCAGCTGCGCGGGTCCGCCACGGCGCGTGGCACGGCGGCGAAGCGCGCGTCCACGGCGGACAGGAAGGCGGCGGGCAGCTCCGACACCTGGCTCGTCAGCGCCTGATCGAGCTGTGCCGGCGCATCGAGGCCGAGCACGAGCCAGTGCGCCCCGCAGCCCGCAGCCGCGTAGCCGAGGGCCGCCGGCAGCGGCGCGATGCCGTGCTCGCGGGCCAGGTCGCGGAACGCCGCGAGCCAGGACCCGGCCTCCGACAGCCAGGGCGGCAGTTCCTCCGGCGCCAGCGCGAACAGGCCCTGCAGGAGCGCGCTGCGCGCGAAGCAGGTCCAGCCCCTCGCCCGCGCGCGCTCCACCGTTCCGGCGCGTACCATGCGCGCATCGAAGGCGTGGAAGGGGAACTGGACGGCGCCGAGTCCGCCGTGGACGAGGACGGCGTCGAGTTCCGCGGGGTAGTAGACCGAGACGCCGAGACATTCCACCCGTCCGGCCTCGCGGCAGCGCTGCAGCGCATCCAGGAGCGGTGCTCCGGCCCGCAGGTCTCCCGCGGCGTGCAGCAGGTAGGTGTCGATACGGTCGACCCGCAGCGCGCGCCGCGACGCATCCACCGCGGCCTCCACGTGGCGCGCCGTGGCCTCCGCGTCGAGCCCCGCCGGCAGGGCCGGCAGCTTGCTGCACAGGTGCACGCCGGAGGGGCCGGCCGCCGCCAGCGCCTCGCCCACGATCGCCTCCGCGTCGCCGTAGGCGGGGGCGGTGTCGATGCACCGCACGCCGCGCTCCAGGGCCGCGCGCACCAACGCGACGGCGCGGGGCCGGGGCGGCTTCTCCCGGCGGATCGCCGTGCCGTAGGCGAAGCCGAGCTGCGCCGTGCCGAGCGCCAGGCGCGGTAGGCTCACGCCCGCGGCTCCGGGTCCGCAGGCCAGGGGAAGTCGGGCACCAGGAAGCCATCGATCACCCAGCGTCGGTCGCGCCGCGTCCAGAGCGAGGCGTTGCGGAAGCCCTCGACGACGGAGAAGTAGTCGCGCTGGGAGATTCCCAGGTAGTCGCAGAACACGGCGATGTCGTCCCAGGGCGTCTCGTCGCCGCGGGCTCGCAGGTGCGCGATGGCCTCTTCCCGCGTCATGCGGCCATTGCGGATCTCCATGGAGAGCGTGTCCCAGGTGCGTGTGATGCCGAACTTGTGCCACTTCGGGTGATGGTGCACGCCGATCATGTCGTCGTCGATATTGACGTAGTCGTAGTGCCCCACGCGGGCGCCTTCGGCCCGCGGCTGGAAGCCGTGGTGCAGCGCCACCCGGAGCGAGCCCTGCGGGTCCCAGGGGAGGTAGTAGCCGAGGAAGACCGCCCGCGTGCCGCGCTCGGCGAGCACGGCCTCGTCCACGGGCAGGAAGGCCGCCAGGCGGCGCAGCGGCAGGTCGTCGTCGGCCCAGTCCTGCGCGGTGGTGCCGGCGGTGACGCCGAAGCGCTCGAGCCAGCGCGCGTCCACCGCCTCGCCCACCAGGCGGTCGTCCTCGCTGCCGTACTCGAAGGCCGAGTTCTCCCCGTATATCACCAACGGGATGTCGTGGGTCACCGCAACGCGCAGGGGCCAGCGGTAGATGGCCATGTGGCTCACCAGGCCGGGGATGCCCGTCTTGCGAAAGGCCCGCTCGACGAAGAGGCGTTCCACGTGCGGGTCGATGCGCAGCTCCAGGTGGTCCACTCCGAGTTCCAGCAGCCTGCACAGGTTGCGGGTGCCGAGTTCCGTCCGTCCCGGGACCGCGTATGTCACGCAGAGCGGGCGCAGGCCGCGCTCGAGGCAGCTGGCCACCTGCCAGAAGCTGTCCTTGCCGCCGCTTACGGGAATCACGCAGTCGTAGCTGGCCGCCCGGGAGCGCGCGTGCTCGACGACGCGGTCGAATGCGGCGGAGCGCTCGGACCAGTCGATGCGCCGCTTGGCCTCCGCGTTGCGGCAGCCGCGGCATACGCCCTCGGCGTCGAGAAGCACGCCGGGCCGGTCCTCGGGCAGGATGCAGCGGATGCAGTAGCGGGGCATGGGATGGGACGGTCCTCACGAGGCCCGGACGGCCGACTCCGGCGCGACGCCGGGGCGCTCGCCGGGCGCGCGCAGCAGGGCGGCGACCGTTGCGGCCACATGCCCCCAGGACGGATAGCGCTGCCGGGGCGCGAGCGCGGGGCGGCGCGCGGCCTGGCCGGCCAGGGCCTCCAGCGCCGCCGCGGGCTCCGCCGCGTAGCGGGCCCAGCCGCTCGCGATCTCGGCGGCGTACACGTCGAGGGCGCGCTCGTCGATCACCACCGAGGGTGTGCCGAGGGCGGCGGCCTCCTGCACGACGCTGGAGTTGTGGGTGAGGTGCACGTCCGCCTCGCGCAGCAACAGGGGCAGCGGGAGATCGGTGGCGGCATCCACCGCGGCGCGCCCGCCCAGGAGCTCCCGGCAACGACGGCGGATGGCGGACCGCTGGTCCTCCATCAGCGGGTGCAGGCGGATCCAGAAGCGCCAGGTCGGGGGCGCGGCCCGCATCAGCGCCTCCAGCACTGGCGAGAGGTGCGAACTCCAGGTGAGCGACACCAGCACGTTCAGGTCGGCGCCGCGCAGCGCGCGGACCCGGGCCCGATCGGGCTCGGAGAGCTTGCGGCCGGCCTGGCCGCCGTCCGCGCCCCAGTACGCGAGCCAGGGATGGCCGCCCACCCACGCCACGTGGTGGGGGCGCGCGGCCGCCGGCCAGCGTTCCATCGGTTCGGCATCCTCCGGGCTCCAGCACCAGAACGCGCCGGGGAGCAGCGCGTAGCCTCCCTCGGGAAAGCGCGTCCAGCCGGCGTAGGCGGGGTTCTCGCGGGTCACGCCGTGTTGCACGTCGATGCTGGGCACGCCGCTGCGACGGGCTGCCAGGCACAGCGCCATGCCCACGAGCGTGTAGTAGCAGGTGCAGAGCACGAGCCGCGGCCGCGTGCGGGCCAGCACGCCCTCGAAGAAGGCGGCGAGGCGCTCCACGGCGCTGGCCTGCTCCGCCAGCTGGCGAAGGTCCGGCGCCGCCGCGCCGGGGAACTCCTCGGCCAGCTCGCCGTGCAGGAGCTCGTAGCCCTCGAGGCGCGGCAGCGGCCCGGGCGAGAGGCGCGCCGCCATGCGGCGTGCCAGCACTGCCCGGCGCAGGAGCTTCGAAGGGCGCAGACGCGGCAGGCGGTAGGAGACGGCGAGCGGGGTGTCCTCCAGGTGCAGGTGCCCGGCGCCCAGGTCGTCGAGCAGGTCGGCGATGGGGTCGTAGAAGCGCTCGCACCAGCGCCCGTCCAATGGCGCCCGGTTGGCCGTGGTCCCGAGGTACACGATATCCACCGGTCCTCGGACGCGCGCGTTTCCGGGCCGGTCGCGCACCAGGGCCGCCGCATCGGAGAGCCGGACGCGTCGCACGGCACCGGCCGGCAGGTCGCGCGGTCGCCCCGCCGCGAGGATGCGCGACGCCAGCTCGGTGCGGATCAACGGCCAGAGGTGGAGGCCGTCCCTTTGCCACGACGCGACGGGTAGACGCTCCTCGACCCGCCCGAGGAAGGCGACGGCGTCACCGTGGAGCACGGCCCGCGGCCCCGCCCCTCGACGGGGCGTGCCCGCTCTCGCGTGCCCCCGCGCCGTCCGTCCCGCCGACCTCGTCCCCGGCCACCGTTCCTCCCGCGCCTCGCCCCTCAGCCCGGCGGGGCGGGCCAGAGCATCGCACTCCCGGCGGGGCGGTGCCCATCCGGCGAAGGCCGACCCCGTCCGCGGCGCGCGCCAGAACTCGAAGCCAGGACCTGTCGGCCGGCGTCGATACACGGCGCGCAGAACGACTGCTCGACGTCTCCGAGGGCTCCCGAACGAGTCCCATCCAGCCCGACCCTGCGGGACACGCAAGTCCGCAGGTTCCCCACACATAACAAGAAGACCCCGACCCTGGATCCGCGCCCATGACCCGGAGGTCGGGGGTTCGGATCCGGGACCCGCTACCCACCGGTCGCAGCAGGCAGCCCAGGTGTCACGCTCGACCGCCTACAGCCGGTAGACCCGCGTGGCGGTGCCGCGGAAGAGCGCTTCCTTCTCTTCCTCGGAGCAGCCGGCGGCGAGCTTCTTGAAGAAGTTCCAGAGCACCTCGTAGGAGAGCGAGAGCTTGTCCACTGGGAAGTTGCTCTCGAACATGCAGCGCTCGGCGCCGAAGCGCTCGATCGCGTGCTCGTAGTAGCGCCCCTGCAGCGCCAGCAACTGGTCCGAACTCGGTGGCCTGGCGCCCACCTCGAAGCCGAAACCGTTCCACGGCATCGCCAGGCCGCCGAGCTTCACGTGCACGTTCGGGCAGCTGGCGAGCTCGTTCATGCTCTGCTTCCACTCCGCGAAGACCTGGTCGCGCTTTCCCTCGTAGGGGCCCACGCCGAGCGGGGTGCCGAGGTGGTCGAGCACGATCGTGGCCTGCGGGAAGGCGCGCGCCAGGTCGGCCAGGTCGGCGTTCTGGGGGTGATAATGATAGGCGTCGTAGCTGAGGCCCATCTCCGCCAGCACCGCGAAGCCCTCGCGGAACGCGGGCTCGCGGTAGCTGTGCGCGTCGCGTGCGCCCTCGGCGTTCTGCACCACGCCGGAGTCGTCCCAGCACACGGCCTGACGGATGCCGCGGAAGAGCGGGCTCGCGACCCGGTGCGCCTCGAGCACCTCGCGCACGCCCGCGCCGAGGCGCAGGTCGGCCGTGGCGACGATCCCGGCGATCTGCGTCGCGTCGGGCCGGGCCTCGGCCTCCCGGGCGATCCCGTCGATCCATTCGGTCTCGCCGACCGGGCGAAGCGCCTCGGGGCCGTCCTTCCGGTAGCACTCGCCGCACTGCGCGAAGACGGTGCGCTCGACGCGGTGGGTCGCGGTGTCGGCCCACAGGTCCGCGAGCCGGTAGTGCGGGAACAGGTCGGTCTCGACGAAGAAGTGGTGGTGGGGGTCGACGATCGCGCGCTCGGGCTCGATCACCTCCTCGTCGTGCGCGGCCAACCACTCTTCGCGGATGCTGAAATCCATCGACGCCTCCTTCAGTAGGGTCCGGCGAGCGGGTGCAGCTCGAGCTTCGCCAGCTTGCCCGCGAGCGCGTCGGCGCTCCACCCGTCCTCCTGCGACACCCGCTGGGTGACGGTCAGCGGCTGGAAGAGTCCGACCTCGTTGCCCATCACCAGGAAGACCTCGCCCGTGATGGCGGCCGCCTGCTCCGTGCAGAGCGCCGCGATCACCACGGCCACCTGCTCGGGCTTCTGCGCCACGGCCATCAGGGCATCGGCGCGCCGCGCGCTCTCGGCGTCCCCGCGTCCGCGCAGTGACGCGACGGCCTCGGTGACCATGCGCGTCTCGGTCGACGAGGGATTCACCGCGTTCACGGTGATGCCGAAGTCCGCCAGGTCGCGCGCACAGACGTTGGTCAGGCCGAAGATGCCGCCCTTCCCGGCGCCGTAGGCGGGTGCGCCCGGGATGCCCGTGATGCCGGCACGCGAGACCAGGTTGACGATGCGCCCCCAGCCCTGCTCGCGCATGTGCGACACCGCGTGGCGGGTGCAGTTGAAGCTGCCGTAGAGGTGGGTGCGCACCACGCGATCGAAGCCCTCGGGCCCGGCCTCGAAGATCGGCTCGACCCGGCTCACCCCCGCGTTGTTGACCAGGATGTCGACGCTGCCGAACTGGTCGAGTGCAGCCTGCACGATGCCGCCCGCGGCGTCGAACTCGGCCACCGACGCGGTGTTGGCCGCGGCGCGGCCCCCGGCCGCGCGGATCTCCGCCGCGACCTCCTCGGCGACCGATGCGTCGCCGCCCTCGCCGCTGGTGGAGGTGCCGATGTCGTTGACGACCACGGCCGCGCCGAGGCGCGCGAGTTCGAGCGCCGTCGCGCGCCCGATGCCGCGCCCGGCGCCCGTGACGACCGCGGTCCGTCCGTCGAGCGCGCCGCTCACGGGGTCTGCAACGCCGGCAGGACGTGCTCGCCCATCAGCCGGATCGATTCGAGCGCCCGCGTGTGTGCGGCCAGTTCCTGCTGGTGGCCGATCGCGGGGACGGTCACCAGCTGGTCGATACCCACGTCCTCGAAGCGCTTCATCACGCGCACGACGTCCTCGGGGTCGCCCACGCAGATCCCGTTCTCGAGGCAGAACTCCGGGGTCAGGTCGTCCGTGACCGCCATCGGCGAACCCGCCCGGGGGTCGACCTGCTGGCGCTCGCGGATGATCTCGCGCAGCCGGCTCTGCGGGATCGGCTGCGGCTCGGAGGCGAGCGCCGCCGCGTTGTCCGGGATCGTGTCGAAGTAGACCGAGAAGTGCGCCCCGACTGCACCGCCGTGGTCCCGGTAGACGGCGCGGGCCAGGTCGCCGTCGGCCGTGCACAGCGCGGGGCAGATCGTCATGACCTTGTCGTTCACGAACGCGCCCACCGGCTCGGCGTTCTGGATCGTCTTCTTGTAGATCTCGACGAGCGGCGCGAGCACGGCCGGGTCGCTGAAGCTGAACATCGCGACGCCCAGGCCGAGCTGGGCCGCGCGCTCCACGGTGCCCGGATTGGTCGCGGTCACCCACAGCGGCGGGTGCGGCTTCTGTACCGGCTTGGGCAGGATCACGCGCTCCGGCACCGAGAAGTACTTGCCCTCCCAGGAGAAGAGGTCCTGCGTCCACATCTTCGGGATCGCGCGGATCGCCTCCTCCCACATCTCGCGCGTGTCCGCGTTGCGCAGCCCGAAGGTCGCCACCTCGGTCGATCCGCTGCCGCGGCCGGTGCCGAGTTCGACGCGTCCGTTCGTGAGGATGTCGATCAGCGCGATCTGCTCCGCCACGCGCACCGGGTGGTTGATCGGCGGGCAGATGTTGAAGATGCCCGTGCACAGCCGGATCCGCTCGGTGCGCATCCCCACCGCGAGACACATGAGGTGGGAGGAGGAGCAGTGCGAGTACTCCTCCAGGCAGTGGTGCTCCGGCGCCCAGAAGGTGTCGAACCCGGCCGCGTCGGCGGCCACTCCGATCTCGACGTCGCGGCGGAAGCGCGCCGGCTCGGCCTCTTCCCAGGGCCTGGGCCCGACCGAAGCTCCATGAAAGACACCGATCTCCATCTGGGTACCTCCGGCGGCAGTCTACGTTGGGTGGATCCGGGCTGCATCGTTGACGCGGCCGCAACGCGACGCGGGAGACCGGAAACTCAAGCCGACGCCAGATGGGCGAGCAACGCTTCGTCGATCGCACCCGGCGCCTGGTCGGTCGCGAAGTGGCCGATGCCGTCGAGTTCGACGAAGCGGTAGGGCCCGGTCACGAAGCGCGCGGTCGCCTCGGCGGCCGGGCGTCCCACGGTCGCGTCGGCGTTGCCCCAGACGTAGAGGGTCGGAACCGGGACCGGGGAGACGCCGCCCGCGCCGCCGCTGCTCCCGGCCGCGGCCCGGTACCACTGGATGGCGGCGTCGAGTGCGGCCCGATCGGACAGCGTCGACAGGTACGCCTCGGTGTCCGCGGGAGGCACGCCCTGTTCCGCGAACGCACGGCGCAGGGCCGCCGCGTCATCGGCCAACAACGGGTCGGCCGCGTCCGCCTTCTGGAACGCGCGGTGATGGCGCGAACGCTTCGGCTGCTCCGGATCGGACGCGATGGCGGCCGCGAACGCGGCCGGGTGCGGCCGCGACAGGACCGTGAGCGTGCGCACCCGTTCGGGATGCCGGGCCGCCGTGACCCAGGCGACCTGACCTCCCCAATCGTGCCCCACCAGGTGGAAGCGCTCATGTCCGAGTGCCGACGCGATCGCGAGCACGTCTCCGACGAGGAAGTCGATGCCATACTCCGCGACATCGCCGGGCCGCGCGCCGGGCGAATAGCCACGCTGGTCCGGCGCCGCAGCGCAGTAGCCGGCTTCCGCGAGAAGGGCGAGTTCGTGCCGGTAGGCGTAGCGCGTCTGCGGAAACCCGTGGAGCAGCAGAACCAGGTCCCCCCGCTCCGGACCGGCGACATCGACCGTGAAGGCCAGGCTCCCGATCTCGAGCGTCGTCGTCCGGATCATCTTCGCATCGTCGCACATCGGCACCGGCTGCGTCTGCCGAGGCGCCCGAGCGGCGCGCGTCGGCCCCGCCCGCTCGTCTCAGAGGTGCGCGGCGACCGCCTCCGCCACCTCTTCCGGCGTCACCTGCGGCGCGAAGCGCGCCAGCACCTGGCCGTCCTTGCCGACCAGGAACTTGGTGAAGTTCCAGGCGATGTCGGCATTGCCTTGCTCGTCGGCCCGGGCCGACTTCAGGAACTGGTAGACCGGGGCGGCGCCGTCGCCGTTGACCTCGATCTTGGAGAACATCGGGAAGCTCGCGTCGTACTTCGATTGCGCGAACTCCAGGATCTCGGCATCCGTGCCCGGTTCCTGTGCGCCGAACTGGTTGCACGGGAACGCGAGGACGCTGAGCCCGTCGGTCTCTTCGTGGAGGGTACGCAGACCTGCGTACTGGCCGGTGAGGCCTCAACGGCTGGCGACGTTGACGACCAGGCAGAGCTGTCCTTCGAACTCGGACAGCTTCACCGGCTCGCCCTGGATGGATGTGACTTCGAAGTCGTGGAAGCTGGACATGGGGTCTCCTTGGTACAGGCGTTCATCGTAGGCCAGTTTCGGCGCGGGAAACCGACGATTCGCGCTCGCGCCCGATGGTTCTGGAGCTGCGCCGGCGCAGGCATGGTCGGGGGTTCCGTCCGGCCGGGGAGGGGCACCCGTCCGAGCGTAACGGGGGCCCCATGGTCGACGTAGAAGGAGCAGGCCGCCGGAGCCGCATGCGGTTCGGGAACGGTCGGGGTCGATGCCCGTCCCTCCCGGCATCCAGGCGGTTCGGAGAAACGCGATGCGTGTCGTCGAGACGGACGAAGGGCTACGGCTCGCGCCCACCCCCGTGCGGGTGGCGCTGCTCCTGCTCGTGATCGCGCTCGGCGCTATCGGTGCCGGTGGCTGGCCGTTCTCGGGCGGTCGCAAGATGAACGGCTTCGATCTCGAGCGTGCGAGCATTCCGGTGGACCAGATTCGCCGCGGCGGGCCGCCCAGGGACGGCATCCCCTCGATCGACGATCCGGAGTTCGTCTCCGTGGAAGAGGCCGACGACTTCCTGCGGGACGACGAGCTCGTGATGGCGATCGAGCACGACGGCGACGCGAGGGCGTATCCCCGGCGCATTCTGGAGCAGCACGAGATCGTCAACGACACCGTGGCGGGGGAACCCCTCGAGATCACCTACTGCCCGCTATGCGGAACCGGAATGGTCTTCGCGCGGGAGGTGAATGGTCGCGTGCTCCAGTTCGGAGTGTCCGGGCTTCTCTACAACAGCGACGTCCTGATGTACGACCGTCAGACCGGGAGTCTCTGGTCGCAGCTCGCGACCGGGAGCGTCGCCGGTGAGATGGTCGGCACGCCGCTCTCCTGGCTGCCGAGCCAGATGCTCCGATGGGGACGTTGGAAGCGGATGCACCCGGACGGCCGCGTCCTGTCCCGGAACACCGGGCACCGCCGCAACTACTCGCGCAGTCCCTACGCGCAGTACTACCGGAGCCGGCGAACGATGTTTCCCGTGGATCGTCATCGCGACGATCTGGAGACCAAGGAGTGGGTCTACGGGATCGTCGTGAACGGGCAGGCGAAGGCGTACCGGATGCGTGCGCTGCCCGGCGGCCGTCCGGTGTCGGACGTCGTCGGCGGCCAGAAGATCACGATCCGCTTCGACCCGGAGAGCCGGGAGTTCGAGGTCGAGCACGCGGAGTCCGGCGAAGAGATCCCGAATACGCCCGCCTACTGGTTCGCCTGGCAGGCCTTTCATCCGGACACCGAGGTGTTCGGAGCGGAGCCCGAGGATGTCCGCTGAACCCGGGTGCAGCTCCTGCCCGAACGCGATCGTTCCGGGCTCCTGGGACTTCCCGCTCAGTCCACCCGTTGGCCCCGCATGAACGCGATCATCTCGCGCGCCACCTGCGGTCCGTGGCTTTCCTGCAGGAAGTGCCCGGCGCCGCGGATCGTCACGTGCTGGACGCCCTTGGCGCCCGGGATGCGTTCCTGGAGCGCGACCTCGCCGCCGGCGGTGACCGGGTCGCTGTCGCCGAAGCTGGTGCGGAAGGGCTTGTCGAAGGCCTCGAGCACACGCCAGGCTTCGCGGTTCGCCGGGATCTCGGGATCGTCGGGGAAGATCGGGACCAGGCTCGGGAACCTGCGCGCGCCGGCTTCGTACTCGGCGCTCGGGAAGGGCGCTTCGTAGGCGGCGCGGATCTCGGACGACATCCTTCCGCCCGCGGTCTGCATCACGTCGACACTGAAGTCAGGCGACTCGGCGCAGTACTTGCGCCAGAAGAAGAAGCCGGGCGGGCCGTCCTCGCTCGCGAAGCGCTCGAAGAGCTCGGATGCCTTCACCACCGGGATCGTCTCGTAGAGTTCGTGCATCGGCTTTGCGGCCTCGGGCGGGAGCCCTCCGCCGTCGGGAAGGCCCGTATTCGCGGCGACGACGCGCGCGAACCGCTCCGGGTAGGCGGCCACGAGCCGCAGCCCGATCAGGCCGCCCCAGTCCTGGCAGAAGAGGTTCACGCCCGTGAGGCCGAGCCCCTCGAGCCACGCGCTCATCCAGGCCACGTGGCGCGCGTAGGTGTAGTCGTCCTGTTCGGTGGGTTTGTCGCTCTTGCCGAAGCCCACGAGGTCGGGCGCGAGCACGTGGTAGCCGGCTTCCGCGAAGACCGGAATCATGAAGCGGTAGAGGTAGGACCAGCTCGGTTGCCCGTGCATCAGCAGCACGACCTCGCCATCCGCCGGACCCTGGTCGAGATGGTGGATGCGGAGTTTCCCGCCCTCGCCGTCCTCGACCTCGTGGTAGTGCGGTGCGAACGGGTAGTCGGGAAGGTTCGCGAAGCGGGCGTCCGGCGTGCGTACGGTCTTCATGGGTCGGGTCCTCAGGCGCTGGGGGTCATCTTCAGTTCCACCAGGAACTCGTGATAGGTCTGTTCGCCGACGTTCCAGGCCCACTCGAGCCCGCCGCGCGGGATGCCGACGGTGTTGCCGCTCGCGGGCACGACGCCGACGAAGGAATCCATCCCGCTTCCGGGCGGCATCACGCCGGCGACCCGATCGCCCGACAGGATGATCAGGTAGTAGTCGTGCTCGTGGTGGTGGAGGGCGCTGTACTCGCCGGGCGCGAGCTTCATCTCCCAGATCCGCACGCGGTCGTCCTCGAAGAGGACGTGGTCGGCCACGCCGCCCGGCTCTTCGCCCGCGTGTTCCGCCGCGAAGGCGTCCAGCCGCGCGTTCCATTCGGGCGTCAGCTCCAGGAACTCGGGTCCGGTGTGGAACACGGTCGTCTCCGTCCGGGCGCGCCAGCGCTCCGCGCGCCTACAGCAGTTCCTCGACCTCGACCGCATCGCTTCCGGCCGGCATCCGCACCAGCGTGCCGTCCCGGCCGAGCGTGACGGGACCGTCGTAGGCATCGCTCACGCCGTCGAGGAAGATCCGTTCCATCGGCGCCAGCGGGAGGGCTGGGACGATGTGATAGAAGAGCAGGTGCTTCGCGCCCGCGGCCTGGGCCGATTTCGCGGCATCCACCGGGCTCGTGTGATAGGTCAGGATGTCCTGCGTGATCTTCACGAGATTGTCGCGGCCGGCGGCGCGCGCGATCCCGGTCATGGTCTCTACGAGCTTCGGCGATAGCGCCTCGTGAACGAGCAGATCGACGCCCCTGGCGAAGCGTTCGAGGTTCGGCGAACGCGCGGTGTCGCCGCTCAGCACGACCGACCGCCCCTTGTAGTCGATGCGGTAGCCGACGGCGGGGAAGACCGGCGTATGGTCCACCGCGAAGGCCGTCACCTTCACGCCGTCCTCGTCGAGTACGACCTCGCCGTGGCCGTCCGGGGGCGGGGCGAAGGGGAGCGCGCGTCCGCCCTGGCCGCCCGGCGGCACCGTCTTCTCGCCGTGGTGCGCGACGCGGTAGACCTTGTCCTGCGCGTAGGCCTCGTTGAAGCCGGCTACCACGCGCTCGACGCCGGTCGGCCCGTGGATCGGCGTGGGCTCCGTGCGCGTGCCGCCGACCCAGCGTTGCAGCAGCAGTTCGCCGAGGCCGTCGATGTGGTCGGAGTGGAAGTGGGTCAGGAAGATCGCGTCGATCCGGCCCTGCGGGATCTGCAGCGCTGCCAGTTGCCGAGAGGCGCCCGACCCCGCATCGAAGATGAACAGGTGCCGACCGGCAATGACCGCCGTGCACGGGCCCGAGCGCTCCGGGTCCGGCAGCGGCGAGCCCGCACCGCAGAGCACCACGGTCAGGCCATCGACGCTGTCGCGGACGCGGTCGGCGTTCATGTTCGCGGCGCCCGCGCGCTGCACCAGCGCCAGTGTCGTCCGCTCGCAGCCCGTGGCCGACGAGAGCAGGAGGAACAGGGATGCCACGAGGGCGGACGCGACGCGCATGCGGAGGAACTCCTTGCTGGCGGGAGGGTCATCTATTGGCAGATGATCTGTCAATACCGATCCCCGCGGCCCGGCGGCATCGTAGCCCGCGAAGGCCCGCCGCGATGGCGCTAGCGTCGGCCCCGCACCCGGTCGGCCCCGCACCCGCCGGCCGTTCAGCAGGAGGACGAGATGCCCGCACCCACCCCCGCTGAACTTCGCCACTGGGCCGAGAACTACGTCGCCTTGTGGAACGAGGGCGACAAGGACGGCTGGATCGCCAACTGGAAGAAGGTCGCGCCGGGCGACTTCCGCATGCTCGACCCGGTCGGGACACCCGAGAAGTCGGGTTTCGAACGATGCGCGGCCGCGCCCTTCGACCTGTTCCAACCGCGTGTCCGCTTCCGGATCCAACCCGGCACGCTCTTCGTCTGCGGAAACGAGCTGGCCTGGGTGCTCGAGAATCACATCACGGCCGACGGCCGGACCACGGTCCACCGCAGCATCGAGACCTACGCCTTCGGCGAGGACGGCTCGGTCGTGATCCGGACCTGGTACGACGTACCGGGGTCGGGCGAGGGAGAACTCGCCGGGATGTTCGACACCTATCTCCCCGGACGTTAGAAGTGGTCTCGAAAACCCTCTCGGTCGCGCTGCACGCCGCTTCGGCCCGATCTCGGCTGCGCGAAGCCATCGTTGCGCAACCTCGCCGTAGGGCCACTACGGCTCCGGTTCCGAGCCTCGATCTCGGGCCGAATCGACGCACATCGCTCGGTCGAGGATCTCGAGACCACTGCTAGTCCGATGCGCCGGGTTCCCAGAGCGAGCGGACGATGCCGGTCGAAGGCGGAACGCGGCCGGCGACGGTGTCGGCCCATGCGCGTTCGAGCGCTTCCCGTCCGGTAGCGTGTTCGACCCGGAGCCACCCCTGGCTCCATTCGGCGAACGACTGCCAGCCCTCTCCGAGCCGGGCCCGGAACTCCGCCGGGCCCCACTCCCGGGAGCGCTTCTGGATCTGCGAGGGCGCGAAGAAGAACTCGGGCCTGGCGCCGGGCAGCTCGGCATCGGACCGCGGGGCCTCCCAGTGCGTGGCCCCGATCGCACAGTCGAACTTCAGCTGGTCGCGGTAGTGGTGGTGCAGCGTGGCCGTCAGCTCGCCGTCGCCGGCCATGTCGACGATGCCGGCCGGCGCGCCCGCGTCGAGGCAGTCGACTGCATCGTACGTGACCACGTCGTCATAACAACCGAGGCCCTTCACGAAGCCGAAGTTGCGCACCGAGGTCAGGCCGACCGCGCGGGCACGGCCGCGCTTTCGCACCTGGAAGCCCAGCGCGATCGCCGTCTTGCTGGAGGCGCTCGTGACGAGGACCGACTCCGCGCCGTGGAGCCCCGCATCGTCGAGGAAGTCCTCGGCCAGGAACGAGGTCAGGAAGAGTCCGCGCATCAGGATGATGGCGTCCTCGAATTCGGGACGATGGGCGGGGTCGCTCGCGACCGGCGCGTACTGGGCGTACGTCGGCGCGAGCCCGGCCCGATGCTTCGCGCCGTCCATGATCCCGCCGGCGCCGACCGAGGAGGGCTCGATCGTGAGCGTGCGCGACATCGGGTAGAAACCGAAGCAGCGCGTCCCCTCCGCCACCTCGGGGTGGCGGGAGGCCACGACGTCGCCGAAGCCCATCGCGGGCACCCGGCCCCAGCCCTCGTCGCCAGCGGGAAAGAAGCGCCAGTAGCCGAGTCCGTCGCCCGAGAGCGCGTAGCTCACGTTGTTGGCCGTGATCGCGAACCTGTCCACGCGTAGCCGCACCTGCCCCGGTGCGAGGTCGTCCGGCGCACCGCCAGCGACGAAGCGCGTGGTGGCCCAGTCGTCGCGGCGGACCTCGAAGTCGAGTCGGTCATCGGTCATGGCATTCCTGGGCTCCGTTCGACGTGCGAACCGGGTGTTGGGAAGAGCGGGAGCCGAGCATGACACACTGACGCGGTGGGGAAATCGCCGCCTGCGGCGGCCCCGGGGCAGCGGCGGCCGCGATGGCAGAGCCCCCGCGCGCCGCCCTACAGTCGGTGGCCCCGGCCGCCACTGCCGCCACCGCCCGGAGAACCCCATGTCCGACGTCACCCCGTTCCGCATCGAGACCCCGGCCGAGGACCTGGCCGACCTGAAGCGCCGCCTCGCCGCCGCCCGCTGGCCGCAGCCCGAGACCGTCGACGACTGGTCGCAGGGCATCCCGCTCGCCTACCTCCAGGAGGTCTGCGCCTACTGGGCCGAGGGCTACGACTGGCCGAAGCGGGCCGAGCGCATCAACCGGCACCCGCAGTTCCGGACGAACATCGACGGCGTCGACGTCCACTTCCTGCACGTGCGTTCGCCGAACGAGGACGCGCTCCCGCTCGTCCTGACCCATGGCTGGCCGGGCTCGATCGTCGAGTTCCTGAAGGTGATCGGCCCGCTGACCGACCCGGCCGCGCACGGGGGCGACGCGGCGGATGCGTTCCATCTCGTCGTGCCCTCGCTGCCGGGCTACGGGTTCTCGAGCCAGCCGACCGAGACCGGCTGGGGCGTCGAGCGGATCGCCGACGCCTGGAGCACGCTGATGCAGCGCCTGGGCTACGACCGCTACCTGGCGCAGGGGGGAGACTGGGGCTCGATGGTCACCACCTGCATCGGCATGCGGGACCCCGATCACTGCCGCGCGATCCATCTGAACATGCCGATCGCGCCGCCGGACCCGGACACGCTCGAAGACCTGACCGACGCGGAGAAGTCCGCGATGGAGGGGATGCAGCACTACACGCAGTGGGATTCTGGCTACTCCAAGCAGCAGAGCACGCGGCCGCAGACCCTGGGCTACGGGCTGGTGGATTCGCCGGTCGGGCAGGCGGCCTGGATCCTGGAGAAGTTCTGGTCGTGGATGGATTGCGACGGACACCCCGAGAACGTGCTCAGCCGCGACGAGCTGCTCGACAACGTGATGATGTACTGGTTGCCCGGGACCGCGGCGTCTTCGGCGCGCCTCTACTGGGAGAGCTTCAACACGCCCCCGATCGGCGAGGTGAAGGTCCCCGTCGGCTGCTCGATCTTCCCGAAGGAGATCTTCCGCACCTCCGAGCGCTGGGCCCGCAAGCAGTTCGGCGAGCTGCTGCACTTCAACACGCTGGAGAAGGGGGGGCACTTCGCGGCCTTCGAGCAGCCCGAGACCTTCGTGGACGAGGTCCGGACCTGCTTTCGGAGCCTGCGGGCGTAGCGGGGGCCCCGCGGGGGCTCAGTGGCGGGTGACCTCCGAGAGCGGGATCCGGTCTTCCGGGTAGTCCGGGTAGTGCGGCCGGTCCGCGGACTTCCCCTGCACCATGGCGGCCTCGAGCGCGTCGCGGCGGCTCACGAGGCCGATCAGCCGGCCGCCCTCCACGACCGGGAACTTCCGCACGTGGCGTTGCACGAACGCCATCGAGAGCTGCAGCACGTCGAGGGTGGGCGGGACCGTCCACGGGTCCGCGGTCATGTGGCGGCCCACGGTCTCGATCTCGTCGTGGCCGTCGCGCTGGTACCCGGCCGTCACGACGGCCCGCAGGCAGTCGAACTCCGACAGCAGGCCCAGCAGGTGTCCGTGGCGGTCCACCACCGGAGCGCCCGAAACCCGGTTCTTGACCAGCACGGCGGCCGCTTCCGCCACCGTCATCTCCGGCGTCAGGGTCACGAGCCGGCGCCGCATCACGTCGCGCACCGTGGGTGTCTTTCGAGGCTCCATGGGGTCGTCCTCCGGCACCCCCTCATCGTTCCCCGAAAATACCACCGATCCGGCCCCAACAGGCCCGAATTCGTTAGCGAAACCGCCCCAGGGAAAGTAGATTCGGCGCGCCCCCGCACCCCCGGCGGGAGGCCGGGTGAGAGCTTCTCCCCGCACGCCCCACGGAGTCGCCCCATGGCGGTGCATCGGATCAAGAATGGCCTGGACCTGCCGCTCGCGGGCGGCCCCGTCCAGGTCATCCAGGACGGCCCGGAAGTGGGCCGTGTCGCCCTGCTCGGCGACGACACCCCGGGTGTCCGCGCCCGCCTCGCGGTCGCGGAGGGCGACATCGTCAAGCGGGGCCAGTTGCTATTCGAGGATCGCAAGCGCCCGGGCATCCGCTACACGTCGCCCGGAGCCGGCCGCGTCCAGGCGATCTTCCGCGGCGCACGCCGCGCGCTGCGTTCGGTCGTGATCGAGTTGTCGCCGACCGAGCGCGCGGGCCGGCCGGAAGCGGCCGAGTTGGAGACGTTCGCGTCCTACGAGGGCGGCGACCCGCTCGCGTGGAGCGGCGCCGCGGTCCGCGCCCTGATGGTCGAGTCCGGCCTCTGGACCGCCTTCCGCACGCGCCCGTACAGCAAGGTTCCGGAGCCCGACACCGAGCCGGCCGCGATCTTCGTGACCGCGATCGACACGAACCCGCTGGCCGCCGACCCGAGCGTGGTGGTGGACGACGACCGCGAGGCGTTCGAACTCGGCCTGCGTCTGATCGACCGCGTCTGTGACGGGCCGACGCACCTGTGTGTCGGCGCCGATTCCGGGGTTCGCGGCGGCGTGGATTCGCCGGCCGAGGTCTCGGTCTTCGAGGGGCCGCATCCGGCCGGGACGCCGGGGCTGCACATCCATACGCTGCTGCCGGCTTCGCGGCACCGCACGCTGTGGCACATCGGCTATGCCGACGTCATCGCGCTCGGCCATCTCGCCCGGACCGGACGCCTCCCGGTGGAGCGCGTCGTCTCGGTCGGCGGGCCGCCGGTGAAGGCGCCGGCGCTCGTGCGGACGCGCCTCGGGGCCAACCTCGAGGAGCTCACGCGCGGCAACATCGACCCGGCGGCGGGAGACGTCCGCATCATCTCGGGCTCGGTCTTCGGCGGCAAGACGGCCGACGGCCCCGAGTTCGGCTACCTCGGCCGCTACCACCTGCAGACGACGGTGCTCCGCATCGGCGGGCGGAAGTTCCTGGGTTGGATCGAGCCCGGTGTGGAGAAGTTTTCGGTGCTGCCCGTCTTCGTCTCGGGCCTGCTGCCGGGCAAGGAGTTCGACTTCGATACCGACACGAACGGTTCGGCGCGCCCCATCTTCCCGCTCGGCACCTACGAGAAGGTGATGCCGATGGACATCCTCCCCACCTACCTGCTGCGCTCGCTGGTCGTCGGCGACATCGAGCGCGCCGAGGAACTCGGCGCCCTCGAACTCGACGAAGAGGACCTCGCCCTTTGTACCTACGTCTGTCCGGGCAAGATCGAATACGGGCCGTACCTGCGCAAGAACCTCGAGCGCATCGAGAAGGAAGGCTAGTCGCGCCGTGAAGCCGCTCCGCGATCTCCTCGACAGCATCCACCCGCACGTCCAGAAAGGCGGCAGGTTCCAGGCGTTCGGCTCGCTCTACGAGGCCATCGATACGCTGGCCTTCAGCCCGGGCTTCCAGACCAGGACGACGTCGCACGTGCGCGACGGCCTCGACTACAAGCGCATGATGTTCTTCGTGGTCAACGCGCTGGTGCCGGCCCTGCTCGTCGGCGTCTGGAACGTCGGCTACCAGGCCTTCACCGCCATCGATGCGGGCGCCGCTCCGCTCGGCGATTGGCAGAACGCGGCCTTCCAGATGCTGGGCGGCCAGTACGACCCGACCAACTTTCTCTGGTGCCTGCTGTTCGGCCTGCTCTACTTCGCGCCGATCTTCCTGGTGGTGCACGTGGTCGGTCTCGGCATCGAGATCGTCACCGCCCAGATCCGGGGCCACGAGGTGAGCGAGGGCTTCCTCGTCACCGGCATGCTGTTGCCGCTGATCCTGCCGCCGACGATCCCGCTCTGGCAGGTGGCGGTCGGCACCGCGTTCGGCCTGATCATCGGCAAGGAGGTCTTCGGCGGTACCGGCATGAACTTCCTGAACCCGGCGCTCGTGTGCCGCGCGTTCCTGTTCTTCGCCTACCCGGCGCAACTCTCCGGCGACGCGCCGTGGATCGCGGCCGACCACCTGGGCGTGGACGGCTTCACGGGCGCGACGTTGCTCGCGCAGGCCGCCGTCCACGACGGCGTGCTCTTCACGCACAACTGGTTCGCGGCCTTCTGGGGCGGCATCCCGGGCTCGCTCGGCGAGACCTCGGCGGCCGCGTCGCTGATGGGGGCCGGCATCCTGATCGGCACCGGCGTCGGTTCGTGGCGGACGATGGCGGGCACCGCGCTCGGCACCATCGTCATCGCGAGCCTGCTCAACTTCATCGGCTCCGACACGAACCCGATGTTCGGCGTTCCCTGGTGGTGGCACATGGTGCTCGGCGGATGGGCGATCGGAACGGTGTTCATGACAACCGACCCGGTCTCCTCCGCGTACACCGACAAGGGGCGATGGGTCTATGGCTTCGGGATCGGTGCGATGTGCATCGTGATCCGCTGCATCAACCCGGCCTATCCCGAGGGAATGATGCTTGCGATCCTCTTCATGAACATGTTCGCGCCGCTCATCGACCACTACGTGGTGCGGGCCAACATCCAGCGGAGGCTCGCGCGCAGTGGAGCATAGTCCCCGCCATACCATCGTCTTCACGGTCGTCCTGTGCGTCGTCTTCTCGGTGATCGTCTCCTCGGTCGCGGTGGGCCTGAAGGACCGCCAGGACGAGAACGTCCGTCTCGACCGCATCAAGAACGTGTTGGGCGTCGCCGGTCTCAAGGAACCCGACGAGAAGCTCGACAAGGAAGAGATGATCGCCCGCTTCGAATCCGGCCTCGAGCCGCGCGTCGTCGATCTCGCGACCGGCGAATACGTGGACGACATCGACCCGCTGGAATACGACCAGCAGAAGGCGAAGAAGGATCCGGAACTGAGCCGGGCCGTGTCGCCGAACCCGTCCAAGGTGAGGCGGGTGCCCAACGACGTCGTCGTCTACCTGATTCACGAGGAGGGGAAGGTGACCGGGGTCGTGCTTCCGATCGAGGGCTACGGCCTCTGGTCTACGCTCTACGGCTACCTCGCGCTCGCGGCCGACGGCAACACCGTCCGCGGAATCACCTACTACTCGCACGGCGAGACGCCGGGCCTCGGCGGCGAGGTCGACAACCCGCGCTGGAAGGCCAAGTGGGCCGGACGCAAGGTCTACGATGCGGCCGGCAACCCGCAGCTCCACGTCAAGAAGGGGCAGGCGGGGCCGCCGTCCGAGGACCCGTTCGAGGTCGACGGTCTCTCCGGGGCGTCGCTCACGTCCAAGGGGGTCAGCAACATGTTGGCGTTCTGGATGGGCCGCAACGGCTTCGCCCCCTACCTCGCAAAGTTCAAGCAGCAGGGAGAACAGGGATGAGCAAGACGAGCGAACTCGTGCTCGACCCGTTGGTCGACAACAACCCGATCGGGCTGCAGATCCTGGGCATCTGTTCCGCGCTGGCGGTGACCACGAAGCTCGAGACCGCGGTCGTGATGACCGGGGCCGTGCTCTTCGTGCTGGTGTGCAGCAACGTCGTGATCAGCGCGCTGCGGACCCAGATCCCCGGGAGCGTGCGCATCATCGCGCAGCTCACGATCATCGCCTCGCTGGTGATGGTCGCCGACCAGTTCCTGCGCGCGTTCCTCTACGACATCAGCCTGCAGCTCTACGTCTTCGTGGGGCTCATCATCACGAACTGCATCCTGATGGGCCGGGCCGAGGCGTTCGCGATGCAGAACAAGCCGTGGCCCGCGTTCCTGGACGCGGTGGGCAACGCGGGCGGTTACGGCCTCGTGCTGGTCTCGGTCGCCTTCTTCCGCGAGCTGCTGGGCTCCGGCAAGCTGTTCGGCGTCACGATCTTCCAGACCGTCAGCGAAGGCGGCTGGTACGTCCCCAATGGTTTCATGGTGTTGGCGCCCGGAGCCTTCATCCTGATCGGAATGTTCATCTGGGTGGTGCGTTCGTACCGCCCCGAACAGGTCGAAGAGGAGTTCCACGTTGGAGCATTACTTGAGCCTGGCTATCAAGGCGATCTTCGTTGAGAACATGGCCCTCGCGTTCTTCCTGGGGATGTGCTCGTTCCTGGCCGTCTCCCGGAAGGTCGAAACCGCGATCGGTCTCGGCATCGCGGTCACCTTCGTCCTCGGCCTCACGACGCCACTGAACCAGTTCCTGGTCGAGCACCTGCTCGCTGAGGGCTCGCTCGCGTGGATCCCGGGCGGCGCGGACGTGAACCTCTCGTTCCTCAGCTATCTGGTGCTGATCGGGACGATCGCGGCCACGGTCCAGGTGGTGGAGATGGTGATCGATCGGTTCGCGCCCGCGCTCTACGGCTCGCTCGGCGTCTTCCTGCCGTTGATCGCGGTGAACTGCGCGATCCTGGGCGGCTCGCTGTTCATGGTCCAGCGCGACTACGACTTCGCCGAAGCCGCCGTGTACGGCTTCGGCTCCGGGATCGGCTGGTTCCTGGCCATCGTGGCGCTCGCGGCGGTGCGCGAACGGCTCAAGTACAACGACATTCCGGCGCCGCTGCGTGGCCTCGGCATCACCTTCCTCACGGTGGGGCTGATGGCGACCGCCTTCATGTCCTTCTCCGGGATCCAGCTCTAACAGGCGTCATCCATGAATACCGTTCTCTTCGGAATGCTCGGCTTCACCGTCCTGATCGTGGTGCTCACGGTGATCCTGCTCGTGGTCAAGGCCCAGCTCTCGCCGGGTGGGAAGGTGCACATCGGCATCAACCACGACGAGACGAAGGCGCTCGACGTCGACGCCGGCGGGACGCTGCTCTCGACCCTGGCCGGGCAGGGCATCTTCATCCCCTCCGCCTGCGGCGGGAAGGGGACGTGCGGCGTGTGCCGCTGCAAGGTCGAGAGCGGCGGCGGGGCGCCGCTGCCGACCGAGGCCTCGCACATCACGCCCAAGGAGGCCCGCGAGGGCGAGCGCCTGGCCTGCCAGGTGAAGGTCAAGGAGAACATGGAGATCGAACTGCCGCCCGAGGTCTTCGATGTCCGCAAGTGGAAGTGCAAGGTCCGCAGCAACCACAACGTCGCGACCTTCATCAAGGAACTAATCCTCGAGCTCCCGCCCGGCGAAGAGGTGCCGTTCCGCGCCGGAGGCTACATCCAGATCGAGTGCCCGCCCCACGTCGTCGCGTACAAGGACTTCGACGTCGAAGAGGAGTACCGGAGCGACTGGGACCAGTTCAACCTGTGGCAGTTCACGTCCCGGGTCGACGAGGAGGTGAGCCGCGCCTACTCGATGGCCAACTACCCCGGCGAGACCGG
>Ga0114931_10001907_pt1 | contig 26559 bp, 22 predicted proteins | sample 2SBtaG_FD_89579 | JGI IMG/M metagenome (GOLD analysis project Ga0114931, IMG submission 89579) | Deep subsurface microbial communities from Kolumbo volcano to uncover new lineages of life (NeLLi) - 2SBTROV14_V59a metaG | ecosystem: Environmental > Aquatic > Marine > Volcanic | place: Kolumbo... | reverse complement strand
TTGCTCTTCCGGCACATCCAATTGAATGCGCAGGATAAGCGATTGACCGTTCCTGCTCGTGAGCTCCTCGACCTGACCGTCCGCAACCACCTGCAGGTCTTGTCGAGGCTCCAGAAGCTCTGGACAGACAGCCTCACGAAGGAGCTGGCGGAGGGACTCGCCAATGGAACGGCATGGCAAGTCCATCCGAGTGCGCCTCCGACCCGGGATCAGCAGGAGCAGACGAAGTTGGCAAATGCAGCCCGTGAGCATGCTGCGCTGTCGAGCGCGAGGGGCGAGTTCTCCATTCAGAAGGGGTCCGGCCCAATCCCGATCCTTGTGCCACGAACATGATCGGGATGTGATGGGGCCAGCGAGAAGGAGCGCCGATACATGCAATTCTTGTCACCCGTCTGTTCAACTCTTCTGCTCTTGAGTCCGCAGGGCGAAGCCACGCGTGCTCTGGAGTTCCCGGCCTGTCTCGCGAAGGCGTCGGGCGCGCTCGGGAGCGAAGGGTACAAGCTGACGCACCTCGCCTATGTCCGTTGGAGGTTCGGTAGGTTACGACCCGATGCTCGTGTGGACGACCAACAACTGGAGACATGGGCGAAGCTCTTTGGCAAGGGCATCAGGTCCAAGTCCCCGCAAGTACAGTTCTTCTCGATCCGTGCACTGCTGGACATTTCGGAAGCAGGCCATGCCATCCATGTGCCGACCAAGGACGTGGAGCCTCTCGTCACGGGTAACGACACCCCAATCTCCGAGCAAGCCCTCTATCTCGCAATCAGCCTCAGGCCTGGCACTCGCAAGCGATGCTGGGAGCTCAACAAGATGCTCGCACGGCTGGAGAAGCGACACCGATCCGCGCCACGCTTGCGCAGCATGCTCTCGGCCGCGCGCCTCACACTGATGGAGAGAGGCGCAGCGCTGCGCCTCAACAGCAAGACACTGCCCGCGAAGAAACAAGGTCCCATCAACGACAACGAAAGCGATGCGATCTCTGTCCTCAAGAACCTGTCATCCTCACAGGCGCAAGTGCAGGCTTCGGGCGTCATCGATTGCAACATCAATGGTGCGGGCGAATACGGTTTCTTCCAGGAACTCGCGGGGAGCCGGTTGATACGGAAGTTCGACCCCCAGTTCCTGGCAGCCCGCAAGGACGCCAAGGTTCCTCAGAGAAAGATGGTCAAGCCTGCCGTCCTCGCCCCCAAGTTCGGCCAGACAGATACCGACGGATGCCTCCGCTACAACGGATACTACTTTCGCATCTACCTTCCAGGTCCGGGTGCCAGGTGGCTGCATGAGAATGGTCCCAAGGATGACCTTCCGCTGGCCAGCCCGGGCCATGCTGAGGTTCTCTGGTGTGCCTATGCCTGGCCCGTCGAGAGAGGTGTGACCGGCAACCGAACGTTCTTCGTCACGCAAGCTGAAGACATCTTTTCTCACTCAAGTGGCCCCATGGGGTACAGCGGCAAGAAGCGCATACCCTCACCATACTCGGGCTTCTTCATACAACTCGATCGCAAGAATCCCGTTTCAAGCAAGGTTGGAGTCCCGGACTGCGCCTTTGATGGCGGACGGTGGAGAATCATCGGCTAGCCTGCTTCATTCACGTGACCTCAGATCTTGGCGTTTCTTGCTGCCGATGTGGTTCAGAAGGGCAGGAAAGACCTCGCTGCCACCTCACATCGTGGGGAACATGCTGCTGCCGAGGGCCTGCCCCGCCCTGGTGAAGCCTGCAGCCTTGTGCCAAAATGGCTCTTGGATGTCCTATCCGTAAGAGTCCGCGCCTGCGCAGAAGAAGCGCTCACCGGCGGATCGCAGCAGGATGACGTCGACCTCTAGATCGAACCTCGCATCCAGGATCGCGCGGTCCAGCTGCAGCATCATCTCATGGCTGTAGCAGTTGGCGGGCGGGGCCTGCAGGGTAAGGATCTGGACCCGCTCTTCCTTCTCGGCAAGGACGAGTCTGTCGGTGGTTTCTTTCATGGTTCGGGCTCTGGAAGGGGATATCGCCGAGCTGCCCTTTCGCGCGGATCCCTCCCGGGGATGCCAGATTCCACTCCTGCATTTGATGCCGCCTTTCCGTAGGATCGACCTTGTCATGCCCCGAGGAGGCCCCCCATGGACCCCGTCACCGACCCCGACCGCTACGCCGACAACGAGACGATTTTCGGAAAGATCCTGAGGCGTGAGGTTCCTGCCGACATCGTGCATGAGGACGAATACTGCCTGGCCTTCCGCGACATCGATCCCCAGGCCCCTGTGCACATCCTCGTGATCCCCAAACGGCACATCGAGAAGCTCGACGACACCGACGAGGGCGACCGGACCCTGCTCGGGCATCTGCTGCATGTCGCGTCCCGGATCGCCGAGAAGGAGGGTTTGTCGGAGGCGGGATTCCGCATCGCCATCAACAATGGCAAGAGCGCCGGTCAACTGGTCTCCCACCTGCACGTGCACCTGCTGGGTGGGCGTATCTTTTCCTGGCCCCCGGGCTAGACGGGCCATCCGTCCGGGTGGGCCGTCTACTTCTTGAAACGGAGCCGCTTCCATATCTGCTCGAAGTCCTCGTTCCACCTGGCCTCGGAGTCCTCGTAGCAGGTGAGATCGAACTCGAGCACGCGGCCGCATGGCCTTCTGATTGAGGGAATCGGCGATCGATTCCCCCATCACGAGCTTGAGCGCACACTGGACCTTCGATTCTTTCGTGGCCTGGAGAAACCAACCCTCTGCCTTGGACTGGGCCCAGACCCACTGACCTGTCTTGGCATCGATCAGGTCCGTGACGGTACGCACAGCGTAATGATGGAGCCCCCTGGCCTTCCTCGACGACCCCCTTGTCGTCCACAGGATCCTGCGGCATGTCGGTCTGGATCCAGAGCCCCGCCCTCCGCCGTTGCCAGGTCAGCTGGAGATGATGTGAGTGGGGGAGAAGGGTGCGGCGGTGGGTGGCGCCCCGCTCCCGCTCTGCCGATGTGGTTCCCAACGGCAGGAAAACCTCAGATGATGACCAGGTAGGAAGGGGATGGAGTCACGGGAGCCTGGTCCCAGGCCGGCAGCGAGCGATTACCTGCCCCTGCGGCGTGCCAGGTGGTCCTTGATCTTCTGGACCACCTCGGGAGGAATCGTCACCTCCACGGATTGGCTTACCTTCGTCACCGCGATGGGGTCTGCTATCGAGAATGTGCGGCCGTCTACCCTCAGGGAGAGGGACCAGTGGGTCGGGCGGGTCAGATGGAGGGTCACCGGTGCTTCGGACCTGATCTGTGTCTGACAGTAGGAGATTCGATGTCCTGGGCGCTGACGGGTCGGTGACCTGGCACTGGGGATCGCCCGCCCCCTCATCTGAAACTGTTCCCAGGCCCAATCCGGATAACCGCCAGGTGGTTCGGCTCGCAGCATGGACCACCTACGCTGGAGCAATACCTTGGGCAGGCCCACCAAGGTGACCGTCAGATGGTGCACCGGGTAAATTGCGATCTTGGTGTCCTTTCGGATTCCGTGCAACAGGCGGAGTGCACCTCCCTTGGTCGACGCGATGAAACAGCCACCCCGCGGGCCAACGAGGGTCTGCCAAGGCCGAGCGCGGCCATGAAAGATCCGTCTTCCTTGAGTGTGCCAAGGGTGGGGATAGAACCGGTCCCAAGTCACACGCATCCATTGGCCCTCCGGGTCGACGGTTCCAAGCTCTACCTTCTGGAGCTTGGGCATGACGTCGAAGACTCCATCCAGTGTCTTTGTTTCGCCCTCTTCCAGCGTCAGACGCTTGGCTTTGATCAGGACATCCTCCGGAGACGGCGTGGTGAACTCGAGGTCATACGTCCCTGCAGCAAGGCCTGCAAAACGGAATTCGGATGTGACCGCTTGGTAGAGAGCCTTGCCTGGGAGGCTGACGGGAGTGAGTCGCGCCTGGATCTCGATGTGCATCCCCTCGGGTGGTCCATGGATTCGCCCACGTAGGCGCGACTCGACAGGTACACGCAATCGAAACCTCTTTCCCTTGCAGATCGGGAAGTCACGAATGGGAGGTAGTCCCTCCTTGGCATCTTGGAGCGGTCTCATGTCGAGGAAGGACAAGTCCGCGGGAATCGGCTCCGGACTCTGGATCCAGATGGCTCCCGACTTGGGCTCGAAGCCAACGGTCGTCCTGAGTGGTTCCTCTCCTGGCCGTCTCTTGCCACCGGGAAGAGTATGCATCGTGAACCACATTCCCTGTGGCTGCTTGCCAGGTGGGCCTACGACCAGGCCACGTGCGTACACCGGTGAGCCTCGGCGACACAAGTTGAGGTAAAGCCCGGTATGCCCTCTCGCGTAGAGACGGCTGGTGAACTGGGCCCACGTCCACTTCTGTGGATCCTCGAAGAACCGCTCCACATCCGCTCCGTCCTTCATTCCCTGGACGATGAACCATGTCATGATCGCCCCATCGCTGGCTCTTGCCGAGACCTTCCATTCCAACTCGTTCCGCTCATTGAGCTCGAGCTGGGTGAACCTGCGGACGACGTGGTTGCGCATGGATGCGATGACACCAAACGTCCGGTTCTGGATCTTCACGACCACAGGGTGTGTGTGACCCGATGTGGGCTTGGGTGGCAGGCGCAGACCGATCGTAAACCTGTGGCCCTCTTTGGGCCCTTGCGACCACCCCTGACCTCCGATCCACGGTAGGGTGATCAGCAGCAGCAGTGCCAGGAAAGACTTGGAGGCGCGAGTCTTCATCTCGTCTCTCTCGGCCCGCCATCCTCGGAGTCGTAGCGAATTGCAAGTGAGGTCGGCGACGCGGTGAGGGCTCTGTCTGGCTTGCGCCTCCGCGCCCATGCAAGGGGTGGGGGATGCAAGGGGGCGAAATGCAGGGTCCCACCTTCCACAGGGAAGAAGGTCGGGCCAGTTCTTCAAGAATCCTGAAAGTAGACTGGGCCAGCCTCAGCCCCGAGGCCAGGTCAGGAGTGCCTGATTGCAGGGTGCAGGTCCTGTCCGGTCGCCACCACCTCGAGGCACAGAAAATCGGAAGCCGATCCAGCTGCCTGGGCTGGCAAGGGGTCCAGCCCTGCCTCCAAAGTCCTGCGAACAAATAGTGTAAGGGTCTTGTTAGGCTTCCCTCCTCGCGCTATGTTGGAAGGCCTGATGAGCCCGTGCGCCTGGGAAGAAAGGAACGGCAACGAGAGGAACTCTGGCAGGTCCGCTGGTCAGGTGCCCGATCTGGGTCCCGTTGCTGTGGGGATGGAGGAGCATGGATGGGCTGCGCACACTCCTGTCGATGTCGATTCCCATCGTAATGGCGGTCTCAGCTCGGATCGGGAAGGGAAGGTCCTCTGGCACAGGAATCTCGAGGAGAGCCTGTACCGGGAACTCTGGGCTGGGGATCCGGGCCCGCGTGACAGGTGGAGTGGGGACAGGTGGCGTGGGGAGTGTACCGAACATCTGCCCGACGATCCTGACAGCGGCGCGCTGGCACGGGTTCTGAAGGCTGATGCCCTCGAGAGGGGAGTCGGGATGACGGAGGAGGCCGTGACCTGCATCGCATCCTCTGCACAGCTCCTGGGCTACGGGGCTTGTGCCTGCAAGGCCCGGCAGCTCATGGATGCGGTTCTCCAACTGCTCTCGTCGCGACAGGCGATGGCTGCCTGTCTGGCAGGCCGGTCGATGGGACCTGATCATCGCTGCTCGCTGGCGCCGGTGGATTTGGCAGCAGAGGCTCTGCCAGCAGAGGCTTTGGCACGGGAGGCTTTGGCACCGGAGAAACTGCAACCAGAGACTTTGGTACCGGGGGCTTTGGGACTGGTGACCCCGGGTCCGGTGACTCTGGAGCTGGTGGTGCGAGAACTGACCATCCTCGGTTGTGGGGAGGTCCTGTTCTCTCCTGACGAGTGGGCCTATCTGCGGATCTTGAGTCGATTCGGGGATCCAGTGCCGCTTGCGTGGATGGCCGAGCAGCTGCATTGCAGCCCGGAGTTCTTGTCTCGGCAGGTAGAGCCCGCTCTCATCGACCTGGGCCTGGTCGCGATTACGGACCAAGGACGCCTGGCTCTGGTGGAATCTCCGATCTGCGACAGCGATCTCCATGTCTCGGATCCCGATGTCTCCGATGCCTGGTCCTACGGGACGTCGATCTCGGAGGCTGGCCCCTCTGAGGCTTGTCGCTGTGAGGCCTGTCGCTGTGAGGCTTGTTGCCGTGAAGCTGGCTGCCGTGAGAGTGGCCCCCGTGAGGATGCAGTGTCCAGGGTGCTTCTTTCGGCTCGGAGTGGACCAGGTTTCTGCTTCGATGCGTGCAGGGGGAGTGCGCCGAATTCCGGCAAGACCGGCTGGATCGTAGTCGAGCAGAATTGGGGCCTGGCGAGGCCGGGATAGCGGAATCCAGCGCTTCGGCACGGGCTGCTGCGGCAAAAACGGAAGGAAGGAGGGCTTCGAGAGACCCGAGGATGGGGGAGGTATGTCTGTTCAGCGGCCCTTCCCGTCGGGGGGGGGCGCTTGCTTGCGATCACCAACCGAGCTTGGGGAGCTGGCGGTGATAGAGGAGGTCGATCCAGAACGAGAAGATCGCGAGGATCAGATCCCGCAGCCAACCTTACATCCCCTGGGCCGACCTGATGCGTCGGGTGCTCGCTGTGGATGTGCTGCGCTGCCCGCACTGCCTTGGCAAACGCAGGATCGTGGCCTTCCTCGACGACCCTGGCTTGGCGATCTGCGTCTCGAGGATTTGGCTTCCAACCGACCCTGAGTGTAGCAGCCCGTTGCATCACTTCGAAGAGGCTTGCCTCAGGCCTTCAGCTCGATGGCGCGGATCGAGGCGATCTCGAGGCGGAAGGGAGTCTCGTCCTTGTCGGCGATGCCGATCGAGAAGCCCCGGATGTCGGCGGGCGAGATGCCCTTGGCGCCACGGACCCAGCGACCCATGATGCGCAGGCTCAGCTTGTCGAATGGGATCCGGATGTCCATCCACTCGCCCTTCTTGGTCTCGAAGCTGGTCTGCCAGTTGCGCACGCCACGACGACTGTCGTCCTTGCGGGCACTGAAGCGGTAGGTCCTCCCGTCGCCGCGCACACGCAAGACCACGCCGTCGTAGCCTGCCAGGCCGAGGTTGCGAGCCTGCGACCGGATGGTCGAGAAACCGCCGTTGTTGTCGAGCGACAGGGCACCAGAGAACAGGCCGGTGCCGGCATCGGTGCGCGAGAACCCGTCGCGCGAGATCCCACCCATCACGTTGTCGTTGACACTGAACCAGGGGCTCTCTTTTTCATCAAAGGTGAAGAGCGACTTGCCCTCGGAGTCAGGGGCAGTGGTGAAATCGACTTTGTCTGGATTGTTCATGCGTGTCCTTGCTGTGCGCTTGGACGAACCCTTGCGGTTGATGTCCATCCAGGCCAGGTCGATGGCCTTGCGCAGGGTCCAGGCCTTTTCCCGGGCCTTGTCCTGTCCGGATGCCTTTGCCATGAGATTCTTCATGTCCTGAGCGATCTCGGGCGAAACGATGCTCTTGTCAAGATCCAGTGTGGCGCGGATAGCGACCTCGTAGACCGAGACGCAGGCGGCGTGGTTTCCACTGTTGAAGAGGGGGATCCCCTTCTCGACGGCGAACTTCAGGAACTGTGCGGGCGACAGTGGGGCGTAGGAAGGCTTCTTGGCCTTGGGGATCAACACTTCATCGATGACGTGGATGACACCGTTGCTGGCGTTGATGTCGTTCTTGATGACTTTGCGGCCGCTCACGGTCAACTGGCCGTTGGACAGCGCGAAGGTCAGCGAAGACTTCTGGAGCGTCTTGGCCTTGCCGGCTTGGAGCGCAGCCACGGCGGAGATGCGTCCCGGCACCACGTGGTAGGTGAGGATCTCGACGAGCCGCTGCTTGTTCTCGGGCTTCAGCAGCGTGGCGATCGTGCCCTTGGGGAGCTTGGCGAAGGCTTCATCCGTGGGAGCAAAGACCGTGAAGGGGCCTTCGCCCCGCAGCGCCTGGACCAGTCCACCCGCCTGCAATGCAGCAGCGAGGGTCTTGAAGGACCCGGCGGCAATCGCCGTCTCGATGATATCTCCATTCTTGTCAGCGTTGGCGTAGCCCGTGACGGGCAGGACAGCCAAGGCTGCCGTCAGAACGAATGTGTGGTGTCGCATCGGATCTCCTCGTGGGGTTGGAACTGGCTCTTCCCTCCTTGGGACCAATTCGCCGGTCAACCCAAACCGATTGTCGAGAATCCGAGGGCTTGCAGGCCGAATGTCGCTCGAGAGAAGCTCTCGTCCGACCTGATGCGCTGCGTCTTCGAGGTGGACGTGCTGCTCTGCCCGCACTGCCTTGGCAAACGCAGGATCGTGGCCTTCCTCGACGACCCCCTCGTCGTGAACAGGATCCTGCGACATGTCGGGTTGGATGCCGAGCCCCGACCGAGAGGGCACCATAGCAATTCCCAGGAATGGGTGTAATGCCTCCCCCTCGACCTTCGTTTCGAAAGAAGGGCCTCGCGGCGCCACTGCGAGCCATTCGCTCTTGTGCTACTCTCCTTCCCCCGGATCTCTCTGGCAGGACCCCTCTCAACCCATGGCTGATCTCGATCTCGAGGAACTCGCCTCCCTGTGTCTGCAAAGAATGCAGGAAGAAGGACAGCATGTCTTGGAAGAGATCTGTGATCAGTATCCGGATCAGGCGGCCAAGATCCGCGGAATGGTGGGGCAGCTGGAGAAGATGGGTCTCATGGAGGACCCCTCCGATCCCGACCTCGAGCGCCTGGGCGAGTATCGCATCCTGCGCCGGCTCGGCGGTGGTGGCATGGGAGTCGTCTATCTCGCCGTGCAAGAGAGCCTCGGCCGGAAGGTCGCCATCAAGGTCATGCGTCCTGGCTACGCGCTGCACGGAAAGAGCCAGGCCCGGTTCAGACGCGAGATCGAGGCGATCTCGGCGATCGACCATCCAGGAGTGTGTACGGTCTACGAGGCGGGCGAGGAGGAGGGGCGTCCCTACCTGGCCATGCGCTACATCGAGGGAGAGAGCCTGGCCCAGATCCTCCGTCGCCGCCGTGGGGAACGGCATAGTGGCAAGCCCACCAGTACCAGTGCCCAACAGGAAGTCATCGAACATCTGATCTGTGCCGAGAAGGCCGCGCGGGCCCTGCACACTGCCCATGAGGCGGGTCTCATCCATCGGGACGTCAAGCCCGCCAACCTCATGATCGACAGTCAGGGTGAGCCGGTGATCCTGGACTTTGGCCTGGTGCAGGAGGCCGATGCGGATCAGCACGATCTGACCGCGAGTGGAGACCTGCTCGGCACGCCACCCTACATGGCGCCCGAGCAGGTGCAGGGCAGGGTCGTGGACCGTCGCTGCGATATCTACTCCCTGGCTGCGACGTTGTACGAATGCCTGACCCTCCGTTGCCCTTTCGAGGGGGAGAATCGACAGGAGATCTACAGCAAGATCCTCGACGAGCTGCCTCCCAATCCGCGCAGGCAGAATCGCTGGATCGGCAGGGACCTCTGGGTCGTCATCTCCAAGGCCTTGGAGAAGGACCCTGCGCATCGATTTGCTACGGCAGAGGAGTTCGCGGATGAACTCCGCCGCATCCTGCACCACGAGCCCATCCGTTCGGTGCGCCCCAGCCTGGCGGTGCGCAGCATCCGATGGACCCAGCGCAACCGCGCTGCCACGACCGTGCTCGTGACCATGGCACTGGCCCTCGTCACTTCCCTGTGGTTCCTGCGTCAAAGCCAGATCTCCGAGGACCACGCCATCGAGTTCCTCGAAAAGTCGCGCATCGCAGAGCGGCGACTCCAAGCCCGAGCCTGGATGGGACAGGCCATCGACATCGAATCCGCGGATCCCACGCTGGCCTTCAAGCTGGCAAGAAAGGCCTATCGTCTGGCCCGCGGGCAGGGCAACGCGACGGTTCAGGGCATGTTGCTGGGGCGCATCCAGAGCACTCTCTTTCGCATCCGGCCACACAAGGTCCTCACCCGGGAGCGCGCGACCCTCAATGCGGCACTCTTTTCGAGCAAGGACAAGTTCTTGCTCTACTCGGGGATGTTCCAGAAGGCACGGCTCTTCACCGGCAAGGGCCAGCCCATCGAGATCGACCTACCCGTCGGGTACACGCAATCGATGCCTGCTGCTTTTTCGCCGGACGAGACCGAGATGGCCATCGTCGACGACGATGGCTTCGTGCATCGGTTCGATCTCCGCACGCTTCCTCCTCGAGAGGTCTGGCAGTCGAAACTCCAGATCTTTCCCAAAGCCCGGTCCGTGGCCTATCGCCAGACCGTCCGCGGCCTGCGTCTCCTGGTCTGCTCTGCAGGTGCCCATGACCCAAAACAGTTCACCGAGCAGGGGATCCAGATCGTGGACAACCGTGCCACGGTGTGGGATCTCGAGGGTGGGGAGCCCCTGGACATCCATCACTCGAGCCAGGTGGTCTCTCCCTGGGGGGCCTGGCTGCCGGGCGATCGCATTCTCATGGACGGTGTGATCTGGGACCTGGCGGGCAAGAAGATCCGCGACCTCGAAGACCAGCCAGGTCGTCTCGGGAGTCGTGGTGGCGCCGTGTTTGCCATGGAGGTTGTCCAGGGAGAGAAGTACTTCGTCACGGTGAGCCTGTATGGGTCCCTGCGCGTCTACACCCTGGACGGGGTACTCTGGTGGAAGAAGGAGTTCTCGTTTGGGCAGAACCGACGCAATGTCAGTAGGGTCCAGTTCGATCCCTCCGGTGGGCGCGTGCTGCTTGCGTTCATCGATGGGGGCGTCCACCTGCTGGATCTGGGGACCAGGACGCTGATCCCCAAGAATCTGGGATTGCTCCCGAGACGGACCGTGATGGCCGCCAGATTTTCTCCCGATGGCGAACGGATCGCAGTCGGCTATTGGAATGGCAAGATCCGGATCTTCGGCTCGGACCTGCGATTGCTGGATGAGATAGACGCCGGGATCAATGGGATCACTGCGCTCGCCTGGTCTGCCGACCGCAGACTTCTGGCCAGCGGCAGCCTGGGTGGTGTGGCGCGCCTCTGGGACCGAAGGGCGGTTTCTCCTCTCACTATGCATCGCGGATTCGCAGGGCCACGTATTGCGGTCTCGCCTCATGCGGATCGCGTCGTCATCGTGGGCGGGCGAGGCAGGATCCGCGTCTGCGATGGGGAGGGCAAGAGGCTGCAGGACGAGGATGGTGCGGAGCGCACTCTCTTCTGGGGCAATACCTGTCCTCGAATCAGTCCCGACGGAAAGCGGATCGTCCTGGCCACCTCCGCCAAGAATTTCCAGATCCTGGATCTCTCCACGATGACACCTTTGCCGATGCTCGAGAGTCCGGTCTCTCTCGTTCCGCAGGTCACGCGTTTCCTGGATGACACCGAGATCCTCTATCGAGCGAGGATGAGCCAGAACCTCAGGATCTGGAACCCCGACAAGGTCGAGGCGCGGTTGCTCGAGCCCAAAAATCAGCAGGGCCAATTCGTGGAGAGGGTGCCGACCTGTTCGGATGTCTCTGCCGACGGCAAGGAGATCCTGATTGGCTACTGGGATGGCTACGCGAGGATCCTGTCGCGATTCGAGGAGGGAAAGGAGCTCTGGAAGAGCCCCACCGGGCTCGGCATGCTGCGCTCCGTGCGCTTCTCGCCGGACGCCAGGCTGGTCTTGATGGCCAGCGAGAACGACCACGCCCATCTATTCGATCGCGAAACGGGCGAGCACCGTCGCTTCGGACCGCACTTCAGTGGCCTGCTCGAAGCCATCTTCTCGCCAGACGGCAAGCAGATCGTCACGGCGGCGCGTTGTGGCCTCATCAGGGTCTGGGATCGTTTCACGGGTCGGAGACTGGCCACGCTCCGGGGCCACGAAGGGCCGGTCAACAACATCCGATTCGTCCGACCGGGCCGACTGGTGAGCGCGGGATTCGACGGAACGGTGCGATGGTGGTGGACGACGAGCGAATCCCTGGATCGCGTGATCGACACTGTGGACGTCGCGCCGCTCACCGCGTGGGACAAGAGGGTCCTCCAACTGGAGGACAAGTGATCCAGCCCTACTTGTTCTCCGACGTGAAGGGGCCGATCTCGAGCAGATCCATGGCCTTCGTCGCGGTGGAGCCGCTCTGGCTGCCGCGCTTCTTTCCCTCCACGGTCCGGTTGGTAGTTGCGGCGAACAAGGTGTAGAGGACCGAAGGCAGTCAGCCACGTCTCCTATCCAACGCATTTGAAGCGATGCTGCTTCTCTTCATGCTCGACAAGGGGACGCGTTCTCCACTGGCCAGAATGAAGGCATCCAGGCCAGCCAGGCCTGCGCCATTCAGGCTGTGCTTCAAGCCCGAGAGCAGATCTCTGAACAGCGCTGGGGTCAGCCCCCCGGAGGAGATTCCTTCGTCAAGTTCGGCTAAACGGTCTTGGAGATGGTCACAGAGGTCGGAAAGGGTATCCAAAGACTCATCGTGAAGCGCCGGAGCTCAGGGTCTAAGCCCTAGTTTAGTAATGACTTGGAGTCTGCACGAATGAGCCTCACCATCTGTTGGATCTGTGTGGAACAGAATTGACACCCCAAAAATCGAGATCCATCGCAATGCGTGGGTTTGCTTTTCGTTTCTTCCCCTGACCGGACGGTCTGATTGCTGGCTCCGGTCATAGGAAGGAACGAAACCCAATACAAGGTGTCAACCATGAAGATCCTCCTCAACTCTCTCAGTGTCCTCGCCATCGCATCCTTCGCCGTTGCTCAGACCAACTTCGTCCAGAACCCTGACTTCGAGACCAAGAAGATGGCTCCCTGGTCGGACAATCCCACCTCCGTTCACAAGCCCGCCATCGCGAGCTTCGACGTCACGGGGAAAGGGGCCAGCTATGCCTATGGCTGTACCCCCGACAAGAGCAAGCTGCTCTTGACGCAGAAAGTCATCGTCGCCAAAGGACGAAGGTATCACTTCAAGATGGACGTCGCTTGACTCTGGCCCGCCCTCTACGGAAACACGCAGGCAGATGCAGGCAGGTTCATTGTGACGTTGGCCAACCAGACCCTGCATACGCTCAACTTGGGACGCGTCTACAAGTCGAGCCCCTTGCTTCGGCGATCGGTATCTGTTGCCTTCGTCGCCGCTTCCTCTGGCAAGTTGGCTCTGACGATCGCGATCTACAGGACCTTCGCGGGCCTCAAGGGTAGAACACCTCGCTGCTATGTCGACAACGTCTCCCTCACATTCGACACCCGACCCTCGATCTCGAGATACGGAGTAGGGTGCGCATACACGTTCTCTCCGACCGTGAACATCACGAGCAAGCCCTATACCTTGACGCAGACCGTCTACTCCGGAGTCGGCCAGTCTGTCGGGATCATGCTGCTGGGAACCAAGCAGATCAATGTGCAGATTCCAGGCACCAAAAACTGTCGTCTCTTCACCAATCCCCTCATTGCTCTGCCCTATACCATGGACTCGCAAGGGCTGTGGTCCACCACCTTCAATCTCCCTGCTCGAATCAAGGCACCCATCAATATTCAGCATGCTGTGTTCACCTATGCCAAGTCCTGGACTCTCTCCACGACCGACGCCTACGTGATCCAGTAGCCCTCGACTGCTGACCACGCATCCCGAGGACCCGGAAGACAACTCGACCTTGGGGACCTATCTGTGCTTCGTGCTCGGCGATTGGCGTGCAGATCAGTATTGCTGAAGGGTGGAGGAGGATCGCATCGAGACAGCGAGGCGCCCTGGCCGATCTCAAGAAGGCGCAGATCGTGCGCAGATCCCGGGTCTGGTTGAGCGAGCCTTGGGCCAGTCGTCCGGTGTGGAGTATCATCGATTGAAATCGCTCCTCGGCGCTTTGGACGAGTTCAAGCGCGACCCTCTGCTCGAGCCTGCGAAGAAGCGATGGTTCGTCCTGTTTCGATCAACAGATCCAAATCACTGGAACCGAAGCGTCAACAAGGGTGTCGATGCCTTTGCCGTCCCTCTCGAGTCCGCGCCGGAGGGCCTGCACTATCTGCGTCTACGAATCGTAGATGGCGGGAAGTGCCTCATCATCCGGATGAAGAAATCCTACCTCGGGAAGGACATCAGGATCTGGAACCACGGTTGGAACGGCACATGCGGCTTCCGATCCGGAGCCTACCATCTGGGGATCTACAACACGCGTCGTCTGCTCCGCAAGTCCGCCTTCGAGATCGCCGTGACCGAGCAGGCCCTGACGCCCGACGAGAAGAAACTGCTGCTCCATTGAGCTGGCAGGGGGGCTCTGAACGACTTCAGTCTCAGTGGGACTCCTCGACAGCCCGTCGCAGAAGGTCTTCCAGACCAAGTCGCTGCCCCCAATCTGTCAAGGCAGCGACATCAAGAGTCTTGTGTTGAGCCTTGAGAACGCCGACGACATCCCGCCATTGCCGCTCGGAGGACTCTCCACTCTTCCGGTACCAGAGCAACTTCTGCAAGACGATCCCTTCCGGGCTGGTCACATGGATGCTGGCAGAGGTTGCCGGGTCGACAACGATGCTGCGTCGTTGTTCCCACTTCCAGAGATCGAAACCAGTCCACTCAGGAACAAAGACATCGATACGAATCATGGATGCCCTGTGGACGGCCTGGAATGAACCTCGCCGACCAATCTCATCTCGGCTCCATTCGGGATCGACGATGAAGTCGATGCTCAGCTGCTCCACCAATGCATCCGCTTGCTCGAGACCTATGTCCGCAGCGAGATCAACATCCAAGGTGGTACGGGGCTCTCCAAAGGTCGTGCTGGCCAAGGATCCACCGAGAACGTAGCGGATGCCCAATGCATCGAAGATGCGTGCGACCTCAACGGCAATCTCGACAGGATCGGCCAAGTCAATCCAACCAAGCCTCAGCTTGGCCTCCGTACATGCGAAGAACCAGCTCCCTCCCCAACCGACGAGCACCTGCCCGACACCGGATCTCCTCTTCGCTCGCATCGGGGTACTGTTCACGCAATCCAGCCAACTGTAGGCGCTCGGCTGCTTGGCACGCAGCACTCACCGCCCTAAGCCGTTCTGTGGGCGTCATGCAGCGGATCTTCTCGAACACGAGCCGGTCGATCGCCTCGCTGCAGTCTTCGGATTGTGGTCGATACACTGACATTCGATGCAATCCTATCAATACAGATACAGGCAGCATGAGAAAAGGACCTCTCCTTTCGACAATTGAAGACGTGGCCGCTGGTGGAGTGCGGACCTGAATCGTCGGACACACGTCCACGCGAACGCTCTTCAAGGGTGTAGCTCGACTCGACGTAGAATGCCCCTCATCGTACGCGCACCACCACCAATCCTCTCCGTTGGTGGCTCTTCCTGAGCCTGTTCGTTGCCGACTGACTGTGTGCATCCGCTCAATTGCGAGGCGGCACTGCACACTCTGAGGGGCAGGGTACGAGGGTTCGTGCCATCGCGCGCATCGGCATGGTTCTTGAGATAGGCTGCATGACACCGTTCCCCGTAACCTCGACCTCGATATCGTGATGCAATCCCATCAAGCACTGACCCTTGGCAGGTTTTCCCGAAGTTACCAGCCCGTGGCTCTCTGGGGCTCCCTCCTCTGCCTCGGCAGCCTGGCACCAGGAGCACTGGCACAGGAAGTGGAGACCTCGTCGGAGCGGCAATCCTCGTCCCAGGGGTCGGCCACGGTAGGCGCTCTCGTTCCAGATCACGAGTTCGTGCCACTCGTCGGACATGATGGCCTGACCAGGTTGTCGGAGCTACGCGGACATCCGGTGATCATCGCGGGCGTGAGCCAGAACCTGAAGGTCGGTATGAACGCCGGATGGGTCGCCAAGGATCTCGGCCACAAATATGCCAAGGACGGCCTCGTCATCATCCTCGAGGACCAACGCGCTTGGACCATGCTCGATCACCCGTCCAGGATCCAGGCCATGTGGATGAAGTTCTTCTCGGCCAAGGCATGGTTCACGACCCACCTCGATTCCAGAAACGCGGATGTTCCCATCCTCCGCAAGCAGAGCAAGCGCAATGAGTCTTCACTGATCCTGATCGGTGTCGATGGCAAGCTCGTCCTCGAGGGCACCGCGGAGAAGGCATCGGAGGCCGAGAAGAAGAGTGACTACCGCGTAGCCTTCCAGCGCGCTGTCGCTGCAGAGCTCAAGAGGAAGAAGAAGGGATGGGGCCCTACCCCAAAGGTGCGCAAGGTGCGCGCGGCCGCCTATGGCAAGGGCAATCTCGGGGCGGCTTGGAAAGCCCTTCAGTCAGCTGAGGGATCCATGGACCCTGCTGATGCCACGGCCTTGCGCAAGGAGCTGGCACAGGCCTTCGCACACCGCATGAAGTCCCTGCGCTACCTCATCGACAAAGGCCGCGTCCAAGAAGCCCAGAGGATCGTCGCGCAGTTACGCAAGTCAGTGCGTGGGGTCGAGCTCTTCGAGGAGCCACTCGCGGGCATCGTGGATGAGATGGGATCCAAGGAGATGCAGGCGGAGTTGAAGCTGGACCGCAAGCTGCAGAAGATCCTCAAGCGAGTGTCTCAGAGGCAGTACGCCAAATTCGGATTCGAGGGGATCGCCCAGGTGCGAGCCTTCGCCAAGCAGCACGAGGAGAGCTCCGTGGGCGCGGGTGCGGCACGGATGGACAGCCTGCTCATGCATCTCGTGGCGTACACCAAGGGCGTCCAGATGAAACACATGGAGGAGAAGCTCGCGAAGAAGTAGAATCTTGCGCCCGAGCACAGGGCAGGACCTACACGCCAGGCATGTCACCCATCTAGACAGTCCTGGTCCTCGATGCATCCCTCCCGGAGCACTAGCAGATGGATCCCGTGTCCACCAAACCGGGGAAGATCAGAGGTTCTGGGATCCGAATGAGACGCAGGATGGAGAACAGCACCCACCACGATCACAGAGGCTCCACGAAAAGCCGCCAAAGTCCCACGCGACACAGATCCCATTCCTGCCTCTCGGCCGTCTGCATCGGCTTGACTCTCGGCCTGCTCTCCTGCGGTCCCTCGGGGGGCCGCAACGCAGTCCTGGAGATGAGCTTGACCGACAAGAATGCACCCGAGCGCTTGTTGAACATCCTCTCGGGCAAGGCGGATCCAGAGCTCGGGATCGAAGCGGGACTCCATAGCAAGGCAAGGCGCAACCTCGCCTACCTGGCCCTCGGGGAGCTGGTCCTGCACCCCCTCACGACGGCTCAAATCGAATCCGCACTCGCGGCGGTCGACCAACTCCGGGTGTTTGACGTGTCGTGGCCGATGCCCTTGCGGCCTCGGCAGCTGAGGGACAACTGGCCCAACCCGCGACTGGAACAGATGGTGACCGATCTCTCCAGCGACACGCCAGAAACGAGGCTGAAGGCTGTCCTCGAACTCCTTCTCTGCGATCAGGTCATGCCAATCTCGGCTGCGATCCTAGCCAAGTGCAGGGCACCCATGAAGGCGCTCCTGAAAGACGAGGATCCATCGATCCAGCTGCACGCTTGGGCGTTCGTCTTTCGATGCTACCCGGGCTTCAGGGAGATGGGCGACACCTACCTCGAGACTCTTGCAAAATCGACGGGTGAGCTTCGGATCCTCCTACTGCAGCATGGGAGAGACTTCTTCAGTTCGAACATCTGGAGGAAGACACGCCGGATCGCCTTCGCCGATCTCCGAGGTGAGGATCCGGTTCGTCGACGCGGCGCCTTCATCGCCCTCGCACGGGCAAGACGCACGGACCTGATGATCTACCAGCGCGATGAGGTCCTGGAGTGTGCTATGGGAATGCTCGGAGAGGAGGATCTGACCCTCCGCCTGGCTGCACTCAAGGTCTTGCACGAAGCCCCCACGTCTTCGTTGTCGGGCAAGAAGCAGGCATTGGCGGCATCCTGTGCTCCTTTGACCTCCCACCCCAATGACTATCTGCGCAGACGTTTGACCTCGATCCTGGCGCTTCACCTCTCCAATCATCCAGCAGGCAAGAAGCTCCTCCGCATCCTCAGCAGGGATCCTGATCCTGCCGTGAGCGCAGCAGCCAAGGCTGCGCTAAGATAGCGTCGAGGCGGACACGCTCCTGGGCTCGCCGCACCTGTATGCAACCTCGAGAGACACAACTCAGAATCCCAGCCCCTCTAGCCATGCTGTCGAGAGCGGCAGGCTCTCTGATCGGGCTCGGCCTCTTTGCGTATCTGGCAGTCCGTGCGGCATCGTGGTCCTCAGAACTGTACGTCGCCTATCAGCCTGGGACCGATGCGGCGGCTCTGCGTGCGGCGCAGGGCGTCGTGTTGGAAGGGTTCGTCTGGGTGCTACCCTTTGGCTTCCACACAGTCGTGCTGTTGTTCGTGAGCCGATTCGGTACCGGCTCCTACCTCGCCAACCTCGCTCGCGGCCTTCGCGTTTCCACCTTCGCGTGGCTGTCCCAGATCGTCGTGCTGTTCGGCTTGAGTGCAGGGGACTTCGAGGTGATCTACAGGATTCCGGCGATCCTCCTCTTCTGGTCTGTCTGTGCGCTGGGGCAGGGCCTGATGGGTCGCAGGGACAAGAACGACGAGAGCACGCGGATCCTGCGCTTCATGGGCTGGATCGTGATCCTCTGGACTCTGGTCGGCTACCTCGGTGTGCTGACCTCCTGGAGATGAGCTGCGCCATGACGCCTGCGCCCGCACGTCAGCACGAACCCACTGATGACCCGGTGTTCCAGGATGAGCCCCATGATCGTTCGCAGTGCTCTTCTGGCCGTCTGTCTCTTGAGCCCCGCCCCCGCCTCTGCCAGGTCAGTTGGAGATGTTCGGAGTGGGGGAGAAGGGTGGGACCATGGGTGGCGCCCCGCTCCCGCTCTGCCGATGTGGTTCCCAAGGGCAGGAATGGCCTCGCTCCGGCCTCGCATCGTGAGGGACATGCTGCTGCCGAAGGCTTGCCCGCCTGGATGAAGCCTGCAGCCTTGTGCCAAAATGACTCTTGGATGTCCTATCCGTAAGCCTCTGCACTCCAAGCCGTCGTGGACAGAGACCTGCCAAGCTCACAGTGCTGGTCGAGGTTTGCTTTGCGTGAGAGAACGAGCCTTGGATACGCTATCCGTTCCTCATCGAACTCAGGCAAGACAGTGCCCCCCATGGATCACGACCAAACCTCGATCTTCGTCCGCAAGGCCGTCTTGGGTGAACCTGACGGCTTGCAGTGGATCATCACCCACTTTCAACCCCTGGTCGAAGCGCAAGTGCGCCTGAGACTCCGTGGACACGGCACGACACAAGATGTCGAGGACGTCGCGGCCGACGTCTGGCTCGTCACGCTATCCAACCTCGCCAACCTCGAGGCACGGGCAGGTCGATTGGCCCCCGTCCTGATCACCTATCTCGGCACAACGGTCCTGAACACCTGCAACAACTTTCTGCGGCGTCGCGCCAGGCAGAAGCTACGCGGCAACGGCGGGGCTGAGGATCGAAGAAGCGAGCTACCGGGCGTTTCGCGACTGCCGGCCAACACGCTCGGCGTGGTCACCCGCGCGGTGCAACACGACCTCGGTTCAGTCGTCAGAAGCTGCCTCGACAAGCTCGAAGGAGACAAGCGCGACGTACTGGTTCTCCGAACCATGGAACATAAGACCAATCAGGAGATCGGCGAAATGCTCGGCCTCTCGGCAAATACCGTGGCCGTTCGTTACAAGCGTGCACTCGAAGCACTCCGCTCGGTGCTACCTGTGGAGGTCTTTGACGACATCTACTGTGCCGCACAGTAGCGCCAATCCCCCCGATGCTGCCCAAGGGGAAGATCTAGACGACCCCGCCAGCATACGATACCCTGTCAGTGCCTCTCTCAACGATCATTGCCATGCGTAGCCATCTCGCACTGCCACTCCTGATTTTCCTTTCAGCTTGCACTTCGCTGGTTGATTTCGAGGACCGACATGAGAATGGCGCGATAAAATCGGAAGGCAAACTGATCGACCAGGCCCAAGAAGGCCTGTGGACGTATTACTGGCCCAACGGCAAGCGAAAGGCACAGGGCAATTATGAGCGCGATGAGCAAGTCGGGAGTTGGACCTGGTGGCACGAGAACGGCAACAAACGCGTCGAAGGCGAGTTTGCCAACGAGCACAGCGTGGGGCGCTGGCGCTACTGGTATCCGGACGGAACCCTTCGTATGACCGGCTGGTTCGACCGCGGCAGGAAGAGCGGCGAATGGTGCACCTATTCGAGTCGTGGCACGCTGATTCAACGAGGAGATTACTCGGAAGGCAAGCGAGACAATCACTGGTCCTTCTATCACGAAGACGGTCGCGAAAAGTCATCGGGTTGGTTCTTCGCAGGCATCATGGTGGGCCCCTGGCGCAGGCTGAGCTCCGAAGGCCAAGAAATCCGTCAGCACATACCTTTGCCCGAAGGTGTCCAACTCGTACGCGATTACTGGAGCAAGAGCCAGCTGCAGCGTGCAGGCTTCCTGTCAAAGGGAGTACGCTCAAGACGCTGGGTCACCTGGCACGACACGGGAGCGCGCCGATTGTCAGGAGACTTCAATGAGGGAGAGCCCTCGGGCTCATGGCGCGCTTTCAAGCCAAACGGTGAGTTACTCGGTACGGGGCCGGTCGAGAACGGTCGCCCCAAGGGCATCTGGCAGTGGGGAGAGGGAGCGACGCTCACGGAGCGGGCCACCGTCGACGAATCCCGCCGCCTGAGGTTTGGAGTGGCCTGTGGTCGAAGGCTCGAGAGATCGAGACGATGGCAGCGATTGCTGCCGTCGACCGCTGGATCTGCGAGGTGATGTCTCCTTGCGGCACATCCGATACTGTGATGAGCGATGTCACAGCAGGATCCATTGCCACTGACGAGGCCGATTCCACCGCTTGGAGTGACGCCGTCAGTCAAGAGCAACCCGATCTAACGCCCGGTCTCATTCCAACTCGCCGCGTGATCGACGGCCTCCCCCGCTGGCTCGAGGATTACACGGAGAGGGTCGAGCACACGGGGTTCGACTTCTATGAAGAGCAATCAGACGAACCCGATCTGGGTGATCTCCCCGCGTCTCAACGCCTCGTGGGAAACAAACTCACCGCCATGAAGTTCCTGACTTCGAATGACGGCATGGTCGATCTCAGTGTTGCCGACACTGGGCAGTGGACTGTCCTCGTGATCCTGCGTGGCTTTGCCGGCCAGGTCTGCCCTTACTGCGGCCCTCAGTTGAAGGCGCTGGGTCGCTTCAAGGCCGAATTTGATCAACTCGGCGTGCGGGTCGTCGCAGTGTATCCAGGCCCAAAAAATGGTGTCGCCCAGTTTCTCCGCGCCTACCGAAACACCTACGGTGAAGACGACCCGCCGCAGTATGAGATTCTCTATGACATCGACAGCAAGCTGGCCCAGAGTCTGGGCATTCTGAACACAAAACTGGACTCCCCCATCCTTGCCAGACCGACCACACTCTTGCTCGACGATCACGCCACGATCCAATATGCCTATGTCGGGAAGCACGATCAGGACCGCCCTGCCGCCAAGTCCCTGATTGACGAGCTCCGTAAGTTGAGCAAGCAATGAGTGACCAGCCCGAGCCGATTGACGAAAGGGCGCTCCCTGGTGCAGCCGATGCCAATGCAGTCGACGCGTCCTTTCAGAATGACCTGCTCGCGGCATGGCTCGACGACGTTGACGCGGGATGTTCCCGCTCGCTCGCCGAATACCAATCCATGTTTCCGGCGCACGCGTCTGAGGTCGAAGTAGAACTCCGCGCACTCGAGGCTGCGGTCTCGGATCCTGAGACCATCACAGCCGCATGGTCGATCGACATTCCAGACGTCCAGTTGATCGAGATCATCGGACGTGGCGGCCAAGGTGTCGTCTACCGCGGCCGGCAGACCTACATCGAGCGCGACGTCGCGGTCAAGGTCCTCGCCCCAACCCACTGGTCCGAATCCTTCGCCAGCCGCTTTCGACGCGAAGCCACGAGTCTTGCCTCACTACGCCATTCCAATATCGTCTCCTGCTACCAGGCGGGGACCACGGACAAGGGCCTGGCCTACATCGTGATGGAGTTCATCGACGGTCCCAACCTGGGGGAGTGGTTGCATGACAACGGCCCGATGGAAGAGATTGTCGCACTTCGACTCTGCCGCGACCTGGCCCTCGCCCTCGAGCAAGCCCAGCGATCCAACATCATCCACCGGGACGTGAAGCCAGAGAACGTGCTCCTCCTATCGACACCTGAGGACGAGAGCATGCCCTTCACGCCCAAGCTTGCCGACCTCGGTTTGGCACGCGTCACGGCCGACACGCTCGAAGATGCCAACCTGACCAAGCTCACACCCTTCGGAGTCGTCATGGGGTCGCCTTCGACGATGGCGCCCGAACAGTTTGATTACGCCGACAGGGTAGACCACCGCACAGACATCTACGGCTTGGGCTGCATCCTCTATCACGCGCTAGCTGGAGAGCCAGCGTTTGACGCGCGACCCATCACCGCCGTCATCAAAGCGAAGATCAGCTCCGGCGCTCCTGATGTTCGCAAGCTCAACCCAGCGGTGCGACCTGAGGTCGCCGCCTTCGTGCAGAGCCTCATGGCTCCAGCTGCCGATGACCGTCCAGCGACTCACAGTGAAGTCGCTTCCACGTGCTCTCGACTCTTGGGAGGCACAGACCGTGCGATACGACAAGGCCCCCGGTGGTTCGTTGGCATCGCCGCCGTGGTCCTGTTGGCAGCCATCATCTTCACACGGCCCTGGAGCTCAGACGAGAGACTCAGTGTCGAAATCGCAGCACCAAGAAGAGTCAACGAAGGACAGCTGGTTGAGATGCAAGCGGTCGCGCTTGGCGATGGCGACCTTCGCTACACCTGGCGCCAAACCGAAGGCCCCAAGGTTCGACTCTCAGGTATTGGACAGCCAAAGCGAGCTTTACAGCTCCTCGCGGTATCGAAGCTTCGGACCTCAGCTTCTCCGTGACCGTCACCCACGGAAAGAACTCCAACAACGACGTCGTCCACGTCGCGGTCCAGCCAAGCAAGGATCTCAAGAAACTCGAACGAGGCAGCGTCCAGCAACTATTCAAGTCGGGACTCGGCAAGACCGTCGAAGATTGGTTTGGCAAGATAGGGCCGGGCACTTGGGGGACCGCCGACGACGACAGCGGTGCGACGGGCTTCTGCAGCAAAGGATCAACACAGCGATCTCACTACCTGCCGCGCGGCAATTGGGAATTGGCCGGTGCACTTCAAGGTATCGAGCGCTGGACCGAAGACGGAACAGGAAACTTCATGCGAGCGGGCATACGGCTCGAATTCAGTTGCGGCAACTCGATCGAACTCGCTCTGCAGCAAGCAACCGGAGGCGAGACAACTCCCTCCCGAACCTACCACCCGAGACTGCGACGCATCCCCAATGATGCAGACCCCATCGATCTCGGCTCCGAGAACCCGGTCTCTATCGAGCTCGAACAGGTACTGCCATTCAAGCTGACCTGGAATCATGGCTCGCTCACTGCAGCCTGGAAGCAGTCCCCGGCGACAAGAACATGGACCGAGGTCCGCATCGATCCGAGCACCTGGCCCTCTCCCTACCCCCCGAGCACTGTGACGATCTTCGTCGACAGGGGCTACGCCTGCTTTCGCGACCTCGCCCTGACAGGCCTGTAAACCTTCTATATGGAAAGACTTAGGGCTGACCCCTGAGAAATCTATAGAAAGTCTGTCACCGAAACAGCCGGCCGACATGGAGTCGGCATGAAAACACTCATCACATCCCTTCCAATCGCCCTACACGCCATGGCTCTCCTCGTCACGCTGGCGCTCGCTGAGCTCCTCCCGACGAAGTACGGCCTCATGATCTGCTTCCCAGCCTACCCACTGACCCTCGCCCTCATCGCCGGACTCGTGAGCCGCTGCGTGGCCTCCAAGGTCACACCCGGGCGCTTCGTCCGCTACCTGGGGACGAGTCTCTACCGCGGCCGCATGATCTACGGCGCCGCTTGGACATCGCTCTACTATTGCAAGCCAGTCCTCCACCTCCTTCTCTCTTGCCCTCCACTGAAGGCGATGGTGTTCCGGCTGTTTGGCTACAAGGGCTCCCTCGACTTCACCATCTACCCGGACTCATGGATTCGTGACCTACGCCTCCTCGACTTCGGGCCAGGCACCTACATCGCCAACCGTGCGACTCTCGGCACCAACCATGTTCGTTCTGACGGCAAGATCCAAGTCGGCGTGATCAAGACCGGCTGCAAGGTCATCATCGGTCACCTCGCCATGGTCGGCGGAGGCACACACATCGGGGACAACAGCGAAGTGGGCTGTGCCGCCAAAGTAGGCTTCATGGTTCGCATCGGCTCGGATGTATCCATCGGGCCGGACGCCGTCGTCGATAGTGGCACACGCCTCATGGGCGGAGTCCATGTCGGCGCCCGCGCATACATCGGCAAGCGTTGCGTGATCCACGAGGGCGTGCGTATCCCCGCTGGAGCAACGATCCCTGACCGCTCAGTGATCAACTGCGCCGCGGACATCACCCCTGCGCAAAGCTATCAGCACCTGGCAGCATGATCGTAAGAGTGTTTCAAGACCTGAGCGTGAAGAGTGGACCGAGCCAGACCAGCGAACGTGCGGCGTAGCGGGATAACAACGAAACCGAGAGGGTCAGATGGCCTGGTCGTCAGAGGAGGATGTCTCGCAGAAACACTCAGCTTGAGTAGCTTCTTCACGCTGCTCCACTGGCTCTCTCGATAGACGAAGAAGAAGGCGCCTGGCAGCAGGGCCAGACCTGCAATCGCAAACGGCCACATCTGTCCAGTCATGTTGAACAAGACTGCTGCAAAGGCTAACGGGACAAGGAACGGGACACCCATCGATTGCTCCAGCGTTTGATTCACCCCTCCCGACGGCGATCGATCGCCGCCGTCCACGCCGTAGTCCATCGGTACACCGGCTCCGCACCATCAAACCTGGGAGTGCGATCCAGATCGCGGGGCCCCTTCATCCATCCAGAACTCCATCGGACGAGCCAACCCATGACGAGGGCAGGGTGGAGCCATGGGTGGGTGTCCCGAAATCCGGTCGAACACGCCTTCTAGATCTGGCCAAAGCGGCACCGCGTGACGGGACGATGACAGGCAAGGTGGCGGAGGGAGAGGGATTTGAACCCCCGTTGGGTTGCCCCAAACCGGTTTTCAAAGTCGCTCAACCTCTTGTGACTGTGGGGGACAGCGTACGGCGAGAGGTGAGTAAGGTGTGGTTATGGAAAAGGTTGGATGACCTCGTGGCGTGGCCTGGTGAGACAACCAATGACATGCTGGGGTACTGCTGTTGGCACCATCCTGGCACCACTGGGTGGTCAAGAACTGTAGCTCTTCGCCATCTGGCCTGTGATTCTAATCGTATCAGTCTTTGGGTAGGACGGGATGGCTGCTGAGCACGAGATCGCACCTGCTGGCGTGGCACACGAGCAGGCTGCTACTCGCTTCAGGCCGACCCGAGTTCGGCCACTCTGGACACAGCATAGAGCGGGTAGTTCTCGTATGCCCCTCGGGCATCGAAGTTCTTGAGATTGGATCGGCAAAGTGCGCGTGGCCCGTACTTCGCCCCATAGGACGCGAGGCTCTTGCTCTTGAGGCTGATGCCCGCCTTGACTTCGAGCGGGTAGATGGAGACTCCCTGCTCGATCAGGAAGTCCACTTCGGCCTGCCCACCCGTATCCGTGGCCCAGTAGTGAAGCCTGTCTCCCTTGGTGATGAGCTGCTGTGACACGTAGTTCTCGACGAGAGCACCATGGAACTCGACAAAGATCCGCTCACCTTCGATCAGGACTCTTGGATCCAGTCGCGCCATTGCACAGAGCAAGCCGACATCGAGGACATAGGTCTTGAATGCCCTTGGATCGGCGTAGGTACGCAGGGGCAACTTGGGAGTGGATACGCGCAGGGACTTATGCAAGAGACCAGCATGGACAAGCCAGGCGAGCCCAGCCTCATATTCGCGAGCACGTCCGCCCTTTCGGATTTTCGAGTATTGGAACTTCTTGTTCTCCCGTGAGAGATGAGCAGGGATGGACTCCCAGATCCTCATGATCTTGGGGAAGTCGGAGCTCGGCGCGTACTTGGCGAAATCGAGCTGGTAGCCTTCGAGAATGTCCTCCTGAATCTCTCTCACTTCCACAGGATCCCGGCGCTCTGCGTAGGCAGCTATGACTTCTGGCATCCCACCGACGAAGTAGTAATCGCGCAGCAGATCCACAAGCTTTTCATGGATCGGCACAGGGATCGGTGACAGATCCTCCTTGTTCTCGATGAGCTCTCGTAGCGACCCTTCCGATACGGCGTCCAGGAACTCGAGGAAGTTCATCGGGTGGAGATCCACAAGCGTGACCTTCCCTACCGGGAAGGACCGGCTCTTCGACAGCTTCACCCCCAGGAGGGATCCGGCCGCCGCGATGTGAGCATGAGGCATCTCTTCACTGAAGTACTTGAGGCTGTTCAGTGCTGCATTGGAGACCTGGATCTCATCCAGGATGACCAGGCTGTTCTCGGGATCGACAGGCTTGCCCAGATACAAGGAGAGGTTCTTGAGAAGGACTGAGGGCTCGAGCGAGCCTTCGAATAGTTCGCCGATCCTGGGGTCCTTCTCGAAGTTCAGGTAGAGGCAGGACTCGTACTCCTTCGCAGCAAAGTCCTGAAGGAGCCATGTCTTCCCGACCTGGCGAGCCCCCTTCAGCAACAGA